>Ga0335083_10012118_pt1 | contig 10338 bp, 8 predicted proteins | sample Lox_Sample_42_FD_206716 | JGI IMG/M metagenome (GOLD analysis project Ga0335083, IMG submission 206716) | Soil microbial communities from Loxahatchee National Wildlife Refuge, Florida, United States - Lox_Sample_4.2 | ecosystem: Environmental > Terrestrial > Soil > Wetlands | place: USA: Florida... | reverse complement strand
CATCCCGGTCCAGGATCGACTGCCGCTCCATCCGGGCCGACACCATCTGCGCCACCTCATCCGCCACGGCTTCCGGCCCGGCGGCCAGGATGGCCCGCGCGTAGCCGGCGGTCTGCAGCAGGCCAGGCACCAGCATCGGCTCCCACCACCGCAAAGCCGTAGCCCCGCGTTCGGCTTCCAGCCAGTCGTGGAACCAGGCCGGGAACGGGGAAGCCCGCAGGTGCTCCTGCATCCGGCCGAACGTGCCCGGGGTCTGTAGCGCCTCGTCCAGCCGCTGGGCGAACGCCGGGGTTGGCACCCGGGTCGTGTTCTCGACCAGGCAGACCAGACTGGCGCTGTAGCTGATCCGCGCCGCCAGCTCGTCGCGGGACAGGCCCGCCCGGGTCCGCGTGGCGCGTAACTCGGCCGCGAACATGGCCAGCGCCGACCCGTTTCCGTTGTTACGGCCAGAAGCCATTAGTCACACATCCCTACCGAGACGCTACCCAGCGCAGGCATTTCTCGCATCGTAGCCCTGTCCGGCCACGCTGCCCGCAGACCCGCCCGGTTCAGGCGGCGCGGCTGGGTGGCCCGTGGCTGTGCAGCGTCCGGGTGCGGTCGGGGCTGGTGGCGGTGATGGTGCCGTCGGCGTGCAGGGTGAGGGTCCAGCCCCACCGGTGCACGGCGGTGAGGTGGTGGAAGGCGCATAGCAGGACGAGGTTGCTGAGCCGGGTTTGGCCGCCGTGGGCGCGGGGGGTGAGGTGGTGCACCTGGCAGGCGGCTGGGGGGTGGTCGCAGCCGGGGAACGCGCAGCACCGGTCGCGGGTGATGACCGCGCGGCGCAGCGCCCCGGAGATGATGTTGGTGGGTGTGCCGGTGTCCAGCGGCAGGCTCACTGCGGGGAAGTGGTCGCCGGTCAGGCGGGTGCGCAGGAACGACGCGAGCCCGCCCGGCCCGGACAGCAGCGTGGCGGCGTGCCGCAGCAGTGTCTGGTGCAGCCGGGCCAGCGCGGCCGGGGACGCGGGTTCGTGCGGGCCGGCCGTGAGGGTGGTGGCGTGGATCTGGCCGGCCAGTTCGGCCAGCGCGGCGTGGTCGGCCTGGCCGGTGACGACCGGGATGATGGCCGCGTCACACGCGTACGCCTGCGCCGCCGGCCCGGTCAGCCACCCGGGCTGCCCCTCCGCCGCCGCCCGCGCCGCCTGCGCGCCCCGCGCGGCTGCCCCGTCACGGCCGGCCTCCCCGCCGCGGCCGGCCCCCGCATCGCGGCCTGCTTCCCCGCCGCGGACGCCTCCCGCGGCCCGGCCGGCTTCCCCCTCACGGGCGGCCTGCGCGGAAGGGGTGGGCTGAGCAGCGGCTTCCCGGTCACGGGCGGCCTGCGCGGAGGAGGTGGGCTGGGCAGCCCGGCCGGCCTGGGCGGCGGCGCCGGTCTGGGCCGCCAGCCACGCGGCTTCCGCGTCGGCCGCGCCGGGCATGTCACGGAGCTGGTCCAGGGTCAGGTGCAGCTGGATGTGGGTGGGCTGGCCGGCCCGGTCGGGCACGCAGCCCGCGCCGATCAGCCGCCGGCACGCCTCCTCCAGGGCGTCGTGGCGGCGCTGCGGCGCGGTCCGCGCATCCTCCGGGCCCGCCTTCTTGCCCAGCGCCTCCAGCACCGCCGCCAGCGCCGCGGCGCACGCCGGGGTCAGATCGCCTTCCAGCACCCCCGCACCACCGAACGTCAGGCCCAGCCGCACCCGCCGCTCATCAAACCCCCCGCCACCGTCGGGGTCGGGGGCGGCGGTGCGGCGGCGCATCTCCTCCGCCAGCGCGGCCAGATCCGGCAGCACCGCCCCCTCACCCGCCGCCGCCAGCAAAATCTCATCCGCGTCGCCGCGGATGCCCTCAGGCAGCAGGTCCGTCCACTCGCAGATCTTCTTCGCCCACGACGGCGACACCACCCCCGCCGCTAACGCCGCCCGGACCGCCGGGTGGGCAGCCAGGCGCTTCATCCAGCCGACGGCCCCGGCGGCCGCGCCCGCGGTGATCTGGGTCTGCCATTTGAGCCAGGCGCGCTCACTCTGCTGCCCGTCATCTTCGTGGGCGCCGCTGGCCGAGAACGCGCCGAGCAGCCCGGCATGCGCCGCCGTGCACGCCGACTCCACCCTGGCCATCTGGCGCAGCGCGTCCGCCTGCACCACGCCGGGCAGGTCAGCCAGCGCGGCCTGGTTGAGGAAAGCCAGCCCGTCCAGGACCGCGGCCAGCACCCCGGGCACCGTGGATCCCCGCTCACACATGCTGGCAACCTCCTCCCAGGCCTAGCCGGTATCTCGAAGCTCTATTCGAAGACTAACGGACCCCACCGACAAAACGGCGCGAGCCGTCCAGCGGGGTGGGCACGTCCACGCCGAAAGCCAAGGCGGACAGGCTGGGCGGCACGGCCGGGATCGCCGGCAGCCTTGATGCGCGAACTCGTGAGCGAGAAGTACCTTCCGAGCAGGCACAGGCGCACCCACTCGCCGCAGCCTGACCGTTCACCCTCTGCGTGACTGCGTGCCCTTACTGGGCCGGCTCCTCCGGCAACTCCCGTAGCAGCGCGGCCACCGCCTGCTCGGCTTCGGGCGGGGCGGGCAGGCTGGGGGGCACGGGCGGGATCGCGGACAGCTCGCCGCCCGACTCGTAGCGGGTGATCAAGCGCGGGTCGATGTAGGAGCCGCGGGCCACCGACGGGGTGTCGCCCAGCCAGCGCGCCACGTCCCGCACGCTGGCCGTCACCACCCGCTGGCGCCGGCCCGGGTCCGCAGGCCCCGCGCTGGCCAGGGTCAGCGCCATCAGCAGGGTGGCGTTCCAGGTGCGGAACTCCTTGGCCGTGAAGTGGCCGCCGGCCCGGCCCGCGATGTACTCGTTCACCTGGTGCGAGTGCAGCAGGCGCCAGCCCGCACCCTGCTGGTAGGCGAACAGCGCGTCCAGGCCGGTGTCCTGGCGGAGCAGGGCCCGCACCACGGGCTGGACGGCCGGGTCGTGGACGGTGATCGTCCGTTCCTTGCCCGCCTTGGCCACGTAGTCGAACATCATGCCGTCCCGGGTCAGCCGGACGTGCCGCTTCTCCAGGGTGGTCGCGCCGTAGTGATGGTCCAGCTCGGCGTACTTCTCGCCGCCGATGCGGAACAGGCCCAGGTCGATCAGCCGGACCACGCCGGCCGCGACCCGGTCCCGGGATAGGCCGCGATGGCCCAGATCCCCGGCGGTGGCGGTGCGCAACTCCGGCAGCGCGGTGGCGAACCGCAGCATGTGCGCGAACTTCTGCGCGTCCCGCTGGTCCCGCCACAGCTGGTGGTACAGGTACTGGGTGCGGCCCTTGCTGTCCACGCCGGTGGCCTGGATGTGGCCCAGCGGGCCGGCCGAGATCCACACGCCGGTCCAGGCGGGCGGGATGCGCAGCGCGCGGATCCGGTCCAGCGTCCCGGCGTCGGTGATCTCAGCGCCGGACGGACCGAGATACCGGAACCCGGCATGGCCCGGCACACGGCTCAGCCCGGGGCCATGGGGATCGCTGCGGATCAGCCCCGGAGTCGCCGCCGCGGGCGACGGTGCCACACCCATGACAGGTCAGCTTACGGACCATCCCCCAGCTGGAGATCCGCAGCCTCGATGGCGCCCGCCGCCCGCAGCGGCCGGTCAGGGGCCGGCCAGCAGGCCGGTCATAAGCGGCGGCGGCTGACCCGGCGGGCGGTGCGCCGCGACGTGCGCCTGGCTACTCGGCGTGATCCGAACATGTTGTCCTCCCTCAGCTCGCGTTGGCCGCGGTCTCCATCGCGTGCAGTTCCTTGGCTTCCTCGCCGGTCATCAGGCCGATCTCGACCAGGTCGAGCGGGCTGATGAAGCCGTCGCTGATCCGGAACCCGCCGGCCCGGGCGATGGCGTCGCGCAGCGGCACGGCCCAGTGGTGCTCCAGCAGGACGAGCGCGGCCGCGGAGTCGTTCGGGATGTCCTCGATGACGTCCCATTCCGCTTGCTCGTCGAACACCTGGATCCCGTCGGCGCCCGCCTCGGCGCCGGCCAGCGCGCCGGCCTCCGCGCCCTCTTCACCCTCGATGCCCAGCCCGACCAGCGCGCCGACCTTGCTGCCCAGCTCGATCGCCTCGTCCTGGCTCAGGTTGCTGAGGTGCTCGACCTCGATCTCCCCGTTCGCGTCCTTATAGACCGCCAGCGAGTCGATGACCCGCACCGTATCGCTCTCCCGCAGCCGTTCCAGCTCGGCGATGATCTCGCCGTGGAAGTCCGGGTGACTGAACCCCAGGACGATCAGCTGGACAGGTCCTATCGCCATATTGCGCCTCCCTTGGCGTCCTGCCCCCGACAATGCCGCGCCCGCCAGAGCGCCGCATCACCCCCAACGGGGGATCCACCGGCCCGCGAGGTCCGGCCGCACTGCCTAAGACGGCTCGACGCCGTTGGGCGCCGGGGCCTGGCCGAGGGCTGGCGGCTGCTCCGGCGCGGCGCTCTCCCCGGCGCCGACCCCATCCCCCGCCGAACCGAACGCCGTGCTCAGCGTCTTCAGCGCCGTGGTGACCTCGCTCGGGATGACCCAGAACGTGTTGCCCTCGGCCTGGGCCAATTGCGGCAGCGTCTGCAGGTACTGGTAGGCCAGCACCTTCGGGTCCGCGTCGCCCTCGTGCACGGCGCGGAACACCGTCCCGATGGCCTGGCTCTGGCCCTCGGCCTTGAGGATCTGGCTCTGCCGCTCGCCCTCGGCGCGCAGGATGGCGCTCTGCTTCTCGCCCTCGGCGGTGAGGATCTTGGCCTGCCGCACACCCTCGGCGGTCAGCACCGCGGCCCGCTTCTCCCGCTCGGCCCGCATCTGCTTCTCCATCGCGTCAATGACGCTCTTGGGCGGGTCGATGGCCTTGATCTCCACCCGGGTGACCCGGATGCCCCATTTGCCCGACGCGTCGTCCAGCACCCCGCGCAGCCGGGTGTTGATCTTGTCACGCGAGGTCAGCGTCTGCTCCAGGTCCATGCTGCCAATGACGCTGCGCAGCATGGTCGCGGTGATCTGCTCGATGGCCTGGATGTAGTTGACGATCTCGTAGTCCGCCGCCCGCGGGTCCGTGACCTGGAAGAACAGCACCGTGTCGATGCTCACCACCAGGTTGTCCTCGGTGATCACCGGCTGGCCGCGGAACGAGACCACCTGCTCGCGCAGGTCGATGAGCGGCTTGACCCGGTCCACGATCGGGACGATGAAGTTCATCCCCGGCTCCAGCGTCTTGCGGTACCGGCCGAACCGCTCGACGTTCCGTGCGCGCGCCTGCGGCACGATCCGGACGGTCCTGCCGACGACAAGGAGGACGAGGACGACCGCCACCAGGGCGGCGATAAGCCCGGCCAGTTCCATGGCTACTCCCGGGGATGGACAAGTGCGGTGGCGCCCTCGATCGCGAAGACGTCGACGGTCGAGCCAACCGGGATGACCCGGGACTCGTCATAGGCGCGGGCCGACCACAGCTCGCCGCCGATCCGGACCTGCCCACGGTCGTCCGAGACTTCCTCGATGACCTTGGCGGACCGGCCGACCAGGGCCGACACCCCGGTACGCAACGGCGGTGGCTGCTTGATGTGCCGCACCGCGATGGGCCGGACCACACCGAGCCCGGCGCCGCTGGCCACGGCGAACGCGGCCAGCTGGATGGGCAGCCCGGCGCCCAGCGCGCCGGCCACACCGGCCACCGCCGCGGCCACCGCGATCAGCCCGAAGGCCAGGGTAGTGGTCATCACCTCGGCCACGCCCAGCACCGCGGCCAGGACCAGCCAGACAATCCACGCGCCCATGGTTACTCCCGGGGCAGGAGTGGCGCGCGCGGGCTGCGCGTCTGCCACCCGGCCCTCTCTCCGACAGTAACTCCGCCGCAACGTAAACCGCGACTAATCCCTAACGCCCAGTCCTGGCCAGCCGGCACCGGCCCGCCGATAGCCGTTAAGCAAATTCGAATTCGAGTACCCGCCACGGCGGCCCGCCGCCCGGGTGGCTGGCCCGGGCGGGCGTGAGCAGGAATTATGGAGCCATCAACGTCGGAGGGGTGTCATGACCGAGCCAGCGCAGCTGTCCTACAGCCACGGAACCGCCGAGCAGACCCTGCTCGGCGAGACCATCGGCGCGAACCTCACCCGGATCGCCGGGATGTTCGGCGACCGGGAGGCCGTGGTGGACGTGCCGTCCGGGCGCCGGTGGACCTACGCCCAGCTCGACGCGGACACCGACACGCTGGCCCGTGGGCTGATCGCGGCCGGGATCCTGGAGGGCGAGCGGGTCGGCATCTGGGCGCCGAACTGCGCCGAATGGGTGCTGCTGCAGTACGCCACGGCCAAGGCGGGCATCATCCTGGTCAACATCAACCCGGCTTACCGCAGCCACGAGCTGGGCTACGCGCTGCGCCAGTCCGGGGTGCGGCTGCTGGTCAGCGCGGAGTCGTTCAAGACCAGCAACTACCGGGCCATGATCGAGGAGGTCCAGGGCGGCCTGCCCGGCCTGGAGCGGGTCATCTACCTGGGCTCGGCCGACTGGGACGAGCTGTTCGTGGTGGGCCGGATGCCGATCGCGGGCGGCGGGGACCAGCTGGCCGAGCGGCAGGTGGTGCTGTCCTTCGACGACCCGATCAACATCCAGTACACCAGCGGCACCACCGGCTTCCCCAAGGGCGCCACGCTCTCACACCACAACATCCTGAACAACGGGTTCTTCATCGGCGAGGGCTGCCGGTACACCGAGCAGGACCGGGTGTGCATCCCGGTGCCGTTTTACCACTGCTTCGGGATGGTGCTGGGCAACCTGGCCGCCGTCACCCATGGGGCCGCCATCGTCATCCCGGCGGCGGGGTTCGACCCGGCGGCGACGCTGCGGGCGGTGGCCGAGGAGCGGTGCACGTCGCTGTACGGGGTGCCGACCATGTTCATCGCCGAGCTGGCGCTGCCCGGCTTCGCGTCCTATGACCTGTCCTCGCTGCGGACCGGGATCATGGCGGGCTCACCGTGCCCGGTCGAGGTGATGAAGCGCGTGGTCAGCGAGATGCACATGTCCGAGGTGACGATCTGCTACGGGATGACCGAGACGTCCCCGGTGTCCGCGCAGACCCGGGCCGACGACGACATGGAGCGCCGGGTCTCCACCGTGGGCCGGGTGCACCCGTACGTCGAGGTGAAGATCGTGGACCCGGAGACCGGGCTGACCGTGCCGCGCGGCGCCACCGGCGAGATGTGCACCCGCGGCTACTCGGTGATGCTGGGCTACTGGGACGACCCCGGGCAGACCAGCGCGGCCATCGACCAGGCGCGCTGGATGCACACCGGGGACCTGGCCGTGATGGACGAGGCCGGCTACCTGAACATCGTCGGCCGGATCAAGGACATGATCATCCGCGGCGGGGAGAACGTCTACCCGCGGGAGATCGAGGAGTTCCTGTACAGCCACCCGGCCATCGAGGACGTCCAGGTCATCGGGGTGCCGGACGCCAAGTACGGCGAGGAGATCTGCGCCTGGATCAAGCTCCGGCCCGGCCAGCAGCTCACCGAGCAGGAACTGCGCGAGTTCTGCACCGGGCAGATCGCCCACTTCAAGATCCCCCGTTACCTGCGGATCACCACCGGCTTCCCGATGACGGTCACCGGCAAGGTGCAGAAGTTCAAGATGCGGGACACCTCGATCTCCGAGCTCGGCCTGGAATCCGCCGCCAGCACCGAAACCGCCTAACGCCGCGTCCAGCCGGGCCGCCCGCCGCACCCACTCAGCATGCGTCCCGCACGGGCAAATCGGGGCAAAACGTCCGCCGACCTGCACGTTTCGCATGCCATGTCGCGCTCACCATGATCAATGTGACTGGCGTGACTGGTGGGAATAGTGGCGGTCACATTGCGCGAGTGGGTGCGTGCGCTCGGCGATGAGTGTCAGGCTGGGATCAGGGGAGAGTCTGGGACTAGGGGTTGATGCTGTGGCGCGCCGAGTCGGATGGCGGGGCAGCGCGCGGGCCTGGCTTACCGCGGCCGGGGTCAGTGCGGTGCTGCTGGTGACGGCGTGCTCTACGTCTGGCCAGACCGCGGCCGCGCGGCATCCGGATGACCCGGCCCGGGCTGACGCGGCGGCCCATACGGACCCGGCTACCGTGCGGATCGTGCCGGCGCCGTACCAGCTGCCGGCCGGGGTCGCACAGGAAGCCGTGCTGCCGCGCGGGGCGGACCTGCTGCTGCTCGGCGGGCTCAGCCAGCGGTCGGCCGCCACCGCCAGCATCCTCCGGCTCAACCCGGTGACCGGCAGCACCACCCCGGCGGGCCGGCTGGCCGCGGCCACGCCGGGCGCGGCCGGGGCCGTCCTGAACGGCCGGGACTATCTGTTCGGCGGCGGATACGACCACGACCCGGCCACCTCGCTGCTGACGACCGTGCAGCAGATCGGCACCCGGAGCAGCGTGGCCGGCCAGCTGCCCGTGCCCCGGTCCGGGCTGGGCGCGGTGACCATCGGCGGCACCGCGTACCTGGTGGGCGGCTCGGTCTGGATGGGGTCCTCGGGCGATGTGCTGGCCACCACGGACGGGCGGCACTTCCGCACCGTGGCGCGGCTGCCGGTGCCGGTCCGTGACGCGGCGGTGGCCGCGCTGGGCGACCAGATCTGGGTGTTCGGCGGGCAGGCCGCCGCCGGCCCGGTCAGCGACATCCAGCGGGTCACCGTGCCCGGCCCCGGCTCGCACCGGACGGCCCGGGCCGCGCTGGCCGGGCACCTGCCGCACCCGGTGACCGGCGCGGCCGCGTTCAGCCTGGGCGGGACGATGTTCGTGGCGGGTGGCCAGGTCAGCCAGGCCATCAGCGACCAGGTGCTCGCATACCGGCCCGGGTCACCGGTCCGGGTGGCGGGGCGGCTGCCGGTGGCGGTGGCCGGCGCGGGGGCGGCGGTGGCCGGGGATACCGCCTACCTGGTCGGCGGGAACGACGGAGTACGGCCGGTGCCCACCGTTACCCGGATCCAGGTAGCCGCGGACCCGCCGGCCCATACGCCATGGTCCGGGCCGCCGCTCAGCGGCAGTCACCTGGCGCCCGGCTCGGACCCGGCGGCGCTGCCCGGGGACGTGCTGATCGCCGACCACAAGAACAACCGGCTGCTGATCGTGGACCCGCAGGGCCGGATCAGGTGGCAGTTCCCGCAACCGGGCGACCTGGCCAAGGGGCAGACGTTCCCGGTGCCGGATGACGCGTTCTTCACGCCGGACGGGAAGCAGATCGTCGCCACCGAGGAGGACGCCTCGGTGATCAGCGTGATCGACATCGCCAGCCGCCGGATCGTCTACCGCTACGGCGTGCCGTGGCAGCCCGGGTCCGGGGTCAACCACGTGTCCAACCCGGACGACGCGATGATGCTGCCCAGCGGCAGCCTGATCACCGCGGACATCAAGAACTGCCGGGTGCTGCTGATCCGGCCGCCGGCGCACCGGCCGCAGCGGGTCATCGGCCAGCCCGGCTACGGCTGCTGGCACAGCCCCCCGGTCACCTGGGGCAGCCCGAACGGCGCGTTCCCCATGACGAACGGCAAGTACCTGGTCACCGAGATCAACGGCGACTGGGTGGACGCGCTGGGCCGGTCCGGCCACGTGTCCTGGTCGGCCAGCCCGCCGGGGGTCGCCTATCCGTCGGACAGCAACGAGATCTATCCCGGCCGGTACCTGACGGTGGACTACTCAGCCGCGGGCCAGGTGGTGGAGTTCACCGCGGCCGGCCGGCGGCTGTGGCGGTTCGGCGGGCTCAACCAACCGTCGCTGGGGCTGCCGCTGCCCAACGGGGACATCCTGGTCAACGACGACTTCAACGACCGGGTCATCGTGATCGACCCGGTGACCAGCCGGATCGTCTGGCAGTACGGCCACAAGGGGGTGCCGGGCACCGCCCCGGGCTACCTGAACGACCCGGACGGCGTGGACCTGACCCCGCCGAACTCCCTGGACATCACGCACGCCCCGACCATGGGGGCGCCGTAGCCGCGCCTAACGACCCGGGCGCGGCGGCCGGGTGGGCCGGCAGGCGGCCCAGCAGGTCGCGCGTCACGCTGGCGATCATGTCCACGGCCCGGTCGAACGCCTCAGAGTCGGCCGGTGCCGGGCGCCGGAACCCGCTCACTGTCTGCACGTACTGGAGCGCGGCGGCCTGCACGTCCTGGTCACTGACCGAGGCGGCATACGGGGCGCGCAGGATCTTGATATCCCGACACATGAGCCGACGGTACGCCAACCCAACAGGTCAGCGATAGCCCGGGTAGAGCTGCCCGGAGGGCACGATGCGGACGCCGAGCGGCACCAGCGAGATCGGGATGATCTTGAAATTGGCCAGGCCGAGCGGGATGCCGATGAT
>Ga0335083_10012117_pt1 | contig 10338 bp, 6 predicted proteins | sample Lox_Sample_42_FD_206716 | JGI IMG/M metagenome (GOLD analysis project Ga0335083, IMG submission 206716) | Soil microbial communities from Loxahatchee National Wildlife Refuge, Florida, United States - Lox_Sample_4.2 | ecosystem: Environmental > Terrestrial > Soil > Wetlands | place: USA: Florida... | reverse complement strand
CTGGCTTCCATGAGTTCGCACCCGCAGGTCTTTATCAAAAAGCTGACGAGTGGTGGACGTATGAAGTATGAAGATGAGCGATCCATTCCCTGTTCCACTCATCTCTTTGTCTGGATTGCCGTTCTGACTGGCAGCGACCCCATTCGCTCACCGGCGGGGCGGCCCCGCTGTAGCGTTCCCACCACAGCGCAGTGCCATTAATCATCGCGGCTGCTCTTCCCCCTGCCCCTTGCTGGCAGCTGGTGGTGCGGGCTCTGCGGTGGCGGCTCTGCTACTCACTTGGTTGCAAAGTGACCAGCAGACGTACGCTGCCCCGGGTAACGGACTCCAGGAGTAGGCGGATATAAAACCCCACCCAAGCAGCAGCTCGGATGGGGCTCTATGAAGCAGATTACCTGGGGTTGCAGTTAGTCGCGCAGGCGATTCCTAGTACCCCATAACCAGGTTGTAAGCGTTGACGCTGCCAATTCCCGATCCGAAATCCCAACCGGTGGTGGTGGGATAAGCCGGCTTATAGGAATTGTTATCGGTGGAAAGCACACCGACCACGCCCGAAGGCAGGTAGCAGTTGTACTTGGTCCCGCCGCTATGCGCCTGGCAATTCGCGTCATTATCGCCCATCGTGACATCGTAGAAGATGCAAGAGCTGCCGACGCCATTGCCGAGAGCCGAGTTGCAGGTCGCGCTACCGCCCGCGCCGTACTCAGCTGCCGCCAGGGCGTAGTAACGGACGTTGGGATTTCCCTGCAAGCTGCCCTTGTGCTGCACGACCAGAGACTGGATGGCAGCCATGATTGGCGAGGAGACCGACGTTCCACCGTAGCCTGGCCAGTTAATGGGCTGCCCCACGCAGGGAGTTCCGCCATTGGCTATGCCACTGGAGGTCGTATCCGAGTAGCAAATCAGATAGTAATGTCCCCACAAGCCGTTGGCGGCCATCAGGGAGACGTCGGGCGTATCCCGAACGCCATCGTTGACCAAACCAGCCATGCTGCCTATGTAGTTGCTTTGGTAGCTGGGCTTGGAGTACCCCTTGCAGGTACCGCCAGCGACGCCAGACACCGCCGGCGTTCCGGTGGCACAGGCGCTGGGGCCGCCGCTGCCACCTACCGCCAAAAGAAAGCCGTGACCGGTGGCAGTGTTGCAGAAGCCGGTGGAACCGTAGGTAACGGTTGAACCAGTATAAAAGTTCGCGATCAGCGTACTGGCGCAGGAGTCATTCCACGGCTGCTCCATGATGTACGACTTGGCGGAGCCATACCAGACGTTGTTGGTGGCATTCCAGTAGCTGCCGGTTACCCCGAGGTAGGAATCGGCAAAGTCCAGACCACCCACCGAAACATCGTACTGGGAGGACATCCAGCCGCTGATGGTAATTCCATCTTTGGCGCAGTCTCCTCCTACCCCTCCGCTGCAGCCTGACCCACCGCCGTCAGAGCTGGCAGCATCCTCATCGCCGGAAGAAACGAAGATACCGATGCCTGCCGTTACGGCTTGCTGGAAAGTGTTGTTGAAGGAGGCGTTGAGAGCCGCGCCGGTCAATTCCTCCGACTCGCCGTAGCTCATGCTTATAACGTCCACATTGTCGGCGTTGGGGTGGTTGAGGATGTTCTGAATAGCGGTCAGCCCGCCAAATCCTCCGGCTGGGTTGGCACAGGCGGCATTGATAATGGAGGCGCTGGGTGCGGCCGCCGTGGCCCACTCAATGTCGATCGCTGCCTCAACGTCATCAGCATTGATGCCAGAACCGGCTGGGTACCCGCGTCCGGTCCTTGGCGTATTGCAGCTGTTGGTCGTCAGCGGTCCGGGGTTTTCCTGCGACAGATTGCCCGCCGTGTACTTGCCCAGCCCGAACGTGTTGCGGAAAACGGCCCAGTCACTGGTGGAACTGCACGGTCCGGGAGTGTTCGTACTGTTGCAGTTCCAGAGATTAGTATCCTCCACCACCACGACTTTCATGCCCTGCCCGGAAATTCCCGCGCTGTAGAGCGGGGCGATATTGTAGATTTTCTCCAGATCCCACGGTACCAGGCTATGGCACGGCACGCTGGGAAGCACGGAGGTACATGGGGCGGTCGTGTAATCGGGATTCGCTCCGCTCGGAGAGCTGACCTGTCCTCCCTTGACTTGTTCATGCATGGCGCGCGGCTGGAAGTTGTTGAGATACACGGGACCGACCACGGCATTGGCCAGCGCGCTTGGGATCTTGGGATTGCTGGCGTTGGCAATGTACGTCTCGCCATCCACAGCGTAATAATGGAACTCTGCGTGGAAGGCGCTCTCAAACTGGCTCGCCGTGCCTGAAAAATCGATCACCATATGGTTTAGATAAACGTATTCAACTCTCAAACCATGGTTCTCCAGCCAGCCTGTGATCTTGCTGATGTCTGAGTCCACCAGTCCATATCTCAGCCCGAATTCCTTGGCGCCCAGCCACTGGTGGAAGCTCGGTGACTTGGGGTTGTGCTGGTCTTCGATGAACTGTTCGAGCTCCTTCTCCGACTCAGGAGACCGCCGAAGCATCAGAAGCATGTGATCAAACTGAAGATCGGCGGAGACCGGTCCGCGATCGTTAAGGGCGTTGGCTTCGGGCCGTTTGTTGCCCGTCAGGGTGGTCAGCTGGGATTCGTCAATCTTTTGCGTGACTAGGGCACGCCGGGCTTCTGCATTGGAAGCAAGATTGAAGGTGGAAACGAATGCAACTACAGCAAACACAAACAGAACAACTCTAAATCGGCCAGTCATTTCCTCTCCTTCCGGAGCTCCTGGCACGGCCTAGCCGCGCCAGGGATCGATCTCCGGTAGACGAAGTTAAACTTGGGGCGCAACTCGCCTTGAGCGCCCATCTGGTTCGGGGGAACCGCTCCCGACCTCTAAACGCCGGTCTTTAGGCGCAACAGTCCGGCGCCACTGAGCAATCCCGAACACACAATCAGCAATGAACTCGGCTCTGGGATGACGTTGTACGAGAGGTCATCGACGGTCTCGTTATCCGGATTCCCCCCATTGTCGCTGATGGTGATGTAGGCGATGCCCCCGCCTGACTCGGATAAGCTGAATTCCAGGCTTGAGCCAATCACCCCTGCACCATTAAAGCTGCTGAGCAGGACTCCCTTGCTGTTGTAGGCATTCACCGTAACGCCGTTTGGATCGGTATACCACCCACTCACCTTATCGGCTCCAGACAGCGTGGTGAAGTTGACCTGAATGGGATCGTTGGGATCGTTGGTGATGACCCCATTCCCGGAGTGCGGTGGGTAGTCGAAGTAGTCGTAGCCAGGGGCGACGAGCTGCAGGGAGTTGCTGAACGTCACAAATTGCGCGGCGTACTGGTTGGTTATTTGTGTGTACTCTGGATATTGTTCGAAGTTGATGGAGAAGCTCTCTGATCCGGCAAAAGCAAATGCAGAGAATGCAAAGACGAGGAGGGGCAATAGCGCTTTCTTCATTCTTGTCCTTTCGGCCAATGAAGTGTTAGCTGCGCCGGACGAAGTGCAGCAAGGGTTCCTAACTCTGTGGAATCCGGGGAGAGGCGGCTGCAATTTTATGCCCACGGCTGGGCAAGTCGTCCCACTTAGGTCGCAGCAGCGGTCTACGTACGAAGGATCAGCCGTTGAATCTAAAATGAAATTAAAGTTGCAACTGTACTTGTAACAACTTCGTTCTAATGTAGTTTGAAACAAGGACTAGAGCGTAAACTGCGCAAGAGTTTACGTAATTCTTGGCGCAAAGAGGAAAATAGTTATCTGCGCTAAGTGTCAAGATGAGCTTTTTATCCTCGGGCATTTTGAGTTATATACTGGCTGGCCGGTCAAGTACAATCCCGGAAGAAGCTTGAGCGCAGGGTAACTTGAAATTGGCGATCCAGTGAGGACAAACGGAAAGCTAAGCTAATAGAGCCAGGCTTGCACATAGCTAAAAACGGCGCCTGATTCCCAATAGGCACTAAAGGGACGTCTTTCTAATCTGGCCCGAACGTAAGTATGCGGAAAGCTCGCGAATAGAGTCACGACAAAGAGGGTGATTTTACGCCTCTACCCTGACACGTAGCATCTTTTTCCCCGCGCGCAGCGTGAATTCGGATCCCAGCTTCACAACAACCACTAGGTCGGTCTTGAGTTCGCCATCAAGCTTGACAGCGTTCTGTTTTAGCTTGCGCAGACCGTCGGTGACGCTGCTAGCCAGGCCGGTGTGGGCAAGGAGCTTATCCAGTTTCACTTGCACATTCCCACCCCGAGCCGATGCATTCGGCGCAGCAACCTCTTCGAGGCGTACTGACACCACCTGCAACTCTTCCGGCACTTCGTCCTTCTGGAACATGCGCGACCAATCCCGCGCCGCCTGCTCGGCGGCCGGCGCTGAATGGAAATCTGCGACGATGCGTTTGCCCAGTTCCTCCTTCAGCTTCATTGGATGTGCTTGGCCAACGGCGATCTGTCCCTTCATGCGCTCGATATCAGTCATGCTGACGTCCGTGACCAGCTCGTAATAACGCCACATCAGTTCATCGGAAATGGACATGACCTTGCCGAAGATTTCCCGCGGCGGCTCGGTGATGCCGATGTAGTTGCCGTAGGACTTCGACATCTTCTGCACACCGTCTGTACCTTCCAGCAGCGGAGTAGTCAGCACAATCTGCGGCAGTTGCCCGTAGTGGCGTTGCAGTTCACGGCCCATCAGCAGGTTGAACTTCTGGTCAGTGCCGCCGAGCTCGACGTCGGCTTCCAGGGCAACCGAATCGTAGCCCTGCGTGATGGGATACAGCAGCTCGTGCATCGCGATCGGCTTCTCCTCCATGAAGCGCTTGTGGAAGTCTTCGCGCTCCAGCATCTGCGAGACAGTGAACTTCGCCGCCAGCCGCACAAAGCCTTCATAGCCGAGCTTGCCCAGCCACTCGCTGTTGAAGCGCACTTCGGTCCTGCCGGGGTCGAGGATTTTGAACACCTGCGCCTTGTACGTTTCGGCGTTCTGGTCGATCTGCTCGCGGCTCAACGGCGGGCGAGTAGTCGAGCGCCCTGTGGGGTCACCGATGAGTCCGGTGAAGTCACCGATCAGAAAGATGACGGTGTGACCCATGTCCTGAAAGTGCTTGAGCTTGCGGATCAGCACCGTGTGGCCCAGGTGCAGATCGGGCGCAGTTGGGTCGAAGCCGGCTTTGACGCGCATCGGCTCCCCGGTTTGGAGAGATTTCTCGAGCCGCTCGCGCAGGTCGCTCTCGCGGATAATCTCCGCCGCACCTTTGCGCAGGTAGGCAAGCTGCTCATCCACTGGAAAGAACGTGGGCATAGAACCGATTATAGAAAACCCGCGACACCCGGACGTTTCCGCTGCTATATTCGCACGCAGGTAGGAAAGGCGGTATTAAAGCCATGAAGCGTCCCTTCCGCATTATTGGCATCGTTGTCGGCGTTCTCATCATAATTGCCATCGCGCTGCCCTTCCTGGTGAACGTCAACAGCTTCCGCCCCAAGTTGGAGTCGGAGCTTACCAGCGCTCTCGGGCGCCAGGTGACCATCGGCAATCTGAGTCTCTCCATCTTCTCCGGCTCCGTATCGGCGGACAACATCTCGGTCGCCGACGATCCAGCGTTCAGCAAAAATCCGTTCCTGACTGCGAACTCGTTGAAGGTCGGGGTTGAGTTGATGCCGCTGATTTTCTCCAAGACCCTGCACATCACCGACATTACGCTGAATGAGCCACAGATCACGCTGCTGAAGGCGGCCAACGGAAAGTGGAATTTCTCCAGCATCGGCGGGAACACGCCGGCACCGGCGCAGGCAACGCTTCAGGCCGCCCAGCCCGCGCAAACTGCGGCGCCCAGCCAGGCTTCGACCGGCGTGCTATCGGTGGACAAGCTGAACGTCTCGAACGGACGCCTGCAGGTGGGAGACGCCGGCTCGTCGCAAAAGCCCCATGTGTACGACAAAGTCAATCTCGCGGTCACCAACTTCTCGCCGACTGCACAGTTCCCATTCAAGCTGACGGCGGCGCTGCCGGGCGGTGGCGATGTCAGCTTGGAAGGTACCTGTGGTCCGATCAACGCAGGCAACGCGGCAACCACTCCCTTCACGGCACAAATCAAGGTGCGCAAACTCGATCTGGCAGCTTCGGGATTTGTGGATGCGTCGACCGGAATTCAGGGTCTGGCGGATTTCGACGCCACGATTAACTCCAATGGTCTCATTGCCAAGAGCGTCGGCACGGTAACCGCACAGAAATTGAAGCTGGCTGAAAAGGGCTCACCGGCAGGCCGCAGCGTGCAAGTGAAATACATCGTCGATCACAACTTGCAGACAGAAGCCGGCACGGTAACCCAGGGTGACATATCAGCGGGCAAGGCTCTTGCGCACCTGACGGGCAGCTACGCTGCTGCTGCGGCGGTCACCACGGTCAACATGAAGTTAACTGGCTCGGACATGCCGGTGGACGACTTGGAGGCGGTGCTGCCGGCCATGGGCGTCGTGCTTCCGTCGAAATCGCAGTTACAGGGCGGGGTCCTGAATGTGGAAGTTACAATCGTGGGCCCGATGGACAAGTTAGTGATTGCCGGCCCCATTCGGCTGACCAACTCGAAGCTGGCGGGCTTTGATCTGGGATCGAAGATGTCGGCAATCTCGGCTTTGTCGGGCAAAACGAGCGGCAGCAAGGACACTACCATCCAGAATCTCAGTACAACCGTGCGCGTGGCTCCTGAGGGGACGCAGGCAAGCAACATCAACCTGACTATGCCGGCGTTGGGAGTTGTGACGGGCGCGGGAACGGTCAGCCCGTCCGGTGCGCTCGACTTCAAGATGAACGCCAACCTCAGCGGCGGCGCCGCGGGAGGAGTGACGCAGATTGCCGGGCTTAGCGGGCAAGGCGGGAGCGTACCCTTCATGATTCAGGGGACGACCTCCGACCCAAGATTTGTACCCGATGTGAAGGGCATAGCGGGCAGCGCTGTGCAGCAGGCAATCTCAGGCAAGCTGGGTGGGGCGACCGGGAGTAACCCGGCCAGTAATCCCGCGGGCGCGCTGGGTGGGCTGTTTGGAAAGAAGAAGAAATAGCGCTTTTTGCTGTGGACCTTCAGGCTTGCCTTAGCCGATCCGCGTTAGCCCGACGTCAGACTGCTCTACGCTTCCAGCTTTTTCGCCAGTAGCTCGTTGACCAGCGTAGGGTTGGCGTGTCCGCGCGAAGCCTTCATCACCTGCCCAACGAAGAACGCAATCACCGTTTTCTTGCCACCGCGGTACTGTTCGAGTTGCTTGGGATGGGCGGCCATCACCTCGTCGATAATCTTCTCGATGGCCGACGTGTCGGTAATCTGCTGCGGCTTCTCCTTCTCGTAGATGGCGGGGAAATCCTCGCCACGCTCGAAGGCGAGGTCGTAGAGATCCTTGAGGATTTTGCCGCTGATGGCGCCGCTCTCAACCAGGTCAGCCGACAGGGCCACGCCCTTCATTGAAATGGGCGACTGCTCAATCTCCAGGCCGTTGGCTTTGAGACGGCCCATCAACTCACTCTGCACCAGATTAGCGACGCGTTTGGGGTTTTTGGCCGCTGCGGCTGCTTCCTCGAACTGATCGGCCAGAGCGCGAGTGCTGGTCAGCGTCGTGGCGTCGTACTCGGTGATTGCGTACTGGCTGACCATGCGAGCGCGGCGCGCCTCGGGCAGTTCGGGGAGTTTCGCAGCAATTTCTTTTCGCCAGTTCTCGTCCACTACAAGCGGCAGCAGATCAGGTTCCGGGAAGTAGCGGTAATCGTGCGCCTGTTCCTTAGAACGCATGCCGTAGGTCTTGCCTTCGGCCGCGTTGTAGAGGCGCGTTTCCTGCTCGATGGCGCCGGCGGACTCGAGTATTTGCTCCTGACGCTCGATTTCGTACTCCAGCGCCTGGCGGATGAAGCGGAAGGAATTAACGTTCTTTACCTCCGTTTTGGTACCGAACTCTCTTTGTCCCCGAGGACGAATGCTGACGTTAGCGTCGCAGCGCAGTGAACCTTCCTCCATGTTGCAGTCGCTGACGCCGGTGTAAAGGATGATCTCCTTCAGCCGCGTGAGGTATTCGTACGCTTCGTCGGGCGACGAGATGTCGGGCTCGCTGACGATCTCGATGAGCGGCACTCCCGAGCGGTTCAGGTCGATGGAGGTCCATTCAGCGCTGTCGGGGAGACCGTCGTGCAGGCTTTTGCCCGCGTCTTCTTCCAGATGAACGCGCGTAATGCCGATGCGCTTGGGCCCGTTAGCAGTTTTGATTTCGATGAAACCGTGCTCGGCGAGCGGCTTGTCATACTGCGAAATCTGGTAGCCCTTGGGCAGGTCGGGATAGAAGTAGTTCTTGCGCGCAAAAATTGATGTTCCGTTGATCCTGCAGTTCAGCGCGGTTGCGGCGAGGACTGCGAACTCGACGGCGCGACAATTTAGCACTGGCAGCGGTCCAGGCAGCCCCAGGCACACCGGGCAGACGTTAGTGTTAGGCGGATCGCCGAAACGCGTCGAACAGCCACAGAAGATCTTCGTTACCGTCAGGAGCTGGACGTGGACTTCCAGCCCGATGACCGGCTCGTATTTGGAGCGAGTTGCGGCAGGGGCTTCCGGCGCAGTGGCCATGGGTCGATTATAGGGCGAGCAGTGAGGAAGCAGATTCGTAACCGCGGATTACTCCCATCCCGCACGGATCATTCGTAACTATGAGCGAGATCTGCGCCATCCGCGTTTGCATCTATTGCCCGCCTGGATTGGCGGCATTCGCCGAGATCAGCGGCAGCTCAAAGTACATCAGCTCGTTGCCTTTGCTGTCGCGCATACCGGTAAGGTACATGTGCGCTCCGGCAACCGGCTGCTGCACGTTGAGAACGTCGAAGAACAGGAATCCCGACTTGGTGGTATGTGGTTCCACGGCCTGGGCGGCAAAGTGGGCGCGGGTGATTTCGTCGTATTGCTGCTGGGCTTTCTTGTTCTTGTTGCCGCCTGGCAGCGTGATGGGGCCAACCTGGTGCGGGGTGCTGCTGCCCTGAATATGCGCCACGCGGCGGAAGACATCTTCCACGTCGATCGCCTCCAGCTTGGCGCGGCGTGCTGTCACCAGCTGGGCGTGCAAATCCTTCACTGTAATCGGCTGGTCGCCATCGTTGGTGATGATGAGTAGTACCGGCAGAATGCTTTCCTGGTTATAACGCGTGATGAAGATGTCGTCTTTGGGGGGAGAGTTATAGACATCGACGGCGACCGTCACCTTCTCATTCGGATGAGGGTCTTTCGACGGGTAGGTATTCGCATCGTTGGCCTTGGGCGGGACGAACTCCTTGGCGGCCCACAGCACACTGGTTGAGAACACAACGAGCGCTGCGGCCGCAGTCAACACGCGAGATCGAAAGGGCATGTTTGGATTATCCGCTTTTCCAGCCGTGAGGCTCAACTGTGGTTTGGTGCATCGTCACACCGCAATTACAATCGCAACGTGTATTGGCTCTACAGCGTACTACTGCTGCTGGCGCTCATCATCAGCGCTCCCTGGTGGCTGTTGGAGATGCTGCGCCATGGCAAGTACTGCGCCGGATGGCGCGAGCGGCTCGGCATCGTTCCTGACCGGCTGCGGAGCAACGGTGCGCCGGATACGATCTGGATTCACGCCGTCTCGGTGGGCGAGGTGCTGGCCGTCTCCCGCGTCGTCGAGGACCTGAAGGCGCAGTTGCCGGGCTGGCGCGTACTGGTTTCCACGACCACGGACACGGGGCAGAAGCTGGCTCGTGATCGCTCCGGCGCAAATGACGTCTTCTACATGCCGTTGGATTTGCCATTTGCCGTGCGCGCCTGTCTGAGAGCATTGCGGCCGAAGCTGCTGGTGTTGGCCGAGAGCGAATTCTGGCCCAACTTGCTGCGATGGGCGAGGCTGTCCGGAGTGGTGGTGGCAGTGGTCAACGCCCGCGTCTCCGATCGCTCGTTGCCCGGCTATATGCGATCTCGCGGATTGCTTCGGCGTGTGCTGCAAAATGTAGACATCTTTCTGGCCCAGAGCGAGGAAGACGCGCGCCGCTTGATCAAGATGGGAGCGACGGCAGGGCGGGTCCATGTGAGCGGCAACCTGAAGTTCGAAGTGACGTCTGCCGCGAAGCCGGAACTGGCGTCCCGGGTGGCGGCTACGCTGGAACGGGAACCGGTTGGGCCGGTGATGGTGGCGGGCAGCACTTTGGAAGATGAAGAAAGGATGCTGCTGGAGGCTTTCCGGCAGGTGGTGTCACGATATCCGGAGGCGCTGCTGGTGCTGGCTCCCCGGCACCCACAACGCTTCGAACCGGTCGCCTCTTTGGCGGCTTCTTCGGGATTGCCTTATCAGCGGCGCTCGCAATGGGACGGCCGGC
>Ga0335083_10012115_pt1 | contig 10340 bp, 4 predicted proteins | sample Lox_Sample_42_FD_206716 | JGI IMG/M metagenome (GOLD analysis project Ga0335083, IMG submission 206716) | Soil microbial communities from Loxahatchee National Wildlife Refuge, Florida, United States - Lox_Sample_4.2 | ecosystem: Environmental > Terrestrial > Soil > Wetlands | place: USA: Florida... | reverse complement strand
AAAACAGCCTCGTGCTTGTCTCCATTTCTGTGACGGTGAGGAAGTAGAGACTGGCGGTGGCGAGGAATACCAGAAAGAGGCCGGCAAACGCATATGCGGCGGTAAGTCGGAACGCCAAGGTCTTCCCGACCAGCCCGAGGCTGGCGGCTTTATCAGGCAGCTTCCATGACATACCCCGCGCCTCGAACTGTTCGGATCAGCTTCTGCTGGAACGGGTCGTCTACCTTGCTGCGGAGCCTCCGCACGTTTACATCGACCACGTTGGTATCGCTGTCGAAGTTCATGTCCCAGACCGCCTCGGCGATCAGGGTTCTGGAAAGCACCTCGCCGGCATGTTGCGCGAGCAGCGACAGCAGAAGGAACTCCTTGAATGTCAATTCCAGCCGATGTCCTGCGCGCGTGACCCGCTGGCGCAGGAGATCAATTTCCAGGTCGGCGAGGCGGATCACCTCTTGCGGCCGTTGTGGCGCGCGGCGCAGCAGTGATCGTACCCGCGCCAGCACTTCCGAGAATGCAAAGGGCTTCACAAGGTAGTCGTCGGCGCCCAGCTCTAATCCGCGCACTCGCTCGTGCACGGCATCCCGCGCTGTCAGAAAGAGCACCGGGGTGCTTCGGCCTGTCTGCCGCAAGCGGCTCACAACCTGCCACCCGTCGAGGCCCGGGAGCATCACGTCCAGAATCACCAGATCAAATTCAGTTTCCAGTGCCAGATACAGCCCGTCGAGTCCATCCCCTTGGACTTCGACGCTAAAGCCCGATTCGCCTAGACCCTTCTTTAGGAACTTGGCAGTCTTCGCTTCATCTTCGATTACCAGGATTCTCATGCAAACGCTTCTTCGGCCCACTCGACAGTTAAAACGATCTTCAGCTCTACGTTCCGCGCGATTTTGTTCACAAAGTCAATTGAAAGATAGATAGACTTGATAGCTCACCGCTGCACGCTGGAAGGAAGTGTGTGCTTCCAAGCGAAAGCTCAATCTTTCACCTTTCATGAAAGCGCAGCGATGTGTCGGGCAAATGAATCAGAAGAGAAGTTTTGGTTAAACAAATCTGACGAACGAGAGTGATCAGATCAGCAGATTCCTTGCTCTGCCGAATGAGGTTTTTTACAGAAGCTTTTTGGTGGCGTCATCCTACAGCCACACTCCTCGGCTTTTATGGACATGACAAAAACGTAATGCCATTGATGCATCCTGGCCCTACGCCCACGGCCGCCGTGCGAATTGTCACATAACTCGATGGAGGTTTTATGCGGCAAGAATTCACTTGGGGAAGCAGGCCCAGCAAAGGGAATCCTTCGCGGCGCAGCATTCGATTCGTATTCGCCGTATTCGTTCTCAGCCTTGCTCTGGTCTCATGCGGCTGGGCGCAGTGGGCCAGCAGCGGATTGACCGGCACGATAAGCGATGCTTCCGGGCACACCGTGCCCGGAGTCAAGATAACCGCAGTCGATAACGGGACAGGACTCACACGAACGGCATCGTCCTCGGCGGAGGGAGCCTACTACTTTCCTAAGCTGCCGGTAGGAACTTATACCGTTACCTTCGAGAAGGCCGAATTTCAAGCGGTGCGCTTCGATGAGGTGGTACAGAAGCTGGGAACCACGCGAACCCTGAACATAACCCTGAAGATCGCGGTGCCGACCCAGCAGGTTGAGGTTTCGTCGACGCCAACGAACCTGGACCAGACCAACAACACCCTGAACGCAGGCATCGAACGCATACAGGCCCGGGAACTTCCGTTGAACGGGCAGAACTGGGCAACTCTTACTGCCCTGGTTCCCACCGCCATCGACACCGCCGGTGGCCCGGGCGCCGGGAATCAGCGCTCGATCCGTTATGCGGGCAGGGGTCGCGACGACAACAACTATACCTACGACGGCGTCGATGCCACCTACATCATCAATCAGTCGCAGCTCTATTACGTGCGCGCGGCGATTCCTCTCGACACTATCGAAGAGATGCGCGTTGACCCCATTCTGTCGACCGCACAGAGCGGGCAGTCAGGAGGAGGCCAGGTGGCCGCAGCCTCGGCGTCAGGCTCAAATCAATTTCATGGAGATGTTTACGACTTCCTGCGCAACAGCGCTTTTGACGCTACCGATCCCATTGATTCGTTGAACCCAGGCCATCAGCCGCCCTTCCACTTGAACCAGTACGGCGGCTCTTTGGGCGGACCGATTATTCGTAACAAGGCTTTTTTCTTTGTCGCCTACGAAGGCTATCAGCAGGACTTGGGGCAGACCCTGATCGGCTACGTCCCCAGCGCTGCTTACCGGGCGCAGGTATTGGCGAAGTCGCCCGCTCTTGGGCCCGTAATAAATGGTTATCCCAACGGGCAATACTCCACCCAAAATGCGAACGTTGATCAATACGTAGGCCAAGGCAGTCAAATCGGTACGGAAAATTCCGGAATGTTCCGGGTGGACTATAACTTCTCCCAAGCTACGAATCTCTTCTGGCGGGCGAACATTGACCAGGCCGATTACCACATCCCGTATTCTCCAAGCTCGGGACAATATCTGGATGAAGCAGAAGAGCTGACGTCCAATCCCGTCAATAGCGTCATCACACTGACGCACGCCTTCTCGCCGACGATACTCACCGACTTCAAGTTCGGTTACAACCGCGGTACAACGTACACCCACTTCCTCAACCCGACCGGGCAGCTTTACGCGGTTGCCGTAGCAGGACTCACAACCTTAAACAACGGGCGTGTCAGCACTGGTGTAGGCAATGCCTTTTCCTGGCTTGGGGATGTCACCGCAGTAAAAGGAAGAAATGTGATCAAGGCCGGTGTCCAGGTTCGCCGTGTACAGATGAACCAGGGTGGCAGTGCTTACGGAACGATCACGTACAGCTCACTCTCCAGCTTCACGGCCAACCAGCCCAACAAGGCAAGCCTCACCGGCGAATATCCGGTAAATGGTCTGCGGAAGACGCAATTCTTCGGATACATCCAGGATGAGTACAAGTGGAAGCCAACCTTCACGGTGAACCTGGGCCTGCGTTACAACTACTTCGGAATTTTTCATGAGGTCCAGGGCCGCGGAAATCCCTTTGACTTTGCTACTTGTGGCCCCCAAGGGTATTGCGGCGTAGGCGCCAGCTTCGGTCCGCCCAATTATCTTGACTTCGATCCGCGTGTCTCCTTTGCCTGGTCCCCGGCCCGCTATGGCGGAAACACTGTGATTCGCGCTGGCTTTGGTATCTATCACGAAGACGGCCAGCTTGATGATCAGAATGTTCCCGACAAGAACGAGGTGTTGAGTTATGCGCTGACACCGAAGAATTGCCCAGGGCTGGGGTATCCCATCGCCCTCGACTCCCAGGGCAATCCGACCTGCCAGACCGGCACACAATCTCCGAGCGCAGAACAGCGGAATCGTCCCGACTCGTATGTGACGCAATGGGGCGCTTCGCTGGAAGAAGCGATGCCCTACAATTTCACCTTCAATGTGGCCTACGTCGGCAGCAAGGGTACACATCTGCTGCAACTGGGCTACGTCAACGTCATTGACCCGCTTACCGGCCAACGTCCTTACCCGCAGTACTCGCAAATCTCCTGGCGCGGCAATATCGGTAACAGCTCGTATAACGGGCTAGCGCTATCGTTGAAGCGGAACTTCACTCGAGGTTTGCTCATCTCGGCCAATTACACCTGGTCCCACAGCATCGACGACGGTTCGAATGGAAGCGGTGACGGCGACTCGCTTGCTGCGCAGAACGTTTCCTGCTGGCCACGCGGAGCCGCGGCCTGCGGTGAAAAAGCCAGCAGCGCCTTCGATGCGCGCAATGTGTTCAACGCAAATTTGATCTACGAGCTGCCGTTGGGAGCCGGCAACTCTTATCTTTCGCAGAACGGTTTCGAGCGGGCGGTGTTCAGTCACTGGCAGATCAGTACCATCTTCATTGCCCGGAGCGGCTTCCCAGTGAACCTCACAACGAGCGCCACCGGACCGGATGGAAATACCAGCAATCAGCGCCCCAACCTTGTGCCCGGCCAGCCTTTTTATCTGTCGGGCGGCATCTTCAATCCTGCTGACTTCTGTACCCCCGGAACGAAAGACCCTCTCTATCCTGGCGGTAATTGTCCTGCAGGCTTCGGCGATGTGCCGCGCAACTTCCTGCGGGGTCCCGGATTCTGGCAATCCGATTGGGCTCTCTCCAGACGCTTTCCCCTCACCGAGCAGGTACAACTGCAGTTCCGCGCCGAGGTCTTCAACATCGCCAACCGCGGGCAGTTCGCGAGCCCGGATGGCCTCATCTCAGCCACCGACTTCGGCAAGATCTATCTGCCCTTGAATACAACTCCGATAGGGTTGGGTACGCCGCGGCAATTCCAGTTTCTGTTCAAGGTGCAGTTCTGAGTAGGGCCCCGCGAGCTGACTGTATCACCGGCTCCAGCACGGCTCCCTCACGATGGTCTTACAAGCAATAGGTGCGAATACAAATTCGAGTAATGGTTACTCCCCGATATAGCCATGTTCACCGCGAGCTAGACTAGAAGGTAAGTAACCTTATTCTGTTACGCTCCTTATCTTAATTAAGAAGTATGCACGCTGAATTCTCAAGAAAATACTTGACATTCGGCTTGCTGAAATAGAATCTAGCCCCTCAAGCTATTGCCGTTTGCTATACCAGGCGTAAGCCCAGGCTTGGAGAAGACTCCCCACTCTCTCCCTCGCGGCTGATGCTCACCAACACATATCTGTCATGAGGTGCTCAACGCTATCGCGTATGGGCCGCGGAGTAGAACCATGTTCGTCGCACAGAAGTCCTACCACCGTCGTTCAATCATCACGGCCCTGCAGGTCATCCTGTGGGTTATCTTGTTGCTGACCGGAACCCTCTCGTATAGCGCGACACTGTCTCACGTCGCCAAACCCGTGAGTTGCACCACGGGAGCGCTTCCTCCGGGCAATACGCAAGACCCTCCCGACCTGGTGGTGAATACCGGCACGTGCATGGTCAAGGCCGGTGCGTATCACTATCACAACGTGAACGTGTACGGCGGAGGAAGCTTGCAGTTCGTCGATGACGGGAACATAGACTTCTGGGCAGAATCCATCTTGATCGAAAAAGACGGCTCGCTGATCGCAGGCGGCGCGCCGCCCGCCGGAGCGCCCTTCAGCCATATCCTCACCATTCATCTCTGGGGCAAAGACCAGGGAGTGACCGGTGCGGGCATCCGATGCCTGACTGATGATCGTTGTGGTGTAGCGGCCGACGTGTGGACAAGAAACTGCCCCACCGGCAAATGTACAGACATGTTTCCTAAGAGCTGTACAAAGGACGCACTTCCCGGCGGGGTCACGGACTGCTTCTATCCCTATCAAGCACTCGACTACGACGATAAAGACGACAGTGCCTACTTCGGATACAAAGTGCTGGCCGTCTCTTATGGTGGAACGCTGCAGCTGTTCGGCAAAAAGGGCGCGAGCTACGACGCAAATATCGACACCATGCCCTGGTCCTCAGGTACGAGCTGGGCGCGGCTGAATGCCGATCTCGCGCCCCACACATCCACCGTAACTCTCGACCGCGTGGTTGACTGGGAGGAAGGTGACCAGATCGTTGTTACCACCACCGATTACCTGCCTGGCCATTCCGAGCAGCTTACGGTGATGAAGAACGACACTTCGTCGGGTAAGTCGGTGCTAACCATTACCGGGGAGGTGAACTTCCAGCATCGGGGCACGACCTACAATCTGGGCACCGAGGGCAAGAATGTTCCTCTCGATATCGGCCCCGAGCAGGACCCTAACGTCCACTGCACCGGCTCAGAAACGCGCTGCATCGAGACACGCGCGGCGGTGGGATTGCTCCACCGCAGCATTCGCATCGTATCGGAGGGCGACGCAGACGGTAAGTCGCTCCCGCCACCCAACACCGACTGCGGGCCCGAGTACGATCCCGACCAGCCCAACGCCTGCGTTTTCTTTGGCGGTCACACCATCGTTCGCCAGGGCGTACAGCGCTTCCAGGTACAAGGCGTGGAGTTCTACCAGATGGGTCAGGGTGGCCGCATCATGCACTACCCCATCCATTTCCACATGGCACGGCAATTGCCGCAAGCGACGTTCGTCAAAGACTCCTCGGTCTGGGATTCGATGAATCGCTGGTACACCATTCACGCCTCCCAGGGAGTGACCTTGGCGCGCAATGTCGGATATCTCTCCATCGGCTCGGGATACTACCTTGAAGATGGCAGCGAAACCGAGAACAAGCTGTATTCCAACCTGGGGGTATTCGCTCGTTCCGGCATCAGCAACCCGCAAAATCCGCGCCAGGTGCCCGGCATTCTGGTTGATCCAGGCGGAAACGGAGTGGATGCCCAGAATCCGACTGTCTTCTGGATGACCAATGGATGGAACGATTTCAAATATAACGTCGCCTCGGGCGCCGGTAGCTGCGGCTTATGCTATTGGTACGTGCCGGCGAACGTCAGCGGCAGCTCGCAGTACGAGCACTGGTTTTCTTATGCCGGTGAGCAGCAGGGCGACGTCGGAGTTGCAGGTACTACGCCACTCAAATCGTTCGTCGGTAACGCCTGCAGCGCGGCCGAATATTCCTTCATGACCATAGGTGCGACCTCGGCATGTTTGGGCGGAGCGGACTTGAAGCCGGTCGGAAATAAACTGCCTCACGACAACCCTCGGGTCGACCCCGCCAGTTCGCGTCAGGCGACGAAGTGTCCCACCGACAACCCCAGCGATGAGTGCAGCGTGACCGCGTGCGCTTATGGACAAGAAGCGGCTTGCGCGATTACTAACATTGACCACTACACCACTTCCTTCAATTGGGCGACCTTGGACCTGGGAGCGATCTGGCTACGCAAGCAGTGGTACCTTTTTTCCAACAGCGCTGTCACCGACGTACAGCAGGGCGGCCTGACCTTTGTTTCCGGCGGGGGTTACACCGGTTCGGACGAAGTGCCGGGATACTGGGCTTTGGCTCATCGGGACGTGTTTGTCGGCAACACGCAACCGCTCGACAGCAACCCCTTCGCTTCCAATGCCGGGCCCTTCAATCCCAAGGGCCTCCAGTGCGACTCGAACAACGGTTCGTATTGCGCGAGCTTTGCCCAGGGCATTTCGATGCCGCTGAACAACTTCGGCGTGTTCCAGCGGTTGTTCAGCATCTACGATGGTCCCGCCTACCAGGAGAGTAACGCCTATCTCGATATCACCTCGACCAAGTTGGATGGCTGTAATCAAGACTTGACCGGGACCGGTTGCAAACTATGGATGAATGCTGGGCCTGACGGCGGCTTGGCGGGGATTCTCTGGAGCCCGGAGGTCCCTGACGTCACAAAGCCATTTTGTTATCAGCCCAACGCCGCCATCGCATGGAAGCAGCCAAACGGTTTTTATTACCCGCCAGCCTTTCATTCGAAAAATCTATTCTTTGACGAGGTGCAGATTCGCCACTTTGTCATCGAGCCGCTTTTCATGGCTCTTGGCGATGACGGATACCACACCGATCTGACAAAAGCGCAGTTGCGCTATTGCGGCAAGATCGGAGATGACAGCGGCAACATTTTCACCGGCTTCACTGACATCGACCGCCAGACTGAGCTGAGCGATGACGATGGCTCACTGACCGGGCTGCTGGGGCCCTCCCACACTGTGGGAGAAGGTGATCCCCCCAGTTATTCCCCCAGCATCTCCGTCAACAAGGACGCTTTTTTCAGCGTGCCGCTGGAAACTGCCGAATGCTCTTCCGACATCATCGAGGTGATGCCAAAGCCGCTAGGCCAGGATTGTCCCTACAACGCAAAGGGAAAACAAGTCGACGAGCTTTGCGCCACCGCCAACACCAGCCCTTACAACTACGTGACAACCGTGATAATCCCGTCCAGCAGCAGTGATCCCGGGTATTGGAACCTCGGGTGCGACGGCCCCTATTGTTATGGCGTGCCGCTTGAGCGCGAGGACGTCAACCCTGGCGAAAGCGGGGCAACGCCGATTCGCATGATGGGCCAAAAAACCGGCCAGCGGAGCAGCCTCACCGTAGACCATGCCCGCTACTACATCGACACCACCGTATCGAAAGCAAGGCAGGATATGTGGCCGACAGGGCGGAGTGGTCAACACCCCTGGTCTGTGTTCAACCCTGGAACCACATACAACGTGTTCCTGCTGTTCGGCAAGCCCACCACCGCGCAAACCTACGACATCTTCGTAGGTACGACCTTCAAGCCCGATCAGATGCTGAAGAAGATTCGCGTCGACCAGGAGCCCGCCGTGCCCATGGCAACCGACGCAGGCACATTTGACTGTGGCGAGAACAGCAAGGAGTGTTCCTTCGACGCCAAGACAGGCTACCTGACCGTCACGCTCGACCTTTCCGGCTCCCAAGACGCATATACACAAGCCGCCAAGAATGCTTGCAAGCCCGACTCGTTCTGTAAGTGGGACGACACTGCCAACTCGTGCGGCTGCAATTCCAGTCAAACGAGCGCTTCTCCTGGCGAATGCGCGAACGCCTGTAAAAATTGGGCGACCAAGGACGTTCGATGTCCGAAGGACGCCACAGGCAAGAGTCAGTGCTATGGATTCGCCTTCACCTTGCCTGGCGAATTCCCAACCGATTTGGCAGAGTCCATGCCCCCGCCGCATGTCCAGTGCTTCAACAAGGAAGCTAACTGGCAGACTTACTGGGACGTGAAATTTGCTTCTCCGACTTCGAAAACTGAGCCGACACCGGAGTGTGACTATAAAGCCTTGCCGGGTCCCGCACAGTTTTGTCCCGGGGTGAGTAGCAGGCCGCGAAGTCTGGGACAGATGACGGGAGCGGAAACGCCGCGCTGATTTAGCGTTGGCTTACTGGCAGATGGGAGTATCAGGCCCATCATCTTTCTATAGTGCGTGGTGGTTTCCGTCGGCGGCCTCAGCCTTGTCGCGAGCACAGGGATGAGTCTCAGCTTCGAGCGCATGCCCCCCAGAGAGCCAACCCGGTCTCTGGAGCTGAGCGAGGAGCTTTCCGGGCCGATGCCAAAGTGCTACCTTCGAGTGAGCTGGCCTGATCAAGGCGACAGACGGCAGACAGGAGTTTGAGCCTCGGTTTTTCCTCGGTCCTATGAGTGACTACGATGGCGAATTAACGCGGCTTGTCGAGCAAGTAAATCGTTCGGCGAAGGAATCAAAAGCGGACGATATCAAACCGCTTGATCAATATCTGACCGTTGCCATCGAGCGCAGGGCGTCGGACCTGTTATTCGTTGCCAACTCTCCGGCAGTCCTGCGCGTAAACGGCGCCCTCACCGGAGGATTTGGACCGAGCTTATCGCCCGCCGAGCTGCGCAGCATTCTGCTGCCTATCTTGACTGCGGAGCAGCTTGCGGAACTGCAATCCCGCAAGTCGCTTGACTTCTGTTTTGTACGTAAATCAAGTGGCAGGTTCAGGGCCAACTACCATTTTCAGAGAGGCACGCTTGCCGCTTCCATTCGCGTGCTTCCAGAGCAAGTGCCTACTCTTGAGTCCCTCCATCTGCCGCCTGGGCTTGCTGTTCTGGCTGAGCGTCGCCAAGGTTTTGTGCTGGTTACGGGACCGACCGGATGTGGAAAGAGCTCAACCCTCGCCGCGCTGATCAATCTCATCAACAACCGCCGGCGAGACCACATCATCACCATTGAGGATCCGGTCGAATATCAGCATCCAAACCACAGTTCCATCGTCGAGCAGATAGAACTTGGCCACGATACGCCGAGTTTTGCCCAGGCCGTGCGCTCAGCCCTGCGACAAGACCCTGACGTCATTCTGATCGGTGAGATGCGTGACGCTGAAACAATGGCGGCGGCGCTAACCGCTGCAGAAACGGGCCATCTAGTTCTGAGTTCTCTTCATACAAATGACGCGGCGCAAACCGTTTTGCGCATATTGGACATTTTCCCGTCCACCTATCACTCGCAAATACGGCAACAACTGTCATTGGCTCTGCTGGCGGTTATCTCGCAACAACTCCTGCCGGCAGCAACCGGGATTGGGCGCTACCCAGCGGTCGAGATCATGTTCGCGACACACGCGATTCGCAATCTCATTCGCCGGGGTGATGATCACCAGCTTAGAACCCATATTGCAACCTCGATATCGGAGGGTATGCTGACCATGGAACAGTCGCTCGCCGAGTTGGTCCATGTAGGGCAGGTCTCACGCGAAGCAGCTTTTGACCATTCCCACCATCCTGATGACCTGAAGCGCTATCTTTATTATTAAGACGTCTTCGTTCGCGCCCTTGTATGCCTTCGGCTCGGGCCTGATTTCAGCTGCGAGACTTGCTGCAAGTTGAGATACATACCGTCGGCGCATCAGGAAGTACCATCTGGGCTTCCGCCA
>Ga0335083_10012112_pt1 | contig 10341 bp, 9 predicted proteins | sample Lox_Sample_42_FD_206716 | JGI IMG/M metagenome (GOLD analysis project Ga0335083, IMG submission 206716) | Soil microbial communities from Loxahatchee National Wildlife Refuge, Florida, United States - Lox_Sample_4.2 | ecosystem: Environmental > Terrestrial > Soil > Wetlands | place: USA: Florida... | reverse complement strand
GGGAGGGCCGCTACCAGCTCGCCAACGGCCGCGGGGCCAGATTCGCCGCGGCGCAGTCGCTCGCGCGCGCCGAGCTCATCGTCGCCATCGACCTCGACGATGCCGAGCGCGAGGCCCGCATCCTGCTCGCCGCCCCGCTCGCGCGGGCGGTGCTGCTGCGCTACTTCGCCGACGAGCTCACGCGCGGCGCGGACGTGGCGTGGGATCCGAAGGCGCAGGCGGTGAGCGCGCGGCGCAGCGTGCGCTTCGGCGCGCTGCTGCTGGAGGACCTGCCGCTGCCGCAGGTGCCCGCAGAGGCCGCGCTGGCTGCGATGCTGGAAGGCTTAGGCGAGCTCGGGGTCGAGGCGCTGCCCTGGGACCGGGATGCCCGCGACCTGCAGGCGCGCATCCAGTTCGCGGCCCGCGCGGCGGGGACGCCGGACTGGCCCGACGTGAGCGATCCGGCCCTGGCCGCCTCGCTGCCGCAGTGGCTCGGCCCGTGGCTCGGGGGCGTGACGCGCCGCGAGCACCTCGCGCGGCTGCCGCTCACGGACGCCCTGCGCGCGCAGCTCTCGGGGGCGCAGCAGCGCCAGCTGGAGGCGGTCGCGCCCACGCACCTCGCGCTGCCCACCGGGACGCGGGCCCGCGTGGACTACCAGGACCCGGGTGGCCCCGCGGTTGCGGTGCGGTTGCAGGAAGTGTTCGGGCTCGCCGCCACGCCGCGCCTGGGCCGGGCCCAGGTGCCGGTGACGTTCCGGCTGCTGTCCCCGGCGCAGCGGCCGCTGCAGGTGACGAAGGACCTGGCGAGCTTCTGGCGCGGCGCCTATGCCGAGGTGCGCAAGGACATGCGCGGGCGCTACCCGCGCCACCACTGGCCCGAGGACCCGCTGGCGGCGCAGCCCTCGCGCGGGGCGAAGCGCCGCGGCTAGCGGCACCCCCCGGGGCCGGCCACGGCGGCCGGATCGGGTATATTGCGGCGCGGACAGTCACGGGGAAGGCAACCGCCATGATCTCGGCCAAGGAGGCGCTGCGGGCGCTGCGCGAGGGCAACCAGCGCTTCGTCGCCGACCAGCGCCGCGACTCCGGGGACACCACCGCGCGGCGCCGCGCGCTGGTCGCGCAGCAGGAGCCGTTCGCCATCATCCTGGGCTGCTCCGATGCGCGCGTGCCGGCGGAGATCGTGTTCGACCAGGGCCTGGGCGACCTGTTCGTGATCCGGGTCGCGGGCAACATCGTCGCCCCCTCGCAGATCGGCAGCGTGGAGTTCGCGGCGGATGCCTTCGGCACCCGCCTGGTGGTGGTGCTCGGGCACACCAACTGCGGCGCCATCGCCGCCACGCTCACGCAGCTGAGGCGCCCGTGGCGCGAGCAGTCGCGCAACCTGACTTCCATCGTGGACCGCATCCGCCCGGCGGTGGAGGACCTGCTCGAGGGCCAGGTCCCCGAGAGCGAACTCACGCAGCGGGCGACGCGCGCCAACATCCGCATGTCGGCGGACCACCTGCGCCACGGCTCGGAGGTGCTCGAGAACCTGATCCGGCGCGACGGCCTCCTGGTGGTGGGCGCCGAGTATTCGGTCGCCAGCGGGGTGGTGGAATTCTTCGACGGGCTGCCGCCGGACTGAAGCCGGCCGCGGCGCCCTGCAAACGGCTCCCCGGCGCGTGCGGCTGCGGGACCGCACGCACCGGGAAACCCGGCGGGGTTGGCCTACTTGCCGGCCTTCGCCTTGGCGGCGTCGCAGTCCGCCTTGCTCATCTCCAGGAACCCCTTGCCCTTGCAGGAGTTCTGGCCCTTGCAGGCGTTGTGGGCGCTCTTGCAGGCCGACTGGCCCTTGCAGGAGTTGACGCCGTCGCAGTGGATCTTGCCATCCGTCCCCGCCATGGCGGTGGTGGCCAGAGCCGAGCCGAAGAGCAGGGCGGCGGCGGTCGCGGCGGCCACGCCGGAGTTTTTCAGTCGCATGATGTAACCCTCGTTCGCTTGATGTTGTCCGGGGCAATACCCGCCCCGTCACAGGAGACCGGGGTGTTCCGGGATTTGTTGCTGCGTGAGGCTCAGGCGGTGGCCGCGGCCGGCGTTCCCGGGCGGCGGCGCGCGTACCAGCGCTCGATCCAGTGATCGAGCGAGAGCGCACCGGCGCCGGCGATGGCGAGCCACAGGAACAGGGCCAGATACTCGCTCTCGTCGAACCCGAGCAGCGTCTCGAGCGAGTCGACGTCCGCCCACTTGGCGGACTTGATGGCCACGATCATGGTGATGCCGAGCGCGCCGGCGGAGATGCGTGTCAGCAGGCCGAGGAGCAGGAACAGGCCGCCGAAGAATTCGACGCCGGAGACGAAGGGTGCGAGCACGTGCGGGGCGGGGATGCCCCAGCCGACGAAGTTCTCGGTCACCGTGGGCAGGTTCATGAGCTTGCCCCAGCCGGAGAGCAGGAACACCCAGCCGGTGACGATGCGCGCAAACAGCGGCGCGAGCCAGGTCAGGTGCCCGGCGACGCGCCGGGGCCACTCGATGAGCCACTGGATGAGGAACTGCACGGCTTTTGTCTCCTTGGGGCTTCAGGTCACGATCGGGCGATTAGACCGGGCGCCTGGTCGCGATATTGCCAAGGTGCCCAGCCTGGCATGCGTATAATCGCGCGCGGCCCGGTCCGCCACCCATGCGCAATTCCCCGCCCGATTCGCCGGTCATATCCCTAGGAGAGCGCCTGCCCGGAGGCGGCCCCGATGCGCCCCTGACGCAGGTGCTCCAGTCGCTGCGGCCCGACCTCATGCGCTTCGCGCACTGGCTGGCGCGCGACCGCTCGCTGGCGGAGGACATCGTGCAGGAATCGCTGCTGCGCGCCTGGCGCTCCCGTGAAGCCCTGAAGGACCCGGCCGCCGCCCGGCCCTGGCTGCTCACCATCGTGCGCCGCGAGCACGCGCGCCTGTACGAGCGCAAGCGCCTGGAGCTCGTGCCGCTGGAGGATGTTGCCGATACCTACGTGGCCCCCGGGGCCGCCGCTGCCGAGGACGATCTGTTTGCGCTGCGAAGTGGAATCATGAGACTGCCGCTGGAATACCGCGAGCCGCTGGTGCTGCAGGTACTGGGCGGCTTTTCGACCGAGGAGATCGCCCGGGAGCTGAACCTGTCGGTGACCGCGGTGCTGACGCGCCTGTTCCGCGCCCGCAACAAGCTGCGGGTGCTGTGTGGCATGGGCGCAGCGCCCGAGCCGGACGGCGAGGGGGCCGTGCCATGAACTGCGCCCAGGCCCGGCTGCACATCGGCGCCGACCCGCGCAGCGAGTCGCCCGAGCTTACCGCGCACCTCACTTCCTGCCCGGCGTGCCGGAGGTTCCGCGACGAGATGCTCACGCTCGAGGGCCGCATCCAGCGCGCCCTGCAGGACCCGCCGCAGCTCGGCGCCCGGCGCCCGGCGCCGCGCACCCTGTGGCGCCCGCTGGCGCTCGCCGCCAGCGTGCTCGTGGCGACGGTCGCGGTACTGGCGGTGTGGCTGGTGCAGCCGAGCCGCTCGCTCGCCCACGACGTGGTGCTGCACGTGCAGGAGGAGCCGGAGAGCTGGCTCGCGCGCAATGCCGTGAGCGCACAGGGGATCGCCGCGGCGCTCAGGAATGCCGGCGTCGACTTCGGCGTCACCTCCGACCGCATCACCTACGCGCAGAGCTGCTGGTTCCACGGACACTACGTGCCGCACCTGGTGGTGCAGACCACCCAGGGCCCGGCCACCGTCCTCATCCTGCGCCACGAGACCGTGCGCGCGTCGCACGCCTTCAGCGAGGCGGGACTGTCGGGCGTCATCGTGCCCGCAGGCACCGGCAGCATCGCGGTGCTGGCCCATGGCGGGGACATGCGCCAGTTGGCCGGCGAACTCAGCCGCGACGTGCACTGGCTGCCCGAGCCGGCGCAGCCGCCGCCGCCGAAGTCCTGACGCGGCGCCAACAACGCATGCCCTCCGGGCCGATCCTGCGCCCCGCGCCCCCTGCGGTGCTGCGCGCCCTGCGCGCGCTCGAGCCGCTGTTCCACGGCCCGGATTACCGCCTGGACCGCGTCTCGCTCGCACGCCGCGTCGCCCCGGGGTTCTTCGAGATCGGCGCCTCGGGCAGGCGCTACAGCCGCGCCTTCGTGCTCGCCACCGTGGCCGCGCGCGGCGCGCTACCGGGCGAGGACCGCTGGCGCACGGGCGGGTTCTCCTGCCTGACGCTTGGGCCCGGTCTCTTCCTCCTCACCTACACGCTGCGCCAGGGGCGGCGGGTCTCGCGCCGCACGACGCTGTGGCAGCGCCACCGCAGTGGCTGGCGGGTTATCTTTCACCAGGGCACCCTCGTAGCCAACCAGGAGTCGATGCATGGCCCTCAACCGCCGCCAGCTGCTGATCGGGACCGCCAGCGGACTGCTCACAGGTCCGCTCGCGCGCCGCGCCATGGCCGCCGCTGAGGCCGTCCCGCCCGCACCGGTGGCGCGCGTGCAGGTGGTGAAGGACACCTACTTCGGGGAGACCCTGAGCGATCCGTACCGCTGGATGGAGAACCCCAAGGACCCCGAGTGGCTGCCGTTTCTGAAGGGACAGAACGCGCACACGCACGCGGTGCTGGACCGCATCCCGGGACGGGCGGCGCTGTCGAAGCGCATCGCGCAGCTCTCGGGCGACACCGCGGTCACCCGCCAGGTGCAGCGCGCCGGCGGCAGGCTGTTCTACGAGCAGCGCCCGGTGGGCGCCGACAACTTCAAGCTGTTCGTGCAGGAGGGGGGCGTGAGCCGCGTGCTCGTCGACCCGACGCTGCGCTCGGGCGCCACCACCCACCTGTCGCTCGACTGGTGGCTCGCCGCCGACGACGGCAGCCACCTGGTCTACGGGCTGTCGCGCGACGGCAGCGAGGACTCGGTGCTGCACGTGCTCAAGGTCGCCGACGGTAAGGACCTGCCCGAACAAATCCCCAACACGGAGAATGCCGGGCCGAGCTGGCTCGAGGACGGCAGCGGCTTCTTCTACAACCAGCTCACCGGCAAGGTCGACACCCCCGAGCGCTACCTCGACAGCCAGGCGCGCTTCCACCGCCTGGGCACCGACCCGGCCGGCGACCCGGTACTCATGAAGCGCGGCCTCGACCCGCAGGTGAGGTTCGACAACATCCAGCTGCCCGCGATCGGTGCCTTCCGCGGCTCGAAGTACGCGGTGCTGTCGCTGAGCGACGTGCGCTCCGAGATGCGCCTGCTGATCGCACCGCTCGCCGAGGTGCTCGCCGGACGCGCCCGCTGGGTCCCGGTGGCGGGGTTCGAGGACGAGGTGACCGGCGTCGAGCTCGACGGCGAGACCCTCTACCTGCTCGCCAACAAGGGCCACCCGCGCGGGCGCATCCTCCGGGGCAGCGTGCACGCACCCGCCGTGGGCGCTGCCACCGAGGTGGTGCCGCAGGGCCCCTGGGTCATCGAGCACATCGCCCTGGCGCGCGACGGCCTGTACCTCGACATGCTCGACGGCGGCCCGTCGCGCCTGAAGCGCCTCACGCGTGCGGGCGCGCTCACCGAGATCCGCCTGCCCTACGACGGCAGGCTGGGAGCGCTTGAAACCTCCCCCGACCTCGATGGCGCGCTGTTCTCGTTCACCGGCTGGCTCGATCCGCCCGACATCTGGTCGGTGGATGCCGCAGGCGCGGTGCGGGCGACCGGGCTCACCCCGAAGCCTGCGATCGACGTCAGCGCCTACGAGACGAGGCGGATGTTCGCGACCGCGCGCGACGGCACCCGGGTGCCGTACGCCATCATCCACCGCAAGGGCCTGAAGCTCGACGGCTCGACGCCCGCCTGGATCTCGGCCTACGGCTCGTACGGCCTGGTGGCCTACGCGCCCAGCTTCGTCGGCCGCACGCTGGCGCTGGTGGATGCCGGGTTCGTCGTCGGCTACGCCTACGTGCGCGGCGGCGGCGAGTACGGCCGCGACTGGCACCGCGCCGGCCAGCTCGAGAACAAGCCCAACACCTGGCGCGACCTGATCGACGTGTGCCTGGACCTGTGCGCGAAGAAGTACACCGCGCCGCAGCGGCTCGCCATCGGCGGCCGCTCGGCGGGCGGCATCACCGTCGGGCGTGCGCTCACCGAGCGGCCCGAGCTGTTCGCGGCCGTGATCGACGGGGTCGGCTGGTCGAACCCGCTGCGCTACGTCGCCGAGCAGAACGGCTACGGCGAGGAGCCCGAGTGGGGCCGGATCAGCGAGGCGGCCGGCTACCGCGCCCTCAAGGCCATCGACAGCTACCAGGCGGTCAAGCCCGGCACTGCCTACCCCGCGGTGCTGCTCACCACCGGGGTCACCGACCCGCGGGTGGCGCCCTTCCACGTGGGCAAGATGGCCGCGCGGCTGCAGGCGTGCAGCAGCTCCGGCAAGCCGATCCTGCTGCGGGTGGACTTCGATGCCGGGCACGGCATCGGCTCGACGCGCGCCCAGCAGGACCGCGAGGCGGCCGACACCTACGCGTTCCTCCTGTGGCAGACCGGGGTCAGGGCCTTCCAGCCGGCCTGAGCAGGCGCGCCTACAGGTAGCTCAGCCACCAGTCGTGGCGCCGCTGCTTCAGGTGCGCGTAGGCGCGGCACGCCGGGTAGATCGCCAGCACGATCGCGATCCAGGCCGCATAGACCACCCACAGCGCAAAGCCCGAGCCGTGCATCTGCTGCCGCTCCGGGGTGAGGAGCGCACGCATCCAGTCGAACTGGCCGGCGCGGCTCTGCCCGGTGGCGAACCGCAGGATGATCGACACGGCGTGCGCCAGGTACAGGTGCAACACGTAGGCCAGCAGCGGCACCGCCCCGAACACCCGCAGGAAGCGCGCCGCGGGACCCCGCCAGCGCTCGATGAAGGGGATGAGCGCGAGCACGGGCCCCAGGGTCATGCACACGTACAGGAGCGAGGGCGGGTACTTCTGGGGGCTGAGGAACGCCATGACGGTCTGGATCGCCAGCGGCTGCACGGCCCACGGCTGCGGGTCGCCGTAGCGGTCGATGAGCCGCAGCAGCACGAAGGCCGCCGTCAGCGACAGCCCGAGCGCGAGCAGGAGCCGGTCGCGCTGCGGCGCTGGGCGCAGGAACACCCCGCCCAGCCCGTAGCCGAACAGCATGACCCCGAACCACGGCAACACGGGGTAGGCAAGCAGCGCCCACGGCGCCCCGTCGTGCATCCAGAGGCGCGGCACGTGCAGCGCCGACCAGGCGTTGGCATACGCCCCCAGTGCCTCCGGCGGCAGCGGGTCGAGCAGGTTGTGGAGCGCGATGATGAGCACGCCCAGGGCGAGCAGCGCCCCCGCGGGCACCCACACCAGCAACCCGAGCAGCGCCATGCTGCAGCCGATCGCCCAGATGACCTGCAGGAACACCAGGTAATGCGGGCTGAATGACCAGCCGAAGCTCACCACGGTGAACTCGAGCACCACCAGCCACGCACCACGCGTGAGGAGGAACCGGGACAGCTCGCCCGCGCGCCTGCCGCGCAGGCCCTGCAGCCGGGCGGAGGCCCCCGCCAGGAACACGAAAGTGGGGGCACAGAAGTGCGTGATCCACCGGGTCAGGAACAGCAGGGGCGTCGTGCGCGCCGGGTCGAGCGGATCGAACTCGAGCGCGTCGATGTGCAGGAAGTCGCGCACGTGGTCGAGCACCATCAGCACGATCACCAGCCCGCGCAGGATGTCGAGCGCGGCCAGCCGTGGCTGCGCGGACCTACCGGCGCCGCCGGCCATCAGTCGGTCGCGGCCGCGAGCGGCAGCGTGAGGCGGCTCGGGTGCCGGGCGTCGTGATAGATGGTCACGTGCGCGATGCGGGCGTCCTCGGGGCGCTCGTAGCCGATGCGGCCGCCGGTGTTGTAGTTCTTCTGGTAGTCGGGGGAATTCAGCGGGCTCAGCGTCAGGCGCAGCCGGGCGCCGGCCGGGATCTGCCAGGCCGCCCAGTTGAACTCGAACGGGATCTCGATGCGCTCGCCCGGCCGCACCAGCTCGGCGTGGTACACGCTGTTGCGGAAGCGCGCCCGGCGTACGTCCTCGCCCAGGCGCACCGTGGTGCCATCGGGCCGCACCAGTGTCAGGCGCGCCCGCAGGTCGAAGTCCGGGACATCGGCCGAGCACTGCAGCAGCAGGCGCACCTGGCCGGCGAAGGTCACCGGCGCCGTGAACGGCTCGGAGTGGAACACCAGGGCGCCCCGCTGGTAGTCGCGAAAGCTGGAGAGCAGGTTCTCCTCGGCGGCCAGGCGCGCCACGTCCAGCTCGGGCAGCTCGCGCGGGTCGCTCACCAGGAGCGCCGGCGGCTCGCGGCCCGGGGTCGCAGGACTGAGCAGGCCGCTTGCGTAGGCGCCGGGCGGTGTGCCGCGGGGATCACTGAGGTTCAGCACCAGCTGCCTGCCCGAGGCTGCCGCCTCGAGCGACTCGGCGTGCCGCCAGGCGTTTTCCCCCATCACGTAGAAGGCGACATGGCGGCCGGCGAACAGCTGCGGCAACGGCCCACGGCCGAGCGCCCAGTCGTACCACTGCAGGTGCAGCTGCTTCATGTCGAGCACGGCATCTGCCGGGATCTGGAGTCCGTCGATCTCCGGGGTGGGGGCCTGGGTGCCCCCGTGATCCCACGGGCCGATGACCAGGTAGTGCTTGGCCGCCGCCGGCGAGTTCGCCTTGTGCGCGCGGTAATAGCGCAGCGCGCCGGGCTGGTCGTCGTCGAAGAACCCGGTGGCGGTCAGCACCGGGAAGCCCATGGCGGCGTACTGCGCCGGCTTGGGCTCGCCGGCGAGGTTGAAGGCCTCATCGCCCACGTGGTCCAGCCACATGCGCATCATCGGCACGTGCGCGCCCTGCGCGTCGGGCATCCACCAGTCCTCGTCCGCGATGCCGATGGCGGAGGACAGCTCCGCAAACGGGCGCTGCGCGGCGTACTGCTCGAGCATGCGGCCGTGCCAGTAGGCCGGGTCCGCGATGAAACCGGTGTTGAGCGTGCGCCCCGCGGTGTAACCGAGGATGACCGCGGTCCAGGACTGCGGGATGCCGTTGGTGTTGGGGATGTCCCAGCCCGGATAGATCGGCACGTACGGGGCGATGGCGGCCAGGTGCGGCGGCAGCTGCGCGGCGGTGTGCCACTGCGTCATGCCCACGAAAGAGCCGCCGTACATGACCACCTGGCCGTTGCTCCAGGGCTGCGCCGCGATCCACTCCACCAGGTCATGGCCGTCGCGACCGACCGTGAGCCCGAGGTTGTCGCTCTTGTCGCCGCCGGACAGGCCGCGGCCGCGTACGTAGGCCTGCACCCAGGCATAGCCGTGCTGCGCGAAGTAGGGCGGTTCGCCGCGCCGGCCGCCGTCGATGTCGTACTGGGTGAGGCTGAGGATCGCGGGCACCCGGCCGTCGGGGTGCTCCGGGCGGGTGATCCACACCTCCAGCGCCACCCCGTCGCGCACGACCACCCGGCGGCTCATCTCGATGCGATACCCCGGCCCCAGCGCTTCGGCCGGGGCCGGCGGCGGCGCCAGGATCGCGAGGGCGAGGAGCAGGGCAGGCAGCAGACGGCTCGTCATGGCGGGCTCCGGGCGCCCCGGGGCGGGCGCGTACCACTGCTGATCTTAGGGCAAGCCGCCCTGGCGGGGGTCCCGCGGCGGCGTTTGCGTTGGGGTCGCCCCCGCGCATAACCTTCGCCGCACGCGCCCCAGGCGCGGCCGGGAGAGCTGACATGACACGCCTGACACGGACCGTCCTCGTACTCGCGGCACTGCTGCCTGCGGCCTGCTCGACCAGCTCGCACGTGCTCATCGGCACGCCGCGGCCCCCGATCTCCCCCGACAGCGTGCGCATCTACCTGCAGCCGCCGCCGAAGTACGAGCAGATCGCCACCATCAACGCCTCCAGCCAGGGCTCCCTCGCCATCACCGGCCAGCAGAACATGGACAAGGCGATCGCGCGCATGAAGAACGAGGCCGCCAAGCTCGGCGCCAACGGCGTCGTTCTCCAGGGCGTCGCCGACCAGCAGACCGGCTCGATCGGCGCCGGCGGCGGCAACACCAGCTTCAGCGGCAACAGCGCCGTCGGCGTGGGCCTGGGTGGCTCCTTCGGCCTCTACAACAAGGCGACCGTGGGACTTGCGATCTACGTCCCGCCCGATTCCCCGCAGTAGCCCCGTGGCGGCCGCGCACCGTCGGGTGCGCGGACTGCCTTAGCGAAAAGCTGCATTGCCTCATGCGTAAATGACATGGCGTGGCGGCGGAACGTCGTGCTAAACCGCCAGTCACCCGGGAACGCCTGGTGCAAGTGAGGCGCTGTGTCAGCCGCGCTCGTCCGGACGGATGACCCGGTCGAGCGCGGCACATACGCTCGCGGCCCGGCCGCACCGACGGCCCGCACCGCACAGAAGA
>Ga0335083_10012109_pt1 | contig 10342 bp, 8 predicted proteins | sample Lox_Sample_42_FD_206716 | JGI IMG/M metagenome (GOLD analysis project Ga0335083, IMG submission 206716) | Soil microbial communities from Loxahatchee National Wildlife Refuge, Florida, United States - Lox_Sample_4.2 | ecosystem: Environmental > Terrestrial > Soil > Wetlands | place: USA: Florida... | reverse complement strand
GGCGCCCGGTCTACTGCCGGGAATGTTTCCAGCACCGGCGCGCCGTCGGGTCTCAGGGCGCCTCAGCTTAGTGCGGTAGGCGAACCTCAGGAATACACTGTTCGGTAAACAGCGAGCCGCTGGGCCCACCCCGCTGATTAGGCGATTTTGCGGGGACCTCCGCTGTGTCCCGGGGATGGACCGGCACGGGGCCGGCTGCCGCGCTTGACCAGTAGCAGAAGATGAGGCGGGCGTGGTATTTTGGCGCCCCCAAATTCCTGAGCGGGAGCGTATGCCATGGGCTCGACTACCTCTCACGATTCCGCGATTCGTCGCTGGTTGTTGCAGAAACTCCACAACAAGATCGGCGCGCCGAATGTGCGCGTAGTCGTCGGCGATAGCGCGCCGTTTCCAGACGGCGCGGCCGATGTGGTCGCGACGGTGCGGATCGACGGCTGGCGCACGCTCGCGTCGCTGGCGCTGAATCCGGAAGTGGGATTCGGCGAAGCCTACCGCGACGGGCGGATCGAAATCGAAGGAGATTTGCTGCAGCTTCTCGACGTGGTGCTCGGGACGATGCCCGAGAGCACGAAGTCCGGTTGGTACTCGCGCCTGTTCTCGCGCTGGCTCGAGTGGCTGCAGGCAAACACGCTGCGCGGGTCGGCGCGAAACATTCACCACCATTACGACCTGAGCGGGGATTTTTACAGGCTCTGGCTTGATTCGCGCCTGCTCTATACCTGCGCGTACTTTCCCGATCCCGGTGCGACGCTCGAACAGGCGCAAATCGCAAAAATGGATCACGTCTGCCGCAAGATCCGATTGCAGCCCGGCGAGCGTGTCGTCGAGGCGGGTTGCGGCTGGGGCGCGCTGGCATTGCACATGGCAGGGCAGTACGGCGCGAAGGTCCGGGCGTTCAACATTTCCCGCGAACAAATTTTGGTGGCGCGCGACCGCGCGAAGCGGGAGGGGCTCGAAAAGTTCGTCGAATTCGTCGAAGACGACTACCGCAACATCAGCGGACGGTACGACGCGTTCGTCTCGGTCGGGATGCTGGAGCATCTGGGACTGGACAACTATGAAGGCTTGGGAGATGTGATCCACCGGACGGTCGGTGATTCAGGGCGCGGCCTTCTGCACTTCATCGGCCGCAATCAGCCGCGCGCGTTCAGCCCGTGGATTCGGAAACGGATTTTCCCGGGTGCGTTCGCGCCGTCGCTGGCGGAATCGCAGCGGGTGCTGGAGCCGCATAATTTTTCGGTGCTGGATGTGGAGAACCTGCGCATGCACTACGCGCGCACGCTGGAATTCTGGCTGGAGCGGTACGAGCGCGCGTGGGATACGGTGGTGAAGATGTACGGCGTGGAATTCGCGCGGGCGTGGCGGCTCTACCTGGCGGGCTCGATCGCGTCTTTCCGCGTCGGGAACCTGCAACTGTTCCAGATCGTGTTCGCGGGATCGAAGTGCCAGCAGATTCCCTGGACGCGCGCGCATGTCTATTCAGGAGAAAGTGAATCCGAGAAGAAACTATGGATGCGTGCGATCTCCTGATCATCGGCGGCGGGCCGGCCGGTTCCGCGTGCGCCTGGCGCGCGGTGCGCGGCGGGCTGGACACCGTCGTTCTGGATCGAAGCCAGTTTCCGCGGCATAAAGTTTGCGGCGGATGGATCACGCCCGCGGTGCTGGCGTCGCTCGAAATCGATCCGCGGCATTACGGCGCGGGGCGCACTCTGCAGTCCATTACCGGTTTCCGCACCAGCTGCATCGATTCTCGCGAGGCTGAAATCCGTTACGGCAAGACAGTCAGCTATGGAATTCGCCGCTGCGAATTCGACGACTATCTGCTGCGCCGCAGCGGCGCGCGGCTGCATCTAGGAACAAACCTCACGAGCCTGGAGCGATCGGGTGACGGATGGATCGCGAACGGGCAGCTTCGCGCGCGCATGGTGGTCGGCGCGGGCGGGCATTTCTGTCCGGTGGCGCGGCTCTTGGGAGCGGACGCGCGGAAGGAAATCGCCGTGGTTGCGCAGGAAGCGGAATTCGAGATGGACGCGCGACAGCGCGCGGCGTGCGCGATCGAGGGCGAAGTACCGGAGTTGTACTTTTGCCGGGACATGCGCGGCTATGGATGGTGCTTCCGCAAGGGCGATTACCTGAACATCGGCTTGGGCCGCTTGGATGCGCACGCGCTGCCGAAGCACGTCTCGGATTTCGTGGAATTTCTGAAGCGCTCGGGGAAGATCGGGTTCGATCTGCCGAGTCCCATGCAGGGGCATGCATACCTGCTGCTGAGAGATATTCGGCACACGATCGTGGACGACGGCGTGTTGCTGGCAGGGGATTCGGCCGGACTGGCGTACTCGCAGAGTGGAGAGGGAATACGCCCGGCGATTGAATCCGGGCTGCTGGCGGCGGAGACCGTGCTGGCGGCAGACCGGGATTACGGTGCGGCGCGCTTGGACAGTTACAAAACGCAGCTCGAGGCGCGATTCGGGAACCCGCGGGGCGACCTGGCGACGGAACTGGGGCGGCGAATGCCGGTCAGGCTGCTGGGCGCGATTTCGCGGCAGCTGTTGGCGAATCGCTGGTTTTCGCGGCGCGTGGTGATCGACAAGTGGTTCTTGCACGCCGATCAGCTCGCGCTGAAAGTTCCGGCCGCAGCTGCGGATTCGCACGCGAGCGCGGCGTAGCTCGTTTGCATCTAATCGGGCGACCGGAGGTAGGGGTTTGCATGGACGAGAAACTGTTGCGCGATTATCTACGGCGCTCGCTGACGTGGCATGAGGCGCACGTCGACTGGATGAAGGTCGTGTCGGGCATCCCGGAGAAGTTGCGCGGGAAGCGGCCTAAGGGCGCGGAGCATTCACCCTGGGAACTGCTCGAACACATGCGGCTCGCCACTTGGGACATCTATGAATTCTCGCGCGACGCCAAGCACGAGTCGCCCGACTGGCCCGCCGGTTATTGGCCGAAGAAGCCTGCGCCTCCGAACGCTGCCGCGTGGGACAAGAGCGTCCACGAACTCGCGAAACAGCTGGAAGCGATGGGGAAACTGGTGATGGACCCGAAGACGGATCTGCTGGCGCCCATCCCGCACGGCTCCGGCCAGACGGTTCTGCGCGAAGTGTTGCTGATCGCCGATCACAACGCCTACCATTTGGGCCAGTTGGTGCTCGTCCGGCGGATGCTGGGTTGCTGGCCGGAAAACTGAGCGCCACGCGAAGACACCGGCAGTCTTTCAGCCCTCCTAGAATTGATACAATGAGTGTGCGACATATCAGAAGCAAAGGGACACGCTCGCAATGACTCGGGAACAGGCAATCGCGGAATCCGCATCGTCCAAGGAAGCGCAGGAAAGGCTCTGGGAGTCGTTTCGCCGCTGGGGATACCTGCAGGCGAGTCTCGATCCGCTGGGCGATCTTGAGCCTGCGGCCATGCCCGAGCTCGATGGCTATGGCGCGGAGGCGGACGCCGCGCGGCGCGTCTATTGCGGCAGCATCGGCGTTGAGTTCATGCACATCCCCGAGCGCGAAAAACGCGCGTGGATTCAGGAGCGCATGGAATCGGCGGCGGCGGAGCCGGACCGCGCGCGCATTCTGGACCTGCTGATCCGCGCGGACATTTTCGAGCACGTCCTGCAGACGCGATATCTGGGCACGAAGCGCTATTCGCTCGAAGGCGAGTCGGCGCTGATTCCTCTACTCGATGCGATCCTGAGCGCAGCGGCCGAACAGGGCGCCGAAAAGGCCATGCTGGCGATGAGCCACCGCGGGCGGCTCAACGTGATGGTGCATACGGTCGGGCGCGCGGCGGCGGACGTTTTCGCGCGATTCGAGGACGTGGACCCGCGAAGCACGCTGGGCGGCGGCGACGTGAAGTACCACATGGGCGCGACCGGAACGTTCCGCGCGCCGAGCGGTCGCGAAGTCGAAATTCACCTCGTATCGAATCCCAGCCACCTGGAAGCCGTCGATCCGGTGGTGATGGGGCGCACGAGAGCCAAGCAGATGCGGCGCGGCGAAAATGGCCGCCGGCTGGTCGTTCCGATCGTGATGCACGGCGACGCGGCGTTTGCAGGGCAGGGGATTTGCGCCGAGACGCTGAACATGTCCGGCGTGGCGGGATTCGCGGTCGGCGGGTCGCTGCACGTCATCGTCAATAATTTGATCGGCTTTACGACCACGCCGAAAGATGGCGGATCGTCTCGCTACTCCTCCGACCTCGCGAAGCGGCTGCCGGTCCCGATTTTCCACGTGAACGCGGAGGATCCAGAAGCCGTGGTGCGCGTTGGGAAGATTGCGCTCGATTATCGCTACGAATTTGGCACGCCGGTCTTCATCGATTTGGTCGGCTACCGGCGGCACGGGCATAGCGAAGTGGACGATCCCACGATCACGCAGCCGCTGCGCTATCGCAAGATCGAAGCTCATCCCGAACTTTGGAAGATCTACGCGGAAAAGACCGGCGTGAATCCTGAGCCAGTCGTGGAGCGGGTTCGAGAGGAGCTCGACGCGGCGCAGCAGGAAGCCCAAGAGATCGAGAAAAGCCCGGCGATGCGGAAGCTGCCGCGTTACTGGGGCGCGTTCCGCGGCGGGAAGTACGATCCGTCATTTGAAGTAGAGACGGCGGTCCCTGCCGATCAGCTCACGTTGGTCGGCGACGCGCTGACCAATTACCCGGACGGATTTCACGTTCACCCCAAGGTGCAGAAGCTGCTCGAGCAGCGCCAGGAGATGGCACAAGGGAAACGCGCGCTGGATTTCGGCATGGCTGAGGCGCTGGCGTTCGGCTCATTGTTGCAGGAGGGAGTTCCGGTGCGGCTCACCGGGCAGGACAGCCGGCGGGGCACGTTCAATCAGCGGCATGCCGCGTTGATCGACACCGAAACGGAAGAAGAAATCGTGCCGATGGCGGCGCTCGCGCAGGATGCGGCGTTCTGCGAAATCTACAATTCGACGCTTTCCGAGGCTGCCGTGCTGGGATTCGAGTACGGATTCAGCCGCGACTACCCCGAGGCGCTGGTGCTCTGGGAAGCGCAGTTCGGCGATTTTGCCAACGGCGCGCAGATCATCATCGACCAGTTCATCGCCGCGGCCGAGGACAAGTGGAATTTGCTTTCGGGCGTGGTGCTGCTGCTCCCGCACGGGTACGAGGGGCAGGGGCCGGAACATTCCAGCGCGCGCATCGAGCGCTTTTTACAACTCGCCGCGCGGGACAATATTCAGATTTGCCAGCCGTCCAACGCCGCGCAGTATTTTCACCTGTTGCGGCGTCAGGCCTTGCGCTCATGGCGCAAGCCGCTCGTCGTCTTTACTCCCAAGAGCATGCTACGGCACCCGGCGGCATCTTCACCGCTGGCGAATCTCGCAAGCGGCCGCTTTCAAACGGTGATTCCGGATGCGGGCGACGGGTCGGCGGAACGCGTCCTGCTTTGCACCGGGAAGATCGGTCACGAGCTGATCGCGGAGCGAAAACGGCATCCGGAGAATGCGCCGGCGATCATTTTCGTCGAGCAGGTCTATCCGCTGCCGGAAGCCGAGCTAACCGCCGAGATGGACCGGCATACGAATGCGCGCGAGTTCGTATGGGTGCAGGAGGAGCCGGGCAACATGGGCGCGCACGAGTTCCTGGTTCCGGAGCTACGGAGACTGGCGCACGGCCGCTCCGTGCTGTCAGTGAACCGGTCATCCTCCGCCAGCCCTGCGACGGGATCCCACAAGGCGCACGAGATGGAGCAGAAGACCCTCGTGGCGCTCGCGTTTGGACGCTAGCAATCGTTCAGAGTGAACCGAGAAAAGGATTCGGTTTGGGTCCGCCGGTGGGCGAAACCATGATCCCCCCGATCTTGCAGTTATTTCGCCGCGTGCGCTTCGGAATTCTCGGCAAAGCACCAGTGAACGAACTCGGGAGTGTAACGTGAAGTGATGGTCGCGGGAACGTCGGATTCATCGATCCGCTGGAAATCGAATCGTATGCGCCCGCTCGTATCCGCGGTGCCCACCAGGAATCCGTAGACGTCGGTCTGGGCCGCATGCGCGTGGCTTGAATCCGGCGGCAGCTTGTATCGCACCGCGCCGGCGGTGCCGACGATCCAACCCGGCAGGACGCCGCCGTGCTTGCGCCAGTACTCGGTATCGAAAATTCCGTCCATGAAGTAATGCGAGTGGCTCGCGAGAACGTAGACGGGCTTGTGGTTGCGCTTCTGCACTTTCAATAGGTCGCGGTAAACGCGGCGCCCGCTTTCCGTGCCGTCTTCCGTTTCGCTCATGCTGTGCCCCTTGGAGATGCTGTCAGGCAAGGCCTCGTGCATCCCGATTACAAAGGTGCGTATTCGCGGATCGCCGGCGTCCCGCTGGAGCGTCTTTTCGAACCACTTCAACTGAGCCGTTTCAAACTGGCTCTTGATCGAATTGTCGAGATTGAAGAAGTCGACGCCCCGCTCGATCCAGTGGTAATAGGTTTTCGGCTGAGAATCGCCGGGGTCGTCCTTGAGCCGCTGCGCGCGGAGGTTCGGCAGATCAAGCTGCTGGGAGAATTGAGCAATGAAATCTGCGCGGGTTTTCGGCGGGATCATCTCGTGATTACCGATACCGAGATAGAAGGGGATGCCCGCGAACGGAGCCACTTGATTCTGCGCAAAATCGTCCCACGCGAGACTGACATACTCCGCTTTCGTAAGGGGCTTGGCGAGGATCATGGGCTGGTTGCGGATGTCTTCGTCGATCTCGGCGATCTTTCGCAGATCACCGAGATGCCAATAGAACTCGGCGCCCGACTGCTTGACGCCCGCGGCGATGGCAGGCATTACGACGTCACCGCAGTTGCGCGAATCGCCGGAAACCGCGAATTTCCAGGCGTGCTCTTGCGCTGGAACGCGAGAGGGCCAAGCGAGAAAAAGGGCAACGGCAGACGCGATCAGGGTGCTTCCCGCTCGTCGAGTCACGAATTCTCTCCGTGCTCTGCCACGAAAAAACGAAATGGCCGGCAGAGCCCGCTATTCTCCCGCGCCTACTTCCATGTAGCAACACAAGGCTAACGCCTAGGTGTCAGGAGCTCAGCCGCGGCGACATCGGGGCACGGTTCACACGTTAGAATCGTCTTACGAAGATGCCTACAAAGCGCAAACGAATCCTGGTCGCTGAAGACGACCGGACCACGCAGCAGTGGATCGGCGAGATCCTTCGCGCCGAAAAGTTCGACGTGACGGTGGCGGCGGATGGGCGCACGGCGTGGGACAAGCTTCGCAAAGCAAAGTTCGATCTGGTGGTGCTCGACATCTGGATGCCGAAGAAGAACGGTCTGGAAGTGCTCTCGGCGATTCGCGGGAAGAAGCTGCGCTCGAAAGTGATCGTAATTACGTCCGACGATACTCCGGGGACGCTGTTGGCGGCGGTGAAGGAGCAGGCCTACCACTATCTGGCCAAACCGATCGAGCGAGAAACCCTGGTGGCGCTGGTGCACGAAACTCTCGGCCAGAAATCGGCGGTGCCTCCCATCGAGGTGGTCTCCGCAAGGCCCGAATGGGTCGAACTGCTCGTGCCTTGCTCCATGGAATCGGCGACGCGGCTGGAAGCCTTCATGATGCATCTGGAAGCAGGGCTTTCCGAGGAGGTTCGCACGTCCGTGGCGCAGGCCTTTCACGAGCTGCTGATGAATGCGATCGAATGGGGCGGGAAGATGAACCCGAAGCGCCGGGTGCGCATCTCGTACCTGCGCGCCAAACGGATGCTGCTCTACCGCATCGCTGATCCCGGGCGCGGCTTCAAGCACAGGGACCTGGACCACGCCGCGATCAGCCACGCGGACCCGACGCATCACGGTCAGATTCGCGAACAGAAAGGCCTGCGGCCGGGTGGTTTTGGGCTCATGCTGGTGCAGGCGAAAGTAGACGAGCTGCTCTACAACGAAGCGCAGAACGAAGTTGTGTTTGTGAAATACCTCGATTAGGCCTGCGGCCTGCCCGGGCGGCTGAAGACGCATTCCCGCAACTGGTACCTCAGTAACATTGTTCCTGCCGTTTCGGCTGACTACCCTACGGGTAGACGGCACGCGATGCTCCTTGTTCAGGAGAGAGTGCCGAAGCCTGCATGATTGCCGCCTTGATAGCCGCGATTTCGCTGCTGGCCCTGGCACCGCTGTTCGTGTCGTACTGCGGGACGGTGCTGTCGTCCGCGAGGAGGGTCGAGCCATCCGACCGTGCACGATCCCTGGCGGACGTGGCCGACCGCGACATTTCGGAGGGCGACTTCGAGCGAATCCTGCAGCTGGTGCGGCTCTGTCCCGAGCCGGAAGCGGACCGGTCCACGGTGCGCGCGATTGCGATCTACTTCCGCACTTTGGGCGCGGTGGCTCGCGCATTTCGCAACGCCAGCCCGCAGCTGGCCGACTGGGCCGTGCGTGAGCGAGCGAACTGCTCGCATTTCGTGGCCGTGGTGCTCGACGGCTGCATTTCATCGAACCACAGCCTGCTGACGGAACAGACCGACGAAAATGCTCCCTGATCGCGGATTTCCCCCGCTCGACCCTGCTCCGCCGCGCTGCTAACATTGGCAATAATGAATCCCCTGGAAAGCCGCGTTCTGCAAATCATCCGGAACGCGCGCATGCTCGCGCCCGGCGACCGCGCGGGTGTGGCTGTTTCCGGCGGGGCTGATTCCGTTGCGCTGCTGCGCCTTCTCGACGCTCTCCGCGATCAACTGGGCGTGACGCTGCTCGTCGCGCATTTCGACCACATGCTGCGCGGGCCGGATTCGGAGGCCGACGCGCGGTTTGTGGAAGGGCTCGCCCGCGAGCGCGGTGTGGAATGCGTGATCGAACGCGCGGACGTTGCAGCTGCTGCCGCAGCGAACAAGTGGAATCTGGAAGACGCGGCGCGCCGACTGCGCTATGCGTTTTTCGAGCGCCTGGTGAGCGAAGGCCGCGCGAACCGCATCGTGGTCGCGCATACGGCGGACGATCAGGCGGAAACGGTGTTGGCGCATATTCTTCGGGGCACCGGGATCGCCGGCCTGGCCGGAATCTATCCGGAAGTAGGGCCGGTCATGCGGCCTCTTCTTGGGGAGCGCCGCGAGGACTTGCGGGCGTATCTCCGCGGCCTCGGGCAGGAGTGGCGCGAAGACGCGTCGAACCGCGACCTCAGCCGGCAGAGGGCGCGCATTCGCGAACAACTTTTGCCGGTCATCGAGAGAGATTTCTCGCCAGAGATCGTCAAACACCTCGCGGGGCTTGCCGATCTGGCGCGCGAGGAGGAGAGCTTTTGGAGCGCGTTGGTGGAGGATCGCGTCAACGTGCTTGTGAAAGGTATCTCGGGCCGGCAAAGCATCCAGGCACAGGACCTGATGGCCCCTCTGGGCATCGCCCGGGCCACTGGCCGGGAGGGTGCGTCCTCGCTACGGTCGCTTTCGGAGCGCATGGTTCGGAGGATCTACCACGAAATGCGCGGCAGCTTCAGCGGGCTCACTTCGACGCACGTGCGAAATGTGCTGCGCCTGGCGTCCGAATCCTCGAGCGGCCGCCGCGTCGAGCTGCCCGGCGGCATCGTCGTTGAAAAGTCGTTCGAGAAACTGACTTTCGCCACGGAAAAGATGCCGGGCGGGTCGCACGAAACTGTCGCGCCGCCGAAAGCGTATCAGTATGTAGTGAGGCTTTCGCCTGAAGGAGCGGCAACCGTATCTGTTCCAGAACTAAAGAGGCGCTTTTGCCTGAAAGGCATTGACTGGTCTGTCTTGGAGCGCGACACTAAAAGAGGCGGCGTTGCTGCTCTCGACGCAAAATTACTGCGCGAACCCCTGATCCTCCGGAACTGGCGTCCGGGGGACGCGTATCGGCCTTTGGGGCGCAAGCAGTCGAGAAAACTGAAGGAGTTGTTTCTGGCGGGACGAGTCCCGAGCCGCGACCGCGCGGGCTGGCCGGTTCTCGAAAGCGATGGACGCGTCGCCTGGGCCCGCGGGTTGCCACCCGTCGACGAATTCTGCGCCCGCGAGGGCACACAGACGGCTGTGGTGATCGAGGAAGAGCCGTTCTGAGAGGGCGATGAAAGTCGCTTTTAGCCGTCAGCGTCTTGCGAAGAGAGTCGGCCAGCTGGGGCGAGCCATCTCGAAGGACTACGCCGGGAGGACGGTCGACGTGGTCGTGGTGCTCGAGAATTCGTTCCTGTTCGCCGCGGATCTGGTGCGCGAAATTTCGCGGCCCGTGTCCTGCCACTTCGTTCGCTCGGAGATGCGCAATATCCGGTTCGCCGGGCAGGAGTACCGGGAGATTTTCTTCAGCGCGGCTCCTTCCTTGCGCGGGCGAGACGTGCTGGTTGTGGATGCCGTGCTGAATACCGGCATCACGCAGGAGTTCTTGCTGAGGCGCCTGGAGG
>Ga0335083_10012107_pt1 | contig 10344 bp, 8 predicted proteins | sample Lox_Sample_42_FD_206716 | JGI IMG/M metagenome (GOLD analysis project Ga0335083, IMG submission 206716) | Soil microbial communities from Loxahatchee National Wildlife Refuge, Florida, United States - Lox_Sample_4.2 | ecosystem: Environmental > Terrestrial > Soil > Wetlands | place: USA: Florida... | reverse complement strand
CTGACGACGCTTATTGCGTCGCCACGGAGTTGTTTTGTTAGCGAATAGTAGCCCGCTCGACTGCGGCTTCCTGAGGCTTGAGCGTGACTTTCTCCGATTTGCGCAGCGCAGCCACCGTCGGCTTGCCCAGCGGCACCAGTCCGAGTTCGTTAGCCGATTGCTCTACGATTCGGTAGGCCAGTCGCAGCGTCTCAAAGATTTCACCGGCGGCACAGATCGTCAGGCCGAGGGTCACGGCGCCGAGCGTCAGCCCCAAGGTCTCAGTGCCCAGCGCGATTGCGATAACCGCCGCGATACTGCTTACGGCCAAGCCCAGCTTGGTTGAACCGGTCAGGCGGGCGCGAATCGCGACGTGATTCTTCATCCGATTACCGCTGTGTTCTTCGTCGGCGGTCTTAATCTCGACGCGGGTCAGCGCACCGGGTTCGACGATAAGGTCCGCGTCGCTCCATCCGATATCCGGCGTGGCTGGGCGACCAACCTGGATATGCAGGCGGCTGATCTTCTCCAGCAGGCTATCGCGCGTAGTCCAGACCTCGTTCCAGTAGGCGAGGCGTACCGTGCGGCGAATCCAATCGATCGTTGGGCGCTGCCGCGGTTCGACATCGAGGCTTTCCGGACGGCGGGCTCCCTTACGCCATCGATAGCGCGCGATCGTTCGCGACATCGGGCCGCTGTAGGCGAGCCAGGCAATCAGTGCGCGCGAGATAAACCCACGATGGCATTTTTCGAGCGGTGCATTAGCCGCGTAGTAGATGGCCCAGACGGGGCTAAGCGCGAGCATGACAAGCGCCGGAAGCAGCGTGATTCCCATGCCTAGTGACAACAGGAGTGCTACGGCCGCGGCGGCGTTCCATTCCGTCGTCAGCGGCAGAACCTTGAGCACGCTCAACTGCGCTTCGTGGACGCGCTGCAAATCCTTGCGGCGGCGAACCCATCCGATTCGATTCTGTGCCCCACCCGGGATCGTCCGAGCAAGTCCTGGAATCGTGCCGCGCCAGCGGATTTGGCCGAGGCCGTTGAAGCGTTCGGGATACTTGAGGAACAGCATCGCCTCGGCTTTGCCGTAACCGCGCTGCTGGCCGTAGTAGGCTTTCACGGTGTTGCGGCGGAAGTGCCATACGAAGGCTGCAGGGCAGAAACCGACCGAGAAGCTCGCATCGATTAGTCGCCAGCAGATGTCGACGTCGTCGCCAGCGGCGGTAAATTGCGCATCGAAACCGCCGATCGCAAGCAGCGCCGATTTACGGAACATCATGTTGCAACCCGCGAGATGCTCCGCCTTGTCGTCGCCGACCAGCACATGGCATGGTGCACCGGGCGACGCCGCCACGGCACCCTCTATCCAGCCATCTTCGTGCGGCGCGTAGTTTGGTCCGCCGCATCCGTCGAAGTTGCGTTCGGTCATGGTACGGACCATCAGCGTGAGCCAATGCGGATCGACCACGCAGTCCGAATCGGTGTACGCGACGATTTCGCCGCGTGCCGCCTGCATCCCGACGTTGCGCGCGACGCTCAGTCCCTTGTTCGGCTGGCGAATCAGTCGATATTCCGGGAAATCCATCGAGATTTCCGCCGTGCGGTCACGGGAACCGTCGTCGACGATAATCACTTCGTAGTTGGGGTAATCGATCGTCCGCAGCGATTTGAGGCACGCACGCATCGTGCGCTCAGCGTTGTAGGCGCAGATCACCACCGAAACCATCGGCGGCTCGGCTAATTTCGGCGGACAAGTGCTATTCAGGTTAACAAAGGGGAGAAGCTCCCCGGCGCTCAGCGTCCGCACCCTCAGCCATCCGTGCGATGCCGCTGGCTGCACCGCCGGCGCGACCACCCCTGCGGCGCCAAGGCCGAAGGCACTAGCCACCAACTCATCCTGCCCGGGGAGCCCCTCGCCAAACTCGAGCACGATCGGGCGTGCCTCGGCGAGATTGTGGATTCGTACTACGTAATCGCGCAGCTCGGTGGGCGATAATGTCGGGAGCTCCGCGTAAATAAGGTCTTCTTCCAGCAGGGTCAGTCCGACCGTCGCCGGCCGGTGCTTCAGGGCGATAAGACGTTCGGCATCGACCTTCCGAATAGCGCGGACCAGCTTGCTCAGGCGCTTACGCACCTGCTCCAACCCGCGATGACGTAGTGCGGTCGGATCGACTTCGCAGTCGAGCAGATAGCCCATCAGGGTAGGATACGAGCGCAGGAGCTTCGCCGTTTGTGACAGCCGTGTCGTGAGGCCGCGTAGACCGGTATCGGACAACAGCTCTTCGACCGGAATCAGGAGCTCGACCATCGCAGGAAGGCCCACCTGCGCCGCGATACCAAGAACCGGTTCGGCCTGACCCTCTTTGAGAATCAGTCCCGTCGTATGCGCGTTGTTGAGTTCGTCCAGGCGTCTGCGCAAACTGAGCTTGGCGCTGAAGTCGAGGGAATCGCCGCAGTCATCAAGCCGCATCGCCTTAAAGAAGAACTTACGACCCGAGCGGCTGAAGAACTTGCCGCTGGCTTTAACCCTGGTATCGCTTCGGTCTGGTATCACGACCAGACTCTAGAGCCAAAGCCATGCCACCGAATAAATCCTTTATTTTCAATCGGTTGCCGAGGCTCTCAGAGGTTATGGGTAACTTTCTCCGACGAATTGGTGCGGCTTGCTTTACGTTTTGCGGCGACTCAAACGTGCCTCGACGATTTGCATCTTGCGTTAGGAATTGATGGTAATCTATTGCATAATGCAAAGAGCTGATTTAGGGATGACCAACTATGCCGCGAGCCCATCCTTCGCTTGAGAAATCGCCGGGACGCCTCACTCGTCTTCGAAAACTTTCCCGTTCGGTACGCAAGGTCGCTCGGCCTCGAAAGGCGACTCATCGTGAAGCTACCGATACACCGATAGAGGCGCTGTCCGAGGAACTCGATGCGATTCGGATTCAGCTTAATCCGATCGAAAAGATGCTGGCGGAACTCTTCGCTCCTGCCTTCGACCGCGGAGAGGCGAGTGCCAAGGCCCGTGCCGACGCGGTGTCGTTAATCGAACGGAACTTTGATCAGATAGTCGAGGAGTGGTGCGTCGCGATTGAGAAATCGATCATGGCGCCTCTGCAGCGCGAGGGGATGGCCAATGCGCTCATCCGCTTCGTTGCTCATCTGCGAGACCCCGACGATCTCCGAACCTACGTCCATCTGCGGCGACACTGTCAGGAAGGGATGCTGGCGCGGGCCAAACCGGCCGAATTCAACCTTTTCCATATCATCCTCAAGCAGGTGATTCTCAAATACCTGCGCGCCTCACTGAAGGGGCGTCGCGGCGAGCTTGCACGCGATACTATCGTTGCTGCGGTCGACGAGCGGCGCTTGATGGTCGCGCAGTTCTATATCGAATCGCGCGAGCGCGCTCTCAAGGCTTCCGAGGAGAAGTACCGCAATTCGATCGAGGCCGCGCCCGATCCGATGTACGAGATCGACCCGGATACCCTGGTCGTGATGAGCGCCAATGCCGCCGCTAAAGCCCTGCACGAGCTCCTGCCAGAAGAGCGCGAAAAGGAACTGCTCGGTACCGAACTGGCGGATCTTTGCCCAGAGGAGATGCGTCCGGGCGTCCTGAAGCATATTGAACAAGTTCTGGCGCGAGGTTCTGATCAGGCGCTCGACCTCCCGATCAGTGGTCGCTACTTCGATGTGCATTCGGCGGTGATCTCGTCGGGTAATCGCCGCTTTATCCAGATGATCCTGCGGGAAGTGACGCAGCGCCACGAGATGCTCGATTCGCTGGTCAAAGCTGAACGTCTGGCCGCGGCTGGAACTTTCGCCAGCGGCGTCGCTCACGAAGTGAATAATCCGCTCGCCTCGATCTCGTCGCTGGTCCAGGCGATATTGCCGGGTGAATCTGATCCTGAGCGTCAGGTAACCCTGCGGACGATTCTTTCGCAGATTAACCGCATTGCGACCACGGTCAAGGATTTGGTGAACTTCGCGCGTCCCGCGCCGCCGGAGCGGCGTGCCCTCGATCTTAACGGGGTGATTGAAGAGACGCTGCGCTTGGTGACCTACAATCGTCGTTTCGATGGGGTCCGGCTCGAGTCATCTCTCTCGCCCGACCTGGCTGCCGCCTTTGCTGACCACAATGGCATTCAGCAGGTCATCCTGAATCTTCTGTTCAACGCTGTCGATGCGATCGGTCACGGCCACGGCATAATCAGTATTGCGACTGGTAACTGTTGCGCCGCGTCCGGAGATCCCCGGGTCATGATGACGATCGCGGACAACGGATGCGGAATCGCGCCGGAGAACCTGCAGCGGGTCTTCGATCCTTTCTTCACGACCAAGCCCGCCGGCTCCGGCGTAGGGCTGGGTCTCTCCCTCTGCCAAAGTATCGTTGTAACGAATCAGGGCACGATCAAAGTCGAGAGCTCACCTGGCGCTGGAACCAAGGTGGTGATCTCGTTGCCTGTCGAACTGAACAATCTACCTGCCAGCGCAAGATGCGAGTGATTTCTTGATGAACGGCGAAGTCAGCACCAATGGCGCTGCCGAATGGCAGCGCCCGGAACGTCCTGCCTATCGCATCATGGTCGTCGAAGACGAACAGTTGATGCGATCGATTATCGTCCAGCTGCTCCGTAGCGAGGGCTACGAAGTCGTTGAGGTCCCGGCACCGGACGCCGCACTTGCGGCCTTTGAGCGCGAGAAGATCGATCTGGCGATTCTCGATTTAAATCTCGGCGGCGGAGCGAGCGGGCTCGATATGCTCGGACGGATGCGCGATCTCGATCCCGAAGTGATGGGTATTATCGTAACCGCCTATGCCAGTGTGGAATCAGCCGTCGAGGCACTCCGCAAAGGCGCTTATGATTACATCACCAAGCCCTTCGCCAACGATCATCTCAAAGCAGTGGTGCGCAACGCTCTCGCCCAAAAGGCGCTGTTTCACGAGAACCGCTTCTTGCGGCGCGAGCTACGCGAGAAATATCGCTTCGAAAATATCATCGGTAGCTGCGACTCTATCAATCGCGTCTTTCGCGTGATGGAGAAGGTCGCGCGGACGGATTCGAGCGTTCTGATCACCGGTGAAAGCGGCACCGGTAAAGAGTTGGTGGCACGCGCGATTCACTTCGGATCCGAGCGCGCCAACAAGCGCTTTCTGCCGATCAATTGCGGCGCCTTGCCCGAAAATCTCCTCGAAAGTGAGCTCTTCGGTTACAAACGTGGCGCCTTTACGGGTGCATCGCAGGACAAAATCGGCCTTCTCAAGGCTGCGGATAAAGGCACTATCTTCTTCGACGAAATCGGCGATATGCCTCTGGCGCTACAAGTGAAGTTGCTGCGCGCCCTGCAAGAGCGCGAATGCTATCCTCTCGGTTCAAATGAACCGACCAGCTTCGACGTGCGCGTCATCTGCGCCACCAACAAGGATCTAGAGAAGGAAGGCCGCGAGGGACGCTTTCGCGAAGAGCTGCTGTATCGAATCAACGTTATCGGGATCCAGTTGCCCGCACTGCGCGATCGCAAGGACGATATTCCGTTGCTCGCCAACCATTTTCTGCGCAAATACGAAAAAGCGCTGGGGCGCCCCGCGATGCGCTTCTCGAAGGGCGCTATGCGCCTGATCATCGGCTACTCGTGGCCCGGCAACGTGCGCGAACTGGAAAATACCGTCGAGCGCGCAACGATCCTTGCCGAAACCGACGTTATTCATAGCCACGACCTGCCGGAAAAGATGAACGCCGGCGCCGACGCGACCCCTACTATCCAGACCGGTATTACGCTTGAAGAACTCGAGCGCGATCACATGCGGCGGATTTTGCAGGAGGTCAAAGGCGACAAGGTGCGCGCGGCCCAGATGCTCGGGATTCATCTCTCCACCCTTTATCGCAAGATGTCGCGGTATCGGTTGGAACACGAAGGGCTGGAGGCCTCAGCCTAGACGAACACCATCTGCCCGCCGTTTAGTCACGAAGGCGACACTTAAGGTGGTTGACTGGTACGAAGAAATCATAAATCGTACTCTACGTACCCTCGCGGCCGTAAACGGCCTGAGACGGACCGCTACGGGTAACGAGGAGGTTCAGTAACATGACCGTTTCAACCAAGGTTGCCGCTATCGTAGTAGGCGGACTCCTGCTCGCGTACGCACCGGCGCGTGCTCAATCGACCCAGGCTGCGCCGTCCGCCGGCACCGTCACCAACGGGCAATCAATGCTCGGCCTTATCTCGCCGATGCTTAACACGTCCGTTGAGCACAAGCCTGAAAAGTCCTGCAAGGCAGATAGCCTCTATTCGCAGCACAGCGTGGTCGGTGATCCCGATGCCTGCTTCCAGGGCAAACTCGACGTTCGCCAGAGCAGCGCCATCGTTCCTTCCGCTCCTACTTTCTAACTTCAACCTAATACGATCGACTGGCAAAGGGCGCGGCACCTGGCTGCGCCCTTTTCTTTGATGCCGTCGGTGAATCCGACCCACTTACGCATAGCGCTAGCTACTTGGTTGGCTCCGCGTGGGAGTGTATAACGATCCAGCCGCATCGCCCCTGAAAGTTTGCGGCGACAGTGAGGAAAAGCACCGAAAATGTCCCGCTTCAAATCGACCAGATCCGCTGCCGCAGCCGCTATCGCTGTCGTGTCGTTGGCTGGATGCGTGTCGCAGCAAAAGTACGATGCTCTCCAGGCCCGCTATGACGCCCTCAACCAGACGATGTCGGCCCAGATTCAATCGCAGCAGATGCACATCGAGCGGTTGCAGAATGCGATCAAAGTGACGGTAAACGACGAGCTGCTCTTCCCCTCCGGAGACTGGCACATGTCGGTCGGCGCGATGCAGATGATTGCCAAGATGGCGCCGATTCTCGCCCCGATGCAGCAGACGCGGATTAACGTGAACGGCTATACCGATAACGTACCGATTGGTCCGGTGCTGCGACGGCAGGGGATCACGACCAACCTTATCCTGTCGCAAAAGCGTGCGGATAACGTTGCTAACTTCCTCGTCTCGCAGGGAGTAAATCCGACGCTGATTACCGCCCAGGGTTTCGGCGATGCGAACCCGGTCGCGCCCAACGACACGGCCGAGGGCCGTGCGCAAAACCGCCGCGTGGAACTAACCCTCGCTGGTTCGGGTAACTAACTACTCGCGTGAATTTGAGGATGCGCTGTCGCTCCAGGCGGCGCATCCTCAGAACAGATGGTCGTTAACGAACTCCTGCACTCCACGAATCATTCGTTCGATATCTGACTGAGCTTCCGCCTCGAAAGTTTCGACCTCGGCGCGTGCTCGCAGAGTTGCCCAGCCGTCGATCCGTTGGCGCACCGCCGACGGATAAGCTCCACCCGCTATCATCTTCGCGTTAAGCTCGACGAGCGTATCGACGTTCTCGCGTATCGGGATCTGACGATGGCGCGCGCTGCGGCGCATCACGTCTTCAAGTACCGCCGCCGCGACGATCACCGCTGCGTTCATCCGGCCTTCGCGCAACAGTCGTCCCGCCATCCCGATTAGATCGGAAAAGATCTCCGCGGCGACCAGCTCCTCGACTCTGGCGACGGGCCCGAATTCGATATATTCGCGCGCCGCTCGCAGAATCGCCTGTCCGCGCACGACCGCGGACAGGAAGGGGCTATCACAATTGAATTCGAATTCTTTGGCGTAAGGGCTTTCGGCCCCCAGCGCTTCGCGCAGAAAGACGACGCATCCGACTTGCCATTCGCGGAAACCGGCCGGATCGACCAGCTCCTGGTTCGAGTATTCGGATTTGTAACGGCCCGCGACCAGCTCTTTGCCACGGTCCGATAGCTGCCCCAAGCGATCCCTGACGGACTCGAGATTCACGACCAAACCTCCCTCGGGCCGCAGCTTAGCACAGCCGCGTTCGATCGATCTTGGGACGCGATCAGAAGTCAGGGCGAGAGATATGTATCAGGTCGCCGCTTGGCTTATACAGGTTGGCTTCGCGGTAAGGTACGTCGGCCGAAAAGGTTACCGAAGAACAGACTGGTCTTACGGCCCATCTCGCCTGTTTCGAGACAGCGCCATCCGTCGTGCTCACGAATCCATCGACGGAACTGGCGATCGATTCCTCCACCCCAGTTATCGAGATGGATCACAACTTTCTTGCCCTTATCCGTCTTCAAGGCCACTACTCGTCTCATAGTCGTCACCCCCTGACGATCTGCGAGATTCAATTCCCCAAGGCTACTTGGATGCTATTGAGATTAGTTAACTCTTATTGCCGACACAATAGCTTCTAAAGAAAGTTATCGAGAATGCCAGTGGACTGTTGTCCTGTTTATAGGGTTATTAGAGATAAAAAGCGCAATAAAATTAAAACGGAGAGAGCGTTGTCGCTCTCTCCGTTGTGTTAAGCCAGGTAAATCGAACTACCGCAGCCGTATGATGGCTATGGTAGCGACGAGTTATCCGAGCTGGCTGCCGACCACCGATACGAAGCTGACGCAGCGTCCGGGTTGTCCGCCCAGATTATGCGTGAGGCCGAGCTTCGGATTATTGATCTGGCGCTGACCAGCTTCGCCGCGGAGCTGCAACCACATCTCGTACATCATCCGGAGGCCCGACGCGCCAATCGGATGGCCGAACGACTTCAGGCCGCCGTCTGGATTGACCGGCAGTTTGCCTTCGAGATCGAAGAAGCCTTCGAGCACGTCCTGCCAAGCCGTTCCGCGATTGCTGAATCCGAGATCCTCGTAGAGCACCAACTCGGTCGGCGTGAAGCAGTCATGAACCTCGGCGAGGCTGATCTGCTCGCGCGGATTCGTGATACCCGCCTGCGCGTATGCGTCCTTGGCGGTCGCCACGACTTCCGGGAAGCTCGTGAAATCGTATTCCTGCGAAACCGGCCCTTCGGCTGGTCCGGCAACGAACGACAGCGCCTTGATGAAAATCGGATTCTTGGTGTACTTGTACGCGTCCTCGGCCCGCACGACGATCGCGGCGGCTGAGCCGTCCGATACGCCTGAGCAATCCATCACGCACAATGGATCCGCGATCTTGGCCGAGCCCTTGATCGCTTCCATCGAGACTTCCTTCTGGAACTGCGCCTTGGGGTTCTTGGCGCCGTTCTTGTGGTTCTTCCATGCGATACGGGCGAGAACGTCGCGGCCCTTTTCGGGATCGAGGCCGTACTTCTTGAAGTAGGCCGGCGCCAGCAACGAGAAGAGGGCGGGCGGCGTCATGTTGGCCGGGGTGCCGTCGTTCGGCGGATTGGTCACCACGAGTCCTGAGAAGCCCGAGTCCTTCAGCTTTTCCACGCCGATCGCCATCACGCAATCGAACGCGCCCGACGCGACCGCATAGGCCGCCTGGCGGAGCGATTCGGAACCGGTCGCGCACATATTTTCGACGCGGGTAACCGGCTTGTATTGAATCTTGAGCGGTTCGCTTAGGGTCAAGCCGGAGACGCCGGATCCCATCGTGCCGAGCCAGTACGCATCGACGTCCTTGGGCTCGATTCCCGCCGACTTGTAGGCCTCGTAGGCCGCATCGATCATGAGGTCGTCGGCGCCCTTGTCCCAATGTTCGCCGAACTTCGTGCAGCCCATCCCGACGATCGCGACGCGATCCTTGATTCCACGGCTTGCCATCTAGTTTCCTCCAGTCGGTCGGCGCTTCCTCAAGCCGCCGCCGTCTTGTTCCTTGCTATTGAGTGTACGAAATCCTGCCTTGTAATAACACAGCCGAGAACACGATCCCAAGCGTTTTGCGGGCCGCGCTCGCATGTTGCGCGATTGGCATCGCTCTCATTTTCAGGGCGGATCGCTCATTGGGCGGCTTGAAATTGAGACAGCGGAATATCCTCAGGTTCCACCGCGTGTGGCTCCCTCCCGCGGCCAATATTTTCAACGAATACTTCGCCTTCTCAGCGATGCTCCTGAACGAATCGTCGCCTAGTTTTTGCAGACGAGCCTGCGCCTCAGACGTGCCGATAGCCGCCAACACTTCAACGGCAAAGTCGCGAAGCTTAGGGTCGTCGCTGTCGGCCCACCGACTAGCGTCATTCAAACTGGCCTGATTCCCTAAACCGATAAATCGCTCAATTTTGTCCGCTTCGGCTTTTAGGCATATCAAGCCTATATCCTCACCGGAATGCGCCGATGTCGGATGCTGAGGTGATAACCTACGAGGTGGTGAAGACCACGCGCGTGAGCCCGGAATCTAATCGTAGTAATCACCTGCGGCAATGGCGAGCTTCGGCGCTTTAGGAACGATTGGCTGCCGACGCTCGGGTTCCGAACGATATCCCGCCCCGGCGATGGCGATCTGTTTCTTCAGCTCCCTCAAGTGTCGTTCGTAAGAAACTTTGTAATTACTGCTCGCATCGACGTATCCGCTACCGTTCCAGGTGTA
>Ga0335083_10012104_pt1 | contig 10345 bp, 8 predicted proteins | sample Lox_Sample_42_FD_206716 | JGI IMG/M metagenome (GOLD analysis project Ga0335083, IMG submission 206716) | Soil microbial communities from Loxahatchee National Wildlife Refuge, Florida, United States - Lox_Sample_4.2 | ecosystem: Environmental > Terrestrial > Soil > Wetlands | place: USA: Florida... | reverse complement strand
CGCCGTTCGGCTCTTGCGACAGAGAAGAGAGAAAGCCCGCTGCCACGCCGAGGACGGGCCAGGAGAACGAGCCCTCCCAGCAGGGCGAGAGAGAAGAAAACGACACCCGCGACGAGCCCGGGGGGGCGGAAGCGCAGCTCGAGGCGCGCCGTCTGTGGAGGCACCCGCACTCCCAGGAAAGCGCCATCGACCGTGAGGGTCGAAAGCGGCCGGCCACCCGACCAGGCCCGCCAGCCGCGGGAGTAGGGGATCGAGGTGGCCACCAGGGTCCCCCCCGGGCCGGCCGCCGCCGGCAGGGTGAGGATTAGGTGGCCGGGGACCTCCGTCCGGGCCGAGAGCGCCTGCGCCCGGACCGGCAGGGCGGCCGGCCGCCAGGTACCCAGCTCGTCGGCAAAGAGGCCGACCCGCGCCGGATCTCGCATGCCCGCGACGAAACGCTCGCCCGCTGAGCGGCCCGCCGAGCGGTCGAGAATCTCGAAGCCGTCGGGGATGAACCAGCGCGGCAGGGCGGTGGGGTTGCGATAGAGGAAGAACGGAGCGTAACGCCGGTCGTCGATCGGGACGAGGCGGCGGCTGGGGGGCATGGCGACGCTCCCCACCACCACCCGTACGTTGAGGAAATCGAGCAGCGGGTGGTCGACATTGCGCAGGGCCGAAAAGTACCGGACCATCGAGGGGCGAAACTCGAAGGCGGCGCCGAGCGCGGCGAGGTACGGCATGGGGGCGAGCGGGTTATGCGGCCGCACCTCCGCCACCCCGTAAAACGGCAGGAGGGAGGGATAAACGAGATACTCCGCCCCGACAGCCCGCCAGGGACCACCGGTCGCGACCTCGCGCTCGACGTCGGCGAGCACCGGGCTCTGGGGATAGAAGAGGCCTGGGTGCCCCTGAGGCAACAGGCTCCGTCCCCAGGGTACAAGGTCGCAGAGCAGGACGATCCCCAGAAGCCAGGCCGCCGTGTGGCGCAAGCGCAGGAAGGTCGCCCCCAGCACCGCGGCGAGAATTCCGCCCCAGAGCGCGAGGAGCCCACCGTCGGCGTGCACCGCCAGGCTCAGGGCGGCAGCGGCCGCCAGGCCCGCGAGAACCGCCGGTATTTCCGTCCTGCGGGAGCGCAGCAGGCGATCGAAGCCGAAGGCGGCGGCGATCGAGAGGGCGAGGCAGCCGATGAGCAGGAACCGCTCGTAAGCCGGCACGCGCAGCGGACGGACTCCATAAAGGATATGGGCGAAGGGCAGGAACCGGGCGGCGAGCAGGAGCCCTAACGCCGCAAAGGCAAGGAACGGCCAGGCTCGGCGGTCGCGCCCGGCGAGAAGGGCGATGAGCGCGCCGGCCAGAGCGACGAGGCCGGTGTAGCCGCTCTCGGCGTCCACCCAGTTGACCGGCCCCTTGAAGTCATCGACGAAGGGCCTGCCGAAAGCCCGTGGATTGGTCGGCGACAGGACGAATCCGGCATGACCTGGAAGGAACCAGGTGCCCGGGGAGGCAAGCTCGAAGTGGTAGAGAGGAAGGCCCTGGGCGAGGGTCTCATGCGCACGTTGGGAGTCGGGCAGGAGGGCCAGGAAGGGGAAGACATGCGGTGCCGCGAGACCCAGGCCGAGGACCGCGGCGAGGGCCGCGGCCCCCACTCCTCGGGCAAGCCCGAGCGCCCGGCGGCGTAGCGCAAGCCCGAGGATCGCCACGAAAAGGCCACCGATCGCCGCGACCTCCGGGTGGCCGGAGAGGAGAAGGGCGGCCGTCAAAACCGCCGTGGTCACCACGCCGAGGGGGGTGGGGCGGCGGAAGAGGCCCAGGACCCCGACAGCTAGCCAGGGCACCCAGGCCGCGGCCGCGGTATGGGGAAAAAGCGCCCAGGACAGCATGCCTCCCCCCAGCGCGAAGCTGGCCGCGGCAAGAAAGCTCGCCTGCCGGCTCCGGCCGACCCGCCGGGCGAGGAGCCAGGTACCTTCGAACGCCACCAGAAGCTTGAGCGCCAGCGCTCCCAGGAGGTGGTGCTGGATCGGCAGGAGCCGTGCGGGCATCTGGAGCGGGGAAAGGACTCCGGCCTGAGGATTGGCCCAGGGCGAGCTCCCTCCCTCGAGGACATCGGACCAGAAGGGCAGGCGATGGGCGGCCAGAGCATGGCGGATCTCCAGCTCCCAGGGGAGGAACTGGAAGAGGGAGTCGTTGAGGAGGTCGTGCCGGTCGAGCTCGGACCCTGGAGGCAGGCCGGGCGCCCAGGGCACCTGGCGGGCGAGCAGATCGCACGGCACGAGAAGCCGCGAGCCGTCGAGCCAGGGCGCCAGGAGCAGTATCGGCAGGGAGAGTCCCCCCAGGACCACCCACCGGCCGAGCCGAACCTTTAAGCCGCGGGCGAGAAGCCAGCATGCCGCCTGGGTGAGAGCCAAGGCGAGGGCCAGGGCCAGACAGAGCTTGCCGTCGATATGCATTCTTCCGACTCTATCCCGGTTCGATGTACCTTCACCCGGATACCGGCATCCCGGTTCATCTCTAATTACGTTGCGTCTTTTTCTCTTCCGATGTCACGGAGGTGCCGCTCTCTGACACTTTCTTCTTCAGAGGCAGGCATTGATGGCGATCACCGCCATCCCCGGCTCTGCGCTCTCTTTAAGGAGGCTTTCATGTCCCCTCTCCGCCTGCGCCGTGCCCTAAAGGCGTTGCTCCTCGTCTCCACGCTCCTTCTGACCCCTGCTTTGGCTCACGCTCGGCCGGCGGCAGACCGCCCGGTTGGCACCCGTGTCGATACAGCGGTATCCGCGGCATCAGGCCTGCTGGGGAGCTGGTGGCATTGGCTCAATCACCTGCTGGCGGGCGTGACGACCACCGGGGCGACGCCGTCCGGTGACTCCGGTGGCTCGATCGACCCCAATGGGGGAAAGCCCGCGGGGCAGGCCGGCGTCGTGACGGGTGACTCCGGCGGCTCGATCGACCCCAACGGTTAGAAAACGGTTAGAAGAAGGAAGAAGATCCTCCGGTTACGGGGGGGCTGTCTCTGCCCCCCTTTGATTTCTCCTCCGCAGGTGTCCCGAATTCTGCCTCTGCGGTAACTTACCTCGTAGAGGAAGTCAGGACGAAAAGAAGTTACTGAAGTCATGCACATCTCAAGGAGGAGCACTTGAGGAACGCGCATCCGTCGCTCGAGACTCTTGCGAAATGGTTGACCGGGGATCTGCCCTATGAGGATTTACTGAAACTGGTGGAGCACTTCGTTGCGCGTTGCCCCTCCTGCCAGCGCCGCTATGAGGAGCTTCTGCGCCTCAAGAAAGAGGTTGAGCACTGGGATGAACGGGTTGCCGTCTTCGAGGGGAAGGAGGCGGAAGAGCTCTTCGATCGGCTGTCGGAGGTTCCCTTCGACGAGCAACTGAGCCTGGTGCGGGACGACGAGAGCTTTCAGACCTGGGGGTTCTGCCAGCTTCTCCTCAGAAAAAGCTTTGATGCCGCTTTCGAGGACCCCGCCCGGTCGGTCAATCTGGCGGATCTCGCGGTCAAGGTCGCGCAAAATCTGGATGAGGCCTATGACCCTTATTGGGTCCTCGATCTGCGCGCGAAGGCCAGCGCCTACCTGGGGAATGCCCGCCGAGTCCTCGGCGAGCTGAGGAGCGCTGAATCCGCGTTCCGCGAGGCTGAAGGCTATATGAACGAAAGCATGACCGGAAATCTTCAAGTAGAGGCTGAAATCTTGGATCTCAAGGCCTCACTTCGTAAGGACCAGCGGAATTTCACCGCCGCCATCGAGCTTCTCGACCGGGCCTCCAAGCTGCAGGAGGAGCTGGGCGACCTGCAAAAGATGGGGAGAACGCTGATCTCCAAGGCCAAGGTTCTGGAGGAGAGCGGCGATCTCGGCGGGGCGATCGAGCTTCTCACCCGGGCTCTTGAGCTGGTCGACGAGAAGCAGGAGCCTCGCCTCGCCGTCTACGGGCGATACAACTTGATCTGGTGCCTGACAACCGCCGGCCGCCATCGGGAGGCCGTTCAGCTGCTTCCCGCGGTGCAGGAGCTCTTCAACCGGATCGCGAGGCCGCTCGATCTCGTGCGGCTCCGCTGGGCCGAGGGGAGAATCGCCGAGGGTCTCGGCCAGCGGGACCTTGCCGAGACCGCTTTTCGCGAAGTCCAGGTCGAGTTCTTTGCGCGTCACATGGCTTACGATGCCGCCCTGGTCTCGCTCGATCTCGCCATCCTTTACTCCCGGGAGGGCAGGACCCGGGAGCTCAAGAAGCTGGCCTCGGAGCTCATGCCCATTTTCGAGTCGCGCGATGTACACCGGGAAGCCATGGCAGCTCTCCTCATGTTCCAGCACGCGGTACAGGAGGAGTGTCTGACCGTCCAGATCGCGGAGAATCTCGCGGCGTCGTTACAGCGCGAGCGACGGATTCCGGTCAGGATGGTTGCCCGTTAAACTTCACGGGTGAGCTCCTCCCTATCCTTGCCCCACTGGGAGGTTCCTCGCCTGTCCCTGAAAGCAGTCCCGGACTGGGAGCGCCTGCCGCCGCTCCCCCCGTTCAGGCTTGCCGATGGCGGTGGCTTTTCCCGCCATCCCACGGCCGTTCGGCTGGCCTGGGACGAGGCGGCCCTCCATGTCCGCTTCGACTGCACCGACCATGACGCCTGGGGAACCTTCACTCGCCGCGACGACCCGATCTATCAGGAGGAGGCGGTCGAGGTCTTTCTCGCCCCGGGCGATGCGGATCCCGTCCGCTACTTCGAGCTCGAGGTGAGCCCCAGAGGGACCCTCTTTGATGCCATTGTTCTGAATCCCGACTCTGATCGCGCCACGATGCAGGTCGACACCGCCTGGGACTGCCCGGATCTCCTCTGGGAGGCCGGAGTCGGAGAAGCCTCCCAGGATTGGTGGGCGAAGCTCGCCATCCCCTGGCGCGGCCTCCTCCCCACGGGTCCTTTGCCCACCACCTGGCGGGCCAACTTCTACCGCATCGAGCGACCGCGCGGCGAGCCGGCCGAGTGGAGCGCCTGGTCTCCCACCTGGTCCCATCCGGCCGATTTCCACAAGCCCGCCTGGTTCGGGCGGCTCACCCTGGTTTAATGTTCAGTCGCTGATCGCATACGCCCCGGGGCCGTCCGTGTAGTACTTGAGCAGGCCTCCCAGGATGGCGATGTTCTTGAGCGCGTGGATCATCTGGTCTTGGGAGCCGGACATGTGGGCGACGTGGAAGATCAGGGTCGCGGGGATAAGGAAGACGATGAGCGCCAGGGCCGCCCAGCGCGCCTTGTAGCCGAGGAGCAGAGCGAGGCCACCGCCGAGCTCCAGCAGGATCGCGCCGACCAGGAAAAGCTCGGGCACCGGGAACCCTACTCCGCCCATCATCTTGGCGGTACCCGCGAAGCTCGTGAGCTTGCCCACTCCCGAGAGGACAAAGATGAGCGCGAGGAAGATTCGCGACAGGAGTTGCAGTGAGGATCTCATGGTTTTTTCTCCTTTCCGAAAGTCCGGTAGGTGTTTCAACACGTTTCAGTCGAAAAAAACTCAGACCTCCTCGTCGTAAACCTTTTCACAGATCCGCGAGAGCTCCTGAAGGTCGGGAACGGAGAGCCGAGCCGCCAGATCCCGCTCCTGCGCGGCGACCCGCGGCTCCATGCTCTCGAGCAGGGCGAGCCCGCGGGGCGTGATGCGGGTGAACGACAGCCGGCGGTCCTCGGCCGAGCGGTTGCGTTCGACCAGCCCCTGCTTCTCCAGACGGTCGACCAGTCGGGTGACATCCGGTGAGCGTTCGATCATCCGCCGCGCGATCTCGCAGCGCGGGTGACCCAGTGGATGGGCGCCACGCAGGATGCGGAGCACGTTGTACTGTCCCCCGGTGATCCCGAACTCGGCGCAGGCGCGCTCCATCCGTCCCTTTAGGTGATCGGCGGCGACGAGGAGGTTCAAGAGCGCCTCCTGGAGAGGGCTTTCGAAGCTCTCCTGCTGGATGCGTTTCTTGAGGACGTCCCCCATGACGACAAACTAACACCCAACGAAACATGTTGCAACACATGTCCAGTCACGAAATGATGCCGGCACCCTTCCCGTAAGGGCGTCGAGTACACTTTCGCCGTCGTGAGCCCCAGTCCGCCACCATCCCTCCGGCCGTCGACCGCCGCACGTCAGGTGTGGACCCTCTTCGGCCTGGGTCTCGCCCTCTCGGCCCTCCTCATCGCCCGGCAACAAGTGGGCGGAGACCAGCTGAACCTCCTCGCCCGCGGCTGGCTCCTCGCCGTCGACGGACGCTTTATCTCCTACGGCAACCCGACCTCGGCTGGGGGCAATGCGCCGGGGGGAATCACCAGCCTGCTCGTCGGCCTGCCGCTCTTTCTCTGGCGGGACTTCCGGGCGCCGAGCCTCGTCATCGCGCTCTTCCATGTCATCGCCTACCTGCTGCTGGACCGGGTGACGAAGCCCATCTTCACGCCGCGCGAGCGGGTGCTCTTCGCTGTCCTCTACTGGCTGAGCCCCTGGCGGGTCTACTACTCGGGCTTCCTGTGGAACCCGAACTACCTCTACCTCTTCGGCGCCGTCCATCTGTGGACCGCCCTGGCCCAGCGGCGGCGGGCAAGCTTTCTCCTCTCGTTCCTCCATGCCTCGGCCCTCGCCCTCGCCTTCCAGGTGCACGCCTCGTTCCTGCTCCTCGTCGTGGCCTCGGGGCTGCTCTATCTGCGCGGTTACGCCAAGGTGAGTTGGGCCGGGCTCCTGAGCGGCGGAGCCCTGGCGAGCCTCCCCCTGATCCCCTGGGTTCTCGACGTGACAAGCAACCCAGCGATCGCCTCTCCCCAGCACGGCTTCCTCGGCCGCGGTCTGCTCTACGTCTTTCCCCTGCTCCGCGGAGCGCTCTACCTGCTGCGCTACGCTTCGCTCTCGGTGGGGGGCAAGATGGGCTTTTTCGACATCTCCCGTGCCCTGGGACCGGCGGCGGACCGCATCCTCAGGCCGCTCTTTTTCTTTCTCGCCGAGATCCTGGGTGGCCTGACCGTGGTCTTCCCTCTCGCGGCCTGGATCTGGAGCGTGCGGCGGCGGCGCCCGCACCAGGGGCGTCGCTCGACCTCCCCCGTCGGCGATACCGGCCGCCCCGGACGGGCGAAGGCCCTCCTCTCCCGGCTCTGGCGCCGGCTGCCGCCCGAGGCGTCGGACCGCGAGTGGCTACAGGGCTATCTCATCTGGACAGGGACCGCGGCGGTGCTCGTCTTTGCCCTGGCACCGACGACGATCATGGCCTGGCAGGTGCTCATCCTCTACCACGCCGCGGTGCTCCCGCTGGTGCTCTGGCTTGGCACCCTCTCCCGGCGGCCGCGCTGGGCGCCGTGGGTCGCCCGCGGCACCGCGGCCTATGTGGTGCTCGAGGTTCTGCTCATTCTGGGGCTCGCCTTCGGCAGCCCCAACTACCGCTGCGGCGGACGCGAGGGATTGGACCTCGCACTGCGCTCGGATCACCCCATGCTGCACGAGCTCCACATCGTCCAGACCTGCCCGCTCCCTTTGAATCAACCGGGAACCTGGTGGCCGGACGTGCTGCCGGAGCTCGGCTCGGGCACTGCTCAGGCCCGATCTTCGAACACGCCGCGGTAGAGCAGGCCGGCCACGACGGCCCCGGCTCCCGGCCCTACGAGGTAGACCCAGAGGTCGGCGAAGTTGCCGGTGGCGACCGCCGGCCCCAGCGTGCGGGCCGGGTTCAGGCTGGCGCCGGTGAGCGGTCCGCCCATGAGGATCGCGAAGGTCAGGGTAAGACCGATGGCCAGACCGCCGGGGATGGTGGCCTTGCCGCTGATGCCGGCGTTGAGCACCGCGTTGGCGAGGAAGAAGGTGAGGATCGCCTCCAGGACGACGCCGGTCGTGGGGGTGACGTTGATCGTCGTCGAGCCCACCTGGAGGGCGTGATTGAGGGTCGTGGCCCCGAGGCCGGTCGCGGTGCCGCCCAGGACGAAAGCCAGGGTGAAGGCGGCGAGGATGCCGCCCACGATCTGTACCGCCATGTAGGCGAGGGCGCGGGAGGCTTCGATCTTACCCGCGGTCCACACCGCGAGGGTCACCGCCGGATTGATGTGGGTGCCTGAGATGTGGCCGTAGGCATAGGCGAACCCGAGGACCACCAGACCGTGGGCCAGGGCCACACCGATGAGACCGCCGATCCCCAGAGCGCCGGCACCAGCGCCAATGAAGATCAGGGCAAAGGTGCCGATGAGCTCGGCGAGCAACGAGGTCGAAAGCTTGCTGTACATGCGCTCCCCTCCTATTCGATCTCTGCTGGATGAGACGTTGGTCAACCAGGACGCCCGCCGCACGGCGGAGGTCTGGGGGGTCGATTCTGGCGCGTAGTTTAGCTCGGTGCCCTCTCCAGCAGGAGGGCGCCCCACGGACCTAGCCGCCGACGCCACTTCTCGGCGGGTGCGAACTCGCGTTCGAGGTAGTCCCCCACCCGCGGGTGGGTACGGACGAAGCGCAGCTCGGGACGATCGTCGACCGCGTAGTCGTCGAGGATCACCCAGCGGACGTCGCGCTTCTTTAACTCGTCGAGCATCCGCTGGTCGAGGCGCGGCAGCGCCGGCCAGATGGGATAGATGTCCCAGAGGGGCGAGCGGCGGCCGAGGACCGGATAGAGCCCGGTCAGGTTGGGCAGCAGGGCGAGCGGCTCGTTCGCCGGTACCCGCGCCGTCGTTCGCTCGGCCCAGCTCAGGAGCCGGACGGTCCGCGGCAGCAGGCGCAGCTCCTCGCCGGCCACCATATAGGGCCGGTAGGGGTGGAGGGTGAACTCCTTGAACCAGGGGGATGCGGGGACCACCCCGAAGCCGGTCCAGGCGACGAGGAAGACCGCCATCGCTGGCGCCGCGGCGAGCCGCTGGCGGCCAGGGAGGAGGGCCGGCAGGGCGGCGAGCCCCAGGAGGAGCGGCGGGATTGCCGGCGCCAGGTGAAGGAGATCCGCCCGTGAGAAGGCGTAGTGCATGTAGACCAGGGCGACCGCACCGCTCGCCAGGAAAAGCGCCCGGGCGGGCAGCTGGGCGCGCCGGGTCAGGACGATCCCCCCGGCCGCCATTGCCACGAAGAGCGGAAAGAGGAGGAAGCCCAGACCCTCGGCCAAATCTCCGGCGGCCTCGGTGAAGCTCTCCCCGTGAAGGTCGAGGGTCCAGGGCCAGGGGATCGGGAGAGGGAAGTTGGTCCGGCCCTGCTCGAGAAAGAAGTGGATCGAGTCGAGGTAGGCCTGAAAGAAGCCGGGGACGAAGGCGAGCATGGCGAGGAGCGGCAACGCCCCGACGGCTCCCCCGCCGGCAAAAGCTCCGAGCCGCCGCCAGAAGCCCGGCTCCCCCGGCTCCCGCCAGCGCCAGAAGAGCAGGGCGATCAGGAGCAGGAAAGAAACCCCGAGATAGAGACCGTGGTTCTTGCCGAAGAAAAGCCCCAGCCCGACGAGCGCGCCGGCTCCGAAGTGGCGCCTCAGGGTGGGTTTTTCGAGGAGCGCCGTGCCGACGGCGACCGCCGCCATGGCGATCACCGGCTCGAAGAGCCGGTTGCGGGGCTCCATCCAGAGGAGCAGGAGGCAGCCGATCCCGGCGAGCAGCCAGAGCCTCGCGGTGAGCCGCCGGGCGGCCCAGAGGCCGGCGAACAGGCCGAGGGCCTGGAAGAGGGCAGCCGAGAGGCGCAGCTCGAGCAGGCCATCCCCCCAGAGCTTGGCGCCGGCCGCGACCCAGTAGTAGCGCCCGGGGTCGTAGGAGTAAAAATCGCGGAACGGAACCTCGCCGTGCGCGGCGCCGATCGCCCCGTACCAGAGGAAGCCCTCCTCGGCGACGTAGAAGTCGAGCCGGCGCTGGTAGAGGAAGAGCCCGAAGGTCAAAATAAGTGCGAGCAACCCCAGAAACAGGAGGTCGCGCCGGCTCGCCGGCCGAGGGGGCTCGGGAACTGCCGCGCCCGCGGCGCCCGGGCTTACCGGCAGGGAAGTCTCGATGGCGTCCAAGGCGAGATTTTTTTCAGCGGGCCGGGGCCTGGCTCTGCAGCTCAGAGAGCCCCGGGAGGTTCGAGTCGGCCTCGCGCCAGTTGGCGCTCAGAGCGGCGGCGTAGCGGCCGGCCGCCGCGCGGTCGCCCGTCCGGCTCGCGGCGCGCAGGGCGCCCAGGAGCGACGCGGAGCGGTTCGGGGTGCGGGCGAGGGCGGCTTCAAACTGGCGGGCCGCCTCCTGCGGTTTGCCCTGCTCCAGGAGGGCTTCGCCATAGAGCTCGCAGGCCGGCTTGGCCGGGTCGGGCGGCCCGGAGGGCGGATCGAGAGCGGCTTCGAGGGCCGCGGCCGCCTTCAGCCGCGCGAGGCCCGCGGCCTTTTTGCCCGCCGCTGAAAGCGCCGCGCCGCGAACCTCCAACGCCATGATGGCAAAGGGCTTCGCG
>Ga0335083_10012103_pt1 | contig 10345 bp, 7 predicted proteins | sample Lox_Sample_42_FD_206716 | JGI IMG/M metagenome (GOLD analysis project Ga0335083, IMG submission 206716) | Soil microbial communities from Loxahatchee National Wildlife Refuge, Florida, United States - Lox_Sample_4.2 | ecosystem: Environmental > Terrestrial > Soil > Wetlands | place: USA: Florida... | reverse complement strand
TCGCCGCAGTGCCGCTTCATCGAGGCCAGCGTGGCCGGGGGCAGCGCGGCCCAGCCGTAGACGATGACGGTCAGGCTGCGCGCGTCCAGGTCCGGCCGCGCGGTCAGCACGGCGTCCAGCGCCCGCACCATGGCCGGGGACCCGGCCCACAGCGCGGTCACCTGCTCGGCGGCGATCATCTCGGCGATGTGCTCGGGGTTCGGGCGCCGGCCGAGTACCAGCGTGCCGCCGCTCAGGAACACGGAGTAAGTGAACGGCTGATCACCTACGTGGTAGATCAGCGGCAGGTAGGTGCCCACCTTGAGGTCGGACTCGAGCCGCAGGCCGCGGGTCAGCGAGAGCGCGAACCCGAATCCGGCCGCGTAGCTGCACGCGTGCGAGATCATCACGCCCTTGGGCAGGGCCGTGGTGCCCGAGGTGAACAGGATCTCCCAGATGTCGTCGGCGTGGATATCCACGTCCGGCTCGGTGGCCGGCTGGCCCGCGATGAACTCGGTGAACGACACGCTGCCCGGGACTCTGCTAGCTCCGGGGGGGACGACCCCCCCGATCCCCCCCGGGACCGGGGGACCGCCGACGGCGATGGTGACCCCGGCCCGCAGGCCCTTGGCGGCGAACGGCTCCTGCGCCCTGGGCCACAGTTCGGCGTCCACGATGGCCAGCTTCGGCTGGACCAGGTCGATCATGGCGGCCACCAGGTCCGGCGCCATCATCGGGTTCAGCGGGGCGGCGACCAGGCCGGCCTTGGCGATGCCGATCTTGGCCAGGTAGGCCTCGACCGAGTTCTCGCAGAACATCAGCACCACGTCGGCGCGCTGCAGGCCGCGGGCCAGCAGCGCGTGCGCCACCTGGTTGGCCACCTGGTCGGCCTGCCGGTAGGTCAGCGCCCTGAGCCGCTCGTCGGCGTAGGCGCCCGGGCGGCCCACGATGGCCATCTTGTCCGGCCGGCTCCAGGTCACCCGCTCGATGAGGTCGCCGACGCTCATCCGCTCCCACCGGCTGGTGGCCCGCCGGTGATGCAGGCTGGTCACATCGAGGTCCACGGCGTCCTCCCGCAGCGACATTAGTGATTCATAGTTCACTAATGCCATAATCTACGAGTTCAGTGCGCTGCTGTGAAGCCATGGAGCGTTATGCGAAACCGGTCGCGAGTGCAGGGCTTCTGGGCCCGCGCGAGCGGCCGGTGCCTGCCGCACGGACAGCAACCTCAGCGGGTTCTTCGCATAACGTGACATTTCCCTCAAAAACACGGAGTGGTGTGATGACGGAAGCGGTCAGCTACGCGGTGACCAACGGGGTCGCCTGGCTCACCATCGAGCGGCCGGAAGCCCGCAACGCGCTCAACGCGGCCGTGCGGACGGGCCTGTTCGCCGGGGCCCGGCGCTTCAACGACGACGACACCGCCAAGGTCCTGGTGCTCACCGGCGCCGGGGAGAAGGCGTTCTGCGCGGGCGGCGACCTGAAAGAGATGGCCGAGGTCGCGCTGACCGTGCCGCCGCCGGACTTCGTCCCCCAGTTCGGCCGCAACATCGACGTGGCCAAGCCGACGATCGCCGCGGTGAACGGCGTCGCCTGGGCCGGCGGGTTCCTGCTGGCCCAGTCCTGTGATCTGTGCATCGCGGCGGACACCGCGACGTTCGCGATCAGCGAGGTGAAGGTGGGCCGCGGGGCCCCGTGGGCGGCGCCGCTGTCCTGGCTGATCCCGCCCCGGATCGCGCTGCAGATCCTGCTCACCGGCGACCCCGTCAGCGCGCAGCGCGGCTACGAGATCGGGCTGGTGAACGAGGTCGTCCCGCTGGCGGACCTGCGCTCGCGCTCGCAGCAGGTGGCCGAGCGGATCGCCGCGAACGCCCCGCTGTCGGTGCTGGCCGCCAAGCGCACCGCGTACCTGTCACGGCCCGATCTCTTCGATGAGGCCGAACGGATCTGGGCTCCCGTGTACCACAGCGCGGACGCCCAGGAAGGGCCGGCCGCGTTCCGGGACAAGCGGCCGCCCGTATGGACCGGCCGCTGAGCCGCCGGGCCCCCGGCCGGCGGCTCACGCAGCGGTCGCCGGCGGCTCAGTGACGGGCCCGGAGCAGGGCCACGGGCCGGGTGGCGCGCTGCCACAGCCTTGACACGCCCTCGGCCATGCGGCCGAGCTGCTCGTCGGCGCGGCGGAGCTCGGCGGCGGTCTTCGTTCGTTCGGCCTGATAAACCTGGTAGGAGGAATATGGCATCATGTAATCGAAATTACGGCTAAGACCTGCGCCGCCGCATCGTGCAAATGCCTTATCCGCAGGCCGGTCCTTGGTCCTAGGACGGTAAGGGGCAGCCTTAGCGGCCGGCGTCAGCTGAGGATCCGGGCCAGGTTGGAAGGTGGACGTTGACTGGCGGACTGTGGCTCCGGTTCTTGTCCGGGCCGGACATCGACTCGCTCCGCCTCACGCACGCCGAGATCGTCGCGGCGGTGGAAGATGCCGTGCGCGCCCACGGTGACGGGCGCGTGGTCCTGGAGCCGAGGGTGCACCTGGTCCCGGACAACGGCGGCGCCGGTCATTTCAACGTGCTCCGCGGTCATCTGGACGGGCCCGCATCGGGTCTGGCGGCCCGGGGCGTGAGCGGCGTCAAGGTGGTCGGCGACTTCGTGGCCAACTACGCCGCCGGGCTGCCCAGCGAGCTCGGGCTGCTGACGCTCTACGATCCGGGCACCGGGGTACCGCTGGCGATCATGGATGCCACCCTGATCACGGCGTGCCGGACCGGCGCCATGACCGCCGTGGGCGCCCGCTACCTGGCCCGCCGGGACTCCCGGGTGCTCGGCCACGTGGGGGCGCGCGGCACCGCGTTCTGGAACGTCGTGCTGCTGGACGAGATGTTCGGGCTGGACGAGATCCGGGTGACCAGCCGGCGGCCGGAGTCCCGTGCGGCCTTCGCGGAGCAGCTGGCCGCCGTCACCGGCACCCCGGTCCGGGTCACCGCCACCGCCGCGGAGGCCTTCGACGGCGCCGACATCCTGGTCGAGGCCTCGCGGCTCACCGAACCTGAGCCGCTGCTGCGCACCGCGTGGGTCAAGCCCGGCGCCTTCGTGGTCCCCTACGGCACGGTCAGCGCGGTGGAGCTCGACCTGCTCGACGTGATGGACAAGGTGGTGGTGGACGACTGGCGGGAGGCGCAGTCGGGAAGGTTCGGCGCGCTGCGCCGCCACGTGGACAGCGGCCGGCTCTCGGCCGGGTCGCTGCACGCCGAGCTCGGCCAGATCGTCACCGGCCGCCGGCCCGGCCGGGAAAGCGGCGGCGAGCGGATCCTGTTCTGGCATCGCGGGCTGGCCATCCTGGACATCGCCGTGGGCCTGGCCATCCTGCGCCGGGCCGAGCAGCAGGACACCGGGACGATGCTCAGGTACCGCTAGCGATGCGTGCCCTGACCCTCACCGAGGCGGGCGGCGCGGACCTCGGGCTCATCCGCGCGGTGGCCGCCGGCCAGGCCGTCAGCATCGGGCCGGCCCTGCTCGAGGCGATGCAGCGGCGCTGCGCCGAGGCCCGGCAGGCGCTGCGCGGCGGGCAGGCCGTGTACGGCGTGAACACCGGCATGGGCGCGCTTTCCTCGGTCCGCCTGACCGAGCAGCAGCAGCTCTCCCACCAGCGCAACCTGCTGCTGGCGCGGGCCACGGGCGGCCCGCCCTGGCTGGAGGAGGCCGAGGCCCGGGCGGTCATCGCCGTCCGGCTGCTGACGTTCCTGTCCGGCGACGCCGCCGTGTCCGGCGGGCTCTGCCAGCGGCTGGCCGACCTTCTTAACTACCGCATCGTGCCCGCGGTGCCCCGCACGGGCGCGGGGGCCGCGGGCGAGATCATGCAGCTGGCGCACGCGTTCGGGCCCATGGTGGGCATCGGCCGGGTCCTCGGGCCTGACGGGACGCTGCTGCCCGCGCGCCAGGCGCTGAGCGGCCGCGGGCTGGCTGAGTTCACCCTCGGCCCGAAGGAGGGCATCGCCCTCATCCAGGGCGTGCCCGGAACCACCGGCCTGTGCGCGCTTCGCCTCGGCGAGGCCGCCGCGCTCGCCTCGCTCATGGAAGCGGCGGCGGCCCTGTCCGTCGTGGCGGCCCGGGCCCCGCGCGCTCCCTACAGCGCCGCGTGCGGGCGCGGCGATGACCTGCTGGCCGCGGTGCTCGGGCGGCTCCGGGCGGCCATGGGGGACGAGCCGTCGCCGCGCTCGCTGCAGGCACCGGTCTCGTTCCGGGTGGCCGGGCCGGTACTCACTCAGGTCCGCCGGGCCGCCGCCCTGCTCGAGGCGGCCACCGGCCGGGCCCTGACCGGGGTCACCGACTCCCCCGCCTACCTCGGCGGCCGGTTCGTCAGCACCGCCGGGTTCCACGGAATCGACCTGTCCGCGCATTGCGACCACCTCACGGCGGCGCTCGGCCACGCGGCGGAGGTGGCGGCGGCCCGGCTGCACCGGCTGATGGATCCCGCGGTCACCGGGCTGCCCGCGCAGCTGGCCCGCGAGCCGGGTCCGCAGGCCGGCCTGGCGCCGGTCCACAAGCGCGCCGCCGGGGAGGTCCACGCGATGAGGCGGCTGGCCGTGGCGACCCCGGTCGGCCTGATCGAGACCTCCGGCGGCCAGGAGGACGTGCAGTCGTTCGCCTGGGAGGCCGCCGAGAAACTCCGCATCGCGCTGCGCCACGCCCGCGCGGTCACGGCGTGTGAGCTGCTGGCGGGCTACCAGGTGGCGGCGCTCTGCGGGCGGCCGCCGCCGGCCGGGTGCCGGGCGCTGCTGGACTGGCTGGCCGGGATCGTCGGCCCGATCGATGAGGACAGGCCGTTCGGCGAGGACATCGAGCGGCTGATCCGCGCGCCCTGGTCCTCAGTCGGGGTCGGGGCGGCCGGCGGCGACCCGGCCGAGCTCGGTGAGGGTTGACTTGGACAGCACGTGCACCGTCCTGGCCGCGGGCGAGAGGTGCAGGGCGTGGCGGGGCAGCCGGACCCGCAGCGCGCCCGGCCTGCACACGAAGACCACCGGCGGGTCCATCGTCAGGGCCTCGCCGTCGACGCCGATCTGCACCGGGGCGCCCGAGTTGATCTCGAACCGCGTCGCGCTCCACTCAGTCCACCCGGAGAACCGGCTGACCTGGCCCGCGGCCTCGAGCGCCGCAAGCGCTCCGGCCTCGGCCGCGTCGGCGATCAGGAGCGCCATGATCCCGAGCACGCCCTGGTCCAGCCGCGGGCGGGTTCCGCGGCCGCCCAGGCGGTCGAGCTGATACGGGTTGTTCGACACCAGGATCAGCTGCGCCGTCTGGCGCGCCTGGCCGTCCGGCCCGTGGTAGCGCAGGTCGAGCTGGGCCGCGTCCGGGCCGATCAGGTCGGGCAGCATGGCGGCGGCCGTCTTCAGCTTCGCGTCCCGGTACTCGGGTGACTGGACGATCTCGGCGTACAGGCCGAGCGAGGCGTTGTTCACGAACGTCCGCCCGTTGACGGTGGCCAGGTCGATCCGGCGCTCGACTCCGTCCGCGAACGCGTCGAGCGCGCCGACCACGTCGTCGCGATCCAGTCCGAGGTCGAGCGCGAAATGGTTGCGGGTGCCCGCCGGGATGCACACGTGCGGGATGCCGTGCCGCGCGGCGACCGAGGCCACCAGCGCCTGGGAGCCGTCGCCGCCCGCCATGCCGATCACGTCGGCGCCTCGCGCGACGGCGACCTCGGCCAGCTGGAGCAGGTCATCGCCGGGTCCCAGGACGACAGGCTCGATGCCGCGCTTGCGGCACTCCGCGGCGAGCTGGAACCGTTCGGCCTTGCCGCCCCCGGACTTCGGATTCATGATCAGGACCGGATGGGCGGGGCGCCCGGCCGCGGCCAGCTGTGCCGCGCCGGCCTGCAGCTGGCTGCGCGTCCGCTTGAGCGCGTACCGCGCGGCCAGCACCGAGAGCGCGCCCAGGACCGCGATGAGCAGCGCCCGCCACACGCTGATGTCGGCGAAGGCCAGGCCGACGCCGAAGCCCGCGGCCGCCGCCACCACCACGAACAGGGCGATCATCCGCACCAGGCCCCGCCGCGACACCGTGTACCAGCCGCTCGTGGCGCAGATCAGCAAGGTGACGAAGGCCAGGAGCTCGGCCGCCGCGTGGACGGCGATGCCGACCAGGAGAAACCCGGCCGCCACCACGAGTGTCGCGAGGGAGGTCAGCGCGGCCAGCCGCCGCGCCACGCCCGGCCGCCGCGGGGTAGGCTCCACCGCCTCCTGTCCCGGCATGTAATCCCTCCCAGAACGGCAGGCCATACCGTTATTCACGTTCGGGCTGGGTGTTAGCATACGCCGATGGCACAACAGGTTCCCGCCCACGAGCCGCCCGCCGACACCGAAGCGGTCGCCGACCGGCTGGCCGACCGGGTCGCGCACCTGAGCGGGCCGGTCTGGCAGCAGGCAGTAGAGGGGCTGCGCCAGCTGGGCGCGGTGGACCGGGCGATCTACTCCGCGGTGGCCGCCACCCCCACCCCGTCCCTCGACGAGCCGCTGCGCCGGCTGTCCAACGCCGCCAACAACTCCCGCCTGTGGCTGGCCATCGCGGCCGGGATGGCCGTGGTGGGAGGCAAGACCGGCCGGCAGGCCGCGCTGCGGGGGACCCTGGCCATCGGCGCCACCTCCGCGCTGGTGAACCTCGGGGTCAAATCCGCCTGGCGCCGGCAGCGGCCCGACCGGGCCGGCGCGGGAGTCCCGGACCAGCGGAACGTGCGGATGCCGACCTCCACCTCGTTCCCGTCGGGTCACGCGGCTTCGGCGTTCGCCTTCGCCGCAGCCGTCGGCCGGGAGCAGCCCTGGCTCGGCCTGTCCCTGCGGCTGCTGGCCGCGGCCGTGGCCTACTCGCGGGTGCACACCGGGGTGCACTATCCCGGCGACGTCGTGGTCGGCTCGCTGATCGGCGCGAGCACGGGGCAGGCCGTGGCCGACCTGACGATCCGGCTGCCGGCCGCCTGGAGCAGCGCTCACCCGGCGGATCCCGGGCCGGCCTAGCGCCTGGCTCCTGGCGCGCGCCTGGATCCTGGCTCGCGCCTGGCCCCTGGCGGTAGGCGGCCGGCTACGCGGGCCGCGCGGTCACCGGGAGCCAGTCGCTCTCGTCGAGGGCCAGGGCCATGGCTCCGAGAGCCGTGTGCCTGGTACCCCAGCGTGCCCGGCACCAGTTCCGGCGGCTCGTTGGGCGCGATGTCGCGCCGGCACGTTCGCGGCTGAGCACCCGTGCTCGTTCTGGAACGCCGGGTAGCCTCTGGGCGGTGCAGGAGATAACGCAGCGCCTGACCCGACGGAGTCACAAGCCCGTCATCCTGACGGCGGGGTGGGCCCCGCCAGACCACCTGGCCGACCAGGCGGCATCACAGTCGTCGGCGGGACACTCATACCAGCCCTTGCGCCAGCCCCGGCCCGCGGCGGACGCCCGATGCGGAACCGACGGCTGCCCGCAGTCCGGGCAAGGCACCGTGAGGGCTTCAGCCGGCCGCCGCGAGGCCTGAGTCACGGCATATTGCCTGACCAGTGCGCCCAGGGCCGCCGGGATGCTGGCCTTGGTCACGTCCAGCTCGCTGCTGACGGCGCCCAGGTGGTCGCGGAGCTTGTCCCGGTACCGCTCGAGCTGCTCGGTCTTGAGCTGCGACGGCCACCAGGACAGCTCGGGCTGGTACAGGTGGAGCCGGTCGAGCTCGTCCTCGGCTTCCGCGAGGCGGCGCCGGAACTTCTCCACGTCGCCTTCCAGGCGGTCGCGCTTGCCGGTCAGCTCACGGAACCTGCCGGTCAGCTCGTCGATGCCCTCCGGCAGTTCCTCCGATTCCTCCGCCTCCCCCGGTTCCGGCGCGTGCTGGACGACGCGCCTACCATCACGGCCAGACCGGGGCATCAGCCCACCATAACGCCCTAACGGCCCTGAACGTCCCCGGCTCGCCGGCCGGCTCACCAGGGAGTTCAGGCCCCGTAGAAGGCGAACGCGGCCCAGGACCGTGGATGCGCGTGGCTGTTGGCGGCTTCCCAGAAGGAACGGCGCGCTGCCGGCATGTCACGCAGACGGGGTGGCGTGCACTCGGGAAACCGGGCGTGCTTGGCGCCGTTGCTGGCGTCCCTGACCCATATCTGAGCCTGGCGTAGCGCCTCGGCGGCAGGCATCGCGGCGGCCGGGTCGCGCCACATCTCGTAGAAGCGCGCCATGACCAGCATGGTGCTGGCGTCGGGTACGGCCCACAGGCTGCCGATGGCTCCCGCCGCGCCGGCTTCGAGGAACCCGGCCGGCAGGCCGATAACCTCATCGGGCAGGTCTGCTCCGGAGACCGCGGTCTCGCACGCGGACAGGACCGCGAGCCGCAAGGGGAAGGGCCCGTGCGTGAGCAGGTCCCGCAACGCCAGCCGGCCGCCCGGGAGCAGCAGGGCGCTGTCCAGCGGCTCCGTCAGGTTGGCGACCCCGTGGCAGGCGAAGTGCGCGGTGCCGTGATGGCTCAGCGCCGCGATGACCTCGCTCGTCTCACCGGGCGCCGGCGCGGGCGCGCCCGCCCGTGCGGCACCGCCGGCGAAGCCCTGCCGGACCAGGGTGGCTTCCGTGGACACCGCGCGAAGCCCCGCGCCGGCGTCGTCGATGACCAGCAGCGGCCCCGCGTCACGCGCGGCCGCGGTGCGCTGACTGGCCGCCAGCGCGCGCGCGTTGGGCGCGTACGTCACCAGCAGCCGGTCGAGCACATAAGCGCGGCCCCCGGTCGCGGGGTCTGTCGTCCACGCCGCGTGCAGGGGCAGCGCGCCGAGTTCCCCGGCCGGAACCAGCACGGCCCGGCCGGATGGCTCCAGCATCTCGATGATCGGCCCGAACACCGCGTCCCACAGCCAGCGGGTCGTGTCGTCGAGGCATAGGTCCCAGGCCTGGGGGTTCTGGCGCCGCTCCTCGCGGGCGGTAACGAAGTCCCGCGCCCGGGCCGCGAGCCCGGCCTCCGTCAGCAGGGGAAGCGGTACGGGGAGTACCCCATCGTGGATGATGAGCGCGATGCCCTGGACGGGCCCGGCCACGATCTGCACCACCGGAACGTTCCCAGCCGCCTCCACCACCTCCCCGAGCTCAACGGGCCGGCGGAAGCCGGGCATGACGTCCTCTCTGATGGCCGCGCTCGCCTGGTCGAGCTCGTCACGGGCACGGCGGCGGGAGGCTGCGCGCTGGTCGAGCAGCCCCGCCGGGCGGGCCGTGGCCTCGGACAGCTCATCCTGGCCCAGGGCCGTCACCCGCCCCGCGGCCGCGAGGTACTGATCGGCGAGGTCGGGCCGCCCGGCGGCGCGAACGGCTTCCAGGTCCGCCTGCTGCCGGTCGAGCGCCTCGGTGAGCAAGATGGCGCGGCCCCGCTCGTAGGCGACGGCCGCCTTCTCCGCCAGCCCCGCCGCCGCCAGCGTCGCGGCTGCCCTGGCGGGCACGCCCCGTGCCGTTCGCAGCCATACCTCCCGGTCGGTCCTGGTGACCTGTGAGCCGACCAGAAGGTGCATGGCCGCGATCCCGTTCCAGTAGGCCTGCCCGGCCTGCGGCCAGTCCGCCCGCTCGACCGCCCACTCGCCGAGCTCCCGGTACGCGGCGAGGGCTACCTCCGGCCGCTGCCGCAGCCCCAGTTCCCCGGCCCGCTCGTACTCTTCCCGGACACCCGCCGGGTCGTGCTCAACGTTCCCGGCCTCCTGCCGGATCCGCAGCGCATGAGCGTAATGCAGGTGCAGCCCGGGCAGCTCGGGCGTGCCGGCTGCCGCGGTCCTGACCGCGTCCCGGTGTACGGCGACGGCCTCGTCGACGTCGGCGGGATCCCTGGCCCGGCCGAGGCGGTCCAGCAGCCCGGCGCCCAGGCCGGCGAGGTAGAGCCAGTGGTCAGGGGCCGTCACCGGGGAGCGGGCGACAGCCTCGCGGTAGCTGTCCAGCGAGGTTTCCAGGTCGGCTTCTGCGCCGTGCGCCTCGTATCGCACGCCGAGGGCATGGGCCAGGCTGAGCGTGCGGCGGCTGCGTTCGGGGGCGTCGGCCCCGGTCATCACGACGGCTTCGCGCGCGACGTCCACCGCCCTCGACAGGGCGGACGAGTCCCCGTGCCGTGTGTACCTGGAGCGCAGCGCGCCACTGAGGTTGTCGAGGTAGATGGCTCGTTCCCGGGCCCCGGGGAGGGTCGTCCGAGCCGCCTCGGCGAACGCCGCCTCCGCGGCGTGCAGGTCATCCAGGTCGCCGGTACGGTCGTGGCGGGCGGCGAGGCAGGCGCCGAGCGTGTTCAGGTTCGCGGGACGTCCGGGAGCGTCCGGGCCGGCGGCGGCCAGCGCGGCGGTGATCGCGGTGAGCGCGGCGGCCAGCGCCGCGTCCTCACCGGTGGCCTCGTACCACGACAGGCGC
>Ga0335083_10012102_pt1 | contig 10345 bp, 12 predicted proteins | sample Lox_Sample_42_FD_206716 | JGI IMG/M metagenome (GOLD analysis project Ga0335083, IMG submission 206716) | Soil microbial communities from Loxahatchee National Wildlife Refuge, Florida, United States - Lox_Sample_4.2 | ecosystem: Environmental > Terrestrial > Soil > Wetlands | place: USA... | reverse complement strand
GAGGGTATGCCGATTGCCAGACACAGCCCACAGTTAAATCCCCCCTTACCACGGACACGACGCAGCATTGGCCTGGCCATGGCCCAGTAGCCCTGTTGCCGGGCAGCGCCGTGTTCCCGACGGCGCCGTGTTCCCGAAAGCGCCGTGTTCCCGAAAGCGCCGTGCGATGGCCCGCGGCCGATCCTGGCCGGGCGTCCGCCCTTCTGCTCCCCCCGGGGAACAAGGCGGCGAAGCCTCCATTCCCCCCAAACACAGGCAAGCAGGCGACCACGCCCGTGGCCTCCCGCCTCTGCCTGAGCCTTTGTCATCGTGACACGAACCACGGCGGGATGTCCAGTCAAAGCGCGAATTGCAGCGCCATTCCTATTACTAATTTGCTTAGGCGTATCGTCCTTGTCTGTATATGCACCGCCTGTGCCGTGGCGCACCTGGTCCCGTGCTGATGGCAGGATTACGTCATGCATGTCCTGATCCGGGCGGTCGTGACCGCCGTCGCGCTCGCTGTGGCCACCTGGCTGGTGCCCGGCATCCACCTCGGTCCCGGCACGACGCTGGCCAAGGTGGTCACGCTGCTCGTCGTCGCGGTCATCTTCGGTCTGGTCAACGCGATCATCAAGCCGATCGTCAAGACCGTTGGCTGCCTGTTCTACGTGCTGACCCTGGGCCTGATCGGGCTGGTGGTGAACGGCCTGCTGCTGTGGCTGACCAGCTGGGTCGCGGGCAAGCTCTCGCTGCCGTTCCACATCACCGGCTTCTGGGCGGCGTTCTGGGGCGCGATCATCGTCGGGATCGTGGGCTGGCTGCTCGGCATCCTGATCCCGGAACGGGATCGCGGGCAGCCGGAGTGACGGAGACCATCCCGGCCCGGTTCGAGCTGCTCGACGAGCGGTTCCGCGGCTGCCGGGGTGACCGCCGGATGGAAGTGCTGCACACCGGCTGCCGGTGGACCGAAGGGCCGGCCTACTTCCCGGCCGGACGGTACCTGGTGTTCAGCGACATCCCCAATGACCGGCTGCTGCGCTGGGATGAGACCACCGGCGCGGTCGGCGTGTTCCGGCAGCCGGCCCGGTTCGCCAACGGGCACACCGTGGACCGGCAGGGCCGGCTGGTCAGCTGCGAGCACGGCGCCCGCCAGGTAACCAGGGACGAGCCGGACGGATCGGTCACCGTGCTCGCCGACCGCTACCAGGACAAGCGGCTGAACAGCCCGAACGACGTGGTCGAGCAGGCCGGCGGCGCGATCTGGTTCACCGACCCGACGTACGGCATCGTGTCCGACTACGAAGGGCACCAGGCCGACAGCGAGATCGGGGCGAGCCACGTGTACCGGATCGACCCGGCATCCGCCCGGGTGGAGCTGGCGGCGGGTGACTTCACCCAGCCCAACGGGCTGGCCTTCAGCCGCGACGAGCGGCAGCTGTACATCTCGGACAGCGAGGAACGGCACATCCGGCTGTTCGGGGTGACCGACGACGGCAGGCTCACCGGCGGCGGCGAGTTCGCCCGCTGCACCGCGGGCACGTTCGACGGCCTGCGGCTGGACAGCGCGGGCCGGGTCTGGGCCGCCGCCGGTGACGGGCTGCACTGCTTCCACCCGGATGGCACGCTGCTCGGCAAGCTGCACGTCCCGGAGACGGTGGCCAACCTGGTGTTCGGCGGGGCGCAGCGCAACCACCTGTTCATCTGCGCTACCACCTCGGTGTACGCGCTGCGGGTCACGGTCACCGGGGCGCACTACCCCAGCTAGAGGTCCGCTTGGTGCAGCTCCGCCTGGTAGAGGTCCGCGCGGCGGTCGGCCAGCAGGTCGTTGTTCTCGTTGATCCGCTTGTCCCGGGCCTGGGCCAGATCGCAGTCCACGCTCAGCACGGCCGGCCGGCCCGCGTCGGCCGGCCCGGCCAGCGGGTACCCGTCCGGGCCGGCGATCAGGCTGCCGCCGATCCATGACACCCCGCGCTCCTCGCCGCACCGGTCCGCGACCGCGATGAACACCCCGTTGACCGACGCACCGGCCTGCGCCTTGACCACCTCGGCGGGCCGCTCAGCGGCTGGGTGCGCCGCGGCCGGCCAGTTCACCGGGGCCGCGATCAGGTCCGCGCCGGTCAGCGCGGCCTGCCGCACCCACTCCGGGAACTCCAGGTCGTAGCAGATCATCACACCCACCCGGCCGATCGGCAGGGTGAGTACTGGCGGCGGCCCGCCGCCCGGCGTGAACACCTGCTTCTCCTTATCCCACAGGTGGGCCTTCCGGTAGACGACCCGGGTGCCGGACGCGTCCACCAGGGCCGCGCTGTTGTGCAGCCGCCCGTCCGGGCCCAGCTCACAGAACCCGCCCACGATCACGGTCTGGTTGGCCCGGGCCAGCTCGTGCCACTGCCGCAGTGCGCGGCTGTCACCGGCCGGGCTGGCCAGCCCGCGGGCCTCATCCGGGCCGGTGAACACGTATCCGCTGTCGCACAGTTCCGGCAGGACGACCAGCCCGGCGCCCTCCTCGGCGGCCTCGCCGACCGCGTCGGCCGCCGCGGCCAGGTTCCCGTCGGTGTCCCCCACGGCCAGGCTGAGCTGGCAGACGGCGATAACAGTCATTTCGGCCCCCGGGCGAACAGGCTGAGCATCTCGTAGGCCACGTTAGCCGCGGCCAGCGCGGTCAGCTCGGCGTGGTCGTACGGCGGCGACACCTCGACCACGTCCGCGCCGACCAGGTGCAGCCCGTCCAGACCGCGCAGGATGAACTGGAGCTCCCGGCTGGTCAGCCCGCCCGGCTCGGGGGTTCCGGTGCCCGGGGCGTGCGCCGGGTCCAGCACGTCGATGTCCACGCTCAGGTACACCGGCCGGCGGCCGGCCCGCTCCCTGATCCGGGCCACCGCCTCGTCCACGCCGCGCCGGGCCACCTCGGCGGTGGACACGGTGGCGAAGCCGAGCCCCGCGTCGTCGGTCAGGTCGGCGCTGGAGTACAGCGGGCCGCGCACCCCGACGTGGGCCGAGCTGTCCAGGGCCAGCAGCCCTTCCTCGACGGCCCGGCGGAACGGGGTGCCGTGCGTGTACGGGGCGCCGAAGTAGGTGTCCCAGGTGTCCAGGTGGGCGTCGAAGTGGATGAGCGCCACCGGGCCATGCCGCGCCGCGGTCGCCCGTAGCAGCGGCAGCGCGACCGTGTGGTCGCCGCCCAGCGCGATCAGCCGCCCGGCGCTGCCCAGCGCCGCATTGGCCCCGGACTCGATCTGGCCGATGGCCTCGCCGATGTCGAACGGGTTGACGGCCAGGTCCCCCGCGTCGGCCACCTGCTGCCCGGCCCACGGCGTCACATCCAGCGCCGGGTGGTACGGGCGGAGCAGCTTGGATCCGGCGCGCACCGCCGCTGGGCCGAACCGGGCCCCGGGCCGGTAGGACACCCCAGCGTCGAACGGGATGCCGAGCACCGCGACGTCGGCGCGGCCGACATCTTGCAGCCGGGGCAGCCGGGCGAACGTGTCCGGGCCGGCGAACCGGGGCACGGTCCGCCCATCTGGCGGCCCGGCTGGCGGCTGTGTCACCCTTCCTCCCCGGGCAGCAGCAGCAGCTTCCCGGTCGTCCGCCGCCCGGCCAGGTCCTCGTGGGCCCGGGCCGCCTCATGCAGCGGATACCGGCCGCCGACCCGGACCGAGAGCTGGCCCTCGCTGATCCAGCCGAACAGGTCGCCGGCCCGCCAGAGCAGTTCTTCCCGGCTGGCCACGTAGTGCGCCAGAGTCGGCCGGGTCACGAACAGCGAGCCGGCCGGGTTGAGCCGCTGCAGGTCGAACGGTGGCACCGGCCCGCTGGCCGCGCCGTACAGCACCAGGTACCCGCGCCGCCGCAGCGCGGCCAGGCTGGCTTCGAACGTGGCCTGCCCCACGCCGTCGTAGACCACGGCCGCCCCAGCGCCGTTTGCAGCACTGCCGCCCGTGACCTCGCGCACCACCGCACCGAAGTCCTCGTAGCCGGCCACGAAGTCCGCGCCGGCTTCCTGGGCCAGCTCGGCCTTGGCCGGGCTGGACGTGGTGGCCACCACGATGCCGCCGCGCATCTTGACCAGCTGGGTCAGCAGCAGGCCGACCCCGCCCGCCGCCGCGTGCACCACCACCGGGTCGTCCTGGCCGACCGGGTAGGTGCTGTAACACAGGTAGTGCGCGGTCATGCCCTGCAGCAGCACGGCCGCGGCGGTGGCCAGGTCGATGCCGTCCGGCACCGGGACGGCGGACGCCGCGGCCACCACGGCCTGCTCGGCGTAGCAGCCACCCGCCCCGGTCCAGGCCACCCGGTCGCCCACCGTGAACTCGGTCCCTGGGCCCGTGGCGGTCACCGTGCCCGCCCCCTCCTGGCCGAGCACGAACGGCAGCTGGCGAGCGTACGGGTACCGGCCTTCCCGGGCGTAGATGTCCGCGAAGTTGACGCCGACCGCGGCCACGTCCACCAGCAGCTCGCCCGGTCCCGGCTCTGCCGCCGGGATGTCGGTGACCTGGAGCATCTCAGGACCGCCGTGCTCGCTCACCATGACTGCGCGCATGAGTGCATCCTCTCTGCCGTCAGCAACCCGCCGACCGTAGCCTAGGCTGCATCGGCCAGCGGGAGGTCCGGTGCGGATCGGTCAGCGGGTACGCGCGGTTCACCTGAGCCAGTACTGCCCGGGCGGCCTCGGCTTTGCGGCCGGCTCCCCCGGGGACCCAGGCGCCCCCGGGGACCCAGGGCTGCCGATGAGCGCCGCTCCCGGCGCGGACCCCGCCGGGGCCGCGTGCGCCCGGTGCACCGAGGAGATCCTGGCCGGGCAGCCGGCCCGCCGCCGGCTCAACGGCGAGTGGATCCATGAGACCTGCCCGCCACAGCCATTGCCGCCCGCACTGACAACAGGGGGTTGACAATGACAACAGGGGGTTGTCAAACTGGGGTCATGCCGAAGCACCCAGAATCCTCAGCCCACCGGGAAACGTTCCGCCGCCTCCAGGAGATCCGGGCGGAGGCACTCGAGCACTACCGGATGGCGCAGATGCTGCACGCCAAGCGCCGTGACCTGATCCGCAGCCTGACCGCCGACGGCTTCTCCCGGGCCGATATCGCCCGCGAGATGGGCGTCACCCGTCAGGCGATACAGAAGATGCTCGCCTGACGCCATGAACGCTCACCAGCGTTACCGTGGCCCGGTCGTCGTGCCGATGCCGGCCGAGATCGACCTGGCCAACGCGGGCCGCGTCGCCGAGCAGCTGAGCACCGCGGCAGGCGCGGGTGTCACCGTGATCGTCGCCGACCTGACCGGCACCCAGTTCTGCGATTCGGCGGGCATCCGTACCTTGCTGGCGGCCCGGGACAACGTCGCCGCCCAGCATGCCCAATTGCGGCTGGCCGTCGCCCGTGATGGCGCGGTACGGCGCGCGCTCCAGGCCATCGGCCTGCAGCACGTAGTGCCGATGCACCCGACCGTCGAAGCCGCGCTCGCCCCCGACAACCGCTAGTAGGCGCGCGCGAAGATCACTCGCTTGCCGTAGGCGGACGGCTTGCCGCAGCGGATACACGCGCCCTGCTTGGGTGGCCCGTCCAGCGGGATGCAGCGCGGAGTGGCCGTGGTTTCGGCCTTGATCTCTTCCTCGCAAGCCTCGTCGCCGCAATGCGGCGCCAGCGCCCAGCCGGCCGCCACCGCGGCGGTGAACTCGGGCCAGGAGCTGACCACGGCCGTGTGCTCGTCGCGGTAGTCGGCGGCCCGCTGGGCCAGCATCGCCTGGAACGCGGCCAGTTCGGCGCCCAGCAGGTCCGGTGCCGCTTCGAGCGGGATGGGCTGCTTAGCGGTGTCCGGCTGGGGATAACTCAGGCGGCGGGACAGCAGCGCGGTGCCGGCCGCCAGTTCCCGCTGGCCCAGCTCGAGCCGGAGGGGCACGCCACGCATCTCCCAGTCATTGAACTTGAAGCCCGGCGACACCTGGGGCCGGTCGTCCACATGGGTGCGGATGCCGGCCCGGCGCAGCGTGGCCGCCAGTTCAGCCGCCGCGGCTGCCGTCGCCGCGGCCTGTTCCCCGCGGCCGATCGGGACGATCACCACCTGGTGGGGCGCCAGCGCCGGGGGCAGCACCAGGCCCTTGTCGTCACCATGGGTCATGATCACGGCGCCGATCATCCTGGTGGTCATGCCCCAGGAGGTGGTGTGGCACAGCTCGGCCGCGCCGTTCTCGCCGGTATAGGTGATACCGAAGGCCGCGGCGAAGTTCGTCCCCATGAAGTGCGAGGTGCCCGCCTGCAGGGCGCGCCCGTCCCGCATCATGCCCTCGATCGTGAACGTGCGCTCGGCTCCGGCGAACCGCTCCCGGGGCGTCTTCTCACCCGGCACCGTGGCCAGAGCCGCGGTCCGCACGCACAGGTCCTGATAGAAATCCAGCGCCAGCATGGTCTCGGCGGTGGCGTCCGCCTCGGTGGCGTGCGCGGTGTGCCCTTCCTGCCAGAGGAACTCGGTGGTGCGCAGGAACATCCGGGGCCGTAGCTCCCAGCGCAGCACGTTGGCCCACTGGTTCAGCAGCAGGGGCAGATCACGGTGCGAACTGATCCACTTGGCCATCATCTCCCCGATGATCGTTTCCGACGTTGGCCGGATGACCAGTGGCTCGTCCAGTTCCTTGCCGCCCGCGCGGGTGACCGTGAACAGCTCGGGCGCGAACCCCTCGACGTGCTCGGCCTCGCGCTCCATATAGCTCTGCGGGATGAGCAGCGGGAAGTACGCGTTCTGGTGCCCGGTGTCCTTGATCCGCCCATCCAGGTCCGCCTGCAGCAGCTCCCAGATCCGGTACCCGTACGGCCTGATCACCATGCTGCCGCGGACCGGCCCCCGGTCCACCAGTTCGGCGCGGAAGACCACGTCGTTGTACCAGGCCGAGAAGTCCTCGCTCTGCGGGGTCACGCTGCGTTTGGATCCGTTCACGTGGGCCACGCTCTCGCATCCGGCCACGTCACGCGAATGATTTTCGGGGCGGCCGTGGTCCGGTCAGGCGCCGACGTAGCGTGCCAGGTACTCGCCGGTCAGCGTGCCGCCGGCGGCCACCAGGTCGGCTGGCGGGCCCTCGAACACGATCCGGCCACCGTCGTGGCCCGCGCCCGGGCCGAGGTCGATGATCCAGTCGGCATGCGCCATCACGGCCTGGTGGTGCTCGATGATGATCACCGACTTGCCCGCGTCGACCAGCCGGTCGAGCAGGCCCAGCAACTGCTCGATATCGGCCAGGTGCAGGCCGGTGGTCGGCTCGTCCAGGACGTACACCCCGCCCTTCTCGGCCATGTGCGTCGCCAGCTTGAGCCGCTGCCGCTCGCCGCCGGACAGCGTGGTCAGCGGCTGGCCCAGGGTGAGGTAGCCCAGCCCGACGTCGGCCAGCTGGCCGAGGATCTTGTGTGCGGCCGGTGTGCGGGCCTCGCCGACGCCGAAGAACTCGGCCGCCTCGGCCACCGGCATCGCCAGGACCTCGCTGATGTCCCGGCCGCCAAGGTGGTAGTCCAGGACCGACGCGTCGAACCGCTTCCCTTCGCACACCTCGCACGTGGTGGCGACACCGGCCATCATCGCCAGGTCGGTGTAAACGACGCCGGCGCCGTTGCAGTTCGGGCAGGCGCCCTCGGAGTTGGCGCTGAACAGCGCGGCCTTCACGCCGTTGGCCTTCGCGAACGCCGTGCGGACGGAATCGAGCAGCCCGGTGTAGGTGGCCGGGTTGCTCCGCCGCGAGCCGCGGATCGCGCCCTGGTCGACCAGCACCACGCCGTCCCGGCCCGCCACTGAGCCCTGGATCAGTGAGCTCTTCCCCGACCCGGCCACACCGGTCACCACGACCAGCACGCCGAGCGGGATGTCGACGTCGACGTCCTGCAGGTTGTGGGTGCGGGCGCCGCGCACCTCCAGCGCCCCGGTGGCGGCCCGCACCGACGGCTTCAGGGCGGCCCGGTCGCCCAGGTGGCGGCCGGTCAGCGTGCCGCTGGCCCGCAGCCCGTCGAGGGTGCCTTCGAAGACCACCTCGCCACCGGCCGCGCCCGCGCCCGGGCCGAGGTCGACCACGTGATCGGCGATCCCGATCGCCTCCGGCTTGTGCTCCACCACGAGGACGGTGTTGCCCTTGTCGCGCAGTTGCAGCAGGAGGTCGTTCATCCGCTGGATGTCGTGTGGGTGCAGGCCGATGGTGGGCTCGTCGAAGACGTAGGTGACGTCGGTGAGCGAGGAGCCGAGGTGGCGGATCATCTTGGTGCGCTGCGCCTCGCCGCCCGACAGCGTGCCCGACGGCCGGTCGAGCGAGAGGTAGCCCAGGCCGATCTCCGTGAACCCGTCCAGGGTCTGCCGCAGCGCGGCCAGCAGCGGCGCGGCCGACGGCTCGCCGATCCCGCCAACCCACTCGGCCAGGTCGCTGATCTGCATCGCGCACGCGTCGGCGATGTTGATTCCGTTGATCCGCGAAGACCGGGCCAGTTCGCTGAGCCGGGTTCCGCCGCAATCGGGGCACGTGGTGAACGTGACCGCGCGGTCGACGAACTCCCGGATGTGCGGCTGCATGGCGTCCCGGTCCTTGGACAGCATCGACTTCTGGATGCGCGGGATCAGCCCCTCATAGGTCATGTTGATGCCCGCGATCTTCATCCGGGCCGGCTCGTGGTACAGGAAGTCGTGCAGCTCTTTCTTGGTGTACTTGCGGATCGGCTTGTCCGGGTCGACGAAGCCCGACTCCCGGTACAGCCGGGAATTCCAGCCGCCGCCGGTGTAACCGGGCACGGTGATCGCGCCCTCGCTGAGCGATTTGGTGTCGTCGAAGACCTGGCTCAGGTCTATGTCGGTGACGCTGCCCCGGCCTTCGCAGCGCGGGCACATGCCGCCGGTGATGCTGAAGCTGCGCCGCTCCTTCACGGTCTTCCCGCCGCGCTCGAAGGCGACCGCGCCCGCCCCGCTGATCGACGCGACGTTGAACGAGAACGCCTTCGGAGAGCCGATGTACGGCTTACCGAGCCGGCTGAACAGGATGCGCAGCATCGCGTTGGCGTCGGTGGCCGTGCCGACGGTGGACCGCGCGTCGCCGCCCATCCGCTCCTGGTCCACGATGATCGCCGTGGTCAGCCCCTCGAGCACGTCCACGTCGGGCCGGCCCAGCGTCGGCATGAAGCCCTGCACGAACGCGCTGTACGTCTCGTTGATCAGCCGCTGCGACTCCGCCGCGATCGTGCCGAACACCAGCGAGCTCTTGCCCGAGCCGGAGATGCCGGTGAACACCGTCAGCCGGCGTTTCGGGATCTCGATGCTGACGTCCTTGAGGTTGTTCACCCGCGCGCCGTGCACCCGGATCAGCTCGTGGCTGTCGGCCACGCGCAGCCCAGCCGGCTGCGCGTCGGTCCTCGTGGCCATGCTCATCGTGTCTCCTCACGGTGGTGCCGCCCCGCCCCGCGGCTGGGCACGGAGCGGGGCGGCCACTCAGCGGTCCTGCAGCAGTCCCAGGACGTTGCCGTCCGGGTCGGTCACGGTGGCCACCAGGCGGCCGCCACCGACGTCGCGCACCGGGTCGTTCACCTTGGCCCCGGCCGCGGTCACCTCGGCCAATTTCGCCTCGATGTCCGGCACGTGCCAGTAGGCCACCGGCGAGGTCATGCCCTGACCGCCCGGCACCAGCCCGATGTGCTGGCCCGCGACGTCGTACCCGACGTAGTAGTCCGCGTCATGCTGCGGCGGCGCGCCGAGCAGCGCCGTGTAGACCGCCTTGGCCGCGGCCAGATCAGTGACCGGGTGCAGCACGGTCTTGATTCCCTCAGTACCAGAATCGCTCATCGTTCACTCCCGAAGTCGTCGGCCCGGCGGGTTACCGGGCCCAAGCCGAACAGGACGCCAGAAATCGGCCTCCCCGTCCCCGTGGCTTTCGTTTTGTGCCTCGTCAGGAGTATGCCGACGGCGAAGCAGGGGATGCTTCTCGATTCCTGATCGGTCTGGTCACCTGCTTGGCCACGCAGGCCGGCAGGCCCGCCGTCGCGCGCGCGGCCTCGCGCCGGTAGGTGCTGGGCGGTACCCCCACCAGCTCGGTGAACCGAGTGCTGAACGTGCCCAGCGACGAGCAGCCGACCGCGAAGCAGACCTCGGTGACGCTGAGGTCGCCCCGGCGGAGCAGCGCCATGGCGCGCTCGATCCGCCGCGTCATCAGGTAACCGTACGGCGCCTCACCATAGGCACTACGGAACTCGCGGCTCAGGTGCCCGGCCGACATGTGCACGCCGCGGGCGAGCGCCTCGACGTCCAGCGGCTGGGCGTAGTCCCGGTCGATCCGGTCGCGCACCCGCCGCAGCAGCGCAAGGTCACGCAGATGCTGCGCTGCGCCGTCTCTGCTGGTCACTTATCCATGTTAAAAGA
>Ga0335083_10012100_pt1 | contig 10346 bp, 8 predicted proteins | sample Lox_Sample_42_FD_206716 | JGI IMG/M metagenome (GOLD analysis project Ga0335083, IMG submission 206716) | Soil microbial communities from Loxahatchee National Wildlife Refuge, Florida, United States - Lox_Sample_4.2 | ecosystem: Environmental > Terrestrial > Soil > Wetlands | place: USA: Florida... | reverse complement strand
AGCCGGAAGCGAAGAAAGATGAGTTGCGGGCGCGATACTTGTTCCTCGAAAGCGCCTGGAAGAAATAACTCCAAACCACAGAGAACACAGAGGAACCCAATCTCTGTATCCTCTCTGATTAGAACCGGTTCTTACTTTGCGAATTCGCTGCGATGACGGCTGTAAGTGAAGTAAATCACCAGGCCAAGCGCCAGCCAGATGAGGAAGCGGAGCCACGTAATCAAAGTCAGCCCGAACATGAGTCCGCCGCACAGCAGTACCGAAATCAGCGGGAACCACGGCACAAACGGAACACGGAACGCGCGCTTGCGGTCCGGCTGATTGCGGCGAAGGAAGATTACTCCCAGCGACACCAAGACAAAGGCAAATAACGTCCCGATATTTGCCAGGTCGGCAGCATCGCCGATGTCGACGAGGCCAGCCGGAATCCCTACAGCGAAACACGCAATCCAGGTGGACCAATGCGGCGTTTTGTACTTCGAATGCACTGCGGAAAACAACTTTGGCAGCAAGCCGTCGCGTGACATCGCATACCAAATGCGCGCCTGGCCGTATTGAAAGACCAGCAGCGAAGAAATCATGCCGGTCAGCGCGCCGATCACGATAACCGACCGGAAGAACGGATGCACGCCGAGATATTTCATGGCGTAGGCCACAGGCGCTTCGGCGGCCGCGCCGGAGACAAAAGTCGTGTACTTCATCATGCCAAGCAGCACAACGGCGACGCCGACGTAGAGCAGCGTGCAGATGATCAGCGACATGATGATTCCGAAAGGCAGATCCTTCTGCGGGTTGCGGGACTCCTCGGCGGCAGTGGAGACAGAATCGAATCCAATGTAGGTGAAGAAAACGATTGCGCCTCCGGTGACGATTCCCGCAAAGCCCGAAGGAGCGAATGGGCTCCAGTTCGCGGGCTTCACCAGCATGCCGCCGACGACCAGGAAGGTCACGATGGCGCCGATCTTGACCATCACCATGATGTTGTTGGTCTCGGCCGATTCCTTGATTCCGCGTACAAGCAACAGAGTCAGGATAAAGACGATGAGGAAGCCTGGCAGATTGAAATAGGAGCCGGTCCAGACGCCTCCGGCCCAGACGGGACTCGCCCATTTCTCCGGCAAGTTCAGGCCGAAGACGGCTAGTTGCGCTTTCGTGTATCCGGCGAAGCCAACCGCGACAGCCACGTTCGAGACCACGTACTCGAGGATCAAATCCCAGCCGATGATCCAGGCAAAAATTTCGCCAAGCGTCGCGTAAGAGTATGTGTACGCGCTGCCCGCGATCGGAATCATCGAGGCGAGTTCGGCGTAGCACAATCCCGCAAAGCTACAGGCAATCGCGACAAGAAAGAATGAAATTGCAATCGATGGTCCGGCGGCGGGCCGGCCGTGCATGAGCGCTCCTGCGGTGCTGCCGGTACGAAAGAAGCTCACAATCACGTCAAGCGCCTGCGCGTGCAGAATCGACGGAGCCTGAAAGTACTCTCCTGCCGCCGCAGTTCCTGTGAGCACAAAAATGCCGGAACCGATGATGGCGCCGATGCCCAGCGCGGTCAGCGACCATGGGCCCAGGGATTTACTGAGGCGGTGCTCCGGGTGGTCGGCGTCGGAGATCAGCTTGTCGATGGACTTGCAACAGAAAACCTGTTTGTCGGAAGTGCGGACGACGGCGGCGGGTTCCGTGGTTGGTTGTGACAAGCGGTTGTGGTCTCCTGGAGCCGGAGTTTGGCAACCGGCAGTTGGCCATTAGCTCGAAAGCGTCTGAGTCTCGACGCCCCAAATGCTAATGGCCAATTGCCAAATGCGTTCTTCTACCGCTTCGCCTGGCCGCGGGCCAGTTTCTTGACCTTTGGCTTTTTCGATCCGCGAGCGTAGTCGCGGGGTTTCAGCGGTTTGTCGGCCTTGCGCTTCTTGCGCGCGGCGCGTTTGGTTTTCTTTCGATCTTCACGAGACAGCTTGGTTGTATTTGCCATGAATGCGTTACTGTTCCTCTTCTTCGAATTATTTCCGGCTGATGGGCCGGACTCTCACAAACTTTGTCGATCTGGCTTTAGAACGGCGGGAAGCGGTCTTTCGATCCCCAGCACTGTACGTCGTCGCTCCACCACACCGCGCCGTCTTCGTTGGTCTGCACCACGCGTGCTCCCTGCGCCGTCATGAACTGTACATAGGGCCAGGTCACGCTCTTCTGTGTGTGCCGGCTCAACTCGTAGTTGATGATCTGATTCCATACCTTGCAGTCACGCGCGTTGTGCGGATTGTACGCGTGCAGCGGATCCATCGCTTTGGCGGTGAAAAAGTTGAAAATCTGCAATCCTTCCGGCTCAAAATTTCCGTCCGAGTTCATCACTTGCATCTCGATCACGAAGACATCCACGTCGATGGGATTGTTCGTTCCGACTTCAGTGTCGTGATGCACTTCAAACAGCATCGGAAGGCCGTTCAAAATCGACCAGTAATCTCCATCAGGTTTGGGCGCGGTCGGAAGCGACGCAACAGCGCTCGCCACCGGACGGCGATTCTGTTTCTTCTCACTCGCGTCCTGCGAGAACCCGGCTGCCAGCAACGCCAAAAGAACGACAGAAACTGCTGCAACTCTCCACATACCTTGTCTCCTGGGGGATGAAAACAGGTTGATCTGATCACGCCCGCTCGAGCTGGGCGTACTTTTCCACCAGTTTCTTCAAGCCGAAGCGAGGGAATTGTACCGTAATCTTGGCTTCTTCGCCTTCTCCTTCGCGTTGATAGACGGTGCCTTCGCCGTATTTTGGGTGCCGGACGCGCTGCCCGGGGCGGAATCCGCGCTTGCCAGTAGGCTCTTCGGCGGCGGGTTTCGGCAGCGTGAATTTCTTGCCGCGGCTGGCGAAAAACTCGGCGATGTTGTCCATCGAGTTGTAAGGCCTGGCCGCGGTTGTGGGTTTTGTCGGCGTGGCGCTGCGATTGTTGTTTCCACCACGCCAGGACGCGCTCTGGTCTTCGTCTTCGTAGGAATAGTGGCGCTCGCCGGTGTCGTAGACGTTCGATCCGGTGCCGGGACGGGCGTAGGTGCCGGTTGCCCGGCCTGTGCTCTGGCGCCGCGTACCCAACTCTTCAATCAGCGGCGCCGGGACTTCTTCAAGAAACCGTGAAGGCACGCTGGCTTCCGGCAGATCGGTGCCATAGCGACGACGGTAGACCGCCCGCGTCAAAATGAGTTGGTCCATGGCACGCGTCATGCCGACGTAGCAAAGGCGGCGTTCCTCTTCAATGTCGTCGGGGACGAGCATGGTGCGCGAATGCGGAAAGAGCCCTTCTTCAAGACCCGTGAGGAATACGAGCGGGAATTCGAGACCTTTGGCGGCGTGCAGGCTCATCAGCGTGATCTGGGCGCGGGCGTCGTAATCGTCGGCGTCGGCGATGAGAGCGGCGTGGTCGAGGAACTGGTCGAGAGTCTCGGCGCGGTCGCGCGAATCCATGGCCGCGTTGACGAGTTCCTGCAGGTTCTCGATGCGGGAGAAGGCCTCGGGCGTGTCTTCGGCTTCGAGCGTCTTGATGTAACCAGTGCGGTCGATCAGGAATTTCAGGATGTCGGCGGTGGAGACAGTCGGCACAGGGAAAGCGTCAGGGTCTTTCGCGGGTACTTCGGGGTTTCCAGACGGAGCGAAGTCGACGGATTCAGAAAGTGACTCGGCCGGCTCTGCCGCATCCGATTCTGGCGCGCCGAAGTCGAACGAAAAATTCCCGAACTCACCCGGGTCGAAGGCCGTCGCGTCGCCGGCACTCCCGGTGTCTTCCCTGAAGGGACTCGCGTCGTCCGCGCCGCTTTCCCGGGGCTCACGCTCCGGGCTAGTGAATGCCATCCCTTCGGGACTGGCTGGATTCGCGCTTTCAGCTGCTTGCGAAGTCTCTTCTAGATTTTCGGTGAAATTGCCGAACAGCATGGCGCGGCCATCTTGAATCAACTGCTGGAATGTCTTCAGCGCGGCCAGCGCTCGCGGTGGGAGCAACTGCTGGCGAATCGCCTCGCCGATGGCTCCCCACAGCGAAAGTCCGCTGGCCAGCGCGAGCTGTTCCAGTGTGTCGAGCGTGCCCTTGCCGATGCCGCGCGCGGGCGTGTTGATGACGCGCAGCAGCGAGATCGAATCGTCAGGGTTCAGCACGACCTTCAGGTACGAGATCATGTCTTTGATCTCGGCGCGCTCGTAGAACGAAAATCCGCCCACTACGTGATACTTCAGCCCGTAGCGGCGCATGGCTTCTTCAAATAGCCGTGACTGCGAATTCGTGCGATAGAGCACAGCGGCGCGCGGGGTCTCTCCGCGCTGCCCGGCTTCGCGCAGATATTTTGCGATGTGGTCGGCGGCAAAGAGGGCCTCGTTTTCGCCGTCGGGAGCCTCGTAGTAGCCGATCTTCGATCCGCCCTGGCGCGAGGTCCAAAGGTTTTTGCCCTTGCGTCGAACATTGTTCGCAACTACCGCCGACGCACCCTGAAGAATGTTCTGAGTTGAGCGATAGTTTTGTTCGAGCCGGATGATCTTCGCTTCCGGAAAGTCTTTTTCGAATTCCAGGATGTTGCGAATATCGGCGCCGCGCCAGGAGTAGATCGACTGGTCTTCATCGCCGACCGCGCAGACGTTGTGTTTTTCGCCCGCGAGCATGCGCATGAGTTCGTACTGCGGGCGGTTCGTATCCTGATATTCATCGATCAGCAGATATTGAAACCGCTTGTTGTAGTACTCACGGACACTTGCTACCGATTTGAGCAGCCGTGTTGCTTCGAGCAGCAGGTCGTCGAAGTCGAGCGCGTTGGCCTTGCGCAGTTCTTTCCGATACTCCTCATACAGGTGCGCAATCTTCTCCGTCTTCGGATCGGCCGATTGCAGGTAAAGCGCCTGCGGATCGAGCATGTGATTCTTGGCCCACGAGATTCGCCCCAGCACGATGCGCGGTGTGAGCTGCTTGTCGTCGACGCCGAGCCGCTTCATGATCGACTTCACCACCGACTGCATGTCGGAGTCGTCGTAGATCACGAAATTCTTGGTGTGGCCGATCGGAGGCTGGCCCGGGACGGTCGAAGGAATCCGCAGCGCCTCGATGTCGCGCCGCAACACTCGCACGCAGAACGAATGAAACGTTGAGATCACCGGCTTGGCGATGCTCAGTCCGCCGACCAGCTTCTCGACACGCTCGCCCATCTCGGCGGCAGCTTTGTTCGTGAACGTCATCGCCAGTATGGACTCGGGCATCACGCCCTTGGTCTCGACCAGATACGCAATCCGATACGTGATGACGCGCGTCTTCCCGCTGCCCGCGCCGGCGAGGATCAGCACCGGCCCGTCAGTTGTTTCGACGGCTTCGCGCTGCTGCGGATTGAGTTGATCGAGAAAAGACAAGGGCGAATGGGCTCCGAAAGTCTGGTTCAATTTTACAGGGGAAATGCGGATGCTGACTCGCTGTCGAATCGGGCAAGCTTATGCCGTCGGCCACGGCGTTCCACGAAACTGCACCGCGGCGCATTCCGCCGTAAGGTCAACTTCGCGGCGGCGTGGAGCCCTAGTACCGCCAGGACGTCAAATCCGCACCGGCCGGCGCAGTCTTCTGCATACGCTCCAGAATCATCGGCATATACATCGTGTGGTAGTGCAGGCGCGAGTATGCGTTCGGCAGGTTCGGATCGCCATTCCAGCAGTGCTCGGCGCGGTCGCCGTATTTCACTTCGCCGTCGTACGGAGGATTTTTCGTGGTCTTCAGGAAATCTTCCAGGAAGTAGACGGCGTCGGTCAGAAAATAAGTGTCAGCAGTGCCGACGTAGATGTGCAGCTTGCCTTGCAGCTTCGGCCCGAGCGTCGCCCAGTCACGCTGCAGGATTGCGGTGAGATCGTAGTGCTCTTTCCAGTAAGCCGCAACTTTGGGATCGATCACGCCAGTTTCTTTGTCGAAGATTGGCTGCGGATATCCATCGGCGCCCACCGGACTAAACACCGCCTGCCAGATATCGAATTGCTCGCCCGAGCGCGAGTGATTGCCGAGCGCGAGCTCGTATTGATTCACGCCCCGCATCGTGATCAGAGTGCGGCCGAGGTAGTCGCGCATCGCGGGCTGCGGAATATCGGCGTGCGCGGCTTTCATGAAGAAAGCGTTCTTGTCTTCGTACAGATTCGTCGTGATATATGCGTGAAAATCGACTGGATCAGGGCAGGCGATGAACGCGCCGTTGTAGTGATCGGGATAAAACATCTGCACCGCCATCGACTCCCACCCGCCGGTCGAACCGCCGTAGGCAAAACGCGCCCAGCCCTGGCCGATGCCGCGGAATTGCTTTTCGATCGCCGGAATTAGTTCAGTCTCGATCGCGTCACCGTAAGGTCCGACGTTCTCGGAGTTCACTGCGTAAGAGTCGTCGTAGAACGGATTGGCGTGGTTGATCTCGGCGATCAGCACGCGAGGAAAATTCGGCCCCGACCACGTCTGATAGAGCTTGTAGGCTTCCTGCTGCTGGATGCGGTTGTATCCGGCGAGATGAAAGCGATCGCTGTAGTCAGGCTTCAGATTCGGGTCGGGCGGCTCGGTACGGAATCCGGCGAAGTCGGCGTTGAAGTGATCTTCGCTGATGATCAGCGGGAAGTGCACGTTGGGGTGCTCGTCGAAGCCTTCGGGCACAAGTACGTTTGCGCTCAAGAAAACCGGCGCTCCCCAGAATTTCGTGAGTAGTTCGCTTTGAATGCGCAGATGGCGAATGTATTTCGTGTCGGCAGGCGGAACGATCGGCGGCACTTCTTGATCGAGCGAGATCGAGATCGCGCCAGACGATTTGCTGATCGTCATCTTCACCGGCTTCGAATACAAATTTCCCGGCGCAATATTCCAGTGCTGGCCTTCGCCGCGATCGGGAGCCATCTTCACGGTGTGGCCGTCGGAGCGGTGAAATGTCTCGTAGCGATGCAGCATCGCCTGCACGTAGTACTCTCCCGGCGGGACGTCGCGCAAGCTCTTGATCGGATATCCGTACGCAGTGGCGTCGACTGTCTGCGCGTGGCCCGGCTTTAGACCATCAACGTCAACACCGAAAATCATCTGGGACTTTGGCGTGTCGTTGATCTGATTGCGGGGCTCATCGGATGGATCGGTCGAGAGCAAGAGATAGATGCGGCCGTCGAGGGGCTTCTCGCTTCTCGTCTTCGGGAACGAGACGGCGAACGTTTGGCCTTCCGCGACGCGGGCGAAACCAAAAGTCAACGTGAATGTGAGGGCGGCGAGAAAGCAATTCCTGGCGGCAGGCATGTTTTCTCCTTGGCTAGAAGGGAAGATGTAAGGGAGGATTCTATCCGAATTCGTAGCGGGAGCTGAGAAGAGAGTGCGGAAACTATTCTGTGTGGGCCGACTTGCACTCTGCACACGGGCAAATCTCGCGCAGAAGTTGCCAGGAGTAAATGCCGAGATCGTGGCCATCATTCCATGAAAACTTGATCGCATATTTCCCGATGCCCTCGGCGGAGGCAGGCTTGATCGCTGCTTTAAACATCGGCAGCGCTTCAGCTGGGGAGGGGATCGGTTCGCCCATGCGACGGCCAGATTTCTCGCGCTCGTCGTTGCACATCGCACAAGGGCAGGCATCGCGAAGATATGCGAACGTGTAGTGCGAAGAGTGTCCGTCTTTCCAGTCGATGTCGATACCCGTTCCGGCAGTGATGTTTACCTTGACGGACTTGGGGTCGGTCGCGGTCGTTGGTGTCTGAAGCGGCGACTGCATGGCTTCAGTATCGCATGCATGATGCACAGACGTTCCAACTGGCGTCATCCCGAACGCCCGCGTTTTCTCCGGCAGGTGGAGGGATCTCGCGAGAAGCTTACATGCAATCCTCGCGAGATCCCTCACTCTGCCTGAAAAGCGGCTCCGTTCGGGATGACGCCGTTCATTCAGCGAGGCGCTCCAACCGGGGCGCTTCCAGTCCGTGACGTTTGTGCAAAACTCGGAATCTACTGTAAAATAAAGGCTTCGCAACAAGTCTTTGGAAGGATCTGGAACTAGTCATGGCACAGCAATGTGAAGTCTGCGGCAAGAAGCCGCAAGCGGGAAACCGCATCAGCCACGCCCACAACGTCACCAAGCGGCGCTGGAATATCAATCTGCGTCCGGTGCACGCCAAGGTCAACGGGCAGGGCAAGCGCATCCGCGTCTGCACCTCCTGCCTGCGCAGCGGCAAAGTCGTCAAGGCGTAGCTCAACAGAGATCAGCCCGGAGTTCGCGTTCCAGCCGACTCCGGGCGTTTTTCTGCTCGACTGAATCGCTTTTGCCGGACGGCGGCAAAAGCGGGCAGGAGTGCCCGCTTCCACACAACCAACTTCCACACGACCGACTTCCACACAACCAACCGCTCGCGCGGCTAGTTGCCTACGACGAACAGGTGCCCGTCATTCTGCACGTAAAGCTTGCCGTCCGGGCCGACCGAAATCGGCGTGTATGCCGCTCCCAGCGCTTCTTTCAGAAAAAGCTTCTGCTGCGGTGTGGAGAAGATGCCGGAGTTTCCTTGCGGGATCGAGTAGACGTTTCCGTCTTCGCTGTTGACGAGCACCATGCCGGTTGAATCGACCGCCGGCGCGTTCACGCACCACTCATAGCCATTGGGATGATTCGAGTCCGTAGTCGTGCTCTGGAAATGCCACTCGGGACTCAGGTTCGCATCGAGCTGCGTGATGTAGTACGGCCCGTTGTTGGTTGACTGGCATACCGGGCTCGACCCAGTGCAGTAAGCGGGAGCGCGGTAGTGATTGTCTTTGATGTCGATCGAATAGGTCCCATCGTGGGTATAGATGGCCGGCGTCGAGTCCCACCCGAAACCATAGGTTCCCACGTAATTCCCACTAAAGTCGAACTTGAGCAGGTGGCCGCGGAAGAAGTTGTAGTTGTCGACTGCGCCAAAGATCACGCCGTCGGGCAGGACGACCGGCGTCGAAGATGCCAGATCGATCACAGAAGCCGATCCGGGGGCATTCGTAGTCGGATCCACTCCGACCGTCGTGCCATCCGGACAACTGTTGGGCGTAGTGGAATTGCTGGCCAGGGGAAGAATCACGCCGCAACCATCGTTGAAGCGCAGTTGCAGTGATGCTGCCCATTTCGGCGTGAGATCAGGATTTGCCGCGATTAGATACGCCGCCATCGAATCGAAGTGTGCGCGGCTGATCGTATAGACCGTGCCATCGGCTCCGACTGCGGGAGCGATGTTGATGCCGGGCCGTTGCGATCCGCAAAGCTGGGTTGGGGCAACAGCGGTCGGACTTGGAGGCCACGGAAATGCCGGCTGCGGCGAAATATCGAAGAAGGTTCCCGGACACGTCGTACTGTTCCCTGCGGGAGCTCCGGGTATGAGCGATGCGAACGTGGCGATGGTTGACGTGTCTCCCGGCGTGACTTTCACGAGCCATGCGCCCATCACATCGGAGACGTCCCACGGATCGGTCGTGCTCGGGTCGGCGAGCCAGATCACGTTGTAATAAATATTTCCGCTGGAGTCCGCAGTGAGCGGGCCGGAGACGTATGTGTTCGCCGAAACAACATTCGTGCCCATGAACGGATTGATCAACGAGACAGACATTCCGCTGTCTTTGTCGACCTTCCACAGCGTTCCGCCATCGCCGGGGACGTAGAGATATCCGTTGGCGAGCGCGGGATGGAACACTGGCTCCCAGCCGTCAAGACCGTACGTATAATTCGGTTCCGGCGTCCAGTCGGATTTGAATGTCCAGATCGAAACCGGAGTTCCGCTCTCCCATGTGTACCGGGTCACGCCCCACGTAATCTGGTTCCACGCGTTGGGGCCGCAGATCGCGCCCGAAGCCCAGTTTCCCGGGGGATTACACGAAGGATACGTACCGCTCTTCGCCTCCATATAGAAATCGTTGCCGTCGGTCAGCGTCGCCTGATAATGAACGACCAGTTCTCCGCCTTGTTCGGCTTGCTCCTGTGTGACGAACGGGTCGTAGACGATGTCGGCGATCTTGTTGTTCAGCGACTGCGCCGCGACTGTAGTCATGCCGCTATGGGCGCCGTTCGATCCCCACTCTGCCCAAAAAGGATTATTCGACGCGGGCGGGGGATTGGTCGTATGCGTAACCGTGGTGCCGTTGCCACCACATGAAACAATCAATAGAAGAAGGGCAAAGAAGATCGGAGCAAGCGCGCGCGAGGGGGTCATGAGAAAACGACTCCAGCAGGATTGAGTACCCGTGGTACGCGGTTATGCTAGCGCGATCACGTCAATCTCGACGAGTACATCTTTAGGTAAGCGTGCCACTTCAACCGTCGACCGCGCCGGAGGGGCACTGGTGAAGTACCTGCCGTAAACGGCGTTCATGGCGGCAAAGTCG
>Ga0335083_10012099_pt1 | contig 10346 bp, 6 predicted proteins | sample Lox_Sample_42_FD_206716 | JGI IMG/M metagenome (GOLD analysis project Ga0335083, IMG submission 206716) | Soil microbial communities from Loxahatchee National Wildlife Refuge, Florida, United States - Lox_Sample_4.2 | ecosystem: Environmental > Terrestrial > Soil > Wetlands | place: USA: Florida... | reverse complement strand
TTCGGCGGTTTACTATCCCGCGAACTACGGTTTTATCCCGCAGACATTTGCGGAAGATGACGATCCGCTTGACGTGCTTGTACTCTGCCAGGAGACGGTCGTGCCCCTGACAATCATTCACGCACGGGCAGTCGGACTCATGACGATGATCGATCAGGGCAAACCTGACCACAAGATCATCGCCGTGGCGACGCAGGATCCCGAGTTCAATGCTTATCACGAAGCATCGGAAATGCCATCGCATCGGTTACTGATGCTGCGCCGGTTTTTCCAAGACTATAAACTGCTGGAGGGAAAGGCCGTCGAAGTGGACGAGATACGGCCGGCTCGGGAAGCCTATCCGATAATTCTCGACGCGCTGCACCGTTACAGCGATCAGAGGCGGAGAGGCTTCAAAGGCGCAAAGAATTGAGCGTCTTCGAGGATGGCAGCGTCCAGGGTGACAGACGGGGCCACCAGCGGCGCACGTTTTGGCAATATTCTTCGTAGTCCTTACCGAACTTTCCACGCAATGTAGGCTCCTCGTAAAAGACAACGAAGAGATGGATGCCGAGGACGAGGGCGGCAGCCGCGGCGATCAGGCCGAGATTGGCGTGACCGAAGACGATCCATAGTCCCAACCAACCGGTGATGAAACCGACGTACATTGGGTTGCGCATATATCGATAGAACCCGACGACAACCAAACGCTGCGGCGGGATGAATGGCGCAGGAGTTCCGCGCCCGGTCCATCCAAAGTCCCAAACGCATTTCAGCGCGATCGCGAAACCAATTACAGATGGAATCGCAGCTAGCCAGCGCAGGCGCGCCGCGCCAGTGGTCGCAACGCGGAAGCCCAACCATCCGGGCAGCAGCCAGAACCACAGTGCGAAGAAGCATGCACCAACAAACAACGACGCCACTATATTGAGCCACCATTCTGAGCGAACGACCCGTAGTTCCGGTCCAGAATTCGTGTGCGCCATGCGACCTCCTTTACACCCTGAAAAATATCTCGAAGAAAAATATCTCGAAAAGCACTTGACATATTGTACTAGTTCTATAGTACATTAGCAAATGTGAGAGACGGCACACAGCGAGGAGCGGAATTCCGGTTCGCGCTCGACCTGCACACCGGAGTTCCGGTGTACCGCCAGCTCATCGATCAGGTACGGGTCGGGATTGCTTCTGGGACGCTCACGGCTGGCGATCAACTGCCAACTGTACGTCAGCTCGCCGTCGATCTGGAAATTAATCCGAACACGGTGATGCGCGCTTACCGCGAGCTCGAACTTGGCGGATTGCTGGAAACGCATCAGGGGACCGGCACGTTCATCAGCGACAAGAAACCCGAAAAGAAAACAGCCGAGCGGGAACGTCAACTCAACCAGATTACAGGTGAATTCGCCGCGCGCGCTGGTGCCGCCGGCTTCTCGCTCGAGGAATTGATCGATCGATTGCAGGACCTTCTGCCTCGTCCCGCACAAAGGAGATAGTCATGCCAAAAATTCGAATTCAGGAAGTCAACGGCGTCGCTCTCTTGTTGTTTGCCGTTTGCATTCTGGCGGGAGTCGCAATATCGCAAGCGATGCATCAACCAGCGTATGCGATCGCGGGTGCACTGGTGGGACTCTATTTCCTGCTTGCGATCAAGGTGGTTCGACAGTGGGAGAAGGTCGCAGTACTGCGTCTTGGCCGTTATGTGGGACTGCGCGGGCCGGGCCTGTGCCACATCGTTCCGATTGTGGAAACGCTCAGTCAGTATGTGGATCAACGCGTCCGAGTGGCGAGCGTTTCGGCGGAATCGACGCTGACGCGAGACACGGTACCGGTCAATGTCGACGCGATCGTCTTCTGGATGGTATGGAACGCCGAGAAGTGCATTCTCGAAGTCGAGAACTTCGTGGATGCGATCAACATGAGCGCTCAGACGGCGCTGCGAGAGTCGATTGGGCGGCACGAGCTCGCGCAGATGATCACCGAGCGCGAAACTCTGGGCCGCGAATTGCAGCGGATTCTGGATGAAAAGACGAATCCGTGGGGAATCACGGTGCAATCGGTCGAGATTCGTGATGTGAAGATTCCGCAGGCCCTGGAAGATGCGATGTCCCGCCAGGCGCAGGCGGAACGTGAGCGGCAGGCGCGCAACATTCTTGGTCAAGCGGAAACAGAAATTGCTGATAAGTTCGCAGCGGCCGCGGCGACGTACAAAAACGATCCAACCGCGCTGCATCTGCGGGCGATGAACATGTTGTACGAAGCGATCAAAGAACGTGGGTCGATGGTGATTGTGCCCTCGTCAGCGGTGGAAACCATGGGACTCGGCGGCAGCCTGGCCACCGCCGCCTTAGGTGGAGCAAAACCGTAGCCTTTTCCGGCTAAATCAGAATCGAAGGAGCATCGTATGAATTACTCACTATTCGTGTGCCTACTCGCTTCAACTCTAACTGCAGCATCCGCAGCTCAGGCGCAGATGCCGCCGATGCAAAAAGGAATCAGGGTCCGATTGGCGAATACCGAGAGTGCGCTTCCGATTGCGGCGGCGGATGAGCCGAATGCGACCATCGTTACAATCACTGCCGACGAGACAATCTATTTCGGGATAAATCCGGTCACGCCCGATTCCTTGTCTACCGAACTGGCTCGACGAGGCACTGTGCAAAAGCTTTTCATCAAGGGCGATGGCTCCGCTCCGTACGGCACTATCGAAAGCGCCCTCAATGCCGCGCGTCACGCAGGATTTCACGATTGCGTCTTCCTGACCGCGCAGGTCGAAGAGATGGTGGGAGAACGAGTTCTACCGAAAGGCATAGACCTGCCGCTGAATGCAACGGCAGGTCGGAAAACTCCTCAGTTAGAAATCCTAAAATCAAGTGAGGACACGGTAACAATCAATGGGCGGACTGTCCCTTGGACGTCCGTGCAGAACGCCCTGACCACGATTCTCGGCAGTCAGATCGATCGCAAGGTTCTGGTTAAAGCACCAGCCACGGTTCCGTTCGAACAGGTCGTACATGCTATTGATCTAGCCAATTCGATCGGCGCCGAGGTCATCCTGGCATCTCAGCCCTAGGCGCCGTGCTGCGGCCTGCATCACCAGACGTGGCAGGCGTTTTCAGAGACCATGGGCTGCCCGGCTTTGCAGCTCCAGGCTTTTTCGAATTCCGGCATATTTTGTACGACGCCATTGACACGCCACTTTCCGGGCGAGTGCGGATCGACCAGCACACGCATGCGAGCGACTTCCGGACGCCGTTTCTCGCACCAGACTCGTCCGAAGCCTAGGAAGAAACGCTGTTGCGGCGTGTAGCCATCGATCTCTCGAGATTCTTTTCCAGACTTGTCATCGGCAATCACGTGTTCGAGAGCCATTAGCGAGACGCGTGCTCCGCCATTATCAGCCGTGTTTTCGCCGAGTGTGAGTTTTCCGTTCAGCTTCAGGTCATCGACTGCGATGAAGTTCGAGTATTCGTTGGCGACGCATGCAGCGCGTTTCTCGAATTCTTCTCCGTCTTCCTTGGTCCACCAGTCGTGCAGGTTTCCTTGCGGATCGAACTTGCGTCCTTGGTCGTCGAAGCCGTGGGTCAACTCGTGTCCGATGACGAGTCCGATGCCGCCAAAGTTCACAGCGTCGTCCATCTTGGGATCGAAGAACGGCGGCTGTAGAATTCCCGCTGGGAACACGATCTCGTTGTATGACGGACTGTAGTAGGCGTTCACGGTGGGCGGAGTCATGCCCCACTCCTTGCGGTCGAGCGGCTTGTCGATTTTATTAATTTCGCGCTTGGATTCGAATTCGCTGGCGCGCTGTACGTTCCCGAGCAGATCGCCGGGCTTGATCACGACCGAACTGTAATCACGCCAGACATCGGGGTATCCGATCTTGTTGTTGATCGCGGCCAGCTTGATGGCGGCTTGCTTCTTGGTTTCTTCGCTCATCCAGGAAAGATTCTGGATGTCTTCGCCCAACGATTTTTCGAGGGCCTTGACCATCTTGAGCATGCGCACCTTGCTCTCAGGCGGGAACGCGACCTCGACGTATCGTTGGCCCGAGGCCTCGCCGAGTTCGCGGTCGACAAGGTTGGTGCAACGCTTCCAGCGGGCCTGAATTTCTTTTTGTCCAGTGAGGGCCTGCTGCATTTTGAAGTTGGCATCGACATACGGCTCGGAAAGCCACGGAGCCGAGGCATTCAGCAGGTGCCACTTCACGTAGGTCTTCAGGTTGTCCAGAGATTCGGACTCGAGAACGGAATTGATCTGCTTGAAGAACTCCGGATTGCCAACGTTCAACTGCGTGAAGTTGGGGGCATTCACATCCTGAAAATAGCGGTTGAGATAGAAATTCGAGGCGAGCGAGACAGCCGCGTCGCGCGACATTTTGTGGTCGCGGTTCTTGGGATCACGGCGCGAAGTGCGATCCATTTGCGCCTTGGCGAGAGCGGTTTCGATTTTCAGAACCGTGTCAGCCTCCTGTGCAGGCGCGCCAGCTTGCATTCCTTCTTTCGAAGCGAGAGTGAATACTTCCGTCATGTAGTCGACAAAGTGCTGACGAACGGCTTTTGTCTTATCGTCGTCTTTTAAGTAGTAGTCACGGTCAGGAGCGGTGAGACCACCCTGGTCGATGTACGCGATGACCTGGTCAGCATTGTGCAGGTCTGAGGCGGAATAGAAAGCAAACAGTGGATTCGCGCCCATCATGTGTACGCGGGCGATCTCGTCAATCAGGGACTGCTTGTCCTTCACAGCATCAATGCGATCCAGTTCCGGCTTCAGAGCTGCGAGCCCTTTGTCGTTGACGGTTTTCTCGTCCATGCAGGAGCCGTACATATCGCCGATTTTCTGATCGATGGCGTTGCGGCTGGCGCCTGCCTTGGAGGCCTTCTCGAGAATGCCGCGCATAATGTCCATGTTGCGCTCGTGGAGTTCGACGAAGCTGACCCATTGCGACTGGTCGGGAGGAATCTCTGCCTTTTTGATCCAGTTGCCGCAGGCATATTCGTAAAAATCGACGCAAGGATCAACGCTTTTATCGATGGTGTCGATGCTGAACCCGGGCGCGGGCTTGGCGGATGTTGAGGATTGCGAGAAACCGAGGGCGCAGAGCAGCAGTAGGACAAATGCAACACGAGGAAAATGCATCAATGGAGATCTCCTTGAAGGACGCGGAAAATTGTAAGCCCATGATTTGCCCATCGGCAACCATGCAACGCTGCGCCAGGCGTTTATAATCGGGGTTTATAGAATTCTTCTGAAAGTTGGGGTTCGTATGATTTCCTCGAATGGCTCAAACAGCAACGGCTACGTCGTCCCTAAACCGCGCGCGGAATGGATTGCACAGCGCAAACGCGAGAACACCGACGGCAATTTCTCGCAGATGCATTACGCGCTCCGGGGTGTGATCACGGAAGAGATGTCATTCATTGCGCATAAAGAGAAGATCACGGCGGATCTGGTGCGCGACGAGGTGGCGCGCGGGCGGATGATCATCCCGGCGAACATTAATCATCCGGAACTTGAGCCGATGGCGATCGGCGTTGCGAGCCTGTGCAAGATCAATGCAAATATCGGGAATTCAGCGGTGACGTCGGAGATCAACGAAGAACTGAAGAAGCTGCATACCGCGGTCCACTATGGCGCTGATACGGTGATGGACCTCTCGACCGGCGGAAATATTCACGAGATTCGCGAGGCGATTCTTCGACACTCGCCCGTTCCGATTGGCACAGTGCCGATTTATGAAGCGATTGCCCGCGTGAAGCGCGTAGAAGATCTGAATGCCGAGGTGATGCTCGAAGTTATTGAAGAGCAGGCGGCGCAGGGCGTGGACTATATGACCATCCATGCCGGCGTGCTGATTCAGTATTTGCCTCTGGTTTCGAAGCGGATCACGGGAATTGTGAGCCGCGGCGGCGCGATCCTGGCGCAGTGGATGGCCCATAACCACAAGCAGAATTTTCTGTATGAGCGCTTCGATGACATCGTCAAAATCTTCAAGAAATACGATGTCAGCTTTTCGCTAGGCGATGGGCTGCGACCCGGATGCGTCGCCGATGCTAGCGATGAAGCACAGTTCGCAGAGCTGAAGACTTTAGGCGAGCTTACGAAAAAGGCATGGGAAGAGGACGTGCAGGTCATGATCGAAGGGCCCGGTCACGTCTCGATGGACAAGATTAAGGAGCAGGTTGAGAAGGAAGTCGAACTCTGCTACGAAGCTCCTTTTTATACGCTGGGACCGCTCGTTACGGACATCGCGCCGGGATATGACCACATCACCTCGGCGATTGGTGCGGCAATGATCGGATGGTATGGCGCCGCAATGCTCTGCTACGTCACGCCGAAAGAGCATCTCGGCCTGCCGAACGAGAAAGATGTGAAGGACGGAATCATCGCGTACAAGATTTCTGCGCATGCCGCGGACATTGCGCGGGGACGTCCAGGCGCCCGCGATCGCGATGACGCGCTCAGCTATGCGCGCTACAAGTTCGATTGGGAAAAACAGTTTGCGCTGTCGCTGGATCCCGAGACGGCGCGGACGATGCATGATGAGACTCTGCCCGATGACTACTATAAGGAAGCGGCTTTCTGCTCAATGTGCGGACCGAAATTCTGCTCGATGAATTATTCGTCGAAGGTGGACGAGTACAACAAGCAGGTGCACGGGATCGAGAAGAAAGATTACTCGGAATTGGTGGAAAGGTTGGTTACGCTGAAGTAGCCCCGACGAATATTGCTCTAGCGTCCGGTTTCTTCGGACACCGGTTCCTTCGCTCCTCTGGAGCTTGACCCTTTTCAACTTTTGCACCCACGGCTTGCGCCGTGGGCTGCATTCTTTCGCCGCTTCGCGGCTGTTCCACGACAGTTGGGAAACGAGATTCAGAGAGTAAGCGAGACATCGCCCGGACAGCCGGCGGGAGTCGGGAAGCCACTTGGTCGTATCCCCATTCTTTGCGTCGTTACTAATTCGATTTCCTAAAACACTTACAAATCTTGACAACGGTTAGTGTTATTGCGTATCGTGCGCCAACCTGTTTTCTAGTGTTGTGTTCAAGGGTTACCTGCCGCCTGAGCTCAGGCGGAACCGGCGAACACCCCGCCTTCGCTGCGCTTTTGGGGCGTGCAAAGGCAGAAGAACCGAAAAACTGAATTCACCCTCGGAGGTGGAGAGATCCTATGATTCCAAGGACTAGGTCTATTCTGCGTCTTCTTTTGATAGTGTCTGCGATCATCGTGGTTACTGGTCATGCCTTCGGCCAAGCAACCGCAACCGGCACGCTTCAGGGCGTGATCGTTGATCAGTCGGCGGCCGTCGTCTCCGGCGCCGAAGTGGTAGCGACTTTCAAAGCCACCGGTACCACCCGCACGGCCACGACTAACGAGAGCGGCAGCTACCGCTTCGATTTCGCTCAGGCTGGCACTTACCAGATCAAAATCTCCAAGCCCGGTTTCCAGTCGGTGGTCCAAACCACAGAGTTGCTGGTAGGACAAACCTCAACGGTGAGTGTGACTCTGACTCCCGGCGCTGCCACCGAGGTTGTAGAAGTAACGGGCTCGGCGCCCCTCGTCGACCTTACCAAGACCAGCGTCAGCCAGGACTTCACTCCCACGGAAGTATCGGAACTGCCCCTCGTGGGTCGCGATGCAGCGAACCTCGCGTATCTAGCCCCGGGCGTAAAAGCCACGGACTCTTATGACCCTACCAAGAACCGATACGCCGTTCTCTCGATCAACGGTTCGGATGGCCGCAACATCAATACCACCATCAACGGTATCGACAATAAGGACAATACTGTCGGCGGCGCAGTCATGCAGATGCCGCTGGAAGCCATCCAGGAATTCCAGATCAGTACGCAGCGCTTCTCGGCGGAAAACGGCCGCTCTCAGGGTGCTGCGATCAACATGATCACTAAATCGGGTACCAACAACTACCACGGTTCGGTATTCGGATACTTCCGTGACGCTGCTCTCGACACCGACGAGAAAGTTGCCAACGGAGACGGCACTTCAAGTCCGAATCACCCTGATTACAGCCGGCAGTTTTTTGGCGGATCAGTTGGCGGCCCGATCATAAAAGACAAACTGTTCGGCTTCTGGGCGATGGAGCGTCAGCGGGAGAGCCAAGGATTATCCGAATCGGGTACGTCCTATTCGGAACTCGTGCTTGCGCAGCAAGCGGGACTGGCTGCGCAACCTGCCAAAACGATTCCGCGCCCGTTTCACGAATGGCGGTATAACGGCCGTATCGACTGGACGATCAACAATCAAAACAGCGCTTACCTCAGCTACAGTTCACAGGCCAACGACAGCCTCAATGATCAGGCCGATGGCACACAGGACCTCACCGCAGGCAACTTCACCACTAACCATCTGCAGATTGCCAATTTGACCTTGACGTCGCAGATTTCGCCGAGCTTGATCAACACCTTCACGGCTGGATTCCAGTATTGGAATAACCTGATTTCGAGCCACATCCAGGCTCCGCTCATCACCTTCCCTGACGCTTCGTTCGGAACCAATGGCAACGTGCCTCAGCAGTCGTTTCAGCGCAAGTGGCAGTTCAAGGACGATGTCTCCAAGACATTCGGAAAGCACACGATTCGGGGTGGCGTCGACTATATCCACAATCCCGTAGAAGGGGGATTCTTCGAGTTCAACTCAACTCTGGAACTTGATTTCACCCAGAATCCCAGCGACATTCTTGGCGATACGACTACCTATCCCCAAGGCTTCGCAACCCCGGGCCTGATTGGAGGCATGTCGTTCTCGAACGGCGATCCCTACTTCCTTGTTACCACCAACCAGTTGGGCTTCTATGGCCAGGACGATTGGAAAGTCAATAAGCGGCTGACACTCAATCTCGGCCTGCGGTGGGACCGGGACTTCAATGCGCTGGGCCAGTCTGATATTCCGAAGAGCCGCTCCTATCAGGCTCTGCTTGCCATCGCACCCGTCAACTCAACTGCGGCCTATTACACCAGGCATCTACCCCACGATGACACCAAGGACTTCAGCCCCCGGATCGGGTTTGCTTACGACCTTACCGGAGCTGGCAAGCACGTCTTGCGCGGCGGCTTCGGCCTCTATTTTGGTAATTCGTTCCAGAACATTCCATTGTTTATGGAACAACTCGCGAACCCAACCATCTTCCAGACCGTATTGAGCCTCTCGGCGCCGACGGACACCGTACCTTGCGGCGGACCACTGGGAAGTTTCGCCTATACCGCGGCCAACGTAGCCGCCGTACAAGCATGCTTGCCCGGTCCATCGTCAACCGCCGCGGATGGAAGCGTCGGCCGACTGATTGATCCCGGCTACCGGAATCCGGTCGCCGAGGAATTCAACGTCGGCTACACCTGGGCTGTTAATAACAACTCGGTGTTTGAAGCAGAGTACACGCATGTCCTCAGCCTTCACGAGAACAAGACCATCAACATCGACCAGAAGGTGGTAGACGGCACCGATACTACCGGCACTGCGTGCGCTGCTCCCGGCACTCCTGCGGGCTGCAACATGAATTACGGAAATGTCAATTTGATCCGTCCGTTGTCCGATGACTTTATAGCAGCCGGACAGCCGGAATTGGCCAGCTTGCGAAATGATGAATCCAACAGCCGTAACCGCTATGACGGCATTAATCTGAGCTTCCGTCAGCGGATGAGTCATCACTTCTCACTCAACGCCAATTACACGTTGTCGTGGGCCGATGGTTACGACGGCGGTGGCGGTCCGACAACCATCTTCCGCAACTACGCTCGCGACGGTTATCACCCCTTTGCCTCCTACGAATACGGTCCGATGACCAACGACGAACGTCATCACATAACGCTGGCTGGACTGATCGAATTGCCTAAGGGATTTCAGTTCTCCCCGATCGTTCAGTTCGGCTCGGCTCGTCCCTATAACCTCACCAACTCCTACAACACCATTAACGCTGGAGGCGGTACCGCCGCCGCCGTGGTGGTGCCCGGTAACGATTTGAAGAACTATCAGTATGGGCCGAATTACATCGATCAATACGTTTCCACCGCGATTGCAAATGGCGCCAACAGCGATGATGCAACCGCGGCCGCGGAGGGGAACATTGCCACGTGTTATTACACGGCGCAGTGCACCATCGCGAAGTATGATCCGCTTCGTGGACAAGCGTTCTTCGAGCTGGACGCCAAGTTCGCCAAGAATTTCAGACTCGGCGAGCGCGTGAACATCCAATTAGTAGCGCAGGTGTTCAATCTCACCAACAGAGCGAACTACGGGAACAACTTTGGAAACGACGTGAGCAGCTCGACGTTCGGTCACCCGGTTGGATTCATCAATCCCAGTTCTACATTCACCCCGCGCTCGATCTGGAGTGAATTCGGGGTCCACTTCAC
>Ga0335083_10012098_pt1 | contig 10347 bp, 12 predicted proteins | sample Lox_Sample_42_FD_206716 | JGI IMG/M metagenome (GOLD analysis project Ga0335083, IMG submission 206716) | Soil microbial communities from Loxahatchee National Wildlife Refuge, Florida, United States - Lox_Sample_4.2 | ecosystem: Environmental > Terrestrial > Soil > Wetlands | place: USA... | reverse complement strand
GCCGGCGGTTCCAGCACCTACCTGATGGAAGGCAGCGAGATCACGTTCACGCAGTCCGCGATCGTGCTGGAGAACCTGGTGAACAAGCTGTTCGCCAGCATCGCCGGCAAGAAGGACGACAGCGATACGACCCCCGCGCAGAGCAGTCCGGGCGCTGGCGGAAAACCGGCCGAACCTGCCAAGGAGCAGAAGCAATGAAACCCCTGGTACCGACCCCTGCATGGTTGAAATCCTCGGCGCTGGCCGTGGCCGTAACGCTCGCGGCTTTGGCTGGCAGCCCGGCGCTGGCGGCCGATGCACCCGCGGCTGCGCCTGCCAGCGGCGCCACGCCGGCGGCGGCCGTGGATGCCAGCGGGCCGAGCCAGCTGATCGACAGCGCCGCCCAGGAAATGCTCAAGGACCTCGACGCGCACCGCGCCGAATACCGCAAGGATCCGCAGAAGGTGCGGCAACTGGTGGACCGCGTGCTGCTGCCGCATTTCGACACCGCCTATGCGGCGCGCCTGGTGCTTGGCACGCACTGGAAGGACGCGAGCGAGGAGCAACGCAAGCGCTTCGTCAACGGCTTCTACCTCTCGCTGCTCTCCAACTACGGCGATGCGTTGCTCGATTTCACCGCCGATCGCATGAAGGTGTTGCCGTACACGGGCGATCCGAATGCGAAGCTCGCCACGGTGCGCACGCAGATCCGCAAGAACGACGGCAGCACCGTGGCGGTGAACTACAGCCTGCACCAGACCGACAAGGGCTGGATGGCGTGGGACGTGACCATCGAAGGCATCAGCTACGTCAAGAGCTTCCGCGACGACTTCGGCGCGGAGATCGAGCAGAAAGGCCTCGATGCGCTGCTTGAGCGGCTCGAGAAGCAGGGCGGCGCGAAGGTCGGTGGCAGTGCCAAAGGCTGATGCGATCCCGGCGCTGCACGCGTTGCGGCCCGGGCAGTTCCAGCTCGAAGGTCCGCTCACCGCGCCGCACGTGACGCGCTTGCGCGCGGCGGGCCTGGCCGCCCTCGCCCAGGGCGCCACGGAAAGTCGCGTCGACCTCGCCCGGGTCACGACGGTGGACAGTGCGGGCCTGGCGTTGCTGATCGACTGGCAGGCCGCGTTCCAGCAGGCGGGCCACAAGCTGCATTTCGTCGGCGGCCCACAGGCGCTGCACGCGCTGGCCAGACTCAGCGACGTGGAGACGCTGATCTATTCCTGAAGGCGCTGCCGCCGGCCAGCCCGCTACTGCGGCGTCTTTTCCGGGTCCAATGCGTCCGGATCGTCCGGCGGCGCATCGGCATCCCCGGCATTGTCGGCCGGCACGTCGCCGTCGCGCACCAGGAATTCGCGGTGCTGCAGCCAGGCGTTGCGGACGAAACCGTACGGATCGAAGCTGCGCTGCAGGATCGGATCCTGGGCGAGTAGCTGCGAACGCGTGTCGACCGCGTCCAGCGCCAGCGTCCCCCAGTACGCGTAATCGTCGCTGACGAGCTGTTCCGGGTTGTCGTAGATGTCGGGAATGCGCCCCAGGCCATCGCGCACGGTCGAAGGCCCGAGCAGCGGCAGCACCAGGTACGGACCCGACGGAACGCCCCATTTGCCGAGCGTCTGGCCGAAATCCTCGTTCTGGTTCGCAAGGCCCGCCCGCCCGGCGGGATCGAAGAAGCCCAGGCCGAGCACGGTATTGACCGTCAGGCGCAGCGTGGCGCGCGTGCCCTCGGTGAACTTGCCTTGCAGCAGATCGTTGAGGATGGTGCGGGGCAGGCTGAGGTTGCTGAAGAAATTGCTGACGCCGTTGCGCACGGGCCCTGGCACGGCTTTCTTGTAGCCTTTCGCGACCGGCTTGAGCGCCGCGCGATCGATGGCATCGTTGAAGGCGTAGACGCCGCGGTTGAAACGCTCGAAGCGATCGCGCGGATCAGGCTTGCCGGACGGCAGCGACGCGCAGCCCTGCAGCAGCAACAAGCCCGCGCCCACCAACCACAGAGCTTGTCTGCCCAAACCTCACCACCTCAGCCGCCGGGACCACCTTCACCACCGCTGCCGCTCTTCCTGCGCGCGGCGGCCTGCTCGCGGGCCCAGCCGCGTTCCTCGTCCAGCCGCGCACGGAAACGCTGCTGCTGGACCGAGCTCAGGCCCGGTGTGGATAGTGCCAGCTCGAGCTGCTGCATGGCCAGCGCCAGATCGCCGCCCGACAGGTGGTATTCGCCCATGTAGTAGTAGGCATCGGCCGCATCGCCGGCTGAGCTCGCGGCCAGCGCGGTGAGACGGATCTGGTCCGGAGTCGGCTCGACGTTGTTGAACAGATCGAGCAGCAGCTCGTGCGCCTTGCCGGGTTGGCCACACTGCATCAGTGCTTCACTGTAACGCACGATGATCGGCACATTGCGCGGGAACAGTTTCGCCGCGCGCGCGAAGCGTTCCAGCGCCGCGTCGTTTTCGCCGGCGGCGAGCAGCGCCTGGCCGAGCGCGGCGTACAGCGGCGTCGAATCGGGCCGCGCATCGAGCAGGCGGCTGAGCGTGGTCACGGCGGCGGGTGCCTGGTTGTTGCGCATCTGGGCCAGCGCCTGGCCGTACTGCTCGGCCATCGTCAGCGGACGCGTGGCCGCGATGCCGCGATAGTACGCCAGCGCGCCGGCCTGCGGGGGCGCCGTGAGCACGCGCACGCGTTCGCGCATCAGCAGGTAGCTGAACGAACTCGCCGGCTGCACCCGCGGATACTCCGCGGCGCGCACGCGCGCTTCGGCGATGCGCTCGCGCGTCACGGGGTGATCGCGCAGCAGGTCCAGCGGTCCCGCTTCCGAGACGCCTTCGGTGCGCGCCAGACCTTCGAAGAAGTCCGCCATGGCGTAGGTGTCGAAACCGGCGCCCGCCAGCAGCGTGATGCCGACGCGATCGGCCTCGGCTTCCTCGCTGCGCGTGAAGTTGATGCTCTGCTGCATGGCGATGCCCTGCGTGACCGCGAACGCGCCGATCATGGCCTGGCTGTCGGCGCCCGTGGCGGCGCCGATCAGCAGCGCGGCCAGCAGCGCGGCGGTGGAGGTCATGGCGTTCTTGCTCTGCGCCTGGATGGCGCGCGCCAGGTGGCGCTGCTTGACGTGCGCGGTTTCGTGGCCCAGCACGCTCGCCAGCTGCGACTCGTTCTCGGTCAGCAGCATCAGGCCGGCATTCACGCCGATGAATCCGCCGTACAGCGCGAACGCGTTGACGGCGCGATCCTTGACCATGAAATAGGTGTAATCCCGCTCTTCGCCGGTCTGGGAAGCGAGCCGCGTACCCAGCGCCTGCAGGTATTCGCTGACCTCGGGGTCTTCCAGCAGCTGGCCCTGGTCGCGCAGGCCGCGGAAGATCATGCGGCCCAGCTGCAGTTCATCGGCCTTGGTGAGGGTGGAGTCGGCCGGCGTGCCCATGTCGGGCAGGTCGGAAGCGGCGGTGGAGGCGCTCACACCCTCGGCGGTCGGCGGCCCGGGGGCCGCGGCCGCCCAGGCGCCCAGCGCAAAGCCGCAGGCCAGCAGGCCGTAGACGGCATGCCGGGCGCGACGCTTGAAGGTCCTCGGGTTCATCTGGCTTTCGACCTGCCGCGCGGCACAGGGTTCCAGCAGGCTACAGGCGTTCGGCGGCGAAATCCGCCAGCCGCGAGCGCTCGCCGCGCCGGAGTGTGATGTGGCCGGAATAAGCCCAGCCGCGCAGGCGGTTCACGGTATAGGTGAGGCCCGAGGTGGTCTCGGTGAGATAGGGCGTATCGATCTGCGCGATGTTGCCGAGGCAGACCAGCTTGCTGCCCGGGCCGGCGCGCGTCACCAGTGCGCGCATCTGCTTGGGCGTGAGGTTCTGCGCCTCGTCGAGGATGATGTAGCGGTTGAGGAAGGTGCGGCCGCGCATGTAGTTCAGCGAGCGGATCTTGATGCGGTTGCGCAGCAGGTCATTGGTGGCGGCCCGGCCCCAGTTGCCGCCTTCCTCGCTGTGGGTGAGCACCTCGAGGTTGTCCATGAGCGCGCCCATCCACGGCTCCATTTTTTCCTCTTCGGTGCCGGGCAGGAAGCCGATGTCCTCGCCGAGCGGAATGGTCACGCGCGTCATGATGATCTCCGCGAAGCGGTTGCGCTCCAGCGTCTGCGTCAGCCCCGCGGCCAGCGCCAGCAGCGTCTTGCCCGTGCCGGCCGGCCCGAGGATGGACACGAAGTCGATCTCCGGGTCCATCAGCAGGTTGAGCGCGAAATTCTGCTCGCGGTTGCGCGCGGTGATGCCCCACACACCGTGGCGCTCGCTGCGGTAGTCCTGGGCCAGTTCGAGCGTGGCGCGTTCGCCCTCGACCTTGCGCACGATGGCTTCGATGCCCTGCGGGCTGGACTCGTACACGAATTCGTTCACCTGCCAGCCGGCCACCGCGGGACCCTGCAGCTCGTAGCGCGTGCGATCGCCTTCTTTCCACGAGCGCATGTCCTTGCTGTGCTGCTCCCAGAAATCGGTGGGCAACTCGGCCACGCCGGTGTACAGCACGTCGGCGTCTTCGATGGTCTTGTCGCTGTAGTAGTCCTCGGCGTGGGCGCCGATGATGGCGGCCTTGATGCGCAGATTGATGTCCTTGGACACCAGTACCACGCGCGTGCCGCGCCGCTCGGCCTGCAACGCCAGCGTCTGGCCCAGGATCAGGTTGTCGGCGCCCTGGCCGGGCAGGCCCTCGGGCAGCTTGCCCGCCAGTTCCTTCATCTGGAAGAACAGCCGGCCGGTGCTCGGCTGCTTGCCGCCGCCGCCGTTGGCCGTGCCCGGAATGGGCAGGCCCTGGTCGATCTGGCTCTGGTCCACGCCGCGCATGAGCTCGTCCAGGAAGCGGCTCACCTGGCGGGCGTTGCGCGCCGCTTCGGACAGGCCCTTCTTGTTGGCGTCGAGTTCCTCCAGCACCACCATGGGCAGGAACACATCGTGCTCCTCGAAGCGGAAGATCGCGGTGGGGTCGTGCAGCAGGACGTTGGTGTCGAGGACGAACAGCCGGCGGGTCGGGGTCTTCACAGCGATTTTGCAGCCTCCAGCACTTCGGCGGCGTGGCCTTCGGCCTTCACCTTGCGCCATTCCCGGCGCAGCACGCCCCGGGTGTCCACCAGGAAGGTGCTGCGCTCGATGCCGCGCACCTTCTTGCCGTACATGTTCTTGTCCTTCATGACCCCGAACAGCAGGCACACTTTCTCGTCGACGTCCGACAGCAGTTCGAATCCGAAGCCGAACTTGCGGCAGAACTTCTCGTGCGCCGCGAGCGTGTCGCGCGAGATGCCCAGCACGCGCACGCCGGCGCGCCGGAATTTCGGCAGCAGCGCCTGGAATTCCTGGCCCTCGATCGTGCAGCCGGGCGTGTCATCGCGCGGGTAGAAGTACAGCACCAGCGTTTCGCCCAACGCCGCCTTGAGGTGGAACTCGCCGCCGCCGGTGGCGGGCAGCCTGAAGTCGGGCAGCTTTCTGCCCACGGCCACCGCGCTCAAGATTTCACCGGCTCGAGGATGGCGTCCAGGTTCAGCGAATCGCAGAAGTCCATGAACTCCTCCCGCAGCTGCGCCACCTGCAGCCGCGCCGGCACCTGGATGATCATCTGCACGGCGAACATCGGTGCGCCGGTGTGCGCGGCAGCATAGCTGCGGGTCGACACCTCGCTCAGGTCGATGCCGCGGCTCGCGAAGAAGCCCGACAGGCCGGCCACGATGCCGCTCTGGTCGAGACTGGCCACGTCGACCGAGTAGGGCAGCAGATCGGTGCGCGGCGCACGGGTTTCGGTGCGCTTGATCTGCAGCGCGAGCCCCGAGGCATCCGCCAGTCGCCGCAGCTCGGATTCGATGCGCGCCAGCGTGTGCCAGTTGCCGTTCACCAGCAGCAGCATGGCGAATTCCGCCCCCAGCGCCGCCATGCGGCTTTCGGCGATGTTGCCGCCACAATCGGTGATGACGCGCGAGAAGTCGTGGACCATTCCGGTGCGGTCGCTGCCGATGACCGAGACCGCCAGGTGCTGTTTCATGCCCGGCAGTGTACCGGCATCAGCGCGCGCTTGCGAAGGCTGCGGCCGGACCCGTAACATCGCGCGCCTCGCCACGCCGTACAGCAGGTCCAGATGTTTTCGGGTTCATTGGTCGCGATCGTCACCCCCATGCACGGCGATGGTTCGCTGGACTTCGCCGCCTGGGAGCGGCTGCTGGATCTGCACGCCGCTGCCGGCACCGCCGGTGTCGTCGTGGGCGGCACCACGGGCGAATCGCCCACGCTGAGCGAGGCCGAGCTGCGGGAGCTGCTGGAGCGCGCCCGGGCCCGGATCGAGGGTCGCATGCAGCTGCTGGCGGGCGTGGGCGGCAGCCATACCGCCGCCGTGGTGGAGCGTGTGCAGCGGCTGGCCGGGACCGGCCTGGATGGACTGCTGGTGGTGACGCCGGCGTACAACAAGCCCACGCAGGAAGGCCTGTTCCGCCATTTCGAGGCCGTCGCGGGCGCCTCGGAGCTTCCGGTGATGCTCTACAACGTGCCTTCGCGCACGGCGGTGGACCTGCTCCCCGGCACGATTGAACGGCTGGCGAAACTGCGGACGGTCAGGGCGGTCAAAGAGGCGACGGGGCAGGTGAGCCGCGTGCGCGAGGTGGTCTCGCGGGTGGGCGCCCAGCTTGACGTCCTCTCCGGCGACGACGCGACGGCGCGCGAGTCGGTACTGGCGGGTGCGCGCGGCGTGGTCTCGGTCACGGCCAATGTGGCGCCCGACCTCATGGCGCGCATGATCGCGGCGGCGCTGGCGGGCGAGCAGGCGCGGGCGGCGGAACTGGACGCCGCACTGCTGCCGCTGCACCAGTCGCTGTTCGTGGAAGCCAATCCCATCCCGGTCAAGTGGGCGCTGGCACAGCTCGGCCTCATCGGGCGCGGAATCCGGTTGCCGCTGACGGAACTGTCGGCGAATCATCACAGCGCGGTGCGCGCAGCCATGGAAGCTGCCGGACTGCACGGTCACGCAGGCAGGGCCAGGACAGCATGAAGAATTTCCAGGCGGCGGCAGGAGTCATGGGGACGGCGACAGCGATGGCGCTGCTGCTCAACGGCTGCTCGATGTTCCATTCCAAGGACGACCCCAACAAGAAGGTGAAATGCGCCGAGCCGGCCGTCGCCAGCGACGTGGTGAACCGTCCGCCGCTCAAGGTCCCGGCCGGCATGACGCCGCCCAATACCGCGGGAGCGGTGCAGATTCCGACGCTCAACGAGCCGGAGATCCCGCGCGCCGACACCGACCCGTGCCTGACCTCGCCGCCCGACTACGGAACCCCGGACAGCGGGAAGCGTTGAGGCTACAATTCCGCGGATACATGTCCAAGTCGATGCCAGGAGAGGTGGCCGAGTGGTCGAAGGCGCTGGACTGGAATTCCAGTAACATCTTCACGGGTGTTCGTGGGTTCGAATCCCACCCTCTCCGCCACGGTTCAATGGTGGTCCGCGCCGGTTCCTTCGCGACGACGAGCCGCCAACCCCGCCAGGCCCGGAAGGGAGCAACGGTAACGGTCGAGTCGTGCGCCGGAGATCGGCTGGCGCGGGCCGCCTCCATGAACGTGCCGCGGGCGCCAGGCTGATGGCCTACACGGCCCTGGCCCGCCGCTGGCGGCCACGCAGCTTCGCACAGATGACGGGCCAGGAGCACGTGCTGCAGGCCCTGCAGAATGCCCTGACGTCCGGCCGCGTGCACCATGCCTACCTCTTCACGGGTACCCGTGGCGTGGGTAAAACCACTGTCGCAAGAATCCTTGCCAAGTGCCTGAATTGTGAGGTCGGAATTACCGCCACGCCTTGCGGCGAGTGCGCCAGCTGCCGTGAGATTGACGAGGGTCGCAGCGTCGACGTGCTGGAGGTGGATGCGGCCTCCCGCACCAAGGTGGATGACACCCGGGAGCTGCTCGACAACGTGCCGTATGCGCCCACCCGCAGCCGCTTCAAGATCTACCTGATCGACGAAGTGCATATGCTTTCCACCCATTCTTTCAATGCCTTACTGAAGACTCTTGAGGAGCCTCCTCCACATGTGAAGTTCCTGCTCGCGACCACGGATCCGCAGAAGCTGCCTGTGACCGTGCTGTCGCGCTGCCTGCAGTTCAACCTCAAGCGCCTGTCGGTGAACCTCATCGCGAGCCGGCTGAAATTCATCCTCGACGCCGAGCAGATCGCCTACGAGCCGGCGGCGTTGCAGCTTCTCGCCCAGGCCGGTGACGGCAGCCTGCGCGACGCGCTCTCGCTGCTGGACCAGCTGCTGGCGTTCGGCGATGGCCGGGCGGCCGAGGCCGAGGCGCGGGCCATGCTGGGCACGGTGGAGCGCGACCAGCCGGAACGGTTGGCGAAGCTGCTGGCGGGCGGTGACCCCGCGGCGCTCATGGCCTACGCCGAGAGCCTGGAGCAATGGTCGCCCGACTACGCGCAGCTGCTGGCCCAGCTGGCCGCCCTGCTGGAACGCGTGGCGCTGCGCCAGGTGGTGCCCGGATTCGAAGGGGACGAGCTGTTCGCCCCCGGCTTGCTGGCCGAGCTGGCGGCCAGCCTGCCGGCCGAGGATGTCCAGCTCTACTACCAGACGGCCATCCTGGGCCGCCGCGACCTGCCACTGGCGCCGGATCCGCGCAGCGGGTTCCGCATGACGCTGTTGCGCATGATCGCCTTCCGTCCCCAGGGGGCAGGGGTTGCGGCTGGGCCGCCTGGCGCAGGCGGGATGGCGCGCGCCGGCGTGCGACCGGATCCGGCGCCCGCCCCGACCCCCGGCGCATCCTCCACGACGGCCTCCGCGCCGGTGGCGGTCCCGACCGCGAGTCAAGGGGATGGCACGCCCGACTGGAATGCCGTCGTGGCGGCGCTCGATCTCACGGGCCCCGCCAAGGTGCTGGCCGCGCATTGCCAGCTGCTCGAGAAGCGCGGCACGCTGCTGCGGCTGGTGCTCGATCCGCGCGGCAGTGTGGTGCGCACGCGCGCGCAGGAAGACAAGCTCACCCAGGCGCTGTCGCGTCACTTCGGCGCCGCAGTGCGCCTTGAATTCACGGTGCAGACGCCCGAACTCCAGACCCCGGCGCAGCTCGAAGAGCAGCGGCTGGCGCAACGCGCCGAGCAGGCGCGCGCCTCGCTCGCGACCGATCCCACGGTGCAGCTGCTGCACGAGCAGTTCGGCGCGACGCCGCACCCCGACTCGATCCGGGCGCGCGACTGAGCGCGCCGGTCCCTTCACGGCAATCCAGGAGCACAGTTCCATGCGTGGCAATATCGGCGACATGATGAAGCAGGCGCAGGCCCTGCAGGCCAACATGCAGAAGGCGCAGGCCGAGCTGGCCACCATCGAAGTGACGGGCGAAGCGGGCGGCGGCATGGTGAAGGTCACCGTGAACGGCAAGCACGAGGTGCGGCGCGTGCAGATCGAGCCGGTGGCGATCGGCGAGGACCGCGAGATGCTCGAGGACCTGATCGCCGCCGCGGTGAACGACGCCATCCACAAGGCCGAAGCGGTGTCGCAGGCCAAGATGGCGGGCCTCATGAGTGGCCTGTCGCTCCCGCCCGGCATGAAAATGCCGTTCTGATGAAGCACGCGCCGGCACTCGCGGGGTTGATCGACGCACTGCGCGGCTTGCCGGGCGTCGGACCCAAGACGGCGCAGCGCCTGGCGTTCCAGCTGCTGCAGACGGAACGGCCCGCGGCGGCGCAGCTCGCGGGTTCGCTCACGCGCGCGCTGGAACGCGTGGTGCATTGCCGGCGCTGCCGCATGCTGACCGAAGGCGAGCTGTGCAGCGTGTGTTCCGCACCGGGGCGCGATGCAGCGCTGCTGTGCGTGGTGGAATCGCCGGCCGACGTGGTGGCCATCGAGCAGTCGGGCGGCTATCGCGGCCGGTACTTCGTGCTCATGGGGCACCTCTCGCCGCTGGATGGCATCGGTCCCGAGCAGATCGGCATCGGCGAATTCGAGGCGCTGCTGGCCGCGGGGGGCGTGCGCGAAGTCATCCTCGCCACCAACCCGACCGTGGAAGGCGAAGCCACCGCGCATCTGCTGTCGGAGCTGGTGCGCCAGCGCGGCATTCCTGCCAGCCGCATCGCGCATGGCGTGCCGATGGGCGGCGAGCTCGAATACGTGGACAGCGGCACGCTGGCGCACGCGCTGGCGGGCCGCCAGCCACTGTCGGGCTGAGCGGTTCAGCCCTGGTGCGGGTCGTGCAGGCGCTGGTACAGCCGGCGCAGGCGGCGATAACTCTCGTAGCGGCGCGCACTCAATCCGCCACTGTCCACTGCGGCGCGCACCGCGCAGCCCGGTTCCGCCAGATGCCGGCAATCCTGGAACCGGCACCGCGGCGCGAGCCGCGCCACGTCGATGAAGCCCAGCGTCGCGGGTTCG
>Ga0335083_10012097_pt1 | contig 10347 bp, 7 predicted proteins | sample Lox_Sample_42_FD_206716 | JGI IMG/M metagenome (GOLD analysis project Ga0335083, IMG submission 206716) | Soil microbial communities from Loxahatchee National Wildlife Refuge, Florida, United States - Lox_Sample_4.2 | ecosystem: Environmental > Terrestrial > Soil > Wetlands | place: USA: Florida... | reverse complement strand
CGGAGTCGCCGCAGCGACGCCGCCGCAGTCGAGGGACCTGCTCTTCGCTGTCAGCATCGCGTAACCCTGCCGCGAGAAATCGCGAAACAAGTGGAGACCATGTCGAAACAGCGCCGCCTCGGCGATAATCGCGTTCTGCTGGAACTTATCGAGCAGGGAATCCAGGCGCGCAAGGAAAAGGAGAAGGCCTTTTTCGAGCTGGCGAAGGGCTTTCGTGAGACGAGCGATCCCAAAGAGGTGGAGCAGTTGGGCGACCAGTTAGGGCGCTTCGTGTTCGGTGATTAATGTCCCGATGGAAGACAGTGATGAGATCTAGCCAGTACGATACAAATTCCTCGTATACGGACAAAAAGACACCCACCCAAGCAAAACCGGCTTAGGTGGGGCACCGGATTCGCATGGTTCTACGTGCCGCCCACCGCCAAATCACGGAAAATAGCAACTCCGCCCAGTGAGGCCGTCAGCTTCACGATGACCGGGTTCGTAGGACCGGCGAGCGCATTGATATCAAAATTTGCGACGACGGTGTTCGGCGTGACAGTTACGTGTGTCGGACACGCCACCAAGCCTGGCGTCGGAGAGTCCACTGCGATATCGACATCAACGCTCTGTTTTGGTGGAGTGTTGACCGTAACGAAACCGACTGATTTGTTCGACAGCGGTGGAGAAGTGGAAATCCTGCCGGGAGCTACATCGAAAGATCGTAGCTGGATTTCCTCGGGAGCCTTGATCGCCCATACGTCAGCGTGGTAACTCAGTCGCGCTAGCCTGGCGGCTTCGCCTTGGAAGCCGAGGTCGACATGAATCTGCAGAAAACTGGTGGTTGGATCAATGAAAACGGTCTGCAATTGTGTTCGATGGACAGACCAGCCTACGTTGTCGGAATCCGCCAGGTCGCCAATACTAGCGAGCGCGACCGCCACTACACCCTCGACGAAGACGAACGGATTCCCCCCGAAGTTATCCCCTCGCTGAGGGTCAGTAACCGCGGTTTCTCCAAGCATGATGTTCGCATCCGTAAGGACGAGCCGATTGTCGATGGCATATAGCTCTTGAAACTCAACGATACCACCGTAAAACAGTAATCGGTTTGCGCCTCTGGGGCCATTTACCGGAACTTCGATTCGCTGCCTTGTTGGGAAAGCGACCACATTTATAGACACACAGTCTCCTCCCTTTGGTGCCATCCGTTACTTGGGATTCGCCGGGCGCCCCACTCAACCTTCTTTTGGTTTGCTTCCGATCCACCCAGCTAAGAACTTCAGGCGATTCACTCTCGCAGTTTGTTGTATTGAAAGCCCACCCAAGCACCCGCGCGACGAATCTTAATACTCGCGAAGCAATCCGGTCCCCGACGAACAAACCCGCTCGCAACTTTTAGAATGATCAACGGGGTCGATGTGGCATCGCCAGAAGCATCGCCTGGGTTCCGGAGCAGTCAGGCTAAAAGCTGGCTGGATTGCCGCCGACGCTGAAAAGCTTGTAACGGAGGACAGGCAATACCGTCCGCTCCTTCTCGACAGAGAGTTCTCAGCGGTGAATCCTGGCATGTTCATTTCCATACACTCCTTTCAGGTTTAACTGTCAACATGACTCCTAAGTGCCGCCCCGAGATCGTGAGTTGAAGATGACCGCGGGGCCCGCCCGGTGCCCCAGGTTTGCGCCCGGGTTTTGGGCGCTAACCTGGGAGAGCAGGGATGTGTCGCCCCCTGCATCCGCTAGAACAGAAGGGTGCAGACCTGCGCCAAGAGAGCTCGTGCTCCACTGAAGCGATAAGCATCATCGCGAGCGATAGGCTTGGCGCTAAGTGGGAATGGAGTGGATGTTTGCAAGCGCGGTGCGCTTTCCAGCGCTTGAGTTTCCGAAAGCGCCGTTTGGGTTGCCGAGGCAGTTTGCGCAATCAGATTTGAGATCGGCACACTGCTTTCATAAGGCTGGGTCTCAGACTCGTCGTAGGCGGTGTCCGGCAAATCTTCCGCGGGGAGGGCCGGAGAGAGGCCCAAAACCAGGACTACGAAGAAGACGAGATAGGTAGGAATCCCTCTCATAATCGCCCCTAAAGCTCAACCCTGGAAAAACTGTTGAGCGAAATTACATTGACATGGATGGTTTGTCAATGGCCTTTTCTTACGACGTGCGGTGAGACTAAAGAGCCAGCGGACTGCTACGTGGCCCAGCGTAGTTTGATCTTGCTCATTGACGCGTGGGCGGTCGCGAGACGAATCGTCAAGGAGGTCAAGGGCATCAACCGGGTAGTGTTCGATGTAACTTCAAAGCCGCAGGGAACGATTGCTAGGAATGAAAAGACAATTGTCAGTGGCCGGTGGCCAGTAGCTCCGACGTGAAGGGGATAGCCGGTTTCAAGGACGTGACCTCGAAGCCGTCAACCGCATCCTGTGAGCAGAAGTTGTACAGCGTCTGGAACCAAAAGTGGTAAAGTTGGGGCGAAAGCTCTGAGCGCGATTATCGCAACAATACTTCATAGGAGAAATCATGACGAAGCCTGTTTATATTGCCGCCTACAATCAGTCGAAGTTCGGAAAGCTGATGGACATGACGGTGCCGCAGATTCTGTCCAATGCGGTGACCGGCGTTTGCGAGCAGATCAAGGTACCCCCCTCGACCATCGACGTGGGCGCTGTGGGTTCTGCCTGCAACTTCACCTTGAACAAGCAGGGATTGCTCTCAGGCCTGGTGGCGACCGTTCCCGGAATGGCCGCCAAGCCGATCGAGTCGGTCGAGAACGCCTGCGCCTCCGGCGGGCAAGCCGTGCTGTCGGTCATCTACAAACTGCTAAGTGGAGTAGGTGATGTTGGTGTTGCCATCGGCTACGAGAAGATGCGTGACAACGAAGGCAAGATGGACGGGAAACTCATCGGCGAGGTCCTCGGCTATTACTCGCATCCTGACGAGCGCGCTGGGAAAGTCTTTGTCTTCCCGCATCTGTTCGCCGAGATTATGCAGTGCTACATGCAGGTTTATGGCGTGAGTGAGAGTGACCTGGCGCAGATCGCGGTCAACGAATACCAGAACGCAAAGTACAACCCGTGGGCCCAAATGAACAAGGTCCAGATCACGCTGGAACAGGCCATGAAGATTGAGGGCATCAACCGCTACGTGGTCGATGGCCTCCCGCTGAAAACCTACGACTGCTCGCAGATCACCGATGGTTATGCAGCGCTGATTGTGGCGACCGAAGAAGGTCTGGCAAAGCTCGGCGTCTCCAAGGCGGATTGCGTTGAGGTTGCCGGCTATGCGCAGGCGACGGACCCGTTGCAAAAGGAAGGGCGCAACATCCTGTTTCCAACCGGCGCTTACACGGCGATGAAGAAGGCTTACGAGATGGCGGGCGCAGCGCCGGCCGACGTCAATGTTGCCGAAATCCACGATTGCTTTACGGTGGCCGGCGCCATGGGAACTGAGGTCATCGGCAAAGCGGCCCCCGGTAAGGGCGCGCGTTACTGGGTGGAAGGCAAGGCCGCGGTGGACGGCGAGTGCAGCATTAACATGTCAGGCGGATTGATTGCGAAGGGTCATCCGGTGGGTGCTACGGGCGTGGCCATGCTGGGTTCCTGCTTCTGGCAACTCAAAGGAAAAGCTCCGAAGGAGATCCAGAGAAAAGAGCCCAAGCTGGCTGCGACGTTCAATATCGGCGGGGCGATGTGCGCGTCGGTTTGCACGGTGTTGCGCAATCCGGAGTAGCATGCGCCGCGCCGTTCTCTGGCGGCAGGAATAAGGGCGGCCGCAATCGGTTAGGACTGTGGCCGCGTTGCGATTAGACAGAATCCAATCTGTTTAAACGCAGCGCGACAGACGCAGGTCATAGAGTCTCGCTTGGACTAACCATGTGGCGGCCCTTGCCTATCCATCCGGATAGTCATTGCATGGCTACGCGGAGTGCTCCCTGGCTGGCGCAGCCGCAAGTGCCAGCTATCGCAATGGAAGGCGAAGGTGAGCCGCATGGAGACTGGCTTGCACCGTGAAAGTTGGCAGCAAGCCAAACGGGGGCGCGATGAACTCTCCGGGTCCAATCAAACTGCTTGTGCGACGGCTGCTAGGGTACCTGGTGCTGGCGGCAGCATTGCCGGGGTTCGGCCAGCAGTTCAACGATCCGCAGCAGCTGCAAAAAGACGGCATCGCCAAGATCGACCACTGGCTGGACTACGTCCGCCGCACCGGAGACGCCAAGAGCACGCTCTCCGAGCTGGCCACTGCCCAGGCGGAGCTGAAGGCCAGCTTCGATATGTTCGCGCAGCGACGCGATTATGCGGGCGCCGCGCTGAGCGCCATTAAGATTGCACACATCCAGCGCCTGCAGAATCAATTTCGTCAGGCAGCAACCATCTATCAGGGAGCGATTCAACTCGCCCAGCAGGCCAACCGCAGCGACTACCAGACTACGGCACTTTCGTATCTGGCCTATACCGAGTTGCAATTGGGCGACACCGACGCTGCCGCGAAACATGCCCGCGAGGCGGTGGGTCTGGGCGCCACCTGCGGCAACAAAGACTTCTACTTCGAAGCGCTTGACACTGCCGCCGAAATCGAAGTGAAGCGCGGTAATCTGGCTGCCGCCAGCGACTACCTTGACCGCGCACTCGGCATGAGTGCCGAGGTCGATAAGAAAAAGCTTTACAGCGTCTACATGGACCGCGGCGACATCTACGAGCAGGTCGCGCGCAAGTGTGACACTGACCGCACCTTCGACGTTTGCCTCCACTCCCTTGAGCTGGCGCGTGCCGATTACCAGAAGGGACTGGCCATCACCCAGGAGCTGGGCTACAGCTACTTTGCGCAGTTATTTCAGGGCTTTCTCAAGAATCTGGACGTCCGCAAGGCGATGATCGAGTCAAAGCAGCATGGCGATGTGACGGTCGGCAGCACCAAGCTATTCAGTCCGCAAAAGCCGAAAGATGTGCTGGTGACGGAGGTCTTCACATTTGGCGCAATGGACCCTGAAACGCTGGCGCCCATCGAAAGGGCGGTGAAGGAAGAAAAGGACTGGCAAGCCCAAATGCAGCAGCAGGGCCTCACGGTGTTGAGCCTCAATCCCTCCGAACGGTGCATCGAGGGTCAGCTCGAAGAGATGAAAGGAAACAACGACGCTGCCCTGAAAGCCTACCTTCAGGCCGATGACCTGCTGGAAAAGGACCGTCGCAACCTCAGCGACGAGCAGGCGCGTGGCGCCTTCATGGAAGACAAACTTTCCTGTTACTACCGGCCGGCGCTCATGCTGCTCCAAGCCAAACGCTACCCGGAGGCCTTTGCCATCTTCGAGCGGTCGCGGTCGCGGGCCATGGCTGACCTGCTGGCCAGCCGGCCGCTCACGCTGGGGAGCGAGCAGGAGCGCGGACTGTACTCCCAACTGCAATCATTGAAGACCAACATCGCGGCGCAGCAGGAAAAGCTGTTCAATCTTACCGGCAGCCAGAACCGCGACCAGAACTCGAAGCAGATTGTGGACCTGCAGGCCAAGATTGCGGGCCTGCAGCAGCAATATGAACAGCTGGAAAGCCGCATTGCCAAGGAGGCGCCCAGGCTCAATGAGCTGACGGCGGCCCAGCCGGTGACCCTGGCCAGCGTCCAGCGCGCCGCCGCGGAGGGCAATTATGAGGTCCTTTATTACGTGGTGATGGAGCATGCACTCATCCTCTGGCACATTAGCGGCGACAAGGTCGAGGTCAAGGACGTCTTTCTGCCGCACGTGCAGCTCATCAAGAAGACGGCGGCCCTGCGGGATAGCCTGGTGGCACGCCGCGACACTCCCGACTCCCGCTTCGATGAAGAGACGTCGCGGCAGTTGTTTCTGTATCTCGTTCAGCCGATGCTGGCTTCCATCAAGGGCCGCCACCTCGTCGTGGTGCCGCACGAAGAGCTGAACGCCATTCCTTTCCAGGCGTTGCAAGACCCTGCGACGGGCAAGTATGCAGGCGAGAGCTTCGCCATCTCCTACGCGCCCAGCGCCACGGTGCTGGCGACCCTTGAGACGAAGTCCACGCTGAAAAGCGGGCGCCTGCTGGCGGTGGCCGATCCCGCCATTCACGAGGCGGGAGAAGAAGTGAACGCCATCGGTAAGATCTATGCCGGGCGCAGCAAAGTGGTGGCGCAAGAGGCCGTCGACAAGGCTAACGTGAAATCCTGGGTGAACGACTACAGCGTTGTACATCTTTCCGTACACGGAAAGTTCAATAGTGCCGACCCATTACTGTCGTATCTGCAGTTCAAGAATGTGCCGCCTGACAGCGGGCGTCTAACCGCGGCCGAGATGTTTGGCCTGCCACTGCAGAAAAACACACTGGTGGTGTTGAGCGCCTGCGAGACCGGACGCGTTGAGGCCACCCACTCCAACGAAGTGCTGGGGATGGTGCGCTCGCTTCTCTACGCCGGCGCCGGCAGGCTGGTGCTCTCATCGTGGGAGGTCAATGCGGACTCCACTCGCCTGTGGATGGAGACCTTCTACCAGCAGGGGCAGAGTACGCAGCCGGCGGAAGCGGCGCGGCTGGCTCTGGTTGCAGTGAAGTCGCGTCCGGAGTACAGTCATCCCTTCTTCTGGGCTCCGTTTGTCATGACCGGAAAATAGAATGGCCGAACTGTGGGGCGACTTCAAGGAAGCGTTGGGCAGTGTGGCAGGGAAGTGGACGGCGTACGCCGCCTTCGGCTCCTTCCTGCTCTACCTGGTCGGCTACCTGACGCTGCGCTTTCAGCTCACCACGTACGGCGTGGCCACCAATCTTGACCTCTTCGACGAGAAGTATTTGTTTGCCGGGTGCCGTTTTCTTGTGTACCTGGTCTCCGCAGTTCCCAATGTTCTGATCCTCGCGCTGCTGCTGGCGGCGATTGGATACGTCCCCTACAAGCTGACGCCCGCGCGCTTCAAAGATGGCGTAAAGCGCTGGGCGTCCGCCTGGTGCGCCGCTCCCCTGCGTCTGCCGCTGCTGGGCGTGGTGCTGGCGGTCGCGATGATCCAGTTTGTACTGCGCAGGTGCTTCGCCTTCGGCAATCAGCTGCTTCGCCCCGAACTGCCTGACGGGTGGCCCAGCTCCGTACTGTTGACCAGCGATGGCAAACTTTCCCTCTTCTTCAGCGGCCTGCTGGCAGGAGTTATGCTTACCGCCGCCATCCCTCTTTACGTGGTCCGCCGTGGAACGGCCACGACTCCGGCCTCCCGATTCTGGCTGGGCGTGCTGGTTTTTCTGATTGCGGTGGAGTTCCTGCTGTTGCCCGTCAACTACGGGGTCTTGATCTCAACCCAGCAACTGCCGCGCGCGGCCGACGTCAGTGGCGAACCTGCCTCACCGGGGCAGACCGCCTGGCTGCTGTGGGACAGCAAGGACGTTGTCATCTACTTTCTTCGTGATACGAATGACCAGCGCGCAATTTTCACCTTGCCAAGAAAAGACGCCAAGGTCAGGATTGTGGCCTACGATGATATCTTTTGCGTGCTGTTTGGCGGCAACGGCGCGACATCCCGCCCCTGCCCCAGGTAGAAGATGATGAATCGGTCCATCGTTGGCGCACTCCTGTTAGCCCTGCTGATGAACTCCGCCTTGGCGCAGGCGCAGAAGAACCCGCCTCCCAAGCCCACATCGTTCACCGAAAAGCTGCTGAAGTTCCTCGGCATCTCCGATAGCCCGGGCACGCTCAAGGGTCCGGGCGACGAAGCTGGCAGTGGGGAAGTATGGCTGGCCGACTTGGCGGCGAAAACGACGCGCGCTTTGACCGCCAGTGACGGATACCGCTCTCCAATCTTTCTGGTGGGCGCCAGGGATGTCCTTGCGCTGCGCGGGAACGACGTTGTGCAGCTCCCGGTGGCAGGCGGCGAAGCCAGGAAGCTCTATTCCGTTGTTGGCATCATGAAGCTGGTCGGTGCCAGCTCTGCGGATACGGGAAACGTCCTCATACTCCTGCAAGGCCAGGCTGGGGGGCGTCCGCGCGTAGGCAGTCTGACTCTCGCTACGGGAGCGGTTACGCCGGTGCCGTACGATTCCGCCTCCAGTCAGGACCTGCAGATGGTGGAGGACCTCGAAGGATGGTCGCGCACCTATGGTGACCGGCGCATCTACGTGAAGCGGCAAAGCAGACAGGCGCTGTCGGGTAAGGTGGAATGGAGCGATGTTTTTCTGCAGGTGGACGGCCAGCCGCCGATGGACGTGAGCCAGTGCGACGGAGTCAATTGCGGCCAGCCGTCCCTCTCGGCAGACGGAAACTGGCTGGTGTTCACCAAGGCCCCGCCGGAATAGAGCCCTCAATCGCCCTTCAACTAGCGCTGTAATCGGAAATGTCGCGTGACTATCGAGCAAAAAGGCCCGCCTTGTGCGGCCCAGATGGGATTAGAAGGGAAAAGATGCGCTTGGCCCTCGATCACCAGAATCGGTGTCTCCGAGTAGAGTGCTCTATAGCTCCGCGATGCTAGCCCGGGACCCTCGGTGAGAGCACTCTAATACGTATCCTGGCACCATGTAAATCGTATAATTCCAATCTCGATAGACGGCTTCAAGAGCTAACGACGAGGTCAGCGAGACGCTGGTGGGCGGAGATGACTAGACGACCGCTGCGATCAGCGAACGAAAGGAAGGAGGAGATATGAGCCGAATACTTGGAAATATCAACGGCAGTGACATTGTGGAAGAGGACGATAAGAGCGTAACTTTCACCGCTGGGGCACATCTCGACGGAGATGGGGCGAACGGTCAGTTCGGCGGCGCTCCTTGTTATGCACCGAAGAGTTTCACCGGCAAGACGCTCGATGTTCTCGCGAATGCCGGCGGTCCGGGCAATTGGTTTGGCGTTGTTACGGATACAGGGAAGAGGGACGGGACGCCGATTGTTCAAGGTACAGGAGATCCATGTCCAGGGGCTTACGTTTCGGCCACTTCGCTCCATCTGCCCGGTAAAGATGGAAAGTCGCTACCGAATTCGTCCCCGTTCAGATATGTCGATTCTGCGACAGTGCCCTATATCGTGGTGCCGCCGGTAATCATCAGCGGAGTCACCGGCATTGTGATGGGATGCCGCGCTGTCGTGACAAACACGAAAAATGGCAAGAGCGTGGAAGCGGTGGTTGCCGACAGCGGCCCATCCAACAAGCTTGGGGAGATTAGTGTGGCCTGCGCCAAGGCAATCGGGGTTTCCGCGGCCGAGGGCACGGCTCATCCCGCCAACAGTGGCGGTGTGGACGAGCACATCATTCACTATCAACTCTTTCCCGGTGTCGCAGCAGTAGTGGGGGGCGTGACATATCCGCTACAGCACAGTTAAGGCGTGAACTCGTGAACGCAACGGCAGCACTGGTTGTTCACCACAGCCGGAAGTGCACAAGTCTAGGCAGCCCAATCGCGTGGTAACCCTATTTGGTTCGCACTCTCGCGAATGTTTACAGCCGGGGAACGATGTCTGAGGCCAAGAGCGGGCGAAGAGCAACGTGGTGCGGATGGTTGCGCCCGCTGCCGACGAGAACCCAACAGCAAAAGGGCCTCGCGGTCCCTTATTGTTCCTAACGCTCCCCCAAGGGAAGCTCGCAACCGAAGCGTAAGAGCTTGAAGAATTTGGTTGCGGGGGGTGGATTTGAACCACCGACCTTTGGGTTATGAGTGTCACACTTAACAGAATCTAAATGACTTACGCGGCGCAAAGAGCAACGTAAAGTCCACACTTAGAACCGCTCGGAATTGCACTTGCCCTTTTATTGCCCTCGCGGCCGGGGAGAATGGGTTCTCGCCTCGGTAGTTGCGAAACGTATTACTGGTTGTCTTGGGTATTTGCTACAACTGCACGCGGGCCACGGATCTGCGCAATCGTCGATCGTGGCGTGACGGGATTTCGCATGAAAGTAAGGAACAGATTGGTTGCGAAGACGGTCACCGCGAAAAGCTCGAGAATCGCCGAGTATGGCAGCCAAACCCACGCCGCCGTGACGATCTCTTGGTAGGCAAGGACTTCACCGCTGACCCGCAAAATGCAACCCACCGAGTGGGCGAGCACCTCCGAAGCGGTCACGTCGATCAAGGCCACCGGCGCCAGGTTCAGGATGACGCTGTGCAGCGGCCCCGGTGCTTGCCGGATCAGCTCTTTGACATGATCGCGAATTCCGTTGGCATTGGCGAAAAACCAGATGCGGTCTACGCGCAGAATCAACACCCCACGGATTTGTTCAGCCTCTGGGTGGCGTGCAATCTCAGCGAATTCGCCCGTCTCGCGCAGCCGGCCCAACACAACCACCTGCGGCATGACCAGGAACCGCATCAGGGCAATGAGCGAGAGCAGCACGGCCAGCGCCAGGCCGTTCAGGATGTCGAAAGCTATCACGCCGAGAATCGCCGCTAGTGACTCACGGAATTCGAGGAGAGA
>Ga0335083_10012095_pt1 | contig 10348 bp, 7 predicted proteins | sample Lox_Sample_42_FD_206716 | JGI IMG/M metagenome (GOLD analysis project Ga0335083, IMG submission 206716) | Soil microbial communities from Loxahatchee National Wildlife Refuge, Florida, United States - Lox_Sample_4.2 | ecosystem: Environmental > Terrestrial > Soil > Wetlands | place: USA: Florida... | reverse complement strand
TCACCTCGACGGCCGGCAGGTCTTCGCCGAGCATCGATTTGACCGGGTAGCGGCGCGGCACGGCCACCGTCCCCAGAGCCGTTTCCTCAGTCATCGTCCGCGCTCACTCTGCACAGCCTAGTTTCCCCTGACACGCGGCGGGTGACCCCGCAGGAGGGGGTGAACTACGCGGAGGGCTGGCCCGCCAGGAGCTGATGCGCGCCCACTACCGTGACCTCGGCCTCGACTTCGCCGCCGTGATCTTCGGCCGGACCGGCGAGCGAAACGCATAGCCTTTTCGCAGGTCAACCTAGGTATCAGCCTGGTGATGCCTGGCATAGCGAACAAGTATTTCCGCATTGTCCCGCCCGCTTTTAGTGTCGGCGGCATGACATCCGCACCGTACGCGCTCGGCGTCTTCCGCCGGCCCGCCGCGCCGGCACCCGGCCGCAGGGGCGGGGGCGACGCCAGCGGAGTCAGCCGCGGTGACGGTCGCAGTGTCAGCTATGGTGCGGAGTTCACCGGCCTGGTCGTCGGCGACCTGGTGCGTGACATCTCCGGGCTCGGCACGATGAACGAGCTGCTCGACCACTGGGACTGCGCCCAGTCCCGCCTCGACGAGCTTGCCGCCACTGAGAGGGCGAGCGCGGGCACCTGGACCCCGCTGGCCGGCCTCGACGTCCGCTGCCCGGTCCGTCCCGGGCAGATCCTCCAGTGCGGCGCGAACTACCGCAGGCACGTCGTCGACATCGTGATGGCGGAACGGCGCGCGGACCTGTCGATGACCGGCCACAACTCGCAGGTGCCCGAGGCCGAGGTCAGGGCCTGGGCGGAAAGCATGATGGACGAGCGCGCCCGCAGCGGCGAGCCGTACGTCTTCCCCGGCCTGTCCGGCGCGCTCACCGGCCCCTACGACGATGTGGTGCTGCCCGACCGCGGCGGCAGGCACGACTGGGAACTCGAGCTCGCCGTCGTCATCGGCCGCCCGGCCCGGCACCTGACCAGGGACAACGCCATGGACCACGTGGCCGGCTATACAATATGTAACGACATCACCACGCGTGACCTGGTGTACCGGGCCGACCTGAAGGCGATCGGCTCGGACTGGTTCGCCGCGAAGAACGCCCCCACCTTCCTGCCCACCGGGCCGTTCCTCGTCCCGGCGAAGTTTGTCGGCGACCCGGCGGCGCTGCGCGTCACGCTGCGGCACAACGGCGTTGTCCGCCAGGACGAGGCGGTCGCCGACATGCTCTTCGACCTGCCCGCCGTCCTCGCCTACATCACCGGGATCACCGAGCTGCGCCCCGGCGACCTGGTGCTCACCGGCTCGCCGGCGGGCAACGGCATGCACTGGGGCGTCTTCCTCGCCGACGGCGACCTGCTCGAGGGCGAGATCACCGGCCTCGGCACCCAGCGCAACCCCATCGTCGGCAAGCACGGTGTCAGTAAGCATCAGCACGTCCCCGCACAGGAAGCGACCCGATGACCGAGTCTCTGATCACCCATCTGCGCCACGTCGACCTGGCGATACCCGACTTCGAGCGCCAGCTCGGCTTCTACACGCGCACCTGGGGCCTGACGACGGTCGCCGGCGACTCCGGCATCGCCTTCCTCGCCGCGGAGGGCTCACCCGAGCGGTATATCATCCGGCTCCGCAAGGCCGACGACAAGCGGCTTGACCTAGTCTCCTTCGGCGCGGCAAGCGCCGCCGACGTGGACAGCCTCGCCGAGCACCTCATCACCAGGGGCGTCACGCTCGCCGCCGAGCCCGACAGGCTGAGGACCGAGGGCGGCGGCTACGGCCTGCGCTTCTTCGACGTCGACGGGCGCACCATCGAGGTCAGCGCGGACGTCGCGACCCGGGCGCACCGCAAGATTGAGGAGCGCGAATCGATCCCCGTCCGCCTGTCGCACGTGGTGCTCAACGGCACCGACCCGGACGCCACCGCCCGCTGGTACGCCGACACGCTGGGCTTCCGCCTCTCCGACACCCTGGCCGGCCCGGAGATGGGCACCGTGATGAACTTCATGCGCTGCAACCCCCGGCACCACTCGCTCGCCTTCGCCCGCGGCCCGCACGTCTCGCTGCACCATGTCTCGTTCGAGCTGCGCGGCATCGACGAGTTCATGCGCGGCACCGGGCGCGTGCTCCGCTCCGGCACCCGGATGGTCTGGGGCCCTGGGCGGCACCTGGCCGGCGCCAACACCTTCGCCTACTTCCTTGACCCGCAGAACAACACCATCGAATACACCACCGAGCTCGCCGAACTGGACGAGGACACCTGGCACCCGCACGTCTACGACATGCACGACGACGAGGTACAGGACCAGTGGGGCACGGCGAACCCGATGAACGAACTGGTCGCCAAGGAGTCATTCAACGACCCGGATCCCGGGCTGTTCACGGCTCCGCCGGTCTGAGATCGGCATCGGGAAATGTCCATCCACCATCCAGAACGGGTGCGGCTGACTCTCCTCCCGCACCCGTCTTCCGCGGCCCGGGGCAGGACTGCCCCCGTACCTGCCCCGGGCCGCTCACAGCGAGTCCGATAGCGAAAAGCACGAATACGTTCGGTATCCCCCGAATTTCACCAAAAACTACGGATACCCTTTCGCAACAACAGTGTCGAAGGAGACATAAATGAGAGCTGTGCAGACGGGCGGCATCGCCGCCCTCGCCCTCGCCGCGGGCCTTGGCCTCGCCGCCTGCTCGTCGGGCTCGTCCAGCTCTTCGAGCTCGGCCCCCGCGAGCAGTGCCGCCACCTCAGCGGCGGCCTCGAGCTCGGCGAGCTCGTCGACGACGGCGGCCGCGGCCTCGTGCGGCACGATCCCGACCACGCTTCCCAAGGACCCGGACGGCGTGATCGCCGCGCTGCCGTCCTCGCTGCAGGCGCTGTACAACGGGTACCCGACCGGCGTTTACAAGTCCGCCTTCGCCAGCTGGAAGCCCGCGTCCACGACCAACAAGACCATCGGCTTCCTGCTGTCTACGACCAACAACGGCTACCAGCTCGCGCTCCAGTCGATCCTGGCCGGCATGCTGAAGTCGGCCGGCTACACCGTGGACCAGGTCACCTCCTCCGACCAGGTGACCGAGCAGGTGGCCGACTTCAACCAGATGGTGGAGAAGAAGGTCGCGGCGATCGTCTACGAGCCGCTGTCGTCGAGCGCGTTCACCACCGCGGTGGCCAACGCCGCCAAGGCGGGCATCCCGTCGATCTCCGTGCTCAACCCGGTCGACTCGGCCGACACGATCTCGGTCGGCGCCAACGACTGGCTCCAGGGCGCCCAGATGGCCGCGCAGATCGCCACCGACATCGGCGGCTCGGGCAAGGTCCTTGACGTGCACGGCATCTCCGGCGTGGCGATCGACACCTCCACCTACGCCGGCGTGAAGGCGGTCTTCGCGCAGTGCTCGGGGATCACCACCGACGACACGATCTACACCCAGTTCGCGGACTCCACCGCCAAGAGCCAGGTGCAGACCTACCTGGAGACCCACCCGCAGAAGATCGCCGCGGTGATCACCTCGGGGTCCGGCGCGACCGGCGTCATGGAGGGCTTCCAGGCGGCGAGCAAGACGCTGCCTGAGATGGCCAACGACTCCATGGAGGACGGCGAGCTTGCCTACTGGTACCAGAACAAGTCGAGCTTCAAGGGCGTGGGCATCACCACCACCCCGCCCCAGCTCGCCGCGGCGACGCTGACCATCGTGAACGCGCTGATGCAGGGCAAGGGCGTCAAGGTCTCCGCGATCGTCCTGAACACCCCGCTCGTCACCAACGACTCGGTGGCCCAGTGGTACACGAAGGACATGACCACCTCATCGACCGGCAACGCGGGCGGTCCGAGCAGCCTCAACGTGCTGCCTGCCGACGAACTGTCCGCCGTACTCGGCTAATCCCGTCTAGTCCCGCCACGACGCCATGACGCAGATTCATACGCCCCAAACCACGGCACCCCCCGCGACGCTGCTGCGGATCTCGGGAGTGACGAAGGCCTTCGGCCCCACGATCGCGCTGCGCGGCTGCTCGCTCGAGCTGCGCGCCGGCGAGGTCCACGCGCTCATGGGGGAGAACGGCTCGGGCAAGTCCACCCTGGTCAAGATCCTGTCCGGGGTGCACAGGCCCGACAACGGCCAGGTGCTCATCGAGCAGTCGCCGCTGCGCGCGAACAGCCCGCGCGCAGCGGCGGCGGCCGGTGTCGCCACCGTGTTCCAGGAGGTGCAGTCCGTTCCCGGCCAGTCGGTTCTCGACAACCTCTGGCTCGGCACGGACGGGATTCTGCGTCGCCACACCGGGGGCGGTGCAGTCGGTGCTGCCGACGGCATCGCCCCGGGCAGTACCTTCGCGGACGGGCGGCGTGACCTGGCAAAGGCCGTGCTGACCGACCTGCTCGGCCAGTGCCAGGACACGCTGCTCTCCGCCCCGGCGGGATCGCTGTCGCTAAGCGAGCGGCAGGCCGTCGCCATCGGCCGCGCGCTGCTGCGCACGCCGAAGGTGCTGATACTCGACGAGGCCACCTCGGCGCTCGACGTCGCCACCCGGATGAGGCTGTTCGCCGCGGTGCGGCGGCTTGTCGCCGACGGCGCCGCGGTGCTCTTCATCTCGCACCGGATGGACGAGGTGACCGAGATCGCGGACCGGGTAACCGTGCTCCGCTCCGGCGAATCGGTCGCCACGCTGGACCGCGCCGAGGCGACGCTCGGCCGGCTGGTGGAGCTGATGACCGGCGGCGAGCACCTCGTCCAGGACGATGCGCGGGCCGCTGCGTCCACTGGCGCGTCCCCGCGGAGCGACCAAGCCGCGGCCGCCGTCGTGCTCGACCATCGCGGTCTCACCCTGCGCGCCGGGGAGATCGTCGGCCTGGCCGGCCTCGAGGGCCAGGGCCAGGACGAGTACCTGCGCGCGCTGCGTGCCGCGACTGGGCCGGACGGAGCTCAGGCCGGGGTCGCCTACGTGGCACGCGACCGGCGCGAGGAGTCGATCTTCCCGCCGCTGTCCATCCGGGAGAACTTCACCGCCGCGACGCTCGGTGCGGACACCAGGGGCGGGCTGATCTCCGCCCGCGCCGCCGCCGCCAGGTTCGCCGGCTACATTGAGCGGCTCAAGATCAGGCTCGGCCGCGACACCGACCCGGTCACCACGCTGTCCGGCGGCAACCAGCAGAAGGTGGTCATCGCCCGCGCCCTGGCCAGCGAGCCCCGGGTGCTGCTGCTGAACGACCCAACCCGCGGCGTCGACATCGGCGCCAAGCGGGACATCTACGCGCTCCTTCGCGAGCTCGCCGCCTCGGGCATCGCGATCGTCATGCTGTCCACCGAGGTCGACGAGCACCTGGAACTGATGGACCGGGTGCTGGTGTTCCGCGACGGCGCGCCCGCCGCGGAACTCCGCAGTGCCGGGCTCACCCGGGCGGCGATCGTCGGCGAGTTCTTCGGTACCGGCGACAGTACTGGTGGTACCGGCGACAGTACTGGTGACGGTACTGGCAAGACGGCCGGCGGCCCGGGCAAGGTGGCCGGGCCGCTGGCGTCATCCGGCACTCTCTTCGGCGGCCGCGGCGCGCGGCACGACCGCGCGTGGGAGCTGCCCGCCGTGCTCGCGGTGGCGCTGCTCATCGCGAACTTCATCGCGCAGCACTCGCTGCTTTCCTGGTCGGCGTGGCCGGTCACCTTCGCCGAGCTGGCCACCCCGGCGCTGCTCGCGATGGCGTCCACTCCGGCCATCCTCGGCGGCGGCATCGACATCTCCGTCGCGCCGCTGTTCACCCTGGTCTCGGTGATCATCGAGGTAATGCTGCTCGGCCACGGCGTCACAAGCGCGTTCGTGGTGATCCCCGTCGCGATCGCGGCAGGCGCGGCGATCGGCGCGCTCAACGGGGTGCTCGTCAACTACGGCCGCTACCAGGCCGTGGTGGCGACCCTGTGCATGAACTTCATCCTGTCCGGCTTCGCCCTCGGCTACGCGCCGTCGCCGGTGTCCGGCACCACCGGGTGGCTCACCGCGCTCGGCTCCACCTGGGGCGGCGTACCAGGCGGGCTCATCCTCATCGTGGTGCCGCTGCTCGCCTGGTGGGGTCTGAGCCGCACGCCGTTCGTCAAGACGCTGCTCGCCGTCGGCGGCAGCGAGACCACCGCCTACACCGCGGGGGTGAACGTGGCCGCCGTGCGCACCCTCGCCTATACGGCGGGCGGCGCGATCGCCGGCCTGGCCGGCGTGGCGATCGTCGCCCAGCTGCATCAGGCCGAGGCCGACGCCGGCTTCATCACACCGTTCATCCTGCTCGCGCTCGCCGCGGTGGCGATCGGCGGCACCTCGATGACCGGCGGGCGCGGCAGCCTGCTCGGCGCGCTGCTCGGCGCGGCGGTGATCTTCCTGATCGAGAACCTGCTCGGCGCGCTCGGCCTGTCCGCGTTCTGGTCGCAGGCCGTCTACGGCGCCACGCTTATCCTCGCCGTCGTCGTCGCCGCGCTCAACATGGCACGCAACCGCGCCGCCACGCGAGATAACAGCAACAAGCGCGTTAGCGCACCCAGTGCCGCCAGCGCGGCCACCAGGGAGGCAAACCGATGAGCACTCTGGCACCGTCACCGTCGGCGCCCGCGGGCCGGGGCACGCTCCTCGGCGCCGGACGGCGGCTCGCGGAGACGCAGCGCAGGATTCCCGTCCTCCAGGTCCTGGTGCTCATCGCCCTCGTGCTCTACGTCGGCGCCAAGGACGGCGACTACGCCTGGGGCGACCTGTGGGCGCCGATCCTGCTCCAGTCATCCTTCCTCGGCATCGCCGCCGCCGGGCAGACGCTGGCGATCCTGGTCGGCGGCCTCGACTTCTCGATCGCCGCGTACATCGTGGCGGGCAACCTGCTCACCACTCACCTGGTCGGCCTCGAGCACTGGAACTTCGCGGTGTGCGCGCTGATCGTGCTCGCCGTCTGCCTGGCCGGCGGCGCGCTGTCCGGCTGGCTGTGCCACCGCTTCGGCCTCGAACCGCTCGTCGTCACGCTCGGCATGAGCTCGGTGGTGGTCGGCATGCTGCTCGGCACCAACACCACCCTGGTCAACGGGGCGGGGCCAGGCTGGCTCGAGTCGTTCACCGCGCAGTCGTCGAAGACCTTCGGCCTGCCGGTGCCGCCGATCATCGCCGCCTGGGTCATCCTCGCGGTCGTCATCACCGTGATCCTCGCCAAGACGCCGCTCGGCCGCCGGCTCTACCTGGCAGGCTCGGGCCCGACGGCCGCGGAGATCTCCGGGATCTCCACCCGGCGGGTGTGGACAGGGGTCTACGCGGCGAGCGCGGTGCTGGCCGGCCTCGCCGGGGTGCTGCTCGCCGGGTTCAGCACCGGCGGCGACACCAACATCGGCAACAACTACCTGTTCCCCGGGCTCGCCGCGGTGATCGTCGGCGGCACCATGATGGGCGGCCGCGGCGACTACCTGCGCACCTGCCTCGGCGCGCTGATCATCACCGCACTCAACTTCGTGATCTCGGTGCTAGGCGTCAACGCTGCCGCCTCCCAGGTCGTGTTCGGCGCGCTGATCCTCGCCACGGTCGCTCTCTACGGCCGGGAGAGAAGGCTGCGTGACCGCGTATGACCCGAACCCGTTCCGGATCACCTCGATGGTCGCACCGCCTACTGCCTTCACCTCGCGGCCCGCGCCGCACCGTCTGAGAACCCCCTTGAGGACTTACCGATGAGAATGCATCATGCCGGGATCAGCGTGCCGGACCTCGACCGCGCGCTCGCCTGGTACTGCGCGGCGCTCGGCCTGCGGCCCGGGTACCAGTTCGCGGTGCCGCCGCTGAAGCTGCGCGGCGGGTTCGCGCTCGGCGACGGCGACACCGGCGTGGAGCTGATCGAACTGGCCGGCTCGGCGCCAGGCGTGCCGAAGCTTGACCCGCCGTCGGCCAACGCGGTCCAGGGCTTCAACCACGTGTGCTTCCACGTCGCCGACCTCGAGGCCAGCTACGCGCGGCTTGTCGAGCACGGGGCGGGCCCCGTCTGGGACCCGCGCGACTCGCCGGAGCCCGGCATGCGGATGGCGTACGTGACCGACCCGGACGGCAACCTCATCGAACTCGTCGCACCGGTCACGCCTCTCGCCGGGGAGTCACGCTGATGCCTCAGACGTTCACCGGATCGCTGCTGCGCCCCGCCGACGCGGGGTACGACGACGCCGCGGTCAGCAGGATCTTCAACCAGCGGCGGCGGCCGCGGCGGCCCGCCGCGGTGCTGCGACCCGCCGGCGTCGCCGACGTCGCGGCCGGGGTGCGGCTCGCCGTCGCCGAGGGGCTGCGGGTCGCGGTGCGGTCGGGCGGGCACAGCTGGGCCGCCTGGTCGCTGCGTGACGACACGCTGCTCATCGACCTCGCGGCGTTCACCGGCATGGACTACGACGAGGCCTCGGGCACCGTCACCGTCGGCCCCGCGGTGCGCGGCGGCATGGACCTCGACCCGTTCCTCGCCGCGCGCGGCAGGTTCTTCGCGGGCGGGCACTGCCCGACCGTCGGGGTCGGCGGCTTCCTGCTCCAGGGCGGCATGGGCTGGAACTGCCGCGGCTGGGGCTGGGCGGCGGAGTCGATCGAGGCCATGCAGGTGGTGACCGCCTCCGGCGACGTCGTGTGGTGCTCGGCGCAGCAGAACGCCGACCTGTACTGGGCCGCCCGCGGATCCGGGCCCGGGTTCTTCGGCGTGGTCACCGCGTTCCGGCTGCGGACCCGGCCGCGGTACAGGGAGCTGACGCAGACCACCTACGTGTACCCGTCCAAGGTCGCGCAGGAGGTGCTCGCCTGGTTCCACACCGCGCGGCACGACGTGCCGCCGTCGGTTGAGCTGGTCGCGGTCGGCATCGAGCCGCCGCTCCCGCCTGAGTTCGGGCACACCGGGCCCGCCCTGGTGGTGGACGGCGTGAGCTTCGACGCCGGCCCCGAGTCACTGCGCGCCCTGGAGACCTGCCCGGTCGCGGACTGGGCGATCGTGGCGAAGATCGCCCAGCCGGTCACCATCGCCGAGCTGCGCGCCGAGCAGGTGCGCGCCAACCCCGAGGGACACCGGTACACGGTCGACAACGCCTACCTGGCCGGGCCGGCGGACACGCTGATCCCCGCGCTGGCGCCGGCGTTCACCGACCTGCCGACCGCGAAGTCGTTCTCGCTCTGGTTCGACCTCGCCCACCTGCCCGCCCGGCCGCTGTCCGATGACGGGCTGCCCGACATGGCCCTGTCAGTGCAGAGCGACCTCTACTTCGCCAGCTACGTCGTGGGCGAGACGCCGGACTCCGACGCGGAGTGCCGGTCCTGGCTCGACGACACGATGCGCCGCCTCGAGCCGTTCTCGGCCGGCTGCTACCTGGGCGACAGCGACCTGACCATCCGGCCCGACCGGTTCATGAGCGACGCCGCCTGGGACCGCTTCCGCGAGATCCGCGCGGACCGCGACCCCGGCCGGCTCTTCGCCGGTTACGACTGCGCGGACGAGTCCGTGCTGAACACGCCGACCATCCCCACCCGGAAGTGACTGAGTCAATGAGCAAGACATACCTGAAGGAAGCGGTTCCTGCGGCGCAGGTCGCGAAGGACCTCGCCGGAGTCAGGCAGACCGTGACCGACGTCATCGCCGACATCCGCGAGCGCGGTGACGCGGCGGTCCGCGAGTACTCCGCCAAGTTCGACAACTGGTCGCCAGAGGCGTTCCGGCTGACGTCGGCGCAGATCGAGGACATTGTCGCCGGGCTGCCCGCCCAGGTGATCGAGGACATCACCTTCGTCCAGGCGCAGGTGCGCGGGTTCGCCCAGGCGCAGCTCGCCTCGATGGGCGAGATCGAGGTGGAGACGCTGCCCGGCGTCTTCCTCGGCCACCGGCACCTGCCGATCTCCTCCGCGGGCTCCTACATTCCTGGCGGCCGCTACCCGCTGACCGCGTCGGCGCACATGACCGTGCTGACCGCCAAGGCGGCCGGCGTGGAACGTGTCGTCGCCTGCACCCCGCCGATCCGCGGCGAGATCCCCGCCGCGACGGTGGCTGCGGCGCACCTGGCGGGCGCCGACGAGATCTTCCTGCTCGGCGGGGTGCAGGCGGTCACCGCGCTGGCGCTGGGCACCGAGACGATCGGCAAGGTCGACCTGATCGCCGGGCCGGGCAACGCCTACGTGGCGGAGGCGAAGCGGCAGCTGTTCGGCGAGGTCGGCATCGACCTGTTCGCCGGGCCCACCGAGATCCTGGTCATCGCCGACGAGACCGCCGACCCCGAGGTGGTCGCCGTCGACCTGCTGTCCCAGGCCGAGCACGGCCCGGACTCGCCCGCCATCCTCGTCACCACCTCGCGTGCGCTCGGCGAGACCGTGCTGCGCTACGTCGAGGCGATCCTGCC
>Ga0335083_10012094_pt1 | contig 10348 bp, 6 predicted proteins | sample Lox_Sample_42_FD_206716 | JGI IMG/M metagenome (GOLD analysis project Ga0335083, IMG submission 206716) | Soil microbial communities from Loxahatchee National Wildlife Refuge, Florida, United States - Lox_Sample_4.2 | ecosystem: Environmental > Terrestrial > Soil > Wetlands | place: USA: Florida... | reverse complement strand
CATAGATGGGTTTCGTCTTTGGCACGAATCAGCTGGGCCGTGAAACGAATGCTGGAAGCGCTTTCCCGCAAACTGGTTTCCAGAATGTAATCGACGCCGAGTTCCCGGCCGATCTGCCGCGCGGTCTTGCTGCTTTGTTTGTATGCCATCGACGAGGTGCGCGCGATCACTCCAAGACTCTGGGGATTCATCCCGCCCAGCTGCGCGATGATTTCTTCGGTCAGGCCATCCGCCACGTATTCCTGCGCGGGATCCCCGGTGAGATTTTCCACGGGCAATACCGCGAGCATCCTTTGATGCCCGAGGGCAATGTTCGAAGTTGAGAACTGCCGTAGAACAAAGTACCCGGCAAGAGCGACAACGATCACGACAGCCAAGGCGAGCCACAGCCACGGCCGCCAAACGCGAGCGCTGCGAGGCTGAAGGGCATCTGGAACGGGTGCGCTTGGCATTGTGTCCGGGACCGCGTGGGTTCCGTTCGGCTTCAGGACTTCAACTTCCTCCACAAAACGGTAGCCCCGCTTCGGCACTGTAAGGATGAAGCGTGATCCGTTTTCGCCGTCACCAAGGGCACGGCGCAGCGTGGAAATGTTGCGCGCCAGGCTGTTTTCTTCGACGAAGGTATCCGGCCAGATACGGCGGAGGAGTTCGTCCTTGGTAACTGTTTTCCCATTGTTTTCGACAAGTAACAGGAGGGTTTCGAAGACTTTGGGCGCAAGGGGAATAGGCCCCTCTGCACCGGAGAGCTGACTGGCGTCGGGGTTGAGTCGGAAGGAGCCGAACTGGTAGCTGGGTCCGGGCACTGCCGCAGCTCAATCAGGAATTTTCAGAATAATATCAGGGTTCGAGAAAGACATCCAAGCCCTCCCTCCGCTACAGAAGCCTGCCGAGGTAGCGTGCGGCGGCTGCGGTCCGACCTCAAAGGGCGTGAACCGTCCTCCTCGGGCCCAGCCGCCGCTCCCTAGGAGGCGCCATGACTCGCAAAAGGTTTTCCCAGCTTCTACTCGTAACTCTGTTTACGTCACTTTCTGCCCTCATCATCCTTTCCGTCCACGATCTGTCTGCCGGAGGACTCGTTCCTCCGGGCTATTCTCAGTCGGTGATCCTTACCCAAGCGACCGGCGCCGCGAACGACCGCCTCGGTGCCATCGTCTCGATGGACGACGCAGGCGACACGGTGGCGGTGATTGCCACGGGCGTTAGTAGCTTTGCGGGCGACGTGGTGGTGTTTGAGAAGCAGGGTGCGACGTGGGTCCAAACACTGGAAATCAATCCTCCGGTGGTCGATTTCGTCGCCGCCGCCTCCGTTGCCATCAGCGGCGATGGCAAGACGATCGTCGTAGGCACCTGCTGGAACGCGGTGTGTTTGGGCAAGGCTCTGGTTTACGAGAAATCGGGCGCCACGTGGACGGGTGCCACACTGGCCGCAACGCTGACTCCGTCGGATCCGTTGTCGGGCTCCCGCTTCGGCATTGCCGTCGCGATTGATCAAGCGGGCGACACCGTGGCCACAGGAGCGCCCTGCGAAAGCACGGCCGCGAATAACTCCTCGAAGATATGCGGCGCTGTGTACGTCTATGCCAAGCCGGCAGGAGGCTGGGCCGATGAAACAGAGACAGCCAAGTTGACCGTCGCCCAACCCGCCGCGCCGGTTTGTCCCGTGACGCCGACGCTGGGCCAGGAATTCAATGAAGTACCCATGCTGGGTTTTTCGGTGGCCATCGATGCGGCCGGAGACGTGATCGCAACGGGAGCACCCGACCAGATTGGCTGTGGGCCCAACGGGGCAGCCTCGCAAATATTTGTCCAGGGCGCGGCATACGTCTTTCTGAAGCCGGCAGGGGCATGGACCACGAAAACAACTCCAAGTGCGACACTGCTGGCCAACGGCGGAGTGCTCGGCGATATGCAGGGATATTCGGTCGCGGTGAGCGGCGACGGCAATACCGTCGTCTCCGGCGCACCGGCGCAAGTGACAAACACGAATTCTACAATTCCGGCAGGCGCGGCCTATGTCTTTACCACCACTTCCCACTCCTGGAGCGGGCAGGTTTCAGAAAAGGCAAAGCTGACCGCGAGCGACGGCGTGGCCGGAGACTTTCTCGGCAATGCGGTGGCTGCGTCCATGGACGGAAGCACTGTCCTCGCCGGGTCGGAGCAACATACCGTTGCGGGGAGCGGCAGCATCGCCGTGACTTATGCCTTCCTGAAACCCTCCAGCAGTTGGAGCTCGAAAACGCAGGATCAGGAGCTCGACCCTGCCGCGGGCACGGACATCAATGGAGGCGCGGTGACTCCCGGGAAAGGGTGCGGCGGTTTTCTGCCCGCTCCATTCCTTTCCATGACGCCGGACGGCGCCGACATCGGCATGGGAGTATGCGCTGCCACGGTGGCCAGTCATGCCGGCCAAGGCGGTGTATTCGTCTTTGCCCTGCCAGCTGCTCCAGCGACCATCACCGCCACCTCCGGGACACCGCAGAGCACCATGGTCAACACCGCGTTTGGCTCTTTGCTGAAAGCCACGGTGAAGGATGCTTCCAGCAATCCGATAGAGGGCGCCACGGTGACGTTCACGGCTCCGGCGCAAAGCGGGCCGAGCGGGACCTTTGCAGGGGGCGTGAATACAGCTACCACGGATGCGAACGGCGTGGCGGCTTCCGCGATGTTCACTGCGAATGGACACGCGGGTGGACCTTACAGCGTTACGGCATCGGTTGCCGGTGTGACAACGCCTGCCAGTTTCATGCTCACTAATACGCCGGGCGCGGCGGCTGCGATTACAGCCACAGGCGGCACGCCGCAAAGCGCGCAGGTTAATACGGCCTTCGCTAACAAATTGCAGGCTACAGTCGCCGATGGCGGCGGTAATCCTGTTCCCGACGTAGTCGTGACCTTCACCGCCCCGGCACAAACCGGGGCAAGCGGCACATTTGCCGGAGGCGTGAATACGGCTACCACCGACGCCAGCGGAGTTGCAACGTCCGCGGTTTTCACAGCAAACGGAAACGCCGGAGGGCCGTACATGGTCGCCGCGACTGTCGCGGGGGTCACCGCGCCGGCCAACTTTGCTCTTACCAACACTGCGGCAGCCGGCGATTTCACTCTCACCTCGGTTTCGGCTACTCCTCCCAGCACGGCAGGCTCGACCAACTCCGCTACGGTGACAGCCGGCAGCTCGGCGATGTACGTCTTCAACCTTACGTCGCTCAACGGCTTCAACTCGGCCGTCTCTCTAAGCGCCGCGTTTTCGGGCACGGCTGCCGCGCACACGGGCTTCAGCTTCGACAAGACGAGCGTTACGCCGAGCACTTCAGGCGTTCAAGCCACTCTGACCGTCACGACGCAAGCCAGGCGAGGCACAAGAACCGCGATGAGTCCCCCTGCTGCTGCTCCACCCACGCTGCTCGCCGCGTTCTTTGGCGCTGTCCCGGCGCTGATCGTGGTTGCAATTCTCCTCGGCAAGCGAACTGGCAGGCCCGGCCTTGTGGCCAGTGCCGTTTGCATTGGAATCGTGATCGTAGCAATCGCCGGTAGCGGATGCGGGGGTGGCAAACCAAGCCGAGGACATGGAACGGGTGCCGGCACCTACATGATTAAGGTCACCGGCACAGGGGGATCAGGCACTCCTATCACGCACACAGCAACGGTGACGCTGGTGGTGCAATAGCGGCCGGCGCTATGGATTCGCGGGGTCAGTTGCCGACAACGAAGAGGTGCCCGTTGTTCTGGGTGTAGAGCTTGCCGTCTGGCCCGATCGAAAGGGGCGTGTACGCGGCACCTAGCGCGATGTTCAGGAACATCTTGCCGCCGGGAGTCGTGAAGACTCCCGAGTGCCCTTGCGGCAACTGGTAGATGTTGCCGTCTTCGCTGTTCACGTAGACGTTACCGGCCGAATCAATGGCCGGCATATTGATGCACCACTCGTACCCGTTGGAGTGCGTCGAATCATTGGTCGTGTTCTGAAACTGCCATTCGATATTCATGCTCGAATCCAGCTGGGTGATGTAGTACGGCCCGGCCGGCAGTGACTGGCAGGTGTTACTCGGGCTGCTCAGAAAACAGTACTGCGGCGCATTGTAGTGGTTGTCTTTGATAACGATCGAATAGGTTTGCCCGTGCACCCAAACGCCCGGCGTCGAATCCCAGCCGAAGAAGAAAGAATTGAGGAAGTTTCCGGCCGAGTCGAAATGAAATAGATGTCCTCGCTCGGCGTTGTAATTATCGAGCGCGCCGAAAAGCACCGAGCCGTCAGGAAGCACCGTCGGTGAAGACGACGCCTGATCCACGATCGATCCGGACCCTTTTGCATTTGTGGTGGGATCCACGCCCATCAGCGCCCCAACGCGGCACGCATTCGGAGTTGTATTCGTCGGCCCGATCGGCACGATCACTCCGCAGCCGTCATTGAGCACATTCTGCAAGGACGCAGCCCACTTCGGCGTCAAGTTCGAATTCACGGCCACCAGATAACTTACCATCGCATCAAAGTGTGCCCTGCTTCCCGTGTAAATCGTCCCGTCCGGCGCGATCGCCGGGGCGATGTTCACCCCCGGCCGCTGTGAACCGCACTGTCCGGGAAAGAACGGAGGAGTTGAGCCCGTACTGGGCGGCCACGGCAGCGTCGTCCCGGCGTTTGGCATTTGCGCGAAGGTCCCCGGACAGGACATCGAATCACCCGGCGGCGCGTCCGGCACCAGCGCTGCGTACGACACTTTGCTCGCCGCATCGCTCGGAGTGATCTTCACCAGCCAAGCATTCAGCACATCATTCGTTCCCCACGGATCGCCACCGGTCAAATTCAGTTCGATCACGTTGTAATAGACATTGCCGTTCGAATCCGCTGAAAGCGGACCGGACACGAAGGTATTCGCCGCCGTCACCCCGTTCACTCCGCTCAGCGGGTTGATGTGCGACGTGCTGGTTCCGCCGGTCTTCTCGACCTTCCAGACCGTTCCCGCAACTCCGGGAACGTAAATAAAATTATTCGTCTCGATCGGATGGAACACCGGCTCCCATCCCTGTAGCCCGCCTGCGCCCACATTGAAATTGGCCGCGTTCGGCTCGGGCACCCAGTCGCTCTGAAAGGTCCAGATCGGCGTCAATTGCCCGTTGATCCAGCTAAAGCGACGCTCGTTCCAAATCACGGTGTTCCAGCTGTTTGGCCCGCACGCCGTTCCATTCTGCCAGCTTCCCACAGGCATGCAGGAGTTATAGATGCCCGTTTTCACCACCATATAAACGTCGTTGCCGTCGATCACCGGCGTCTGTTCGTGCACTACCAATTCCCCGCCGAATTCGGCCTTCTCTTTGTCCACGTGCGGGTCGTAAACGATATCCGCCAGCTTGTTTGTCAAACTCTGCCCGGTGACGGTGACCATTCCCGTGTGCTGCGGGTTGCTTCCCCACTGCGGCCAGAAAGGATTGCTCGACGCTTGCGGATTCACCATGAACGTGGCGGTGATCGTCGCCGGCGAACCCTGGGCGCCCGTCGACGTCACCGTAACGTGCCCGGTGTATGTGCCCGCAGCCATATTGCCGCGTACTGCCGTGATCGTTAGCGTCCCGGGAGTGGCTCCCGTGTTCGGCGTCACCATGAGCCATGACGCATCGCTGCTCGAGGTGAAATTGATCGCGCCGCCGGTTCCCGTGTTCGTCACTGACACCATCGCGGGCGCCGGGTCGTTTCCCAGACCGACGACCGCGCTGAATGACAAGGAGGTCATCGCAACCGACAGCACGGGCGTACCCTTGTTCCCACCGCTTCCGCCTCCACAACCCGCCAGTCCGATCCACAAAACGGCGGCGGCGAACGCTGGGGCGACACGATTCATAGCTTCACCTTTCTGCTGCGCTGGAATGTGGGTCTAGACTCCGCTTGGTACCTCGACGTGATACCACCTTGGAATGCGGGGTACGGCCGGGAGTTGTATTTAGCTCTCAAGATGCATTAGGGGGTAGCAACGGTAAACACGGGAGGAATGGGTGCGAGCCACGCACATCGCGCATGGCTCGCCCATCTTTGGGACCGAACCTGCCACAGCGGCGTTCAGTTCGATGTGCGAGCCGTCCGGGTATACGCCGGCTTCTCCAGGTCGCTGTCGCTGCTGCTGGCGTCGCCGGTCTTGTCGATCTCGATCGAGCCTTTGAAATAGGCGCCGTCCTCGATCATGATCCGGGCCGTCGTCAGGTCGCCCACCACCGAACCGTCTTTCTTGATCTCGATCCGGTCGCGCGCCCGCAGATTGCCCTTCACATTCCCGAAGACTGCCACTTCGCGCGCGATGATGTCGGCGGTTACCTTAGCGCTCGCGCCGATGGTCAATTTCCGGTCTTCGAGATGAACAAGCCCTTCGACGGTGCCGTCGATATGGAGATCCTCGTTGCCGGTAATCTCGCCCTTCACGTGCAGACTTGCTCCGAGCCGTGCAGTGCCGCCGCTCGACGTCGTCGCAGGATACGGAGAATCCAGTGGTGCCATGGTCTTTGCCTCCCCGGTAATTGGTGTCACGGATGGTGTTGAAGATTTCGACTGCTGCGGGAGCGGACTCCTCGCGGGAGCCTCAGATTTCTTGTCTCCCCACATTTACCCTCCTTGGGCCTGGTATCACTGACTGTATGTAAGGATGACTGGGAGTCTGAATGTAGTCCTGCTTGCAATGATTGGCAAATCCAAATTGGAACAGTTGTGTTCGGGGAGGTAACCGAATGCCGATCCAACCGTCCCACCAGGGACGACTGCACTGCGTAGCGACGCTAAACGGCTACATCAATACTTACGAAGCACTCCTACCACACGGCCTTGGATCCTAACGTCCGTGGCCGACACCAAAATCGGAGACATCTGCGAATTGGCCGGTTGCAAACGAATTTTTCCACCTGGCTCCCGGTAGAATCGCTTCACGGTTGCTTCGTCTTCGCCAACCAGCGCCACTACGATCTCACCTGGATTCGCCACCTGCGTTTGCTCCACCACGATGAAATCGCCATCCAGGATGTGATCTTCGCGCATCGATTCGCCCTTCACCTGCAGCACGAACGTGTTCTGTCCGCGCGCAAAGTCCGCCAGCGAAATCGTCTCTTTGTCTTCCACGGCTTCCAGCGGACTGCCGGCTGCAATCCGCCCGGCCAGCGGCAGCTCCACCACGTGGCGATCGAGCACCTGCTCGCGCACCGGCTTCGGCAGTTGCACCACCTCGATCGAACGGCTCTGGTTATACCCGCGCCGGATGTAATTCTTTTTCTCCAGCGTCGAAAGGTGTTTGTGAACGGTGGCCAGCGAGGTGAGCTTCAGCGCGTGGGCGATCTCTTCGAAGCTGGGCGAATAGCCGTTCTTGTTCATGAACGCAACAAGGTAATTGAGCACTTCCTTTTGTCTCTTCGTTAACGTCATAGCAACCCCCGGGTCGCTTTTAGCAGCGTGGCGAAGGATAGGCGAACCAAAAGCGAAAGTCAATAGTACTCAAAGACAGTGTACTTTCGGCCTGCGTCTTCCGCCCTCCCTCGGTCGGCTCGACAAGGCCCCGCTTCCGAATTGCATCCCGAGCCATTCAGGGGTAGATTTCTTGCAGCGCGGCTCGCGGATCGGGCACTGTGCCTCGTCTCCGGGCAAGATTGAAAGTTCCTTCAGAGACAGCCGAGGGGTTTTTGCCATTCGACCGTAACAGCTGCCGGTCGAAACACACTATTGGGTAGGCCTTTTAGCATTATCTTAGCAATCGTGGTGGAGGCGTTGGTGCGATCGCTTCCCGTCTCTCTTTTGACTCTAGGGCTGGCGCTCTATTTCTCGCCGGCCGCACTTTGTACGCCTCAAAACACGCAGGATCCGAAAAACGCCCCCCCTCGACAGGATTCCGACGGCAATGCCGCTCAACATCAACAAGGATCCACGGACGCGGCTGCTCCGCAAGGGTCTGCTCCGGGTGGCGGTCCTCGCTCAGAGCTATCAAGTCCAAATCCTGCGCACCCGAACCGGCCGGACAGAGCTGCCGTCCCAGTCCCTCAGCCGTCCGCCTCGAGTGGTGGCGGGATCGCTCCGGCTGCTCCTGCTGGAACCGCCACACTGAGAGTTTCTATCCGAACCCAGGACGAGTCGCCCTTCAGCGGCCAGGCTAGTTTGAGGGTGGTCTCCAAACAAGGCGCGGAAATTTTGGGGAAGAACTCCGAAATGGAGGGTGAGACCGACTTCTCGGACCTTCCGCCGGGAAGCTATTCGATTGAGGCTACCGCTCCCGGCTTCGCTTCGGCGAAACAAACGATTGAAATCGAGCCGGGCAAGCGCACGCAAACTCTTTTCTTAGTCATGAGAGCGGCTCTTCCCGCTCCAGATTCGAATGCAACGCTCGCCGCCACTTCCCTGGCTGGCCGGAGTAAATCACCCCGATCCTCGATGGAACCGGGAGGCGCCGCGAGCACCGCACCCAACATTGGCTGGGCGCCCTCCAGCATCGATGCGTACAAGCCAGCCCTTGCTCCCGGCGTCTCTTGCTCCTTGCCCACTGTTTTGGCGGGGGTCAATGCGCGCATGAAGCAATTCGTCGCCAACCTCCAGAGGTTCAGCGCCACAGAACACATCGAGCACTACCCGATCGATGCCACCGGGAAGCGTCTCATTCCCCAAACCCGCACCTTTGACTATGTCGCGCAGGTCACGACTCTTCCGGGTGGGATGTTCAGCATCGACGAGTACCGCAACGGTGGCTTCGATCGCACCCGGTTCCCGGCGAATATCGCCACCGAAGGCGTTCCCGCAATGGCGCTCATCTTTCATCCAGCGCTGGCATCGGGTTTCGACTTTCAATGCAAAGGTCTCGAGAATGTGCGTGGACGCCCCGCGTGGCTGGTGGGTTTCCTCGAACGTGAAGATCGCGCCGGCGAGTTTGGCGGGTATCGCACCCAAGATCATTTCTATCCATTTATCTTCAAAGGGCTCGCGTGGATTGACGCGGGATCCTACCAAGTCCTGCGGCTCCAGACCGAGCTAGCACGGCCTATTCCCGCCGTGGGGCTAACAGAACAAGTTGAGATCATCAACTACGGCTCTGTTACTTTTCATTCGCGCAAGCAACAGCTCTGGCTCCCGCAATCCGCAGAGCTATACATGCAGCGCCGCAGCAACCGTTTCTATCGCGTTCACACCTTCAGCGATTTCAAGATCTACACGGTTGACACCGACCAGAGCATCCACGCGCCCAAAGAAGCCTACTGTTTCACGAATACGTCCGATCACGACATCGCCGGCATTCTCACCGTCTCTCCCGCCTCCGGCATCTCGCTAAAAGCCGTATCGATTGAATTCACCATTCCGCCGGGCAAGAGCGTCTACAAAGCTGTGGGCCCCGGAAAGGACATCGGCATGCCGGTTGACGACGTCGGCTCCGCCACCTTCGTGCACAACGGCGCCGCGGACTCGATCAAGGCTGACGCCTACCTGGTAAAGGAAAGCACTCTGGACGTTATTCCCGAGACGGCCATTTCGATGAGCCCGTAGCCGGCCGGCGCACCACGTCGTTTGACAAGTGGTGGGCTTTACTGAACAAAAACTTCCCGCTTACATCGTCAACACCACGCGGAACTGCGCCTTTCCGCTCATCATCCGCGCGTATCCCTCCGCCGCTTTCTCGAGCGGATACTTCTCGATCATCGGCCGCACGCCCGTCATTTCCGCAAACCGCAGGGTGTCCTCCGAATCCGTCGGTATTCCCGAAGGCCAGCCGCGCTGTCCTGACCGGTTGAAGATCATGGAAAGAACATTCACCTCGACTGGATCAGAGGGCGCGCCCACGATCATCAGGGTCCCATTGACTCCCAGCCCTCCGACAAGCGCCGACATTGCTTTCCCGCTCGGGGCCGTCGCCAGAATTACCCGCGCTCCCCCCAGTTTCTTCAGCTCCACGGCCGGATCGCTCGCGGCGCTATCGATGTAGACGTGCGCGCCGAGTTTCTTGGACAGCGCGGCGTTCTCCCCACCTCGCCCAATCGCCGCTACGCGGTATCCGAACTTCTGCGCGAACTGGATCCCCAGATGCCCGAGGCCTCCGATCCCCTGCACCGCCACCAGGTCGGTCGGCAGCGCCCCGGCATGCCGCAATGCGTTGAACGTGGTGATGCCCGCGCACATCAGCGGCCCGGCTTCCGCTGCGTCAAGCGACTCGGGCATGTGCGCCAGCGCCTCGACGGGTGCAACCATATATTCCTGGTAGCCGCCATCGTAGCTCACGCCGCAAATCTTCAAGTTCACGCATGTTCCGAAATCGCCGCGGCGGCAGGATGGACACGTGCCGTCTTGTCCGCCATGCCAGCCGACTCCGACGCGCTCGCCTTTTTTCCACGTGCTGACGCCGCCGCCCAC
>Ga0335083_10012092_pt1 | contig 10350 bp, 5 predicted proteins | sample Lox_Sample_42_FD_206716 | JGI IMG/M metagenome (GOLD analysis project Ga0335083, IMG submission 206716) | Soil microbial communities from Loxahatchee National Wildlife Refuge, Florida, United States - Lox_Sample_4.2 | ecosystem: Environmental > Terrestrial > Soil > Wetlands | place: USA: Florida... | reverse complement strand
TGCCGCCGATGCGGTGAAGCAGGTCAGGGACGCCGCCGGCGGCCCGGTCTGGGCCGCGATCGACCTGGTCGGCGCCCCGGCCACCGCCCAGCTCGGCCTCGATTCCCTGATCAAGGGCGGCACCCTGATCATCGTCGGCCTGTTCGGCGGCGGGATCACCCTGCCGCTACCGACCATTCCGCAGCGCGCCCTGACCATCCAGGGCTCCTATGTCGGCAACCTCGCCGAGCTCAAGAAGCTCATGGCGCTGGTCCGTCAGCGCAAGATCCCCTCGATCCCGATCACCCCGCGCCCCTTCGACTATGCGGCGACCGCCCTCGAGGAGCTCCGCGGCGGCAAGGTGGTGGGGCGCACTGTGCTGACCGTGTGATCAGCGCTTCCGCTTGAAGAACTGCACCGCGCGCTCGTGCTCGAGCGCCTTGGCGCGGCTCGCGAACGTGCCGAGATTGCGGCGCTTGCCGGTCTTGGGATTCTTCTTGCGCGAGTAGAGCCGGTACTTTCCGGACTTGAGCTTGCGGATCATCGTGAGCGCCCCTGATACAGCGCTTCGAGCTCGGCGCCGTAGGCCTGGCGCACGATGTGGCGCCTGACCTTGAGGGTCGGCGTCATCTGCTCGTTCTCCACCGAAAACGGCGCGCGCGCAATGATGAACCGGCGGATGCGTTCGATCGCCGGCAGCTTGGCATTCGCGCGCTGCACCGCTTCGTCGAGCGCCGCCTGGAATGCCTTGTTGCCGGCCAGGGCTTCAAGGTTCGCAGGGGCGCCGTTCGCCTTGGCCCAGGCGGCCACGAAATCGGCATGCGGCACGATCACCGCCACGAGATACGGATGGCGGTCGCCGTAGACCATGGCCTGGGCGATCTCGCGCTCCAGGACCAGGAGGCCTTCGACGCGCACCGGCGCGATCATGTCGCCGCCGGAGTTCTTGATGAAGTCGCGCTTGCGGTCGGTGATCTTGAGATAGCCGTCGCCGTCGAGCAGGCCGACGTCGCCGGTGTGCAGCCATCCGTTGCGGATCGCCTCCTTCGTCGCGGCGTCGTCGTTCCAATAGCCGCGCATCACGAGCTCGCCCCGCACCAGGATCTCGCCATCTTCGGCGATCCGGACCTCGACATCGGTCACCGGCGGCCCGACCGTGTCGAGCTTCACCTTGTTGGGCGGGTTGCAGGCGACCACGGGTGCCGTCTCGGTCTGGCCGTAGCCTTGCAGAAGGCGCACGCCAAGGGCGGTGAAGAACAGGCCGATGTCGGGATTGAGGGCCGCCCCGCCGGAGACGAACGCCTTGAGCCGGCCGCCGAAGCGCGCCCGCACCTTGTCGCGCACCAGGCGCTCCAGGATCGCGTCGAGCAGCCCGTCGACGAGACCGAGCCGTCCGCCCTGACGATGGCGCTTTTGCCCCAGGCGCAGCGCGGCGAAAAACAATTTCGCCTTGAGGCCGCCCTCGCGCTCGATGCCGGCCAGGATGCGCCGGTGCAGGGTCTCGTAGAGGCGGGGCACGGCGGTCATGATCGTCGGCCGCACCTCGAGAAGATTGGCGGCGAGCTGCTCCACGCTCTCGGCGAAATAGATCTGCGCGCCGACCGAGATCGGGAAGTACAGGCCTGCCGTGTGCTCGTAGGCGTGCGACAGCGGCAGGAACGAGAGGAACACCTCGTCCTTGAGGCCCAGCTGCAGCAGCAAGTCGTGCGCGCCGAGGCAGTTCGCGATGAGGGCGCCGTGGTTGAGGGTCACGCCGCGCGGCAGGCCCCCGGTGCCCGAGGTGTGCATGATGCAAGCGACGTCGCCGCGCGTGAGGCGGGCTGCGGTCTCATCTGCGAGCGTGCCCGCGGTCGTGTGCGCCATGAGGTCGGCGCAGCTTTCGACGCGCAGGCCGACGTCCTGCGTGAAGTGCGGCTTTTCGATCCCGATCAGGAACTCGCAGCCCGGCACCTGCCGCGCCGCCGCGAGGCTGCGCTCGACCAGGACCTGGGTCGAGGCGATGATCCCGCGCGCCCTGACATTGGCCAGAAGGTAGCGGTAGTCATCGACCGTGCTCGTCGTGTAGGCCGGTACGGTGATCCCGCCCGCGGCCATGATGGCGAGGTCGGCCACCACCCATTCCGGGCGGTTCTCTCCCAGGAGCAGCACGCGATCGCCCCGAACAATGCCGAGCCCGGCCAGCGCCGATGCGAGGCGGCGCACGTTGCGCGCCGTGTCCGCCCAGGACAGGGCCTTCCACGCGCCTCCCGCCTTCGACCATAAAAAGGGAGCATCGCCGAAACGGGCGGCCTGGTCGAAAAACAGCCGCACGAGATTGGGGCAGGTGCGATAGTCCATGCGGGTGGGCGGTGTCTTCCCAGAGAAGTGGTTGGCGTCGTGCGGTTCCCGACACATATACTCAAGATCGCGCGAAGGAGCGAATAGTCGACATGACGCCAGCTGTTACTGCCGCCGCCCGCCCGGGCCCCGATCTCGGCCCCTTGCCCGAATGGGACCTGCGCGACCTCTATTCCGGCCGCGATTCGCCTGACCTGAGCAAGGACCTCCAGCACGCCGAGGCCGCGGCTAAGGACTTCCGCGCCGCCTATGCCGGCAAGCTTGCGGCGCTGTCGGGGGCGGAATTCGGAGCCGCGATTGCGGCGTACGAACGGCTCGACGAGGCCTTGAGCCGCGTCATGAGCTACGCCGAGCTCGCCTATTCGGGCGACCAGAGCGATCCCGAGCTCGCCAAGTTCTATCAGACGATGCAGGAGCGGGTGAACGAGATCTCGACCCAGGTCCTGTTCTTCACGCTCGAAATCAACCGCCTCGACGACGCGCTGCTGGCCGAGAAGCTGAAGGCGCCCGCCCTGGCCCGGTACGCCCCGTGGCTGCGCGACGTGCGCGTGCGCCGGCCGCACGATCTGCCGGATGAGATCGAGCGCCTGTTGCACGAGAAGCGCGTCGCGGGCCGCAACGCGTGGACGCGCCTGTTCGACGAGACCATGGCGGGCTTGCGCTTCCCGGTCGACGGCAAGGAGCTCACCAGCGCCGAAGCGCTGCACCTCCTGTCCGACAAGGACCCCTCGGTCCGCAAGGGTGCGGCCAAGTCGATCGGCGGCGTTCTGGGCAAGAACCTGCGCCTGTTCTCCTTGATCACCAACACGCTCGCCAAGGACAAGGCGATCGAGGACCAGTGGCGCAAATACCCGCGGCCGATCTCCGAGCGCAACCTCTCGAACCTGGTCGAAGACGAGGTGGTGGATGCGCTGATCTCGGCCGTGCGCGCCGCGTATCCGAAGCTGTCGCACCGCTACTACGCGCTCAAGGCCAAATGGTTCGGCGTGCCGCAGCTCGACTACTGGGACCGCAACGCGCCGCTGCCGGACTCGGACGAGAGGATCATCCCGTGGCCGAAGGCGCGCGACATCGTGCTCGACGCGTATGGCCGCTTCTCGCTGGATATGGCGGCGGTCGGACGGCGGTTCTTCGACGGGGCCTGGATCGATGCACCCGCGCGGCCCGGCAAGTCGCCCGGCGCCTTCGCGCATCCGACGGTCCCCTCGGCGCATCCCTACCTGCTGCTCAACTATCTCGGCAAGACACGCGACGTGATGACCCTCGCGCACGAGCTCGGCCATGGCGTGCACCAGGTGCTGGCGGCCAAGCAGGGCCAGCTCCTGTCGGCCACGCCGCTCACGTTGGCCGAGACCGCGTCGGTGTTCGGCGAGATGCTGACCTTCCAGTCGCTGCTCGCGGCCGAGACCGACCCCAGGCGGCGCAAGGCCATGCTCGCCGGCAAGGTCGAGGACATGCTCAACACGGTCGTGCGCCAGATCGCCTTCGCCGAGTACGAGATCCGCCTCCACGACGAGCGGCGCCAGGGTGAGCTGATGCCCGACCGCATCTGCGAGATCTGGCTCGACGTGCAGCGCGAGAGCCTGGGTCCGGCGCTGCGCTTCGACGAGGAGTACCGGACGTACTGGACCTACATCCCGCACTTCATCCATTCGCCCTTCTACGTCTACGCCTATGCGTTCGGCGACTGTCTCGTGAACTCGCTCTACGCCGCCTACCAGCGCGCATCGTCGGGCTTCGCCGACAAGTATCTCGACATGCTGAGGGCCGGCGGAACCAAACGCCACAAGGAGCTCCTGGCGCCGTTCGGCCTCGACGCCTCCGACCCCGCCTTTTGGTCGAGCGGCCTCAACGTCGTCTCCGGCTTCATCGACGAGCTGGAGAAGCTGGGGTAATGCTTCCTCATCATCGTCATGCCCGGACTTGTTCCGGGCATCCACGTCGTGCCGCGATCGTAAGCATCTGCACGTGCTCGCGGACGTGGATGGCCGGGACTTCGCCCGGCCATGACGGGCAAGAGTTGCACGAGCTATATGGCTGACCGCGAACAAAACTCCATCGGCGGGCGGCTGAAGCGCTATGCGCGCGTCGGCACGGCGGTGGGCGGGCTCGGCCTGCGCATCGGCGCGGGGCGCCTGTTCGGCGTGCCGGTCGACCGCGAGAAGCACGCGGGCGAGTTGCGCGCGGCCCTCGGCGGCCTCAAGGGCCCCTTGATGAAGGTCGCGCAGATCCTCTCGACGATCCCCGACGCGCTGCCGCAGGAATACGTGAACGAGCTGATGCAGCTGCAGTCGAACGCGCCGTCCATGGGCTGGCCGTTCGTCAGGCGGCGCATGGCGGCGGAGCTGGGCCAGGACTGGGAGAAGAAGTACGCCGCGTTCGAGCACAAGGCGGCGGCCGCCGCTTCGCTCGGCCAGGTCCACCGTGCCACGGCCAGGGACGGCCGCTTGCTCGCCTGCAAGCTGCAATATCCCGACATGGCCTCGGCCGTCGAGGCCGATCTCCGCCAGCTCAAGCTCATCTTCGCGGTCTACGAGCGCTACGACAAAGCGGTGAACACGCGCGAGATCCACGCCGAGATCTCGGCCCGGCTGCGCGAGGAGCTCGACTACGAGCGCGAGGCCCGCCACATGCGGCTGTACGAGCACATGTTGAGCGAGGAGGAGGGCGTCGAGGTGCCCGAGCCGCTTCCCGAGCTCTCGACCCGCCGGCTCCTGACCATGACCTGGCTCGACGGCACGCGGCTGATCGACGTCAAGTCGTGGCCGCTCGCCAAGCGCAACCGCATCGCCTCGAACATGTTTCGCACGTGGTACGTGCCGTTCTACTACTACGGCGTCATCCACGGCGATCCGCATCTCGGCAACTACTCGGTGCGCGAGGACTGCCGGATCAACCTGCTCGATTTCGGCTGCATCCGCGTCTTCCACCCGAAATTCGTGGGTGGCGTGATCGACCTCTATCACGCGCTCGACCGCGGCGATCAGGAGCTCGCGGTCCATGCTTACGAGACCTGGGGATTCACCGGATTGTCCAAGGACGTCATCGCGGTGCTCAACCGCTGGGCTGCGTTCGTCTACGCGCCCCTGATGGAGGACAAGCCGCGCCTGATCGAGGAGACCAACTCCGGGGTCTATGGCCGCGAGGTGGCGGAGAAGGTGCACGGCGAGCTGCGCGGCCTCGGCGGCGTCACCCCGCCGCGCGAGTTCGTGCTCATGGACCGGGCGGCGATCGGCCTCGGCTCGGTGTTCATGCACCTGGGGGCCGAGATCAACTGGCACCGCCTGTTCCACGAGCTCATCCGCGGCTTCGAGCTGAAGACGCTCGCGCAAAGGCAGGCGGCAGCCCTCAAGAAGATGCAGATCGAGCCGCCGCTATAGCGGTGCACCGCACGGCACGGCCGCGTAGCGGCGATCAAGCGGCCGGCAACGCATGTACCAGGCGGATCTCTGACGATCCTTCGGCGACCACGGCGGCGTGCAAGCCGGGGCGAGGTTCGAAGGCATGCAGCGACCAGCCGCCGCCGCCGCGCCGGAAGACCGCGGGCTCGCCCGGGGCGAGCGAGACCTCGACCCTGTCGAGCGGCAGCGACAGCCCGAGGCCGCGCGCTTTCACGAACGCCTCCTTGCGCGTCCAGGCGTTGAAGAATCCCTCGGCGCGGGCTCCCGGCGGCAGGAGCCGGAGTGCCCGGCATTCGGCCGGGGCAAAGAACTCCTCGGCGGTGGCCTCGACGCGCAGCCGGTCGTTCCGCCATTCGATGTCGCAGCCGACCTCGATGCCATCGGCGAACACGAACAGCGTCACGTCGCCCGCATGCGAGACGTTGAACCGCAACCGGCCCGTCGCAAGGCGCGGCTTGCCGAAGGCGTTGTACGTCAGCCGGACCTCGCCGGGGGCACAGCCGAGCCGGGCGGCGAGAAGCGCGCGCAGATTCGACCGGGCGGCGATGTACCGGCAACGGTCGCGCGCGAACCGAAACCGCGCGGCCCGCTCGCATTCGTCTGGGCTGAGCGTGCGCGTCAGTGCGGCAAGGTCGTCACAGTCGTTCGGTGCCGTCCAGCACAATTCGACCGTGGCGGTCATGGCCGCTCAGTTACCCTGCTGCGCCCATTCGCCAGGCGACTCGAGGACGATCGCCTTGTTGCGGCTGCGATTTCCCTTTCGCGGGCGGTGCGCCGGCGATGCGGCCGCCTCGGCTCCGGCGTCGAGTGCGGCGAGGCAGCGATTCATCTGCACGGCCAGGCTGCCCACCGAGCCTTCCTGCATCACCGTCTCATGCTCGCCCGCGATGCCGTAGATGTCGATGGACGGCGTCACGCGCCGCAGGATCGGCAGCGAATCGCAGGCGTCGAAGCGCGGACCGGTGACGCGAAACGCGGCGATCTTGCGGTCGAACGGCCGCGGCCGGAACCGTACGAACTCGCGATAGCCGATCTGGTACATGCGCACGGCGCGCGGCGACAGCGCCCCGGTGACTTCGTTCGAAGGGTCGCCTTGCTCGCGAATGCCCATGCGTAGCAGGACGCGGTTCCACAGCTGCCGCAGTTTGCGGAGCAAGTAGGCGGGTGTTTCGCGAGACGGGAGCGCTGCGGCCTTCCGGAGCGCCCGCTCGATCAGGCTCCACTCATAGGCGAGCCGGTCGAGCATCGGCAGGTTGCGCTCGTGCATGTCGACGTCGATCAGCGCCAGCAGCTCGACCTCCTGGCCGCCGTCGCGCAGCCGGCAGGCCATCTCGTACGCCACGAGGCCCCCGAACGAATAGCCGCCGATCGCGTATGGCCCCTCGGGCTGGCGTCCGCGCAGCGCCGCCAGGTACGCCTCCGCCATCTCGGCGATCGTAGTGTGCGGCTCCTGGCGCGGATCCGCGCCGCGAGCCTGCAGGGCGTAGACCGGGCGCTCGGTGCGCAGGCGCGCCGCGAGCCCCTTCATCTCGACGATGTTGCCGAACACCCCATGGACGATGAAGAGCGGCCGCGCGGCGCTGCCAGGCTTGAGCTGCACGAGGTAGGAAAACCCGGGCTCCGCCCCCGACCGCAGGAGCTCGGCCAGGGCCGCCACCGTGGGCGCCTCGAACAGAGTGGCCAGCGGCAGGTCGCGCCCGGTGAGGCGCTTGATCTCCGCCGCGAGCAGGAAGGCGAGCAGCGAATGCCCGCCAAGCTCGAAGAAATTGTCGTGCACGCCGAGCTCGGGCACGCGGAGGAGATCCTTCCAGACGGCGACGAGGTTGCGCTCGAGCTCGTCGGCAGGCTCGCCGCCGGCCTTGAGCGCGGTGAGCGCCGGCGCGTCGGGAAGCCGCTTGCGGTCGACCTTCCCGTTGGGGGTCATCGGCAGCGCCGGCAGCGCGATGATCCGCGACGGCACCATGTAGCCCGGCAGACTCCGCTGCAGGACCTGCTGGAGGTCAGGAATGTCCCGGCCTGGTTCCGCCTTGCTGACGACGTAGGCCACCAGCGCCATCTCGCCCGACGCATCGGGAATGGCCCGGGCCGCCGCGGCAGCGACATCCGGATGGGCGGCGAGTGCTGCGTCCACTTCTTCGAGGCCGACCCGGAACCCGCGGATTTTCACCTGGTTGTCGGTGCGACCCAGGAACTCGAGCAGGCCGTCCGGCCGATAGCGGACGAGATCGCCGGTGCGATACAGCCGCTCGCCGCGCACGGCGGGCATGGAGCGGAACCTCTGCCCGGTCTGTGCCGGATCCCCGCGGTAGCCGCGGGCGAGGCCCACGCCTCCGATGTAAAGCTCGCCCGGCACGCCCGTCGGCACGGGATTTCCGTTTGCATCCAGCACGTACACGGAATTGTTCGCGAGCGGCCGGCCGATCGGCACCGGGCCCTCGTCGCCCGGCCGCACGTCATGCATCAGCGACCAGATGGTCGTCTCGGTGGGCCCGTACATGTTGCACAGCCGGCCGGCGCATTTGAGAAGCCGGGCCGCAAGCTCCGCCGGCAGGGCTTCTCCGCCGCACAGGATGGTGAGCGCCGGATCGCCGGCCCATCCGGCCGCCAGCAATCCGCGCCATGTCGCCGGCGTCGCCTGCATGATCGCAGGACGGGAGCTGCGGAACAGCGCAGCGAGCCGGGCCGGATCCACGGCCTCGTCGCGCGTGGCGACGATCGCCCGGCCGCCGGTGATGAGCGGCAGGAAGAGCTCGAGGGCGGCAATGTCGAAGGAAATCGTCGTGACGGCGAGGAGCCTCTCACCGCCGCCCAGGCGCAATTCATGCCCGACCGCCGTGAGCAGGTTCACGACCGAGCGATGACGGATCTCGACGCCCTTCGGTTTTCCCGTCGAACCCGACGTGTAGATCACGTAGGCGAGATCGTCAGGCTCGGCCGTCGGACCGTCAGCCACCAGGGCATCCTGGCCGGGGGCAATGTCATCGCAGGCGACAACAGGCGCCTCTCCCGCTGGAATGCGCCCCGCCAGCCTCCGCTCGGTCAATACGACGGCGGGACGCGCGTCTGCGATCAATTGCGCGAGGCGCGCCGGCGGCAGGTGCGGATCGAGCGGCAGGTAGGCGGCGCCGGCTTTGAGCACGGCGATCAACGCCGCGACCATCTCGAGCGACCGGTCGACAGCGCCCGCGACCAATGCGCCGCGGGCGGCACCGGCGCGGCGCAGATGCGCCGCCAGACGTGACGCATGCCGGTCGAGCTCGGCGTAGGTCCAGGTGCGGCCTCGGCACTCGACTGCGGGTGCCTCCGGCGTGCGGCGCGCTTGCGCCTCGATCAGGCCGTGTACGGTCGTCGAGGGGTAATCGCACGCGGCAGCTCTGCCGCCGCCGATCAGGCTCTGCACCTCGGTAGGCGTGAGCAACGGCAAGGCCCCCAACGGGCAGTCCGCGTCTTCCGCCACGCCGGCGAGGAGCGTCGTCCAATGGTCGATCATGCGCCGGATGGCCGGCGCATCGAACAGGTCGGTGCTGTAGAGGAACCGCCCGACGATGCCGCCGTCGATCCGCTCTTCGAGCTCCAGATAGAGGTCGAATTTCGCGGCACCCACCGCCACGTCCATCTGCGTCAGGTCCCAGCCCTCGGGCAGCGAGGGTGCCGGAGGCTGGATCGAGAACAGGATGTCGAACAACGCGTGGCGTCCCGAGGCGCGGCGGGGCATGACCTCGCGCACGATCCGGTTGAACGGAACCGAGCTCGCATCGAGAGCGCCGATGACGTTATCGCTCACCTGCGCGAGATACGCGCGGAACGGAACTTCGCCCGAAGGCCGCGTGCGCAGCGGCATGCTGTTGAGGAAATAACCGGCGACACGCTCCAGCTCCGGCCGCCGGCGCATGTCGGTGACGCCGCCGATCACGATGTCGTCCTGCCCGCTGTAGCGGTGCAGCAGGACCTTGAATGCGGCGAGCAGCGTGGCGTAGAGCGTGACACCTTCGCGCCGGCTGAGCGCCTTCAAGGCCGCGGCAACGCCGTCGGCCAGCGCAAATGTCTCCATGCCGCCGCGATAACTGGGCGACGCCGGGCGCGGGCGGCTGGTGGGCAGGCGCAGCACCGGCAGCTCGCCGGCCAGGGCCTGCCGCCAGTAGGCGAGCTCGCGCACCATTGGCTGGCTCGCCAGCTGCTGCTCCCGCCACACCGCGTAATCGCCGAACTGCAGCCCCGGTTCCGGCAGCCGCGGTGGTTCTCCACGGCACAGGGCCTGGTAAATCTCCACCAGCTCGGGGATGACCACGCGATAGATCGACACGCCGTCGAAGATGAGGTGGTGAATCGCGACATAGACGCGATGCATGTCCTCGGCGAGCCGGATGGCCGTTGCCCGCAGGAGCGGCGGCCGCGCCGGGTCGAGCGGCTTCCGCGCCTCCTCTTGGGCGATGCGCAACGCGGCCGCTTCGCGCTCGCCGGCGGGCAGCGCCGTCAGGTCGACCGCATCGAGCTTGACGTGCAGGGCGGGATGCACGATCTGGCTGAGCCTGCCGTCCCGCATCTCGAACGAGCTCCGCCACAACTCGAGCCGGTGTACGACCTCGTTGAGGCTTCGCTCGAAGATGGCGGGATCGAACGATCCCGTGCGATG
>Ga0335083_10012090_pt1 | contig 10350 bp, 7 predicted proteins | sample Lox_Sample_42_FD_206716 | JGI IMG/M metagenome (GOLD analysis project Ga0335083, IMG submission 206716) | Soil microbial communities from Loxahatchee National Wildlife Refuge, Florida, United States - Lox_Sample_4.2 | ecosystem: Environmental > Terrestrial > Soil > Wetlands | place: USA: Florida... | reverse complement strand
CCGCATCGCCGCAGCTGCCGCCATCCTCGAGGAAGAATCCGAAGCCGAACCGGAGAAGAAGTGAAATAGATGAGCGATCAGAAGCTGGTGTGGTTGCTGATAGGCGGAGGCGTCACACTTTCCGCCCTGCTACTCTGGCTCAGGGATCGGTTCCGGGATTTCAGGCATGTTCCAGAAGCCGAGAGGAAGAGGGACGAGCAGCGAAGCCTGATCGTTGTGCCGTTGATCATGAGTTCTATTTTGGCTGCATTCGCCGTGTATGACGCTTTGAAGCCAGGCGACATGATGCGACGTGTCGTCGCCGGCGTGGTCGCGGTCGGCATAATTATGAGCTGCTGGACTTCGTTGAAGCAGTACCGAAAGATCGGGAGCAAGAGATGAGTCATCGGGCAGAGCTGGCGAATCTGCTGCGCGCGAAATCGATCCGGCGCGGGGATTTCACGCTGGCATCCGGCAAGAAGAGCAGCTACTACCTCGATTGCCGGCTGACCACGCTCGATGCGGAAGGTGCGCGGCTCACGGGCTACTGCGTCCTCGAGACGCTCGACGCGATGGGCGTGAAGCCGGACGCCATCGGCGGGCTCAGCATGGGCGCCGATCCCGTCGTGTCGGCGGCCATCGTGGTCAGCGCGATCGAGAAGCGCCCGGTGCAGGGGTTCCTGGTCCGCAAGGAAGCGAAGGGCCACGGACGCAAGAAGCAGATCGAGGGAATGGAAGAAACGCAGGGCAAGCGCGTGGCGATCGTCGACGACGTCTGCACCACCGGCGGCTCGACCCTAGAAGCCATCGCCGCCGCCGAACGCGAAGGCTGCGAAGTGGTCGCCGTGATCAGCCTGGTCGACCGCGAAGAGGGAGGCTCGGACGCTCTGCGCGCGAAATACAACTACCGCTCGGTCTTCACCGCCCGCGAACTGCTGGGCGAGTCCGCCCGCGGAGCATCCTGAAATGGCTGCCTGGATGTACCGGGGTCCAGTTATAGAACTGGACCTCGGGTCCTATCCTTTCGCCTGCACGTTTTACTGAACGCTTCGCCTGACCCTTCGAACGCCCGCCGAGGCGGGTTACGTTCACGGACGCCGCCGCGCGATCGCCGCGCACGCGAAGAAAAAGCCAAGCTAAAATGATCGCTCCACACACTGCGAGGGAATCATGAAGCGTTTCGGGCATTTGCCCATGTCCAAGCTGGCCTACCAGGACCCCGTGTTCATGGAAAGCCGCGTGGCGCGGCCGCTGCGGATCCTGGCCGAGTACATCGATCCGATCAACCGCCTGCGCAAGGCCAGCGTGGCGGACACCATCGTGATGTTCGGCTCAGCGCGCATCCAGCCGCGCGATACGGCGCTGGCGCAGCTCAAGCGCCTGCAGAAGGCCTCGCGCGGCAAGCACGACAAGCATACGCGGCTCAAACTGACCGCCGCGAAATCCATTGTTGGAATGTCGCGCTACTACGAAGAGGCGCGTGAGCTCTCGCGGCGCATCACCGGCTGGTCGATGACCCTGGGTACGAACCCCAAGCGCTTCCTGATCTGCTCGGGCGGCGGCCCTGGAATCATGGAGGCTGCCAACCGCGGCGCCGCCGAAGCGGGAGGCTATTCCGTCGGCCTGAGCATCCAGCTGCCGCACGAGCAGCGTCCGAACCCCTACATCAGCCCCGAGCTGAATTTTTGCTTCCACTACTTTTTCATGCGCAAGCTGTGGTTCGCGCAGATGGCCAAGGCGTTGATCGTTTTTCCCGGCGGGTTCGGCACCATGGACGAGCTTTGGGAAGTGCTCACGCTGCTGCAAACCGGAAAGATCGATTCGCACCACCTGATCCTGATCTACGGGCGGAAATACTGGGACAAGGTCATCAACTGGAAGCACATGGTGAGCAGCGGAACGGTCAGCGAAAGCGAATACAAGATGCTGCAGTTCGCGGACACGGTGGATGAAGCCTTCCATCGCGTCCGCACCGAAATGGAAAAGCACCACCTCGCGCCGGAAGTCGTCTAGTAGGAAGCGAAATCCCAGGGCTGAAGCCCATCAAGTGAGAGACGACGTTTCGCGGGGTTAAACCCCCCGCTTCCACCCTACTGCGTGCGCTCGTCTCTTTCGACTTTGCCGTCGCGGACGCGGATGACCCTGTGGGCGTGCGTGGCGATGTCCGGCTCGTGCGTGACGAGGATGATGGTATTGCCGCCTTGGTGCAGCTTTGCGAAGAGCGCCATGATTTCCTCGCCCGTCTGGGAGTCGAGGTTGCCGGTGGGCTCGTCGGCCAGCAAGATGGATGGATGATTCACCAGGGCGCGGGCGATGGCGACGCGCTGGCGCTGGCCGCCCGAAAGCTCGTTCGGTTTGTGCATCATGCGGTCGGTGAGATCCACCTGAGCCAGCGCTTCTTTGGCGCGCTGAATACGCTCTTCGGCCGGCGTTCCGTTGTAGATCATCGGCAGTTCCACATTGTGCAGAGCTGTGGCACGGGCCAGCAGGTTGAAAGTTTGAAAGACGAAGCCGATCTCGCGGTTGCGGATCGCGGCCAGCTCGTCGTCATCCAACTGGCTGACCAGGCGCCCCGCGAGCCAGTAGTTTCCCTTCGTCGGCGTATCCAGGCAGCCGATCAAATTCATCAGCGTGGATTTTCCCGAGCCGGAAGGGCCCATGATCGCGACGTACTCGCCCTTGCGGATCTCGATATTGACGCCGCGCAGCGCGTGCAGCTGTTCGGTGCCCATCTCATAGGTTTTCCAGAGATCCTCGGTCTTGATGACGACTCCGGAATCGATCAAGTCCTGACGAAAACTCTGCGGCTCGACTGCTTCGACGGCCATGGGCATTGAGCTCCTCGAACTTTCGGGCGCTAGCTGCTGGAGGACGACGACTCGTCCGTCTTTGGCGCGGAATTGTCAATCTTCACGGACGCGCCCGGCTTGAGCGTGCGCAGCGCCTTGTAGCTGCCGGTGACGATCGTGTCGCCCTCATTCACGCCGCTGGTGATTTCGATGTCGGTGGTTCCGCTGATTCCCGTCTGCACCGGCACGAACTGCGCCTTGCCGTTGCGAATCAGGAAGAGGCCCTGAATATCTTCCTTGGCGCTGGCTGCGGCAGCCTCTGAATTGGATGCCGCGAGCGTGACGCTGCTGCTCGTGCCGTTCTTGGCCTCGTCCAATTCCTTCTGCGAGCGCTCCGCGAGCGCCTGGATGGGCACGCTCAAGACGTTCTGCTTCTGCGCGGTCTGAATCTTGGCCGTGGCGGAAAGGCCGGGACGGAGCGTCGCCGGAGGATTGTCCAAGGTAATGATCACCTTGAAGTCGCGCGCTTCCTGGGTGTTCGCGTTCGTCGCGGTCATAGACGCCTGGCCCGACGTGCGCAGGATGGCGAGCTGTCCGACGTCCGACACATGGCCCTTGAACGTCTTTCCAGGAATCGCGTCGATGGTCACGTCGACCGGTTGACCCTGCTTCACGTTGACGATGTCGGTTTCATCGACCTTGACTTCGGTGGTGACGATGCTCATATCGGAAATGGTCATCAGAAAGCTGCCTGCCGTGCCCTGAATGCCGGGGACCACGTTCTCGCCGACGCGAACCTCGATATAGCTGACGGTGCCGTCGATGGGCGCGGTATAGGTGGTCTTGCGCAACACATCCTGCGTGTGGCGGAGCATGGCGCGGCTCTGGTCTAGATTCGAGCGAGCCTGTTCGCGTGCCGCCAGCGCCTGATCGACCTGCGCTTTCGCGGATTTCGCCGCTGCATCGGCCCCATCAAAAGCGGCCTTGGCTGAGTCGTAGTCCTGCTTGGAGATCAGCTGCTCCTTGTAAGACATCTGTGCGCGCTGAAAATCGAGCTTAGCCTTTTCGAAATCGGACTGCCGCTGGGCGGCAATAGCGACGGAGGCGTCGTAGCTCGAGGAAGACGCTCGCATGCCTGCTGCAGCGGCGTCGATGGTGGCCTGCTGTGCCTGCACGTCCGCGCCGGGCTGTACATTTTCAAGACGCAGGAGGACGTCGCCCTTCTTGACGTGGTCGCCTTCCCTAACGGTGATGTCGGTGATCTTGCCGATCCCCTCGCCCAGGACGTTCGTGTAGTTCTTTGGGCGGATTTCGCCGGATGCGGTGACCAACGAGACGAGGTCTTCCTTGCTGACGTGGCCCGTCTGCACGACAACGACGTTCTGGTTCGCTTTGTAGACCGAGTACCAGACGATGCCGGCCACCACGATGAGCGCGGCGCCGCCAATCACTGCCTTCTTCCAGATCTTCATCGATAAACCCTTGGACAGTCCGCCGATACGGGGACCGTGGTTGACAAGCTTATCCGTCACTTGGTACATACGCTTGGACGGAACGGAATGTTTCTCGGCTCAGGGACCGTGGGCTGAAATATTCCAGGTTGTAGAACCGGCTTCGGGAGTCTGTCCCAAATCGAGATTACCGGCTCCCTGCGCACACCACTCCACGCTCAAGCTCGCCGGGACGTTTCGGCTCTATTCTAGAGGTTTCATCCTAGCCGGAAAAGAGAAAAGCACGCCGATAGGGGCCTAATCCCCGTCAGCGGCGGGTCGTCGCGCGGCTAAGGCAACCCCTTCCGGCGCGGCGGATTCCAAGCCGGGAGAGACGGCCGCGCGGGGGAAACATATATTGACCTGTCCGAAAGGACAGGTTAGCATCTCAGATCGCCAAAGGGTGCCACTATGGATCGGTCTGTCAGGACCTTCCTTCATTTGATCGCGGCGGGAGCATTGGTGCTTTCGCCGGCAGCGAGCGTTCGAGCGCAGGACCAAAGCCAGCAAGACCAGCCTGCCCAGCAGGATGACCAGGGGCAACGGTCTGCCAAGAAATCCAAGGACAAGCAGAAGAGCGATAACCAGCTCAAGAAGGAGCTGGAGTCGCCCTACCGCAAGTGGCTGGACGAGGACGTGATCTACATCATCTCGCCCGAGGAGCGCCACTCCTTCCTGCATCTCGCGACGAACGAGGAGCGCGAGCAGTTCATCGAAGCCTTCTGGCAGCGCCGGAACCCCGACCGGGATTCCCCCGAAAACACCTTCAAGGAAGAGCACTACCGCCGGATCGCCTACGCCAACGAGCACTACGCCTCGGGTATCCCCGGCTGGAAGACTGATCGAGGGAAGATTTACATCATGTGGGGTCCAGCGGATGAGGTCGATTCGCACCCAACTGGCGGAAACTGGGATCGTCCGATGGACCAGGGCGGCGGTTCGACGACGACCTACCCCTGGGAGACCTGGCGGTATCGCCACCTCGACGGCGAGGGCTTGGGCGAAAACGTCGAACTGGAGTTCGTGGACCCGACCGGAACGGGCGAATATCACCTCACTTCGGACCCGAGCGAGAAGGACGCGCTGCTCATGGTTCCCGGCGCCGGTCTCACGATGTTTGAGTCGATGGGCCTGGCCAACAAGGCGCAGCGATTCTCGAACACCGACGGCACCCATGTGGCGTGGAACGAGTCCGGCGCGAATATGCAGAAGGAAAGCGACAACGAGTTCAGCCGCCTCGAGCTGATGGCGAACATTATGAGACCGCCCCCGGTCAAGTTTAAGGACCTGGAGGCCGTTGCGACCGGGCGCCTGGTGCGCGATCAGGTGAAGTTCGACTACCGGTTCGACTTCCTGCGCATCACGTCGGATACCGTGCTGGTGCCGATCACCGTGCAAATTCCGGTGCGCCAGCTCCAGTACATGGAAAAAGACAGCGTGGACTCAGCGACGATGAACATTTTCGCGCGAATCACCACTCTCAGCGGGCGAATCGTGCAGACGTTTGAGGACACGCTACGCGCCGACTACCCAGCGGCGCTGCTGCAAAAGTCGCTCGGCACCTCGCGAATCTATCAGAAGGCCGTGCCGCTAAGCCCGGGGCTCTACCGTTTGGACGTGGTCGTGAAGGATGTAAACAGCGGCAACGTCGGCGTGGTCAACACGCGCCTGGCGGTACCGCGATTCCAGGACGACGAGCTCAGCTCGAGTTCGCTGATCTTGGCCGACGACATCCAACGTGTCTCGACGCAAGACATCGGCCTCGGCCAGTTCGTCCTCGGCGACGTGAAGGTCCGGCCGCGGCTCGATCAGACGTTCTCCGCCGCTGACAGCATGGGCATCTTCCTTCAGGTCTATAACCTGAAGGTCGATGAGAAGACGCACAAGGCCGACGCGTCCGTCGAATACCGCGTGACCAAGGAGAAGGAGACCAAGCCGCTCCTGACCTTCAACCTTGCGCCGGACAAAGTACCGCAGCACGGCGAGGAGATGACCCTGGAGAGCCGTATCACCCTGGGATCTCTGCCTCCGGGCAAGTACCAACTGGCGATCGCCGTCACCGACAATCTAGCGAAGACGACGATCACGCCAACCACAGACTTCACCGTGAAACCGGCTCCCGCGCCTCCTGCCGGCACGCCGGCAGCGGCACCGGCGCCTGCATCCGGAGCCAACCCGTAAGGGAGGTGGAGCAGTTGAATCTCCGAGCGATTCGCGTTCTGGGCCTCGGATGCGTGGTGTGCCTGCTGGCTCTCCCGCTGGCGGGTTCGCCCAACAACGCCAGCCGCATTTCGGGCTTGGTCGTGGATCCCGCCGGAACTCCCCAGATGGGCGCGGCGATTGTGGTCACAGCCGAGCGGCTCAGTGCCGGATCTCCCCTCGAACTCCGTACGAACGATCATGGTCGCTTTTCGACCGCGCAATTGCCTGCCGGCCTCTATTCGGTTCGAGTAACCCTGGCGGGATTTCTGCCGGCGATGGAACAACACGTCGAAGTGAACGCAGAACATGCCACCCTGGTGCAGATCGTGCTGGGAACGGTTTTTTCGTCCTTCGAAAAAATGCGGCGCGGGCCGGATCAGCCGGTGAATACCGATGACTGGACCTGGGTGCTGCGATCTTCCGCGGCCACGCGGCCCGTGTTGCGTTGGCAGGACGATTCCGCGGCAAGTGATGCCGGGCTGGCCTATTCCAGCGAATCATCGGGCGCGCCGAAGCTCCGCGCGCGCCTCGAATTGAGCTCGGGCGCCGACCATCCGGGCTCGATTGGCGCTCTGGCGGACTCTCCCGGAACGGCCTTCGCCTATGATTTGGGTCTCGGCGGTCAAGCACAGCTCCTGATGGCCGGTGAATACAGCGAAGAGGACGGCGCATCCTCGGGCAGCGTTGCGGCGGAGTGGCTGCCGACCGGCACAATCGGCGCGGGACCGATTACCACGCTCCTGGTGCGCGAATCGCGCTTGGGACCGGCGGGGCCGATGTTCCGCGGAATGCGGCTTTCGCATGAAGACGCCTTGGCGCTGGGAGACAAACTCAGCATCCGTTACGGCGCGGACTACGTCGTGGCTGGCTTCAACGGAACTACGTCGGCGCTGCGGCCCCGAGCCGAGGTGGCCTGGCAACTTTCTCCCGCGTGGCAGATTTCAGCGATTGCAGCAACGCACCCGTGGCAAGAGCCCTCGAGGTCAACGGACGCGATGCAAAGCGCGCTCGACACCTTGGACGCATATCCAACGCTGCTGATCCGGGGAGGACGCCCGGTGCTTGCCGACGGCCTGCACGAGGAACTGGCCGTCGATCGTGCGCTGAGCGCACGCGCCGATCTGATCGCTTCGGTTTTTCATGACCTTTCGTCGCACACGGCGGTGATCGGCCGCGGCGGCATGGGCGGTACCGATTTCCTGCAGGATTACTTCTCCGACGCGTTTGCATATGACGGCGGCTCCACGAGCTCGGCCGGCGCGCGGCTGGTTTTCCGCGACAAGATCACAAACAGCCTGACGACCACAATCGTCTACGCGTACGCAGGCGCACTGGCTCCCAACGGCGTGGCTGCCGGCGATCTGCGCGACGGATTGAGCACCCGCTACCGCCAGAGCGTGGCGGCAGCGGTCACGACCACAGTTCCTCGTCTTCGCACGAAGCTCACTACGAGCTACAAATGGATCAACGGAGCCGCTGTTTCGCGCCAGGATCCCTATGGGGAGTCGCTCTATCACATCGATCCCTACTTGAGCATGGAGATTCGCCAGCCGGTGCCGTACGTTTTTTCAGGACGCATGGAAGTCCAGGCTGATCTCGGGAATCTGCTGGCACAGGGTTATGTGCCGATTTCAACGGGCGATGGATCGGTCGTCTTGGTGCCCTCTTATCGGTATTTCCGCGGCGGTCTGAGCCTCCAGTTTTAGGCCTGAGTACTTACTGGAATTGGGAAGTCGCCTTCCACAAATGGAATCCACCCGTCCGCAGCAACTGTGAATGGAAGGTAACATACAGCTAGAACATGACTTACAGCATCTACAATTAATGAATCGCTGGAATCTCGCTTGCTAGCGTAAAATAGCAAAGGGTAGGGTACGGGTGGTTGGATTGGACGACCGTCTTCGATTACGGCTTGGGGCTGTCACCCTAGCGCTCCTCACGCTTGCCGCGGTGATCTTTGCCGTCCTGAACTTCCAGCAACGCTCGCGGTACGTCGTTCCCGATGATGGCGTCACGTGGGTCGACACGGCCTCTGGCGTTATGGCTTGGCATGTGGCCCCCGGCTCGCCGGCCGAACGCGCCGGAATCGAGCAGGGCGACTACGTCGATGCAGTTCGAGCCACGCCGGTTCATCGCGCGGTCGACGTCACGAAGCTCATCTTCCGCGCCGGTCCCTGGACCGAAGTGAAGTACAAGATTCGCCGCGGCGGTGAATCCCTGGAGATGCCGCTGGTTACGGCGCCGCAGGAAAACCCGTTCGAAATCGAGAATTATCTCCGCATCACCGCGCTGCTCTATCTCTTCATCGGGCTCTTCATTTTCGCCAAGCGCTGGAACGCGCCGCGCGCCGTCCACTTCTACGTCTTCTGCCTGGTTTCCTTCATCCTGTACAGCTTCCATTACAGCGGCAAACTGAATTCGTTCGATTGGACGATCTACTGGGGCAACGTGGTGGCGCTGCTGCTGCAGCCCGCGCTGCTGGTGCACTTCGCGCTGGTGTTCCCTTCGCGGCAACGCGCCCTCTGGACCAAACTGCTGGGCCTCTACATCGTCCCGCTCGTTCTGCTGATGGTTCACATCTCGGTGGCTACCGCGTCGCTCGACTTTCTACCGGCGATCAGCAGCCGCGAGATGCTGGACACGATCGAACTCGGCTATCTCGGTCTCTACTTCTTGCTGGCGGCTGGAATATTCCTGGGCAGCTACCTGCGCGCGCCGAGCGGCATTCTGCGGCAGCAGCTGAAGTGGGTAACCGGCGGAGCGCTGGCCGGAATCCTGCCGTTCCTGCTGCTGTATATCCTGCCGCGCTTTGCAAGCACGGTGCCGCAGTCGTGGATGAAGTTCTCGGTCTTCTCCCTGGCGCTGATCCCGCTGTGCTTCGGTTACGCGATCATCCGCTACCGGCTGATGGACGTGGACATCATCTTCAAGCGCGGCTTGGCCTACACGTTTGCGACGGGCGCGGTCGTGGCGATCTACTTCTCAACGCTGGCGCTGGTCGGCGAAATCACTCACTCGACTTTCACCGCCGGTCCGGCAGGGGCGGTGATCGCCATCGTCGCCGCAGCATTCCTTATCCAGCCGCTGCGTGATTGGGTGCAGGCGCGGCTCGACCATTTTTTCTATCGCGACCGGCTCGACTACCGCCGCACGTTGATCGAATTCGGCCGCACGCTGGCGAATGAAGTGCGGTTGGAGCCGCTGCTCGGTTCCGTGCTGGACCGTATCTCGCAGACGCTGTTGGTGGATCACCTTGCGGTGTTTCTTGAGGACGCCGCAAATCCAGGACGATTTGTGTTGTCGCGGTCCGTGGGTTTGCGCCCGACGGGTCCGCTCGATCTGAGCTTTCTGGATCCAGAACGGCCGGGGTTGCAGCGTGGCTGCTTGTTCTTCGAATCTGGAAAGGCGGCCGCCGACGAAGGCGAAACGGTCCGCCGGACCATCGACGATCTCGGCCTGAACTACTTCATCGCCTGCCGCTTCCACGACCACACTCCCGCCATCATCGGCCTCGGCAAGACCGTCGACGGCGACTACCTCTCCAGCGACGACCTGGAGCTGCTTTCGACGATCGCGGGATACGTCGCGATCGCGGTCGAAAACGCCCGGCTGTACCAATCGCTCGAGCAGAAGGCGCTGCAGATCGAACGGTTGAAGGACTTCAGCGAAAATATCGTCGAGTCGCTGCGGATTGGCGTGCTCACAATCGACCTCGAGGACCGCATCGAATCGTGGAATCCGCAGATCGAAGGCCTGCTCGAGATTCCCCGCGCGAATGCGCTGGGCAAGAGAATCGACGAAGTGCTGCCGCGCGACTTGGCCGGTGAAATCGTGGCCCAAGGCGCGAACGAAAACGTTTCCGGCATATACCGCTTCCACCTGAACACGCC
>Ga0335083_10012089_pt1 | contig 10351 bp, 4 predicted proteins | sample Lox_Sample_42_FD_206716 | JGI IMG/M metagenome (GOLD analysis project Ga0335083, IMG submission 206716) | Soil microbial communities from Loxahatchee National Wildlife Refuge, Florida, United States - Lox_Sample_4.2 | ecosystem: Environmental > Terrestrial > Soil > Wetlands | place: USA: Florida... | reverse complement strand
TTCCCGGAGGCATCAGCTATCCCCACAAAGCTTCCGCTATCAGTGGTGGTGATATCCAGGTTTTGATACGGCGAAGGGAACAGGGTCACATTGCCATCGAGGGTCACGCCGCCAGCCCCGGCGGTGATATTCAAAATTGAAGGATAAATGACCTGAACAGGTGCCACGGTTAGCCGCGGAAGGGTCGAAGATTCAGTAGACAAATAGACTCCATTCCCCGCTGTTAGATTAACGAAGTCTTGAGCACCATACGTAAATAAATATGGGGTTGACGTCTGGTGCCTGGTAGTGGGTTGCACGTTGTTGAAAAGCCCGTTCGGGTTGCGTACTTCCTGCAAATAAATATTTCCATTGGCCGTCACGCTCCAGCCGCCGTTAATGAGACTTAAGGCAAAGAAATTGTTCCCAGCGGAAACCCCGGCATCCTGGCCGGCGGTAATCGTACCCAAGCCATCGGCCAGCACGTAATGGCCATAAACGCTGCCACCAGCGGTAATCGTCACATTTCCCGGCTGCGTCGTTCCAAAAGCGCCGGTGCCTGCATCACTACTGGTTGTCCCGCTGGGGCTGTAGCTGATAACGTTGCCACCTGCATTGATGTTAACATTGCCGCCGGCTCCGGTGCTGATTCCTCCAAGTCTTACGTCCGTGAACGTATAGGGACTGGCAATTTCATAACTGAATCCATAGGGATTTGAACCGGTGTTGACGTCCCCATACTGCGTCGTGACGCTAATGTTCCCGCCGTTGAAAGTAGTGATACCACCGATGCCGAGGTTGACCTGGCCGGGCAATTGGGCCTGGCCTGCCCAACCCACCTGTACTTCATTGGCTGCCCAAAGATTAATGTTGCCGTTTTGACCCTGAATAAAAGCATCGCCATTGAGATAAATGCCATCATTGCCCGAAGCAGGCGTAGGCTGCGCCACCGTGGGAACAAAGCCGGTACCCGCCGTGAGATTGAGGCTCCAGTTTTGCCCCGCGGAAATGCCGGAGCCCAGTATGATACTATTGCCGGCGATCAGGCCAAAGGTAACGGGCGCGGTTTCGTCAGGCAGTTGTAAAATCCCGTTCAAAATGATGTCGTCACCGGCCTGCAGATTGGCAGCCGAGTTGACAGCAATGCCATTGTTGGCAGTGAGACTGACGGTCCAATTTTGCCCCGCGTCAATTCCCCAACCCGGACTGAGGATGATTCCATTTCTCGCAGTAATGCTCAAATTAGCTGGAGCGGTGCGGTCAGCAAGCTGCCAATTTGAGTTCAATGTAACGTTGTCCAATGCCTGCAAATCGATTTGCGAGTAAGTGGCCAAATCGTTCAAGTTGAAGTTGGCATCCAGGTTATGATTGGCATCGTAAGAAGTACCGGTGGCGTTGCCTGACAAGGTCATATCGTAAGGATTGACGAGATAAGCGAAAGCGCCGGAAACCGTGGTTTGAATTGGAGTGGGGGCAAGGATTTCAACAATGCCGCCTTGCCCACCGGCGGCATTTCCTGAAGCGGAAATTGTCGATGAAGCAGTATCCGAGTAGGCATTTCCCGCATTCAAGACCACAAATCCGCCAGGGCTGGCGGTGGCGGAAGAAGAATCACCATTGACGTTGATAGTAGAACTGCCTTCCAAAACCAGGCTCTGGCTGGCGTATATTTCAACAACCCCATTGGCGTTTCCCACAGAATTCGCCCGGAGAGTCCCAGCCTGATCCACTGCTGGCGCTTTCAAGGTGATGCTGCCGGCATCAGCGTAAATTGCGGAGCCGGCTTCCAGAGTTAGAGCCTGATTGGCATCAATTGCGACAACTCCATCGGCGCTTTTAACAGAATTAGCCTCCAGGATTCCATGCAGGTCCACCGTCGGGGCGGAAATGGAGATTTGGCCGGCGCTTCCGCCCTGGCTGGCACCCGATACATTAATTGAAGAACTGCCGGTATCTGCAAAACTGGTTCCACCTTGAATTTGAACTGAGCCGCCCGCACTGCCCCCGATGGCGGTCGAATCACCAGCGGCAGAAATGGTTGAATTGGCACCCAAGGCTATGCTGCTACTGCCGTTCAAGTGAATCGTTCCATTCACATTCTGGATGGAATTGGCCTGAACTGTTCCATTTTGGTTCACTGCGGACGCAGTCATCGAAATAGAGCTGCCGTCGGCGGTGACCGTGCCGCTGTTGTTAATGACGTTTCCGGCTTGAACCGTGATGCCACCACCCATGGTTTGATTATTGCCCTCCGCTGACGTTGTGGAACCTGCCCCCAAATTTACGGTGTCACTGGCATCCAGTTTAATCATCCCGTTCGCATTTTGGATGGAATTGGCCTGAACTGTTCCGTTTTGGTTCACATCGGCCGCGGTCATCGAAATAGAACTGCCATCGGCAATAACCATGCCGTTGATGTTAATGGCGTTTCCAGCCTGTAATGACATTCCCATAGGTGTACTCAATTGCCATTTGGCTCCTGAGGTTAATGTAATGTCATCTGACGCCTGCAAATTGATTTGCGAAAGCCCGGATGATAACGCATTGACATCCAGCGCAAGCGCCCCCGCCACCGGGCTGCCACCTGAATTGAGGGTGATGTTGGCAGTATTGATAGAAAGCGTGCCATTGAGATAACCGATGGCAGCCTGAGCGTTAAGGACGGAATTCAGGGCAGCCATCTGAGGAGCTGAAATGGAGATTTGGCCTGCATTTCCACCCTGACTGGCACCGGAAACATTGATGGCTGAGCCGCTCGCGTCCGAAAAACTGGTTCCACCCTGAATTTGTACTGACCCGCCTCCGCTAGCACTGCTAACCGTTGAATCTCCTGTGGCAATAATACTGGAACTGGATCCCAGGGTTACGTTGTCCCCAACCAATTCAATCGTCCCATTGACATTCTGCGCCGAGTTGGCCTGGATCACTCCGTTTTGATTGACCATCTGGGCCTGGGCGACCACGCTTCCGCCGTTGGCTGTGAGATTACCTTCATTATCCACAGAGCCCTGGGGCAGCGTCACCTGGGCGCTGAGGCCCTGGCCATTGGGAGATAGCGAGACCAGGACAGTTTCACCATCGAAGAGGCCAATATGCCCATTCGGGGCCGAAATGGTGCCACCGTTCACGATGTCAGCGGCGATCAAATAAGCAGTGCCGCCGCCAGTGATGTTGATTTGCCCATAGTTTTGAATTTTGGCGGCAGGCGGCGGGGTACCAAAAGACCAGGGGCCGCTGCTGGAGAGGTTGAGGTTAGGAGTAACCGCCGTGGTCATCACCAGGCCACGGGCGGTGATGGCCGCCTGGCCGCCCATGTAAAAGCCATTGGCATTTTGGAGAACGACGTAGCCGTTGGCATTGAGATTGCCCAGAATTTGGGACGGACTGGCCCCACCGATTTGGTTCCAGGTTATAGAAGTGGCCGAGGGCTGGTTGAAGGTTGTGGTTTCACCCGCGCCGATGTTAAAGCTTTGCCAGTTGATAACTGCGTTCGCCGAACTTTGATTGATGGTGAAATGCGAACCTGAAGTATTGAACGTCGCCTGGCCCTGCGACACCGTGCCGCCCGTGGGATTGGCATTGGCCTGAAAACGACACGCTATCCATGTTAGTAAAAACATGGTCCAAAGAAACAGCCTGCGAAAAAAACAGAATAAATAAAACCTCATAACACCTGCGCAACCACTGCCCGTGAAAATAGCATTCTTTTAGCCTGTTATCATGTGACAATCACGTGACAAATTCAAAATGAAGCGGTCAACGCAAAATTAAAATAAGGATCATAACGCTGCACGTCGGACGTGCTGATTAATGGAATCGAGAATAAAAACTGCGCCTGCCAATGGGAGCCCACGCCTGCTGTCACGCCAAAGCCGGTGCCCCAAAGTTTAGTGTTTGCCTGTTGTCCCGGCTGGGAATCCGCCAGATAGGCCACCGCGCCACCCATATAAAGTGAGCCTTGAATAGTCAACGGCTGCCCGCCATACACTGTGCCGACAATGTGCGGAGGCGTTTGTTCCTCGATCGACGTAAACCAGCCGTTATCGCCAAAGGCCTCGCCTTCGTGATAACCGCGCACGCTGTTGACACCACCGATGCCGAATTGTTCGGGGCTGATCAAAGGCTGGCTGGCCCACTGGCCGTTCGCGCGAACAGTGGTCGTCCAAAGGCTGGAAGAGACAAAGGTTTGGGAGAGACTGGGAGTGAGAGCTACCCAATAACCAGTGGATTGGGCTGAACCAGTGATTTGAACGAGTGATGCGGTACCGCCAAAGCTATTGGCGTTGGTGCCGGTGCCAACTGTGGTTCTGCTGGAAAACCATGGATTGAACATCAAACCTAAACCAAAAGCCGTCGTTCCGGCCGCAGTGTTCAAACTGCCATCGTAGCGAAGCGACACGGGCAGATATTCAATACTGCTGACCGTGGCCGGAATTGCAGAATAATCTACGCTAACAACGGGCGGCAAAATCGGCTGCCCGCCAGTATTGAAATTTGTTTGCGTGTATGTGAAGACATTCGTTTTGTAATTGCTGATGTCATAGGTTTTGAAATCCAGGCCGATGGACAAGGTTGACTGAAAATCAGACGTCGCCGGCAGGGGAAGGCTCATTCGGGTGCCGATATCCTGATTAACTTCCGGCGATGTCTCAACATCTTGTTGGGAGATACTAGGGTTCTGTCCGATCGGCGTGATCAGTCCGCTAAATGTCGTGCTCAATCCCGTATCATCCGTGGAGCGGCTGGCAAAAAAAGTCAGGTCCGGCTGCCCGGTAGAAGGGGGCAGGATGAATTTTCGGGTGGCTTCATTATAACCGAAGCTGCCTGCACTGGTAGTGATCTGGTTTTCAATCGGGCTGGGATTACCCAGCGGCAGACGGTAGAACGCGCTGTAGTTGGCCACGGCCGGCAGGTCATAAAAAGGCCAGTCGTCCCCCGGCTTCATCATCTGGGGAGAGAAACCATATTGAACTCCGAACGAATGTTCCATTTGCCAGAGATTATCGTAAACCGCGGATGAATTGATGCGCAGGGCCGGCGAGCCGGGAGTATTCTCATTGTTTAGTTCAATCTTCGCATGAAGCGGCAGGCGGTCCTTGACTTGGAGATTCAGGTCGCTGGTGCCCGGTTCGGGTCCGGGGCCAATGAGGGGATAGATAGTCCGGTCCTGATTGGCATTGGCGCGGTTCAACTCAGCGTTGAAGACCGGGACGTTAAGCACCATGTTCGTGTGCAGGCTGGGCAACGCGCGCATGACGTTGTTCGAACTGAAATAGTGATTGCCACTGACAGTAATCGCCGCCAGCCGGCCTTCCAACACCTGGAGCTTTACGGTCGCGTTAGTAATTTTCTGCCGGGGCACGTCTACCGCCACCGTCGCGTAGCCCCGGTCGTGGTACGCCTTCCCCAGTTCGCTCACCACCGCTTTAATCCCGTCAAAGCTCACATTGGTGCCGAAGGCGCCATCAATGTTGGTAAGCACCTGGGCGATGGAGTGCGGCGATAGCACGGTGTTGCCTTTGATGATGTAGTGCTCCACGCTAAACCGCGGACCGGCATTAGTGGAAGCAACATGGATACGGGTGTCCGGCACCGTGGTATCCAATTTAAATTCTTCTTTGGCCAACGCGGCGCGGGCGGCAGCGATCCCCGCAGCCGTTGCCGGTTTCGCAGGCACCACCGGCTCAGTGAACGACGTAACCGCGGGCGCTGAAGGCGCGGCGTTCGTCGTCATTTGATAAATTGGAGCGGAGGCCATCGCCGGCACGATCAAAGGCGCGGTGGCGTTGGTCGGCGAATTGTACCGAATACCGGAAACCACCACTTGCGGAACGGCCGCCTGGAAAACGTTTAAGGTGACCACGCCATTGGTGATTTGTTCGTGGGCCATGGCGATGCTGGCTTTGGGATTTCCGTGCTCACGATATTGTTCCTGGAGATCGAACGTGGCTTTGACTATTTCCGTGAGGCTGACATTGGCGCCGGTGTGCTTGGCCAGCAGCGGGCCCCAAACATTCGTCGGCAACAATCCGTTGTCATGAACGACATAGGTCGAGACATTGAAATGAGGCGAGGTATCGACGTTCGTTACCACGGTACTGTTAGTGGACGGCTCCTGGCCTTCCGCAAAACTGGCAGCCAGTCCTCCAGCCAAAAAGAAGATTAATAGTAAATAAAATGCAAAGTGCTTTCGGTATCCGGCAAGAAACCGAAAGAGCGACGACACTACTGCAACCAAAACAGGGGCAGTAGTGACATGAGGGCTTTTCCGAAAATCCACAGCTTTCCAAGGCTGGGCAAAATGTATTACGTCTTTCTGTCAGAATTGTGACAATCCGGAAACAAAGGCCGGGAAACAGGACGGGATTGTGGAAAACGGAAAAACTTTGAGTTTCATTACTTTTTCAAAATCGCCATGAGTTTGTAACAAATTGCCGATAATTTATCTTTCCCTTGGCAAGGCAACATTGGCGGTGAATTAAAAATAGCGAATGAATACGGTGGACCATCTCTATGAACCTCATCTCACCATCAGGGAATCCTCCATTGCTCCGGGAAAAGAATGGCAGCCCCGGCCATCCGACTGGTCATTGATCCAGGTGGAAGAGGGAATGGGTTATTGGCTGCAAACAAATTCGAGCATCGATTTAAAAACCGGCACAGTGCTTTTGGTCTTCGGCGATGGCCAGGGCCGCATTCGCGCCAGCCAGTTAAACAAAATGTCGGTTTATTCGTTTAGCGTGACGCCCACCCGCCTCACCGGGTTGATTACCTTGAGCGAGCAGGACTTTCTCAAGCAAGCAGCCGCCCAAAATGAACTGGCGTTCCAAATTTTCCCCGCGGCCAGCCCCGTCGCCATAAAAATGAGGGAACTGTATGTCAGCAATAATCCCAGCGGCTTGCTGTTCCGGCTGACGTTGCTGCAATTGTTCGTGGAAATTTTCGGGAAGAAACTGGAGCAGGCGGCGCCTCCCCAAAAAGGTGGCGATGCGCGGGAACGGTTGCGCTCTTTTTTAACTTCCGTTTCGCCGGAAGTATTGGCCGAGATGAGCTTTGATGAGCTGGCGCGTATCACGCGCTGCACGCCGCGCCACCTCAGCCGGATTTTTTGCGAGTTAACCGGCATGTCCTTCTGCGACAAGCGCGCAGAAATCCGGCTCGGTCGCGCGCGCGAGCTGCTCGCCACCAGCCAGTCCAAGGTCGTGGAAGTCGCTTTCGAGAGCGGCTACAAATCGCTGAGCCTATTCAACCAGATGTTCACACGCCGCTTTGGCATCAGCCCCGGCAAATGGCGTCAAAAAAACAGCATCACTCGCATCAGTGAAAATCGCCGGACCAGCATCGCGGATTTGCGCCTGGCGAAGGGCAACGTGCTGAGGACGGCGCAGCCTCAACCGCAGTTGGCGGGTGTTTCCTCCGCCGGTAACTAGGTTACCGCAAGATAATCCCGGCAACCAGCGAAGGCACCTTCGGCCTGGTGGTAGAAATTTTATAGGCAGACTGGATGCGGCGAACCGCAATCTCTGCTTGAGCCTTGGAGGTGGCATGGATGCGGGCCAATGGGAAATGCTTTTCGACCCGTTCGCCCGGCTTCATCATCCGGTCAACGCCCACATCATACTGGATAACCGAATCCTTCGTTAAGCGTCCGCCTCCCAGGTCGCGCACGGCTTCGCCAATAATGCGCGCATCACATTGCGAAACGAACCCATCGCGTGGCGACTTTAATTCGAAGACGACAGGCGCGGTGGAATCGAACGAAAGTTTTTTATTAAACTCTTTGAGATTTACGCCCTGGGCCCGGAGCATTTCATCGAACTTTGCGCGCGGAGCGCCGGAGTTGAGGAACTCTTCCGCCTTCCTTTTCGCCGCGCTGAAATTTTTGGTCTGGCGCGTTTGGACCAGCAAATGTGCCGCGCTAACCAGTACCAGCTCGCGTAAATCGTCAGCGTCATCCTGGTTTTCCAGGCAAGCCACGGATTCTTTTACTTCCAGCCAATTGCCCGCCGTACGGCCCAGCGGCACATCCATGCCGGTCAGGATGGCGTGCGTATTGACTCCGCAATCGTTGGCGAGCGTCACCATGGCTTTGGCCAGCTTGCGTGCATCCGCTTTATTCGTCATGAAGGCGGCGCAGCCGAACTTTACGTCCAGGATCATCGCATCCAGATTTTCCGTGAGCTTCTTGGAAAGAATGGATGCCACAATGAGCGGAATGGACGGCACCGTCCCGCTGGCGTCGCGCAATGCGTAAATCTTTTTATCCGCCGGAACCATCTTGTGCGTCTGTCCGCAAATGGCGCAGCCAATTTTTTGGACCTGGGCGACGATGCGTTCCACCGGCAAAAGCGTTTTGAAACCGGGAATGGAATCCAGCTTGTCCAGCGTGCCGCCGGTAATGCCCAGGCCGCGACCGGAAATCATCGGCACTCGGAAACCCAGGCAGGCAAGCAGCGGCGCGAGCGGGAGCGAGACCTTATCACCAATGCCGCCGGTGGAATGCTTGTCCACGATCAGACGCGGATCTTTGGGAAATTTTAAAAGGTCGCCCGAATCGCGCATGGCCAGGGTGAGCGCGCGGGTTTCGGTGGCATCCAGGCCGCGAAAATAAATGGCCATGAGCATGGCGGCCATTTGGTAATCGGGAATTTCCCCGGCCGTAAACCGGTGAATGAAATGCTGGATCTGCCCCGGCGCGAGTGTTTTGCCTTCGCGTTTGGATTCGATGAGCGCGAGAAAGTTCATCGACTCATTATCCCGGACTTTCTTACCCCTCAAACTTCTTCGCCGCGATGCTCGCGTTATGTCCGCCGAAACCGAATGAGTTGTTGATCACAGCGGTGACTTTCATTTCGCGCGCCGTGTTGGGCACATAATCCAAATCGCACTCCGGATCGGGCACCTGGTAATTGATTGTAGGCGGCACGATGCCGTGGAAAAGCGCCAGCGAGCAGACGGTCATCTCCACGGAACCCGCCGCGCCCAGCATGTGGCCGGTCGCGCCTTTGGTGGAGCTGACGGCAATTTTTTTGGCGTGCGGCCCGAAGACCATTTTGATGGCCTGCGTTTCGCACGTATCGCCTTGCGGCGTGGAAGTCCCGTGCGCGTTGATATAATTAATGTCTTCCAAATTCAAATTGCCGTTGCGCAAAGCCATTCTCATGCAACGCGCCGCGCCTTCGCCTTCCGGCGATGGTGACGTCAGGTGGTAAGCGTCCGCCGTGTTGCCGTAGCCGACAATTTCGCAATAAATCTTCGCGCCGCGCTTTTTCGCGTGTTCCAGCTCTTCCAAAACAAGAATGCCCGAACCTTCACCCATGACAAAACCGTCGCGCTCTTTATCGAACGGCCGCGAGGCGTGCTGGGGATCGTCATTGCGCGTGCTCATGGCTTTCATCGCGCAAAAACCGCCGATGCCGAAGGGCGAGACCGTCGCTTCCGCGCCGCCGGCCAGCATGATGTGCGCATCACCCATTTTCACCGCGCGCCAGGCTTCGCCGATGGCATGATTAGCGGTGGCGCAGGCGGAGCAGGTCGCGAAATTCGGCCCGCGCAACTCAAAGAAAATCGAGATCAAACCCGAAGCCATGTTCGAAATGAGCATCGGAATCATGAACGGCGAAAGCCGGCCCGGCCCGCGATTTAGCAAGATCTGGTGCTGTTCCGCCGTCGTTTCCAGGCCGCCGATGCCCGAACCGACAATGACGCCGATTTCATCGCGATTTTCTTTCGAGAGATCAAGGCCTGAATCTTTGAGCGCCTGCCACGCGGCATGGACGCCGAATTGCGAGAACCGGTCCGCCCGCCGCACTTCCTTGGGCGAGGGAAAAGCCGGCGCGGCGTTAAAATTTTTCACTTCCCCGGCGATCTTCGTATCGTAGGCGGTGGCGTCAAAACACGTGATCTTATCAATGCCGCACTGGCCGGCAATGAGGCTTTTCCAGAATGTCTCTACGTCGTTACCGATGGGGCTAACGACGCCAAGGCCGGTAACCACGACACGTCGGTCTGATGAATTGCTTGCCATAAATGAAAAGGGCAGTTTGAGCCTAGCTATCAAACTGCCCTGAAGCGGGGAAAGCCGCAACTATTTTTGATGCTCTTCGATATATTTGACCACGTCACCGACCGTCAGGAGCTTTTCAGCCTGTTCGTCGGGTACTTCGATGCCAAATTCCTCTTCCAGCGCCATGATCAACTCGACGGTATCGAGGGAATCAGCGCCAAGATCCTCAATGAATTTGGCCTCGGGCGTTACTTGATCGGGCTTCACGCCGAGCTGTTCGACGATGATGTCCCGCACTCGTGTATCAATAGGTTTGTCTGCCATAAAATAATCGTGCCTTGTCTGTAAGGGATGCCCGCGGAATCG
>Ga0335083_10012088_pt1 | contig 10351 bp, 11 predicted proteins | sample Lox_Sample_42_FD_206716 | JGI IMG/M metagenome (GOLD analysis project Ga0335083, IMG submission 206716) | Soil microbial communities from Loxahatchee National Wildlife Refuge, Florida, United States - Lox_Sample_4.2 | ecosystem: Environmental > Terrestrial > Soil > Wetlands | place: USA... | reverse complement strand
TTCAACCGGGTCGTGCTCACCGCGCTCGGGTCCATACTGTTCGCCATGATTCTCGTCGCGTTCAGCAACCTCGTTTTTGCGCCGATTCGCCCTGCGAAGCCCGGCTATCCGCTGCCGACCGGCGAAACCCAGACGGCCGCGACCGCCGCAGCGCCGGCCGCGCCAGCCGAGCCGCCGCTTCCCGTGCTGCTCGCGAAGGCGGACGTCAAGAAGGGTGAGCAGGACGTGCGCGTTTGCATGACCTGTCATAATTTCGAGAAGGGCGCCGGAGCCAAGGTCGGCCCGCCGCTCTGGGGCGTCGTCGGCCGTGCGGTCGCTTCAGTCGCCGGCTTCTCCTATTCCGACTCGCTGAAGAGCGTCGGCGGCGACTGGACCTATGAAAAGCTCAATGAGATGATCGGCAACCCGAAGTCGCTCGCGCCGGGCACCCGGATGTCCTTTGCCGGCGAGAAGGAGCCGCAGAAGCGCGCCGACATCCTGGCCTACTTGCAGACCCTGTCGGATTCGCCTGTGCCCTTCCCGAAGGAGACCGCGGCCCCGGCCCCGGCAAAATAGGACAGACATGCCGGTCGCGTCTCGCAATTTGCGACGCGGCTCTTGCTTCCCGGGCGGGCGCCACCGCCGCTCGCGCTTCGGGCGCGGCTTGCTACGAAACGGCAAACCTGTCGCTTACGCGTCCATCCGCTCGACCGAGGCGCCCGAGAGGGCTTCCTCGCGCGCATAGGCGACCATCGCCCCGACAGCCGGATCGACGCGCGCCGTCACTTTCGAGCAAAGATCGACCAACTCGACGCAGATCGCCAACAGCCGGTTCGCTTCCGAGGCCGTTAGCTTGACATCCCCGGCATCAGGCTGATTCGCTTCTGGCCAAGCCTTTGTTTTCGACGCCGCCAGCATCTTCGCCTCCCGTCCTAAGGATAAGGACAAAGGCACCTATCTACGGCCGCGAAACGGCTGCAACCGACAAACATGTGGAGGCCGCCGGAATCGGCTCCGAGGTGGTCCCGCGACTATATCGGCCAGGGGGGACGCTTCTTGCCGCGAATGGCGGACGGCGATTGCCCGGTCCAGCGCCGGAAGGCCTGCTTGAACGATGTCGGCCGCTGATAGCCCAGAAGCCAGGCGATCTGGGTGAGAGTGAAAGACGGCTCGACGAGGTATTGGAGCGCAAGGCTGCGACGCACCTGGTCCACAACCTCGACGAACGTGGTTCCTTCCTTGGCCAGCTTACGCGACAGCGCGCCGACGCTTATCCCCAACATTTCCGCGACCTTCTTCGCCTCCGTCTGAGCATGCGGCAGGAGTCGCTCAACGACATTCTCGACCGAGGCGCGGAACGAGTCGGCCGACGTATTGCGCGACTTCTCGGCCTGCTCGCAAAACGGCTGCAGCAATTCGAGGAGATGCGGGTCCTCCGTCTTCATCGGCAAGGCGGCCGTCTCGTTGGAGAAGATCAACTGGCCGAGCGCCGCGCCGAACTCGACCGGGCAGCCGAAAAAGCGCTCGAACTCCTCCTGGTTCTCCTCGCGCGTATGTGGGCAGATCACTTTGATCGGCGCCACGTCCCGACCGGTCACCTCCCGCGCCGCCTTGATGATGAGCGCCAGCCAGAATTCCGTGTTCTGCTTCACGCGCTGCTGCGATACGCCGACCAGGTTGAACTCAACAATTAACCTTTCGGGCTGACGAGACAGCGCGAACCGGACGCTTTCGTTGACGATGCGAAAATAGCGAGCGAAGAGCGTCAGCGCCTCGCCTAAGGTCTTCGCAGCCGACGCGACGTAGAACAGAAGCCCGATCTCCCGCGGATCGCACCGCTCCGCTAGATGAAGCGCGAACGCCGTGTCGCTCATCGCCTCGGCCGCGACTTCCAGGAATTCGCCCTGGGCCGCCGCGGAAACGCGCCGCTGCGGGACGCTGAAGTCGGGCTGGGAGAGCCCGACCTTTTCGAGCAAAGGCCGGACCGGGACCCCCTGCTCACGCAGGGCCGCGATGGCGCAACCGACCGCAAAACCTGCGACCGTTGGCAGCGTCTTAGGGGGGGTCGCCTTATTCACTGCCGCCGGCTCCCAAACCGGCTCAAATTGATCTTGCGAAGAACAAAGGCGCCCCAAGCAATCTTCAAATTCACCGCGAAGAGGACGTTCCTCGGCGCCGGCTTCAGTCGGCTCGCCAGCTCCACCGCGCACTCCCGCTCCTTGAGTTTATTTGAACTCCACGGCCAAAATGCGAGCGCAGGCCTTCTCGCATGTGGGTCGGCCGGGGCAATGGAGTCAATCCGCACAAAGGTGGAGAGGGGCGCCAGCGGGTCGAACGTGGTTGAAGACGGTCGCGCGCTGCAAAGGCGGCGGCAGCGCGTTGCTCATGGGCCGGCGTCAGCCCGGCGCAGGTGGACGACGATAACATGACTGCAGGACTGCGCCAAGCCGGGCGGATCCGTCCGAGGACGCGGAATAGTGAATGGACCCGGTCGAATGCGTCGCGTCCGCTATCCGATCGCCCGGCGGCTGAAGCGCTCCATTGAGATGTCACGGGTTTCGTTTCAGGCGCAATTCGGCGTAAGTGAGCGATCTTGAGCGTTTCGATGGGGTTAACAGGCGTCACTAAAGGTAATCGGGTCAGGGTTCGGTCGGACTGGAACGATGTCGACGAAGATGGCGCTCGAGCAGCTCGGCTTCGGTCCCTGTCACCAGATGATCGAAGTCATAGAAAACCCGGCCCAGCCCGCGCTTTGGAAGGCCGTCGCGGCAGGTGGGCAAAATGAATTGGGCCGAGGTTTTCCAGGGCTACAATTCACAGATCGACTGGCCGGGCGCCGCGGTCTGACGCGAAACCTCGATCGCCTTTCCCGACGCCAAGGTGCTGCATACAGAGCGGCCCGAAGACGAATGGTGGAACAGCTTCAGCGTGACCATCGGCAAGTTCTTCGCGCTCTGGCCGAACTTACCCTTGCCGCCGCATATCGCCGAAATCTTTGAGACGATGTCCAGTTGGCCCGTGAAGAACACGTTCGATGATATCGCCGACCGCGCCCGCGCGATCGCGGCCTATCGCCGGAACAATGAGGAGGTCCGCGATACGATCGCGGCCGACCGGCTGCTTGTCTTTGACGTCGCCGACGGCTGGGGGCCGCTCTGCCGCTTTCTCGAGGCGCCGGAGCCAGACGCGCCGTTGCCGAACAGTCATCCGCGGGACGAATTCTGGGCGCATTTCGGCGGGGAGCCCGCCTAACCCCAGCGGCAAGACCCGACCCCTCGTTCTCACGCGACTTTCGGGAGGAAGGCGCAAATGTGGGCCCAGGACTTTCGTGTTATGGGATCGGCGTGAGCGAGGTCTGATGACCGAAACGCGAAAATGACCGAAACGCGTGCAATGGAGGAAAGGCCGGGCCTTACCCTTCACGCGTTCGTCCAGATCGGGATCATAAGCGAGATCATGGATAAGCTCGCGGCGGGCTGGCGCCGGCTCGGGGCGCCGGAATAGGATTCGCCACGCTCGATCCGGGTTTTGGGGGCGAAGTCGCCGCGCCGCGGTCTGTCGCGCGCTTCCCGCCCTCACACCGTCATCCGGCCGCGGACCTCGGTCTCGTCCATCTCGGCGCGGGTTCCGGAGAGCACGATCGCGCCTCTATCCATGACCGCGTAGTCGTCGGCGATGTCGCGCGCCCATTCGAAATATTGCTCGACCACCAGGATCGCCATATCGCCCCGGCGGCGCAGATGCACGAGCGCGCGGCCGATGTCCTTGATGATCGAGGGCTGGATGCCCTCGGTCGGCTCGTCGAGGATGAGGAGCTTCGGCCGCGTGACCAGCGCGCGGGCGATGGCGAGCTGCTGCTGCTGGCCTCCGGAGAGGTCGCCGCCGCGCCGCCCGAGCATGTCGCCGAGGACGGGGAAGAGGGAGAAGATCTCGTCGTCGATGACCCGCTCGGCGCGCGGGCGCGTCGCAAAGCCCGTTATCAGGTTCTCGCGAACGGTGAGCAGCGGAAAGATCTCGCGCCCCTGCGGCACGTAGCCGAAGCCCGCCTTGGCGCGCAAATGGCTCGGCAGGCGGGTCATGTCCTCGCCGCTCCAGCGGATCGCGCCGGCGGCCACCATATGCTGCCCGACGATGGCGCGCAGGAGCGACGATTTGCCGACCCCGTTGCGGCCGAGCACGGTCAGGATGCGGCCGACCTCCGCCTTCACCGACACCGAGCGCAGAGCCTGCGCCGCGCCGTAGAAAAGATCGATGCGCTCGACGTTCAGCACGGGCTATCTGCCGAGATAGACTTCGACGACGCGCGGGTCGGCGCTGACCTGGTCGAGCGCGCCCTCGGCCAGCACCGCACCCTCGTGCAGCACCGTCACCTTGACACCGAGCTCCCGGACGAAGGCCATATCGTGCTCGACCACGACGACCGAGTGATCGCGCGCGATTTCCCGCAAGAGCTCGGCGGTCGCAAGAGTCTCGGCGTCGGTCATGCCGGCGACCGGCTCGTCGACAAGGAGGAGCTTCGGGTCCTGCGCCAGCAGCATGCCGATCTCGAGCCATTGCTTCTGCCCATGGCTCAGCGAGCCCGCAACGCGGGCGCGATGCTCTTTGAGGCGGGTCGTGACCAGAATGCGGTCGATCGTCTCGCGGACCTTCGGGTCCTCGCGGCCGATGAGGGTCGCGAACACCCTGCGCTGGTCCTTGGTCGCAAGCAGGAGATTGTCCTCGACGGTGTGGTTCTCGAACACCGTCGGCTTCTGGAATTTGCGCCCGATTCCAAGCGTCGCGATCTCCGCTTCGTCGAGTTTGGTGAGGTCGTACCGTCCGTCGAACATGGCGTCGCCCTCGTCGGGGCGGGTCTTGCCGGTGATGACGTCCATCATCGTGGTCTTGCCGGCGCCGTTGGGGCCGATGATGGCGCGCATCTCGCCCGGCGCCAGCACCAGCGACAGGCCGCGCAAGGCTTTGTAACCGTCGAACGAGACGCTGATGCCGTCGAGATAGAGAAGCGACGTGGTGAGAACCGGATTGTCGCCCCCGGTCATGGATCGGCTCCCTCCTCGATCGCGAGTGCGGGCGTTTCGACAACCGGCTTCGCTTCGCGGTCGCGGAGCACGAGACCCAGGAGGCCCCTCGGCAGGAAGAGCGTCACGAGGATGAAGAGCGAGCCGAGGCCGTAGAGCCAGTATTCGGGGAAGGCGCCGGTGAAGTAGGTCTTGGCGAAATTGACGGCGATGGCCCCGATCGCCGCGCCGACCAGGGTCGCGCGGCCGCCGACCGCGACCCAGATCGCCGCCTCGATGGAGTTGGAGGGCGCGAATTCACTCGGATTGATGATGCCGACCTGCGGCACGTAGAGCGCGCCGGCGACGCCCGCCATGACTGCCGAGACGACGAAGGCGAAGAGCTTGTGGTTCTCCACCCGATAGCCGAGGAAGCGCATGCGGCTCTCCGCGTCGCGCACCGCCGTGAGCGCCTTGCCGTATTTCGAGCCGACGATCGCGCGCGCAGCCCAATAGGCGAGGATGAGCGCGATCGCGGAGGCGGAAAAGAGCGCCGCCTTGGTCGCGTCGGACTGCAGCGAGAATCCGATGAGGTCCTTGAAGTCGGTGAGGCCGTTATTGCCGCCGAAGCCAAAGTCGTTGCGGAAGAACTCCTTGTAGAGGGCGAAGGTCATCGCCTGGGTGATGATCGAGAGGTAGACTCCGGTCACGCGCGAGCGGAAGGCGAACCAGCCGAAGGCGAGCGCGAGCAGGCCTGGAACCAGCACGACCATCAGCATGGCGTAGGGGAACCAGTTGAAGCCCCACCAGGCGACCGGCAGGGCCTTCCAGTTCAAAAATACCATGAAGTCGGGCAGGATCGGATTGGCGTAGACGCCGCGCGCGCCGATCTGGCGCATGAGATACATGCCCATCGCGTAGCCGCCGAGCGCGAAGAAGGCCGCATGGCCGAGCGACAGGATGCCGCAATAGCCCCAGACGAGATCGAGCGCGACGGCGAGGATGGCGTAGCAGAGATACTTGCCGAGAAGCTGCACGAGGTAGGGCGGAATGTGCAGCGGCGAGGCCGGGCTTGTCGCCAGCGCCAGCGCCGGCACGACGATCGCCGCCGCCGCGAGGATCGCAACAAAGGCGAGGCCGATGCGATCGAGCTCAGCGCTCATGCCTCGACCGCCCGGCCTTTCAGCGCAAACAGTCCGCGCGGCCGCTTCTGGATGAAGAGGATGATGACGATCAAAAGCACGATCTGGCCCTGCACGGCGCCGACGATCGGCTCGAGGATCTTGTTGGCGACGCCAAGCGTCAACGCGCCGAGCGCCGTGCCCCATAAGTTGCCGACGCCGCCGAATACCACGACCATGAAGCTGTCGATGATATAGCCCTGGCCAAGGTTGGGCGATACGTTGTCGATCTGCGACAGCGCGACCCCCGCCACTCCGGCGACACCCGACCCCAACGCGAAAGCCAGCATGTCGACCCGCGCGGTCGAAATACCCATCGCCGCCGCCATGCGACGGTTCTGCGTCACCGCACGCATCTGCAAGCCGAACGGCGTCGCGCGCAGCACGAGCTGCAGAGCGACGAACACGACGATCGCGAGCACGATGATCCACATGCGGTTGGTCGTGATCTCGAGGCCGCCGAGATGGAGCGCGCCCGACATGAACGAGGGATTCGTGACCAGCCGGTTGTTGGCGCCGAAGATGCTCCGAACCGCCTGCTGGAGGATCAGGGAGACGCCCCAGGTCGCGAGCAGCGTCTCGAGCGGCCGGGCGTAAAGATAGCGGATGATGAGGCGCTCGATGGCGACGCCCACAACGCCGGCGACGAGAAAGGCGAGCGGAATGGCAAAGGCGAGCGACCAGTTCTGCAACTCAGGCGGCAGAAGAAGCTGGACGACATAGGTCGCGTAGGCGCCGAGCATCACCATCTCGCCGTGCGCCATGTTGATGACGCCCATGACGCCGAAGGTGATGGCAAGGCCGATTGCGGCCAAGAGCAGCACGGAAGAGGCGGAGAGGCCGTACCAAAGGTCCTGCGCCACGGTCCACATCGCGAGGCGCGTATGGATGGCGGAGAGCGCGGACGCCGCCGCGGCTTTCACCCGCGGGTCCGTCGCCTTCTGCGCGATCTGATCGATGAGATTCTGCGCGTCCTGATCGCCGCGCGCCCTCAACGTCGCGATCGCCGCGAGGCGATCCTCAGCGGATGCGGACTCCGCGCCCGCCGTGATCGCCGCGCGGGCGAGCCTCAACGCCTCGATCACCTGCGGGTCTTTCTCTTTCGCAAGCTGCGCCTCGACCGCGGGCAGCGCCTTCTCGTTGCGAGTCCGGAATACGTCCTGCGCCGCCGCGACGCGTTTCTGCGGATCGGGATTGGCGAGGGTGAGCGAGCCGACCGCGCCCTGGATCGCGACGCGAATCGCGTTATTGATGCGAACCTTCTTGAATGCGGCGGCGTCGCCCGCGGCGATCGCCTCTCCGGTCTTCGCGTTGAGGATGGCGCCCGTCGCCGTCCTATAGGCGACCACATGGCTGCTCGGGTCATACAGCAGGCGATTGTCGCCGAGCGCCTCGAGGATCGCCGCCCCCTGGGGCGGCGCCTCGGCCGCCAGTTCGGCGACCGCTTTCTCGCTTTCGGGAAACTTGTCTTTCACAAATCGCGCCAGCGTGTCGTCGAGCCCGTCGGCGCGCGCCGCGACCGGCGAAAGCGCCAGGCCCATCATGAGCGCAAGCGCGACGAGCGCAGCAGCCCGCACGATCGGAAATGAGAAAACGACGTGCGAAGCGCTCGACACGGCCAAAGCTGACCCTCGATTTTTCAAGCCCTTCCCTCTCCTCGCGAACGAGCGCGGGAGAGAGAAGGGCGGGAAGGCCTTAGATGTGCGTCACCCGCCGCACTTGCCGGTCTTGACGTTGAAGTTGCCGCAGGACAAAGGCTTACGCCAATCCGATATCATGTCTTTCGAGCCCGGCAGGTAGTCGGACCATGCGTCGCCAGGAACGGTTCCCGGCGTCTGCCAGACAACGTTGAACTGGCCGTTGTCCTGAATCTCGCCGATATAGACGGGCTTCGTGATGTGATGGTTCGGCATCATGGTCGCAATGCCGCCGGTCAGGTTCGGCGCGGCGACGCCGATCATCGCGTCGATCACCTTATCCGGATCGGTAGTGCCCGCCTTCTCGACCGCCTTCACCCACATGTTGAAGCCGATGTAATGCGCCTCCATCGGATCGTTGGTGGTGCGGTTCGGCTTCTTGATGAATTCGTGCCACTTGTCGATGAATTCCTTGTTGGCGGGGGTGTCGATCGACTCGAAGTAGTTCCACGCCGCGAGGTGGCCGACGAGGGGCTTGGTGTCGAGACCGGCGAGCTCCTCTTCGCCGACCGAGAAGGCGACGACGGGAATGTCGGTCGCCTTGATTCCCTGGTTGCCGAGCTCCTTGTAGAAAGGCACGTTGGCGTCGCCGTTGATGGTCGACACGACTGCGGTCTTCTTGCCGGCCGAACCGAAGGCCTTGATCTTCGACACTTCGGTCTGCCAGTCGGAGAAGCCGAACGGCGTGTAGTTGATCATGATGTCTTCGTCCTTGACCCCCTTCGATTTCAGGTAGGCCTCGAGGATCTTGTTCGTCGTGCGCGGATAGACGTAGTCGGTGCCCTCGAGCACCCAGCGCTTCACCGCGCCGCCGTCCGAGCTCATGAGGTAATCGACCGCCGGAATCGCCTGCTGGTTCGGCGCCGCGCCCGTATAGAAGACGTTGCGCTCGGATTCTTCACCCTCGTACTGCACGGGATAGAAGAGGATCGAATCGAGCTCCTTGAACACCGGCAGAACGGACTTCCGCGACACCGACGTCCAGCAGCCGAATACGACCGCGACCTTGTCCTTGGCGATCAGCTCCTTGGCTTTTTCGGCGAAGAGCGGCCAGTTCGACGCCGGATCGACGACGACCGCCTCGAGTTTCTTGCCTAGCAGACCCCCCTTTTTGTTCTGCTCGTCGATCAGCATCAGCATCACGTCTTTGAGCGTCGTCTCGCTGATCGCCATCGTCCCGGAGAGCGAGTGCAGGATGCCGATCTTGATCGTGTCGTCCGCGCGGGCCGCCGTGCCGGCAAGCGCCATGGCGCTCCCCGCCAGCGCCCCGGCGGCGCGCAGAAACATTCGTCGTGTCCAGGACATGGATGACCTCGTCGAGTGCGCCCCAAAGGGCTCGGTGAGAGATGGCTTCCCCAAATAGCCTCATCCGCCTTCGCAACGAGCGTGCCAGCCCGCGCCCTCAGGGAAGGCCCGTGCGAAGGCGCCTTTTCGAAGAGCGCCGGCGCCGAGGAAATGGTCACTTGGGCGGTCGTGGACTTATCGGCGCCTTAAGGTTCGGCAGCATGGCAGCCCACGCCAGGCTCTCGACGATGCGCGGCGTGGTCGGGTCGCGCTCGATCTTGGCCCTGAGTCGCCCGATGAAGACGCGCAATAACTGCGTGTCCTCCGCATGCGCCGGCCCCCACGCGGCAGACAATATCTGGCGATGGGTGAGCGCACGGCCGGCGTTGCGGAAAAGGATCGCCAAGAGATCGTATTCCTTCGGCGTGAGCTTCACGGGGACCCCGTCCCGGGTGACGAGGCGCTTTTCAATATCCATCGCCCAGGGCCTCGATCAGACCGCCGCAGATCGAGAGACCAAGGCCTGTGACGGCCTGGCGTCCGTCGGTTCGCCCGCCGCGGTAGCGGGGCCGGTCGCCGCAGAAACGAAATTGTGAACGGTGAGGCCGAGCATCCGCGTCAGATGGCTCATGGCCGTCTCGCCGCTGTAAGTTCTGCCGTTCGTGTTCGTGATGAAGCTGATCGAGGCGTTGAACGCGAGATCGGGCGCGACGGCGTCGAAGCCGCGCGGGCTCGGCGGCAGCCTGTTCTGCAACCGCTGAAGGGCATAGAGCGATAGGAACCCGACGAGGGAAAAGACGGCCATCGCAAGCGTATGGGCGAACCAGTCCTGTTCCCTGGCCACAAGCGCAAGCGTCAGGGCGATCTGCGCCCAGCCGACAAGGGTTATTGCCAGGTCCTACGGCTCAGATTTTTTCGGGATGAAGCAGCGTGGACAGCAGATAGAGGCCAAGACCGACGGCGACGATCAGGCCGAGGATGGGTTCACTCACGGGGCCGGCTCCCAGCACAAGCGACGCGGCGCGGCGGCGGAGGCCGCCATCAGGGCGATGCCCCCAAGTCGGAGGACCAAGAACGCAAGGTCGAGCATCTCCGCCTCCATGTGCGGCTATCGGTTATCGTCATGACGCGTAAGATTTCGATCGCGAATCCAACGCCCGACACAAGGATTTTATAATTCTTGGTTGTATCCGCCAGCGTTCATTTAGCCTTT
>Ga0335083_10012087_pt1 | contig 10351 bp, 4 predicted proteins | sample Lox_Sample_42_FD_206716 | JGI IMG/M metagenome (GOLD analysis project Ga0335083, IMG submission 206716) | Soil microbial communities from Loxahatchee National Wildlife Refuge, Florida, United States - Lox_Sample_4.2 | ecosystem: Environmental > Terrestrial > Soil > Wetlands | place: USA: Florida... | reverse complement strand
CTGGACCGGCACGGCGATCTGCTGGACCTTGGCCCAGGCACCCTGGGCGAGCCGCCAGACGGTGAGCCTGGCCCCGGCTACGGCCAGCGCGTCATAGGATCCGCCCGTCCCCGGCGCCAGCGTCCCGGTCCCCGGCGGCACGAGCACCTCGGTGCCGGCCGGCACTTGCGGCAGCGCCCGCCACGCACTCCCCGCCGCCCCGGCCACGATCTCGGCCCGTCCGCCGCCCAGCAGCAGCCAGGCGCTCCCGCCGGGCCCGAACCCGGCCGCGCGCACGCCGCCCGCCGTCACCGGGGCCGATACCGTCCACCGCGTGCCGTCCCACCACGCCGCGTACCGGTTGCTCCCGGCGGCCAGCAGCGCCATGTTGCCAGCGGCGAGCGAGGTCAGGCCGAGCACTCGCACCGGGCCCCGGGCGGGAAGGGCCAGCCCCGCCGACCGCCAGGTCCCGCCGGCGTCGGTGAAGACCCCGGCCGGGCCGGGCCGGGCGCAGCTTCCCGCCGCCATCGGGCTCCCATCGGGGCCGAACGAGACGGCGGTCACGTCCTCGAGACCGCAGGCGCGGCCCGGGGCGGACGCACCCAGGGCCTTGAGCGTGATCAGCGGCGTCCACCGCCCGGCGGCCGCGGAACCCGCCGTCGCCGCCTCGATCGTGCCGTCCTGCAGCAGCGCGAGGGTGCGCCCTGATGACCCCACCGCGATGGCGCCGGGCGTGTCGGCCAGCCGGGCGTCGAGCAGGCCTGGCGTCCAGTTCCGGCCGGTGTCGGTGCTAGTGGCCAGCGGGGAGAAGGTCAGGTTCTGGCTCGGGCGGAAGCCCACGACCAGGTAGGCGCCGGCGCCCGCCGCGACCATCCCGCCGTTGTCGGCCACGCCCTGCGGGGTGGCCAGCGACCAGCGGCCGCCGGTCGCAGGCCGGAAGAAGAGCTGCCAGAACTCATTGCCGGCGTCCGGGCCGCCCGCGACCGCGACCGCCCAGGTGCCCTGCGCGGTGACCAGCGAGGTGGATAGCGGTGCCGTCGGCGGCGGCGGGCCGGCCCCGGTCACCCTGGCCGGATGCGAGCCGCAGCCGGCGATCAGCCCCCCGCAGGCCAGCACCGCGCAGGCCAGCAGCGCCGCGGCTCCGGCCGCCCGCCGGCTCACGATTGCCTCAGGGCCTGGCGGGCGTACTGGCTGAGCAGCACGGAGAATGAGGACTGCGTTCCGCTCGTGCCGGGCCCCGGGTCGGCGTCCATCTCCTGCCGGATGCGCCCGGCCGGGTCGATGATCACGGCCACGTCGTTGTGCGCGGACATGGCCCCCGCGGGCAGGTTCTGCACGGCGACCCCGTACTGCCGCCAGACCTGGCCCAGCTGGCTGAGCGAGCCGGTCAGGTACAGCCAGTTCGGCACCGTGGTCAGCCCTTCCTGCCGGTCGAAGGCCCGGGTGAAGGCGGTGGACCGGTAGGTCGGGTTGGCCACCACGGCGACCAGCTCCACCTGGCCGGCCTGCGCGCCGAGCATCTGCCCGGCCTGCTTGAACTCCTGCGCGATGATCGGACAGTCGGTGGTGCACACCGGGTCGAGGAAGGTCATCAGCACCGCCTTACCGCGCAGGCTGGCCAGCGAGACCGTCCGGCCGTGCTGGTCGGTGAGCGAGAAGCCCGGCGCCGGGAGGTCGATGCGGCTGCTGTCGCCCGCGATGGCCAGGGCCAGGATCGGGTCCGCCGTCCGGTTCGCCGCCGCCGCGGCCATCGGCGCCGCCCCGAGCAGGATCACCGCCAGCGCCCCGACCGCCGCGACCGACCGGGCCCGCGCCGCCGCCACCGCGTTCCCGAGCCGGCTCAGCACCCCCGGCCGCGGCGGCCCGTGCTGCTCAGCGTCCCCCGTGTTCCCGTCGGCCGCCTCGCCGGCCCCGGTCACGTCGGGCACCAGGACCAGGTAGCCGGCCGAGAACAGCACGATCAGCGGGATCATGCTGTTCGGGTCCGTGCCCAGGCCGCCCAGGAAGCCGAGGTCCTGAACCAGCACCCAGTCGGCCAGGCAGAACACGATCCCGCACCACACCGCGTACCTGACCAGCCGCGGCCGCCCGGCCAGGAAGACCGCGCCCAGCGCGGCCAGCGCGATCACCACGACCAGGTTGACCGCGAAGGCGTCGCGGGTGGCGAACGACGCGAAGCGCCAGAGCAGCGAAGACAGGACGTGCGGCTGCGGCGTGGCGGCCATCTCCCTGACCATCCCGGCGAGGGTGCCCGCCTTGCCGCCCGCTGTGCCCTGCCAGAATCCCCGGCCGGGCCAGGCCTGGAGCACGGCCATCCCGGCACAGAAGACGCCGAGGCCGGCCAGCAGCAACTGCCCGGACCGCGGGCGGCGCCAGGCGTCCTCGGGCAGCGCGATGAGCGCGCCGGCCGCCACGTAGAACAGCACGCCGCCGGGAGCGCCGGTCAGCCAGCTCAGCCCGGGCGCGAAGACCCCGCCGAACGACTCGCCGAACACCCACACCACGAGTCCCCACGCCACGCTGGCCGCTCCCGCCAGCCTGGACCAGGGGCCGCGGGCCGCGACGATGAGCCAGGCGCCGATCCCGACCTGAATCCAGACGCTGGCCGCGGCGGCCTGAACGGGATGGTACGACCACGCGGTGCCGCCCCAGTTGACCAGGTGCTGGACCCAGCCCGGAGACGAGGCCGCGGTGGGCTCGATGACCTGCGTGGCCAGTCCGCCCGCCATCCTCGGCTGCGCCTGCAGGATCCCGTCGAAGATCCACAGCACCCCGAACCCGGTGCGGAGCAGCCACCGCCCCCGCGGCTCCGGGGTCACCGCCCGGCGCATCGCCCGGGCGGCGGCGGGCCGCCAGGTACGTGCGGTCGCCCAGAGGAGCCAGACGAACGCGAGCATGAGGAAGGCGATCGCGCCCTGGTGCAGCAGGGCAGACCTGAACGCGGCGACCAGGGTGGGGTCGCCAGGACTCAGGCCTGAGTTCATGCCGGGCACGGGATCCGGCTCCTCTCTTACCGGCCTGATCCGAAGGCTAATGCGTCCGGGCCCGCCCGGCCCTACCCTGGCGCGAACATGAAAAAGATGTCATGACCAGGTCAGTGGCGTCCCGGCCCGCCCGTACCGGTCAACCCGTCCCGGTCGGCTCCCAGCGGGTGCCCTCCGGGGTGTCGCTGATATCGAGCCCGGCCGCGGCCAGCGCCTCCCGGATGGCGTCGGCAGCGGTGAAGTTGCCCGCGCCGCGCAGCGTGGCCCGCACTTCCAGGAGCGGCTCGACCGCCGGCCGCAGCCGGTCCCTGGGATCGGTGAGCCCGTCCTGGGCCACCCGCCCGAGCCGCCCGACCAGGCTGCGCAGGATCGCCCGCGCCTGCTCCGTGCCCTGGTCCTCGTCCATGTCGGCTTCCCACTGGCCGATCGCGGTCTCGAGCTCCAGGATCACCCCGACCATGGCGTCGGCGTCCCGGATACCGGCCGCCGCCTCGAATCGCCGCTCCGCCGCCGCCATGATCTCCGGCAAGGGCAGGACCGGCGGCTCCCCGTCCGCCGCGGACGTGTCGTCGTGGCCGGCCGTTCCGGCCGGGCTCGCGCCCTCCGGCGTGGCCCCGCCGCCCGTCACCCTGCGGATTCCCCGGATCAGGTCGCGCAGCTCCGCCGCGGACACCCGGGTGCCCGCGGGCAGGACCACGCTGTCCCCGGATCGCCGTACGGTCAGCCCGCCCCGGCCGCGGATCTCGATGTCACTGGTCCGCAGGTCGATCAGCATCGCGGTGTGCTCGTCGACGCCCAGCACGGCGGCGTCGTCTCCGAGTTCCCGCTCCATCACCGCCAGCCTGCGTTCGCCGAGGTAGCAGTGCCTGGTGTCGTAGCGGCCGCCCTCGGCGTTGTCGTAGTGCGGGATGAGCGCGACGGTGAGGCCGAGCGGGCCGAGCAGGTCGAGCCCGTCCAGCCAGCGCGGCGCGCCCCCCGCCTTGTAGATCTCGTACACCGGCAGGGTGAACCGTCCCGCGGTAGCGGCCGCCGCCGAGGCCAGCACGGTCAGCCCATCGCCGGCCAGGACCCGGTCCCGCAGCCCGGCCGCGACCGGCCCGGCCTGCCAGTGCGCGAGCGCGTAAGACGGGCTCCCCGGGCCGGCGAACACCCAGTCCGCCGCCCTGATGCCGGCTGCCTGCCGCGCCTCGTCCTCGTCGTCCGGCGCGATCAGCGGCGGTGCCATCGCCGGGTCCGCGTCCGGGCTCGTGCCCGCCGCGACGCGGACCCGCAGCCCGACGCTGTCCGCGAAGTAACGCTGCGTCCGCGCCGAGACGTCGGCGGCGTTCTCCTGGAATGCATACGGCGTCGCGAGCACCATGGCCTGCGGGCTGGCCAGGCCAAGCCGCGACACCAGCTCCCGGTGCACGGTGACCATCGTCGGGCTGGTCTCGCCGGACCCGATGATCGCCAGCACCCGCACCATAGCCACCCGCCCGGACTCCCTCACGCTCCTATGCCGCACTATCTCTCTACGGTGCCACAACCAAGCCGGGTCCACCCCCTCAGTCATGTGCGTAGAGTAAGCGAATTGCTACCCAGGTCAACCCCGGCGCCGTTTATGGCCGCCCCCTGCCCCAGCACGCCTTACGACCTGGGACGGGCGGGGACGAAGTGCCGGGAGTTCACTCTCGCGTCGGCACGGCAGCCCACCGTGGCCAGCGCACTAAACGGCACCGTGTCACAACCCCGACTCCAGCCCCTCTGGCCACTGAGACCCCCGCACCCGGGCCCTCCGGCGGCTGGACAGCCTCAGTCGGACTGGCGGGCTGGGATCAGGCTCCAGCGGGCGCCGGGGTTCAGGCCCCAGGCGGCGGCGGCGAACACCGTCAGGACGAAGAGCACGAATGTGATGACGTGCACGCTGGTGCAGTAGAGGCAGATGCTTCCGATGATGAAGAGCTCGGCGTAGATCAGGTAGAGCACGAAGCCGATCCCGACCACCATCGACGCTATCCGGACCAGGTGGACCTCGCGCCTGGCCGACTGCCACGCCCACGGGCTCATGATGGCCACCGCGAACACGAAGAAGGCCAGCCCGAGCACCGCCACCGGGATCCCGAACACGTAAGACTCCGGACTCGTGGTTACCTTGGTGCAGTTCACCAGGCCCGATTCCGAGCATCCGGCCAGCGCGGACTCGGTGAAGTGGGCGATCGTCAGATAGATCGACACGCCCAGCCCGGCCAGCGCCAGCACCAGCGTTGCGATCTGCAGCCAGGGCGCGGGCCCGCGTTCCGCGGGCTCGGCGCTGACCTCTGCCGTCCGCGGCGCGCGTGCGGCCGCGCCGTTCCGCGGCGCTCCGGTCCGGGCCCGGTCGCGTCCGTTGCTGTCCCTGACCGCGGTGCCGGCGCCGCCGTTGCGGGCCGCCGCGCCGTTGCGGGCCGCGTTGCTGCTGCGGGCCGCCGCGCTGTTGCGGGCCGCGCCGCTGTTGCCGGCCGCGCCGCCGTTCTTGACCGTGGTGCCGCCCTTGGCCGTGTTCCTGGCCGCGGCGGCCCGGGCGCCGCTCCGGGCGTTCCGCGCACGGCTTGACTTCGAAGCGGTCATCGCGAGCTTCGCCTCCGGTGATAGCACGGCTGGTGCTGTGCGCACGGTCCGCGGATGCTCAGCGCGACCGGCACCTGACGCCAGATTGTACCCCGCGAGTCTCGGCTTCATCCTGAGCGTCAGCTCAGGATTTAGAGGCTCTTCTCCAGCGACTGGATGGTGGAGGTGCAAGCGCTGGCCGGCTGGTTGCCGGTTATCTTGCAGATCGCGGCCGTGATGTAGTTGGCCGTCCCGACGACGGCCTTGGCCACATCGCTGTTGGGGTTGTTCTTGACCTCCGACGCGATCTTGCTCCAGGAGAGCCCGGCGAGCACCTGCGGGCTGTAGCTGGCCCCGGCGACGATGTACTTGCCGCCGAAGTAGATGAACGGGATCGCGTCCTCGCTGCCCGAGGGCACGTACGGCGGGACATCGTACTTGGTCAGCAGCGCCGTCTGAGCCTTGGTCGGCGTCTCCAGGGCGGTGTAGCCGCCGGACGCCTTGTCCGGGATGTTGGTCTCCGATTCGACCGGGGTGAACGTCAGGTACTTGCTGGTGTAGGTGGAGCCGTGGAACGTGAACGTCGGCGTGTTCGGGTAAGGCTCGGCCTGGCCGGCGCCGTTCGCGGCCGCGGAGTGGATGGTGCTGAGCCCGGAGAAGGTGCCGAATCGGCTCAGCGCCTGGATCATCGCCCACCGCTCGGCCGCGCAGTAGGGGCAGTACTCGGCGCCCATGTACAGCATCTCGGGCTTGCCGTTGGCCGTCAGCGGCGTCCCGTTGGTGACGGCCTTGGGCGTCGCGGTGACCTGGCCGCCGCCGTTCCCGATCGCGTCGGTCGTGCTGGCCGGCACCGACGTGAGGTCGGACACCACGCTGGCCAGGGCCGCGCCGGTGGGGCCGTTCGACGCGCTGGCCGCCGGCGGCTTGCTGTTCGCCTTGACCACGATGAAGGCCACCACGATCGCCACCACGGCGATGATGCTGCCCGACGCGATCAGGATCCGCCGGCGCTGCTCGGCGCGACGTTCGGCCGCGCGCTGGGCGGCAATCCGCTCCCGGCGGCTGCTGTCGGCCTTCGTCCTGCTTGCCTTGCCCATGCTCGCTTCGTCCAACCTTGCGTCAGCCAGCGGGCGGTCTGGCCGCAAGCCTGCTGGTTCCAAACCCGCGCCGACGCGCAGGAGTAGTCCGTCATCCCGGGTACCGGCTCTATGTTAAGCGCTCCGCCAAACCGGCGCGCCCATGCTCAGTGACTCTGCGGCAAACGCTGAGGCGCCCTACAGGTAGGCCCTGGGCGGACACGGCGAGGGGCCGGCCCTCACGGCAGGTAGTGAGGGGGGTGCCGTGAGGGCCGGCGGCTCCGGGTCACGCGGTTGCCCGGAGGCTTCGGCCGACGGTGCCGGCTAAGGCCGGGCGCGGCGCAGCTGATACCGAGGCGATCGATCCTGGCCTGCTCCGCGAGCTCACGGAGCAGTTCCTGGTGGAGCGCTTGCGCAGCGGAAGTGATTGCGATGGAGTCCATCGAGTCTCAGAAATCCCGGCAGCACAGGCAGTAACAACAGTCCCGGCCGTTCCCCGCCATTTCCCCAGCCTCCCCGCCTTGTCGCGTATCGGGACGCGACCCCACCTGCGCAGGCCTGGACATCGGACCGGACCACAGGTGCCCTCGTGACGCGCGATCAACTATGAAAGGGCCATCTCTATAGGATCTAGATTTTTTCTGGATGGGTCGATCAAATCACTGTAACCTTGTTACGAAGCTCCGGCCCTGGAGGGGGGGCGGGCCTTCGGGTCTGAATAGGGTTATCTAGCGAGCGGAAGGTCGGCGAAGCCGTGGCGTTGCGCGTCGGCGTGCTTGGTCAAGTGATGGCCTGGTATGACGACCAGGAGCTACCGGTGGGCCAGCCGAGGCAGCAGGCCGTACTCGGCATCCTGGCGATGCGGGCGAACCGCGTGATATCCCGGGGCGAGCTCGTCGATGCCGTCTGGGGCCAGGATCCTCCCGCCAGCGCCGAGGGCGGCATCTATACCTACGTGGCCGGCCTGCGCCGGGTCATCGAGCCCAACCGGTCCCTGCGCGGCCCTGGCCGGGTGCTGGTATCGTCCGGCGCCGGCTACGTGCTCCACCTGGTACCGGGCCAGCCGGACGCGGTCGCCTTCGAGCAGGACCTGGGCCGGGCCCGCCAGTTGCGCAAAGCCGGCGACGCGGCCGGTGCCGAGGCCGCGCTCGACTCCGCGCTCTCGCTGTGGCGGGGCATCGCGTTCGCCGGGGTGCCCGGGCCGTTCGCGGAGACCGAGCGGATCCGGCTGGGCGAGCTGCGTTCCGCAGCGGCCGAAGAGCGCGCCGACGCGCTGCTATCGCTCGGCCGGCACGAGGAGGTCGTGCCCGACCTGACCGCGATGGTGGCGGACCACCCGCTACGCGAGCGAATGCGCGGGCTGCTGATGATCGCGCTGTACCGCTGCGGGCGGCCGGCCGAGGCGCTGCGCGTATTCGCCGAGGGCCGCAGGGTCCTCGCCGAGGAGCTGGGCATCGATCCCGGCGGCGACCTGTCCCGGATTCACCAGCAGGTGCTGACCGCCGATCCCGCCCTGGCCGTCCCGGAAGGCCCGGTCGTCGTCGCGCAGATGTGGGGGGAGGCAGAGCTGGCTGGGGCCGCCGGGGCCGGGCCCGCGCCCGACGGCGGGCAGCGACGGCCCAGGCCCGAGGACAGGCCCACGCCGGTGCCGGCCCAGCTGCCGCTCGACGCGACCGGCTTCTCCGGCCGCCGCGAAGAGCTCAGCATCCTGCGGGCGATGCTGCCCGCGAAGTCCGCCGCGTCCGGCGAGACCGCCGCGTCCGAGACCGGCGAGGCCGGCCAGAAGGACACAGCCCTGCAGGACACAGCCCTGCAGGACTCCGCCCAGACGGTCCCGATCGTGGTCATCTCGGGCACCGCGGGAACTGGCAAGACCGCGCTCGCCGTCCGCTTCGGCCATCAGGTCGCCAAGCGGTTCCCCGGCGGCCAGCTGTACGTCAACCTGCGCGGCCTGGATCCGTCCACGCCGCCGATGGAGCCGTCCGAGGCGCTTCGCTTCTTCCTCGACGCGCTGGGCGTCCCGCCGCATCGCATCCCGCCCGGCACCGAGGCCAGGTCCGCGCTGTTCCGCAGCCTGCTCGACCACAGGCAGATGCTGATCGTCCTGGACAACGCGCGCGACGTGGCGCAGGTCCGGCCCCTGCTGCCCGGCGCGCCGGGCTCGCTGGTCGTAGTGACCAGCCGCAACGAGCTGACCGGGCTGGTGGCGGCCGAGGGCGCGGTGCCGCTGACACTCGACGTGCTCGACGACGCCGAGGCGGACGAGATGCTCGCCCGCCGGCTCGGCCAGGACCGGATCGAGGCCGAGCCCGCCGCGGCGCACGAGATCGTCGCCGCGTGCGCTCGCCTCCCGCTGGCCCTGGGCATCGCTGTCGGCCGGGCGGCCGGCCGGCCGAAGCGCTCGCTGACCGAGCTTGCCGCCGAATTGCACGACGCCCGGGGCAGGCTGGACGCGCTCGAGGCCGGCGACGCGGTGACGAATGTGCGGGCCGTGCTCTCCTGGTCCTATGACCAGCTCTCCGAGCCCGCGGCTCGGGTGTTCCGCCTGCTCGGCGTGCATCCGGGCCCGGATATCTCACTATCGGCGGCGGCTAGCCTGGCCGGGATGCCGCGCGCTGAGGTCGGCGCCGCGCTGCGCGAGCTGACCAGGACCCACATGGTGGCCGAGTACCTGCCCGCCCGGTTCACCTTCCACGACCTGCTCCGCGCCTACGCAGCCGACCAGGCCGAACGGCACGACCCGGAGCCCGAGCGCCGCGCCGCGATGCACCGGGTGCTTGACCACTACCTGTACACGGCGATGGCGGCCTCCAACCGGTTCAGCCCGTTGCGGTCCGGGCTGCAGCTGGCCGGGCCGCAGCCGGGCGTGTTGCCCGCCGACGTGGCGGACAAGGATCAGGCGATGGCCTGGTTCGACGCCGAGGTCCCGGTGCTGCTCGCGCTGATCGCCTACGCCGACGCCAGCGACTTCGACAACCACGCCTGGCAGATCCCCTGGACGCTCGGCCCGTTCTTCAACCGGCGCGGCCGCTGGCAGGACTACACCGCGACCCAGCAGACCGCCCTGGCGGCGGCCGGCCGCCTCGGCGACACGCTCGCCCTGGCCCACACGCACCATCTGCTCGGCCATGTCCAGGCGCAGACGGGCGCGTACGAAGACGCCGACCCGAACTTCCGCCGCTCGCTCGACCTGTTCCGGGAGCTCGGCGACCGCGCCAACGAGGCCGTGGTGCTCAACGGCCTGGCCGGCATGCTGGAAAGGCAGGAACGCTACCCCGAGGCGCTGGCCGTCGCGCTGGACGCGCTGCGGATGCTCAAGGCCGTCGGGCACTGGTGGACGCAGGCCACCCTGGAGAACGGGGTCGGCTGGCTGTACGCCCACCTGGGCCAGTACGACCGGGCGCTGACCCACTGCCAGCGGGCGCTGAGCCTGCACCGCGACTCCGGCCACCGCGGCGGCACCGCCGACACCCTGGACAGCCTTGGTTTCGTGTACCTGCACCTCGGCGACACCGCCCAGGCCAAGGCGCACTACACCAGGGCCATCGAGGCCTACCGCGAGATCGGCTCGCCGTTCGGCGAGGGCAACTCGCTGAGCGGGCTCGGCGACGCCCTGCTGGCCGAGGACGACCGGGAGGGCGCCCGTGCGGCCTGGCGCGAGTCCGTCGCCATCCTGGACCGGCTCCCGCACCCTCTGGCCGACGACGTCCGGGCCAAGCTCAGCGACCTCGGCCCGGGGAAGCCCGG
>Ga0335083_10012085_pt1 | contig 10352 bp, 5 predicted proteins | sample Lox_Sample_42_FD_206716 | JGI IMG/M metagenome (GOLD analysis project Ga0335083, IMG submission 206716) | Soil microbial communities from Loxahatchee National Wildlife Refuge, Florida, United States - Lox_Sample_4.2 | ecosystem: Environmental > Terrestrial > Soil > Wetlands | place: USA: Florida... | reverse complement strand
GATCCGCTCGAGTTGACCCGCGCTCTGCTCGACAGGACCGCGGTGGTGCGCCATGGTTTCCTCGACGTGCTGGGCGAATCGACGAGCTCTCCTGTTCCGACGTTTGCCCAGCGGGCCATGAACAGCCCCTTCGTGGCGACGGTGTACGAACGGCTGTGGCGTCCGACTTCCTTCTACCTGGCCAGTGGCGTCACCGCCGGGGCCGAGCAGCGCCGCGCGGCATCAGCCCTCAAGCTGCCGACTGCCCAACGATTGCTCGATGTCGCCTGCGGGCCGGGCAACTTCACCGGACCGCTGGCAAAGCAATTGCCGCAGGGGAGCCTGGCGGTGGGATTCGACATCTCCGAGCCGATGCTGAGCCGCGCGGTGCTGGACAACAGCGGGCCGCGCACGTGTTATGTCCGCGGCGACGCCCACATGTTGCCGTTCGACGACGAAACATTCGACGCCGTCTGCTGTTTCGGCGCGCTGTACCTGGTGCCTCAGCCGTTCCGGGTCGCTCACGAGATGGTTCGGGTGCTGCGGCCCGCCGGCCGGATCGCGATCCTCACCAGTTGCGCCGGGCAGGCTGCTCCGATCGAAAAAGCCCTGAAGGCAGGCGCTGGGATGATTGGACTAAAGATGTTCGACCGGAACGACTTCGTCGACCTGTTCTCGTCGGCCGGCCTGGTCGACATCGAGCAAGAGACACAGCGCGCATTGCAGTTCGTCGCCGCCGGAAAGCCACCCGCCAACACCGGGTAAACGTCGCCTGCACGCGCTCAGAATCCGGACACGCCCAGCGTGCGGGCCTTTTCGGGTACTCAGGTGTGACGCGAGTGACCGCTGCGCCGCATTTATGGCCGTCGGGTTACCGGTAAATATGAATGCTCCCGAATATCCTGCGGCCCGCACCGACCGGGCGTTATAGTCGCGGCTATTACGCGGGCGTCAATACAAAGTTGTCAGACGTTCCGCCAGGCTAATTGGGTTAGGGGATCCCGTTGATCGTGGCTGTTGAGTGGTTACCTCGCACGCCCGGGTGCCCTTTGCCGGGCGATCCGGTTCGGTCGAGCGCGGGGTGGGGAGCCGAGATTGCCTGACGACCTTCCGACGCTTCTGCACGTACTGGCGGCCGGATCCTCGTCCGACCGGCTCGCATACCTATTCCTCCCAGACGGGACTTCAAACACCGAGATCCGGTGGACCTACGCCGACGTCGCCGCGCAATCGGCGGCGTTCGCCGCACATCTGGCCGACCGGGGCGTCCGGGCCGGCTCCCGCGTGGTGCTCGCGGTAAATCCCAGCCTGGAGTTCATCGCGGCGATGTTCGGCATCATGCTGCTCGGCGCCGTCCCAGTGCCCAGCTTCCCTCCCTTGAGGCCACGGGAGCTCGACAGGTTCCACGCGATCACCGTCGACTGCGCGCCCGACGCGATCGTGATCGACGCGATGTTCAGCGCGACGATGGAGACCCTGCAGGAACGCCTCCGGCCGGCGGGCCTGGATCCCCAGCTCTGCTACCCCGACGAGCTGCCGTCCTGGCCGGCCGCCGACCTCCCGACCGTTCAGGCCGGCCCCGACGACCTCGCGCTGATCCAGTACACGTCCGGCTCGACGGGAATTCCCAAGGGCGTCTGCCTCACCCACGACAATCTGGTGAGCAACTGCGAAGCGATCATGCGCAACATGGGCCCGAACCCGGACCGCGTCATCGTGTCCTGGCTGCCGCCGTACCACGACATGGGGTTGATGGGAACGATCCTGTACGCCTTCTACCACGGCTGGCCACTGATACTGATGTCGCCGTTGAACTTCATTCAGGAGCCGCGGCTCTGGTTGAAGGCGATCTCCGACTACCGGGCAGTCACCACCGTCGGACCCAACTTCTCGGTCGACATGTGCACCGACGCGATCAACGCCGGCGAAGCCGAAGGCCTGGACCTGTCCACCCTCACCGAGTGGTACTGCGGCGCCGAGCCCGTCAGCATCGACACGCTGACGCGGTTCGAGGAGGCGGCCGTGCCGCTCGGGTTCAATCCGAAAACCATGCTCCCCTGCTACGGCATGGCCGAGGCGACGCTGTTCGTCTCGGGCAAGCGTCGCGGGACCCGCTGGCACACCGAACGCGACCCGCAGCCCGACGGCGACGGCCGCGACCTGGTCAGCTGCGGCGACGTGGACGCCGGCCACACGGTCCGGATCGTCGACCCCGTCAGCCTGCTGCCACTGCCGGACGGCGGGACCGGCGAGATCTGGGTAACCGGGCGCAGCGTCGCCGTCGGCTACTACAACCGCGAGGACGTGACCCGCGAGGTGTTCGGAGCCCAACTCCCCGGCGACGACCGGCGCTACCTGCGCACCGGCGATCTGGGCTTCCTCCACGACGGCGAGCTCTACATCAGCGGCCGCATCAAAGACCTGATCATCGTCAACGCCCGCAACATCTACCCCCAGGACGTCGAGGCGGCCGTCGGGCGCGCGGCTCCGAGTATCCGTCGGGCGGTGGCGTTCTCGATGTCCGCTCAAGGTTCCGAGCGCCTCGTCGTCCTCGCCGAAGCCGGCCAAGGGGACGACCCAGACGACCAATTCGAGGCGATCGTCGAAGCGATACGCACCAATGTGACGGCAGAGTTCGGCGTCGGGCCCGACGTCCACCTGTGCGCGAAACGAACCATTCCCACCACGACGAGTGGAAAACTCCGCCGCCAGGAGGCCAAGCGGATGTTCCAGTCGGGCGAGGTGACCGTGATGCACGCCGACCGACGAGCGATGGAGTACACGGGATGAGCACCGACGCCGCAGAATCACGAACCCGGGCCGATCGCACCGAACCCGAACGCGACGTGCTCGCCTCGCGTCTCGCCTACCTGACCGTCGGCCTGCCGACGCTGGGCACGATAGGTGCCGTCGCGTACGCGATCTACGACGGGTTGACGGTGACCGACGTGGCCTTGTTCCTGACCATGTTCGTGATCACCTCGCTGGGCGTGGAAGCGGGCCTGCACCGCTACTTCACGCACCGCTCTTTCGAGGCGTCCGAACCGGTGAAAGTCTTTCTCGGCGTGGCCGGTTCGATGGCCGCCCAGGGACCGATCATCTTCTGGGTCGCCAACCACCGGCTGCACCACGCCTTCGCCGACACCGACCGCGATCCGCATTCGCCGAAACCGCGCGGACCGGGCTTGAAGGGTCGGGTAAAAGGGTTGTGGCACGGCCATCTCGGCTGGCTGTTCACCGTGAAGAAGATCGACTGGAGTCGGCACACCCGCGACTGGCTGGCCGACTACCGCGTCGTATGGATCAATACCGCGTACTTCTGGCTGGTGCTGCTCGGCATCGTGGCCCCGGGCCTGATCGGCCTGGCGGTGACGCAGACGCTGCACGGCTTCGTCGGCGGCGTCCTGTGGGGCGGTTTCGCGCGCATCTTTGCGCTGGACCACTCGGTGTGGGCAGTGAACTCGCTCGGCCACACGATCGGAAACCGCGAGTTCGACGTGCGCGACGGGAGCCGCAACATCGGGGTGCTGGCGCCGCCCACGATGGGCGGGTCCTGGCACAACAACCATCACGCCCGGCCGGTGCTGGCGCAGACCCGTCAACACTGGTGGCAACTCGACCTGGCCGGGGAGTTCATCAGGTTGCTCGACCATGCCGGACTGGTGCGAAACGTCCGATATGCCAATTCTTCTGAGCGCAAAGAGGTGGGGCAGTGACAACCATGAAAGCCACAGGCACCACCGACGAGTCGCTGCTGCGCGCGATCGTGCAGCTCGACCCGAGGAGTGCCCGCGCCAAAAAGGTGGTCGCGGGGGCCACCATCGGGGTGCCGACCATCGGGTTCGCCATCGCGATCTACCTGATGATCATCGGCAAGGCCACCGCCCTGGACTACACACTGTTCGCGGTGTTCTACGCGATCCACATCTTCGGCGTGACGGTCGGCTACCACCGTTACGCAGCGCACAAGTCCTTCAAGACATCTCCGTTCTTCGAGGGCGTGCTGATGATCACCGGATCGATGGCGCTGGAGGGCCCGGTGCTGCACTGGACGGCAACCCACCGCCGCCACCACCGGTACGCCGACGAGATGGGTGACCCGCATTCGCCGCACTTGAGCGGAGACGGTTTCCGGGGAGCGATGAAAGGCCTTTGGTACGCCCACATTCCGTGGATGCTGAGCGACCAGGAGTCACGGCTCAACGTCTTCGCGCCGGACGTGCTGCGCAACCAGCGCCTCTACTTCTACAACCGGACCTATCAGATCTGGGCGCTCACCGGACTGCTGCTGCCGGGCGCTCTCGGGTGGGCCATCGGCGGCACGCCCTGGGCCGCGTTCTCCGGCTTCATCTTCGGCGGCCTGGCGCGGGCCTGCGCTGCCAACCAGGCGATGTGGTGCGTCGGGTCGATCAGCCACATGGTCGGGTCGCGCCCGTTCGCCAACCGCGACGACAGCGCCAACAACTGGCCGGTCGCCTTCCTGACCTTCGGCGAGGGCCTGCAGAACAACCACCACGCCTTCCCGGGCGCCTACCGGCACGGAATGCGTTGGTGGGAACCGGATATGAGCGCCTGGATCATCTACGGCCTGTCCAAGGTGGGCGTCGTGTGGGACCTGCACATGCCGCCCAAGAAGACGATCAACAACAAGTTGCGGCGAAACAGACTCAACAACGCGAATCCCCAACTGCCCCGAGATATCACAGAAGAGGTTTGACCATGTTCGGAAAACAGAACCCGCAGATCGAGGGACCGCTCACCTACGACTCGTTGCGGTCGTGGATGGTGGAGGACCTGGCCCGCCGGTTGCGTTGTGCCCCAGAGGACATCGACACCACCAAGCCGTTCGACGCGCTGGGCCTGGACTCGCGTAACGCCGTGCAGATTTCGGGTGCGCTGCAGAAGGTGGTCGGCAAGCGACTGTCCCCGGCTGTGCTGTTCGACCACGAGACCATTGACGCCCTGGCCGACTACCTGGCCGGCGAGCTGCAGATTCCGGGCCGGACGGGCGGTCTTGACCCAGTTCCCTGATCCCCCCGGCGGGGAGTTTGCCATCCCCTCGGTGGTGCGCGAACGTGCCAGCCTGGTGCCCAACGGACCCGCGTTCACGTTCGTCGACTATGCTGCCGATCCCGCCGGCGCCAAGGAGACGCTGACCTGGTTGCAGCTCTACCGTCGCTCCTGCGGTGTGGCCCAGGCGCTGGGCCGCAGCGGCTCGAAGGGCGACCGGGCCCTGATCGTCGCGCCGCAGAGCCTCGACTACATCGTGGCGTTCGTCGGCGCGCTGCAGGCCGGAATGGTCGCCGTGCCGCTGTCGGTGCCCCAGCTCGGCGAGCACGACGAGCGGACCAGCTCGGTGCTGGCGGATTCGACGCCGACGGCCGTGCTGACGACGTCGGCGGTATCCGCCGGGATGCAGCCCTACCTGCGGGGCATCGGGCCGGCGCCGGCGGTGATCGAGGTCGACCTGCTCGACCGGGTGGCCCCGACCAAGTTCACCCGCCATGACCTGAGCGACTTGAACGATCAGGTCGCCTACCTGCAGTACACGTCGGGGTCGACGCGCACGCCCGCCGGGGTGATGGTCTCGCACCGCAATCTGGCCGCCAACTTCGAGCAGGTAATGCGTTGCTACTGGGGCGATTCCGACAAGGCCGCGCCGACGGACACCACGATGGTGTCGTGGCTGCCCTTCTACCACGACCTCGGGTTGTGGATCGGGGTCAGCTCGCCGATGCTGGCCGGCTTGCATTCCGTGGTGTTCAGCCCGATGTCATTCCTGATGCGCCCGGCCCGCTGGCTGCAGCTGATGGCCGCCTACCCCAAGGTGTTCACCCCGGCCCCGAACTTCGCGCTGGACCTGGTGCTGCGCCGGGTCACCGATAAGGATCTCGTCGGGCTCGACCTCAGCGACGTCGGGCATGTGATCAGCGGAGCCGAGCGGGTGCACGCCGCGACGCTGCGTCGGTTCGCGGATCGGCTGGCACCCTGCGGTCTACGCCCCGAGACGCTGTGCCCGTCCTACGGTTTGGCCGAGGCGACGGTGTACGTGGCGGCCAGCCCGGCCGAGACCTACCCGAACGTCGCGCATTTCGACACCGAGAAGCTGGCGGTCGGTGTCGCCGAGCGTTGTGCGGGCGGGACCGACCAGGGCTTGGTCGGCTACGCGGTGCCGGAGTCGCCGTTGGTCCGCATCGTCGACCCGGAGGCCAGGACCGAGCTGCAGGCCGGAACCGTCGGCGAGATCTGGGCGCACGGCGACAACAACGCGCTGGGCTACTGGCAGCGGCCCGACGAGACCGAGCGGACCTTCAAGGCTCGTCTGGTCGACCCCTCGGCGGGTACGCCCGAAGGCCCGTGGCTGCGCACCGGCGACCTGGGCGTGATCAGCGAGGGCGAGCTGTTCATCATGGGCCGCATCAAGGACCTGCTGATCATCTACGGCCGCAACCACTACCCCGACGACATCGAGGCGACGGTCGGCGACATCACCGGCGGCCGCGTCGCAGCGATCTCCGTCCCCGGCGACCAGGGTGAGCAGCTGGCGGTCATCGCCGAGGTGCTGCCCGACGGCTTCTCCGCCGACGAGGTCGCCGAGGAGGTGGAAGCGCTTGAGCGCGCGGTCATCTCGGCGGTGTCAACCGGCCACGGGGTCCGGGTGGAGGCATTCCTGCCGGTCCCGCCCGGCTCGCTGCCGCTGACCACCAGCGGCAAGGTCCGGCGCGCCACGTGCGTCGAGATGTACCGCAGCGGTGGGTTTGTCAGGGTCGACGCCGACGACGAGTTCGACGACGAGGCCGCTGCCGGCGCCGACGACGTGCTCGTCGTCGACGGGCGCAACCACTGCCCGGACGACATCGAGGCCACCATCAGCAAGATCACCTCAGGGCAGGCCGCTGTGATTTCGGTGCCGCGCGATCCGGACGAGGAGTTGGTCGCGATCGTCGAACTCACCACGGAGCAAACGGGTTCCGCCGACGGACCGACCCCCCGGTTGCGCGCGATCAAGCGGGACATCATGTCGGCGCTGTCGACCTCGCACGGGCTGCGCGTCACCGATCTGGTTCCGGTGCCGCCCGGGGCGCTTCCGGTGGCCAGTGGCGGCAAGGTGCGGCGGTCCGCGTGCGTCGAGCGCTACCGCAACAACGAGTTCAAGCGTCTTGACGTGTCGGCGAACATGCTCGACGACACCTGGTAGGGCTTGGTTCAGCAGGCGGGCGATCCCACCTGTCACTTCCGTCACCGCGCGCACGTTGACTCATACCGTCGCGCTGTCGACGCGGCCTGGCGTAGCGAGAGCGCGGCCGACAAATCTACGACCGGGTCAGCAGCAACTTGTACGCGGTTGCGCTGATGTTCGCCGCCCGCCACACCCAGACCGGCGTGCCACGCCAGCCCACCGGCTATCAGCGACGAATTCCGTTGTCGCGCAGAGGCGGACAAAAGGACATCCACCTCACAGCGCGGCGGCCACCAGCTGGTCGGCGAGCCGCGCGCCAAGCGAGGCCACTCCCCCGCCGCGGCTGAGCTCCATCGCCGAGATCTGCACGTCCAGCGCGACGTTGACCCTGGTGCGCAGCTCGGCCGCCATCAGCGAGTCCAAGCCGAGTTCGGTCAGCGGGGCGTCCCGGTCGACCATTTCGGCGGGCACACCCAACACCGCGGCCAGCTGTTCGCAAAGCAGGTGGGTGACCGCTTCGGCCCGCTCCTCGCTCGACATCGCCGAAAGTTCGGCGCGCACCGACCCGCTGGCCTCGTCGGCGACCTTGGCCGCCTTGACCTGCTCGGCGAATCGCGGAGTGCCTGACGACGTCGGGTACAGCGCACCCCACACCGCCCAGTCGACGTCGGCGATCGCCGCCTGCACTGGGCGCAGCCCGATCGCCACGTCCAGATACGCGCAGGCGGCGTCCAGGGCCAGCGGATGCACGCCGTTGAGCGCCAGGAACGCGGCGAGCTGCTCGCTGGTCGCGGCCATGCCTCCCTCCAGCGATCCCCAGTTCACCGACAGCGCCGGCAGTCCACGGCTCGCTCGGTACTGGGCCAGCGCGTCGAGCGCCGCATTGGCTGCCGCGTAACTGGTCTGCCCGATGGTCCCGGCCTGGCTGGTCACCGAGCTGTAGAGCACAAAGTGGTCGAGCTCGGTGCCTGCCAACGCGTCGTGAAGGATGTACGCGCCCTTGGTCTTTGGCGAGAGCACTGTGTTCAGGCCCTGCCGGGTGAGCTTGGTGACCGGCTCGTCCGCCAGGACGCCGGCAGCGTGGAACACGCCGCGCAGCGGCGGCCCGTCGGACAGCCGGGCCAGCAGCGCGTCCACGCTGGCCCGGTCGGCCACGTCCAGCTGCTCGACGCGCACCTCGGCGCCACCGGCCCGCAGCGCCTCCACCGCGGCCTGCTGCTCGGGGCTGGCGGCACCACGCCGACCCGCCAGCACAATGCAGCCGGCACCCTTGGCGGCCAACCACTTTGCCGTGGCCAGGCCGAAGTCTCCGAGCCCGCCGGTGACCAGATACGCCGCGTCCGAACGGATTTCGGTGACCGGCCGGGCCGGCTTGATCGGCGGCTCCGGCTCGTTGAAGTCCAGCACGATGCGGCCCAGATGGGTCGAGCGGGCCACCTGGCTGAAGGCATCCGCCAGCTGCGACACCGGCATGATCCGGGTGGGCAGCAGCTCGTACTCCCCCGCCCGCAGCGACGCCAGAACTTCGCGACTTACCTGCTGCGCCAGGTCTTTTCGGTGGGCCATCATGCGATCCATGTCGACGGAGATCAGCGACAGGTTCTTGTTGAAGACCCCCATGTCGATCAGCCGGCCGCCGAAGATCTCGGTCTTGCCGACTTCGACCACCCGGCCGAACTCCGCGGCCGCCTCCATCAGCGCCAGCACCGCCTCGCCGGGAGCCGAGTTCAACACGACGTCCACGCCGTGCCCCCCGGTGAGCTGCTGGACCTCTTCCACCGCCGACAGCGACCGGGAGTCGATGACGTGCTTGGCCCCGAGCGTGCGCAGCAGGTCGGCGCGCTCCGGGGAGGACGCGGTGGCGATCACCTGAGCACCCGCCTTGGCGGCGACCTGCACGGCGGCCATGCCCACGCCGCCGGCGCCGCCGGCCACCAGCACCCACTCGCCGGGCTGCACCCGGGCCGCGTGCTTGAGCGCGTACTGCGCGGTCATGAACACCACGACCGACCCGCACGTCTCCAACGACAGGCCGTCGCCGGGTTCGAAGGCACCCGCGTCATGTCCGACCGTGATGTAGCGGCGGGCCATCCCCGGGACGCTCACGAATCGGGACTCGCCAACCGTGAACCCGCTGACCCCGGGACCGATCCGGGTGACGACCCCCATGCCCTCCATCCCGAGTTCCGTGCCGAACCAGGTGCCGGCGAGCTCGGCCTCACCGAGCACACCGAGGATCTTCATCGGATCCTTGAAGTTCAGGCCGATGCCATCCATCCGGATTTCGATCTCACCGGGCCCGGGGGCGCGCCGCGGGATCTCCCGCAAGAAGAGGTCGGAGAGTCGTCCGGGGGGCGCTTCCATCTCGAAGTTGGTGTCCAGGTCGTCCAGCGGCTGGGATTCTTCGAGAGGTTCCAGGCGGCCGGACAGGCTGGACTGGTTGACGATCACCTTCCGCACGTCGTCGCGCAGGGCCACCTCGTCCGCGTCGTCGCTCGCGTAGGCCTCGGTGACCAGCGATTCCAGCACGACGGTGGACAGCTGGCCGGCGTGATCGACGTCGACGATCCGCCAGCTCAGGTTCGGCTGCTCGTTGCGCAGCACCCGGCGGGCGCCGACCAGGGCGGCCGCCGCCAAGTCCGGCTCGTTCTGGTCGCCCGGCACCTGCACCGCGCCGCGGGTGATCACCAGGCCGTGCATCGGCAGGTCCGAGCCGCCCAGCAGCGCCTCGTCCTGCACGTTCTGCATCGCGCGGGCCGACCCGCCCAGCATCGCGGGCAACTCGCCGACGCGCGCCATCGGGTCCCGCGCCGAGCCCTCCTCTGCGACCGCGATCAGGGTGACGATCATGGGGCGGGTGTCGTCTCCGTCGGCCGCCAGCAGCCGGCGCAATTCGGCCTCGACTTCGGCGCAGATCTGTTCCGGATCGTCGCCGCGGACCGTGAGCACGCCCTCGGTGCCGCGTTCGGTCGCGTAGTCGCGGGCCCACGAGGTGGACTGCTCACCGGCGGCGATCAGCAACATCCGCTCGCCGGCCAGCGCGGTGGCCTTCGCGGCCGTATGCCGGGGCGGCCGCTCCTCGAACACCGGCTCCATCCACAGCCGTTCCAGCTCCTCGAGCACCGGCCGCGACGGCGTGATCGGCCGGAACTGCACCCGGTGCAGTTCGACCAGGACTTCACCGTCGGGGTCG
>Ga0335083_10012084_pt1 | contig 10353 bp, 9 predicted proteins | sample Lox_Sample_42_FD_206716 | JGI IMG/M metagenome (GOLD analysis project Ga0335083, IMG submission 206716) | Soil microbial communities from Loxahatchee National Wildlife Refuge, Florida, United States - Lox_Sample_4.2 | ecosystem: Environmental > Terrestrial > Soil > Wetlands | place: USA: Florida... | reverse complement strand
TGAACACGGCGGGGCCGACTTCGGTTTTGCCTTTGGCGACGTGGCGCGGTTCCGGGTCAGTGTGTTCAAGGAAAAGGGCAACTTCGCCCTGGTGCTCCGCCAGATTCCCAACAAGCTGTTGACCCTGGAACAGATCGGAGTTCCCCCCAGCACCAAGGAGCTGCTGTACAAGCCGCGCGGCCTGGTGCTGGTGACCGGGCCGACCGGTTCGGGCAAAACGACCACGCTCGCCTCCATGCTCAACGTCATCAATGAGGAACGCGATGAGGCGCACATCGTCACCATCGAGGACCCGATCGAATATTATCATCATCACAAAAAGGCGCTGGTCACGCAGCGTGAAATCGGCGTGGACGTGCCGAACTTCGCCGAAGGCCTGCGCCGCGTGCTGCGCCAGGACCCGGACATCATTCTGGTGGGGGAAATGCGCGATTTGGAAACCATCGAGGCGGCCATCACGGCGGCGGAAACGGGCCACCTGGTTTTTGGCACGCTGCATACGACGGGCGCGGCCAAGACGATTGACCGCATCACCAACGCGTTTCCGACCAACCAGCAGGAAATGGTGCGGATCCAGCTTTCCACCGTCATGCAGGCGGTGATTTCCCAGTTGCTGATTCCCCGGATCGACAAGCCGGGCCGCGTGGCGGTTTTTGAAGTCATGGTCAACACGCCCTCCATTGCCGCCCTGATCCGCGACAATAAAACATTCCGCATCAATTCGGACATCCAGACCGGCGCCAAATACGGCATGGTGACCCTCGACTCGTTCCTGATGGACAAGTACCAGCAGGGCATGATTGCGCGCGAAGAGGTCATCACCAAGGCGCAGGATCCGACGACGATCCAGCAAAAGTTGCAGGAGCTGGAGCTGGCCCAGTCCCTGAGCGCCGAGGCCGCCCCGTCCAAACCGAAATCCAAATGATGCTTTCCTGAAATGGCCGAAGAAGTATCCAATCCATTGCTGTCACTCGTCCGCGAGTTGGGGCTGATTGACGACCTGCAATACGAGGAGGTCGCCTCCGAATTCAAGCGCAGCGGCACCCCCGTCATCACGTTGCTGCAGGATTTCGGCATCATGCAGCTGGACGACGTGCTGCAGGTGATGGCGAATTATCTGGGCACCAAGGTCGTCGCCCTGCGCGATGTCCGCTTTACGCCCGAATTGCTGCAGACGATTCCGGCGAATGTCGCGCGCATGTATCAATGCCTGCCGGTCGGCGCCGAGAACGGCACGGTGCAGGTGGCGCTGGCCGACCCGCTGGACCCGGGCCGCCCGGACGAAATCCATTTTGCCATCAAAAAGGACATCCAGGTGGTGGTGGCCGATCCGGTCGACATCGAGAAGGCGATCGAACAGCATTACGGCCAGGAGACGGGGGATGTTTCCGAGATCCTCAAGGAACTGGGGGCGGACGCGGAAATTGCCCGCGAAGCGAGCGAAGCCGCCGACGACGCGAAGCTGGCGGAGGATCTGGCCAACCAGGCGCCCATCGTGAAATTTGTGAACCTGGTTTTGTTCCAGGCCATCCAGGACCGGGCGAGTGACATTCATTTCGAACCGTTTGAAACCGAATTCCGCATCCGTTACCGCGTGGACGGCGCCCTCTACGAAATGTCGCCACCGCCGAAACACCTGGCCCTGCCGGTGATTTCGCGCATCAAGGTCATGTCCGGCCTGAACATTTCCGAAAAGCGGCTGCCGCAGGACGGGCGCATCAATTTCGCCATGGCCAACCGTCAGATTGATTTGCGCGTGTCCACGCTGCCGACGCAGTTCGGGGAGTCCGTCGTGCTGCGCGTGCTCGACCGGGGCGCGGTCAACCTGGACATTGAAACCCTGGGCTTTCCCAAATACGTGCATGATTACGTGACCGAGGCCATCCAGCGGCCCAATGGCATCATGATTGTCACCGGCCCGACCGGGTCGGGCAAAACCACGACGCTCTATTCCTGTTTGCGGCGCATCAACACCCTGGATGCCAAATTGCTCACCGCCGAAGACCCGGTCGAATACGACATCGAGGGCATCATGCAGGTGGCCATCAACGATGCGGCCGGTATGACCTTTGGCAAGGCACTGCGCTCCTTTCTGCGCCAGGACCCGGATATCATCATGGTGGGGGAAATGCGCGACCTGGAGACGGCGCAGATTTCCATTCAGGCCTCACTGACCGGGCACCTGGTCCTGAGCACGCTGCACACCAACGACGCGCCGGGAGCAGTGACGCGCCTGCTGGACATGGGCGTCGAGCCGTTTTTGATTTCCTCGACCCTGATGGCGGTGCTCGCTCAGCGGCTGGTGCGGACCATCTGCCCCAATTGCCGGACACCGTTCGAACCGACGGAGGATCAGCTGGGCCTGTTGAATCTCTCGCCGCACGATCTGGGCGACAAGGTCTTTCATTACGGCCGCGGCTGTTCGACCTGCAACGACACCGGCTACAAGGGCCGCAAGGGCATCTTCGAACTGCTCATCATCAGCGAAGCGATCCGGACCTTGATCAATGAGCGGGCGCCGACCGTGGTCGTGCGCCAGAAAGCGGTCGAGCTGGGGATGGTGACCTTGCGCGAAGACGGCTTGCGCAGTATTTTTGAAGGTGATACCACTATTGAGGAAATCGTCAAATATACTTAACGGGTGGCGGGTGCCGGGTGGCGCGTGACGCGGGTTGCCAATCACGTCACGCCACACAGGCCGCTCGTTACCACAACAGTTATGCCGAAATACAGCTACGTGGCGCTGGATGCGCACGGTAAGGAAACCAAAGGCACGATCGAGGTCGCCAGCCAGAACGAGGCCATCGGTCGGGTCAAGGAAATGGGTTTCTTCCCGACCAAGATTGTTGAATCGGAAAAGCCGCAGGAAAAGACCGCCCGCAAAAAAGCCAAGGCGGCCGCCAAGCCGGCCGGCGGCAAAAGGAGAGGGTCGCTCGACATCCAGATTAAGATCCCGGGTCTGAGCGGACGGGTAAAGCCCAAGGTGCTGACGACCTTCACCCGCCAGCTGGCCACGCTGGTGGACGCGGGCCTGCCGCTCCTGCGCGGGTTGCGCGTGCTCGAAAAACAGGAACGCAACGCCACGCTCCGGGGCATTCTCGGCGAGCTGGCCCTCGCCATCGAAGGCGGCAGCACATTTTCCGAGGCCCTGGCGCAGCATCCCAAGGTTTTCAACCGCCTGTTCGTGAACATGGTCAAGGCGGGTGAATTGGGCGGCGTGCTGGAGGTGGTGCTCAAACGTCTCGCGGAGTTTTCCGAAAAGGCGCAGAAGATCAAAGGCAAGGTCAAGGCGGCCATGTTTTATCCGGTGGCCGTGCTCATCGTGGCCACCGGCATCATGATCCTGCTGCTGACGTTCGTGATCCCCAGGTTTCAGGGCGTCTTTGAAGGCATGGGCGTCACGATGCCGAAATTCACCCTGTTTGTGCTCGCGGTCAGCGCGGCCGTGAAGGACCACTTTTTTGTGACCTCCATGTGCGTCGCGGCCGGTGTGGTGGTGTTTTTATTGATCATCCGGACCAAGTTCGGCCGGCTGGTCTGGGACAAATTCCAATTAAAAGTTCCGGTCCTGGGCCCGGTGATCAGCAAGGTGGCCATCGCCCGCTTCACCCGCACCCTCGGCACGCTGGTCAGCAGCGGTGTTCCCATTTTGCAGGCGCTGACCATCGTCAAGGAAACCGCCGGGAACGTCGTCATCGCCAACGCCGTCTCCGGCGTTCATGAAGCGGTCAAGGAAGGCGAAACCATTACCGCACCGTTGGAAGGTTCCGGGGTCTTTCCGCCCATGGTCGTCAGCATGGTGGACGTGGGTGAGCAGACCGGCGCCCTGCCCGAAATGTTGCTGCGCATTGCCGATGGCTACGACGAAGAAGTGGACAATGCCGTGTCCGCCATGACTTCGCTGCTGGAACCCATCATGATTATTTTTCTGGCCGTTATCGTGGGCAGCATCGTCATCGCCATGTTCCTGCCGCTGATTGCAATGATCAACAACCTGTCCGGCAATGGCGGCGGCGGCGGTTGACCATCATTTTTGTTCAACCAAACATCAGCTGGCTTCGGTTCGATAAAAAACCGTTGACAAAGAACAGCATCCATGCGTAAATACATTGTAAAGACATTGCATTGGCGTATTATTTACAGTTAGCTCGTTATGGAGTTTGATTGGAATAACGCGCCGTTTGAGACGGATAGCTCTTTGACTCAGTTGGAAATTGAAGAGTCGTTTGAAGACCCTTTTGCCATCCGGTTGTTGCCGGACTCCTCGCGCTTCGGCGTCCAGGCGCGCTTTTTCAACCTGGGCCTGTCGGCGGGGGGCGTCGGCGTCTTCAGCGTGTATCGCACAAATGGGCGGCTGGTGCGCGTGCTGCTGGCCCGCCCGTTCGAGCCGGAGGAACGATTCTTCTATCAACGGAAGATGGATCAGACTTTGAGCACAGGTGAAAGGTGACGCGTGATCCGGCGGGCTGCGGCAATTCCTCCTCGTCGTCGTCCTCGCCCTCGTAATCGAAAACTGAAACGAGGATGAGGACGAGAACGAGAACAAACCGGATATGCGAACTTTTGCCAGATGGGAAGAAGTGCCGCTCTTCGACAGCGAAGAGGCGGAGGCGGATTATTGGGCGGAGAACCGGCCCGACCTGCGCCTGATGGAGACGGCGGTGGCCGGCAGCGCCGAGTCCGCCGAGTCCGTGACCATCACGCTGCGGATTGACCCGCGGATGCTGGCGCGGATCAAGCGCCTGGCGCGCTCGCGCTATTTGAATTACCAGAGCATGATCAAGCAGTGGCTCAGCGAACGAATGGAACACGAAGTGCGTGAACGATGAAAACAAAAAACAAATTGCCGATTGCCGATTGCCGATCGTTGATTAACCCGCAAAGGTTCATGGGCTTTCCCGGTTCAATCGTAAATCGTAAATCACCAATCGTAAATATTTGGGCCTTCACCCTGATCGAACTGCTCACCGTCATTGCGGTCATCGCCATCATTGCCGCCCTCATTTTTCCGGTCGCGAGCACCGTGAAACGGCAGACGATTCTTCACAGTGCGCAGGCCCAGATGGCCCAGTTGGAGACCGCGCTCGAGCGTTATAAATCCGTGTACGGCTTTTATCCGCCGGGCTCGTCCCGGGTCCTGACCAACCAGCTTTACTATGAACTCGTGGGGATGACCAATGTCGCCTTGCCTCCCGCTACCCCGATTTATCAGCCGTTGGGCGATGTCAGTCAGCAACTCACCCTCGCCCAGTTGAATGCGGCGTTTGGCGTCAGTGGTTTCATGAATTGCACCAAACCCGGCTCGGACGAAGCCGCGGGCCGCGCGGAGGATTTTCTTCCGGATCTCAACACCAATCAATTCGGTGCGATGTCGGTGGGCGGGACAATGGTCAACCTGCTGGTGACTCCCGTCGGCGGGCCGGATTCGTCCTATAATCCACTGGGGACCGCCAACGCCGGCCTGAATCCGTGGCGTTATGCCTACCCCGGAACCAACAATCCGGGCTCGTATGATTTATGGATCCAACTCGAAATCGCCGGGAAAACCAACCTGGTCTGCAACTGGACCAAATCGGTGCAGATTAACAACAACTCGATGCCCTGACTTTTATGTGCCGCCGCGTCCCATCCAAATCCAGCCGGCCGGTAGTGATACATTTTGAAACTTTCGGCGGGGCGAGCGTACTCGCGAGCCGCAGCCGCCGGGTTTTGACGCCCCAAAGCCGGCTCGTCAGCAGCCTCGCCCCACCAAATTTTGCCACTGGTCGCCGGTTGCCCTGCTGCCTGACCATTGACTGGCACGACTGTGCCTGGCGACCGCGCGTTATCCGGGCGGCACCGGTCTCCGATCCGGCGTTCTGGCGTCCGGCGTTGGGCGGGTCCCGGGACAGACTCATACTGAATTGCCTGCGGCCGGTGGCCGCCGGGCGGGAGGCCGGCGTTCCGTCGGCGGAACCATTCCGTGTCGTCCGGCCCTCGCCGCGTCGAAGAACCCCTTTTATCTTATGAAAAGCATTCCTTTAAACTTCGAAATCCAAAATCAACCGCCTGGGGCGATGTCCTCAATCGTAAATCGTAAATCGCCAATCGTAAATGAGCGGGCTTTCACCATCGTGGAACTACTCACCGTCATCGCCATCATCGCCATTCTGGCGGCCATCCTGTTGCCGGCCTTGGCGGCGGCCAGAGTCCAGGCCCAGAAAAAGCAGGCGCTGCTGCAAATCCGCGACCTCGCCACGCAGATTCAAAATTACGATTCGGCCTACAGTCGGATGCCGATTTCCCCTGCCGCTCAGGCGGCGGCAATGCAAACCGGCAACAGCGGCATGTTTACTTACGGCGGTCTGTTTGCGACTCCCGTCAACGGGGTGACGTGGCCGCCCGCTCCGGTTCCGGCGAATTATTATCCGAGCAACAACGAGGTGATTGCCATTTTGATGGACATCACCAACACCACGGTGACGATGGTCAACCAGAACCACCAAAAGAATCCGCAACAGACCGCTTTCCTGAACGCGAAGATGTCGGGCTGGGATCCGACGCAGGGCGGTACGCCGCAGGCCGGTGTGGGCAACGACCTGATTTACCGCGATCCGTGGGGGAATCCGTATGTCATCACCATGGACTTGAATGCGGACAATCAGTGCCTGGACGCCTTTTATCGCCTGCAGGCGGTGTCGGGTACCGGCAGCGTGACCGGGCTTAACGGCCTGATTAATTCAACCGATGCCAATGGGGCGGGCAACAACTTCGCTTTCCACGGCAACGTGATGGTCTGGTCCGCCGGGCCGGATGGGAAGGTGGATCCCAGTTCCGGCGCCAACAGCGGCGTGAACAAGGACAACATCCTGAGCTGGCAATGATCCTTCCATTTACGATTTACGATTTACGATTTACGATTTGTAGAAAGTCGGAGGAGTTTTCGGCTTTCAATCATCAATCATCAATCATCAATCATAAATTCCGGCGGGCTTTTACCATCATTGAATTGTTGACGGTGCTGGGCATCATGGCGGTGCTGGCGGCGCTGGCGGTGCCGGCGCTCAAGAATTTCGGGCGGGCGGACGCCATGACCGCCGCCACGCAGCAGATGCTCAACGACGTTTCCCGCGCCCGCCAACTGGCCATCAGCCGGCGCACGACCGTGTACATGGTTTTCGTCCCGACCAATTTCTGGCAGGGCCTGAACACGTCGGTGCAAAGTGAGCCGGCCACAACCAATCTGTGTGACAAGCAAATGACCGGTTACACGTTTGCATCTTACGGCGCGGTCGGGGATCAGCCGGGCCAACATCTATGGCATTACCTCGCGCCGTGGCAGGCGCTGCCGGAGGGCGCGTGCATTGCCGAACAAAAGTTCAATCAAGGGACATGGCCCAACGCCCCATATACGGTTACCGATCCGTTTAACAACACCAGGGGCTACAACATTTACGGTTTTAATCTCACCAACAGCCTCCCGTTTCCGACGGAAACGAACAGCGTTCCTGTTAATTATTTCCTGCCGTACATCGCCTTTAACTACCTGGGCCAGTTGACCGATGACGGACAGACCATGGCGGCCCGGCACGAATACATCCCGCTGGCTCGGGCCAACATCGTGCCGGGGGTGGACGCGGAGACCAAGACCTTTCAACTCCGGTCGCCGCAGGTCATCGAATCTCCGCCCGGCAACAGCACCAACGCGTATAACATCATCGACATCGACCCGCTGACGGGCCGGGCGACGCTGCAGCAACCGAAAATGCAATGAGAACAAATGTGACACGTGGCAAGTGGCAGGTGACAAGCAACGTCACGATGGCAAATCGTGTCACGTGTCACATGTCACATGTCACCTGCCGCGGCTTCACCATGGTCGAAATCGCCATCTGCCTGGCCATCATCGGCATCGCCCTGGTCGCCATCATCGGCGTGCTGCCCATCGGCGTCAACGTCCAGAAGGACAATCGCGAGGAAACGATAATCGACCAGGATGCGTCCGTGTTCCTGGAGAACATCCGCAACGGCGCGCGCGGCCTCGATGACCTGACCAATTACGTCGTAGCCATCAGCAATTCGTGGACGTTGTACGACATCAACGGGAGGGCGAGGTCTTTCGGTTTTAACGGTTATAATTACACCAACGCTACAGCCTACGCACAGTCCGTTCCCGCCATGGCCCTCACCAACGGGGCGAACATCATCGGACTTCTGAGTCTGCCGGAATTCACAGACAACTTTGGCGTTCCCATTCCCAACCTGAATAACGGTGGTTATAGCAATTACGTCGTTGCCTACGTCCGTTCCCTGAGTGGGTCGGCAGTGGAAAAGCCGCCGCAGGACAATGACATCATTCGTGGTGATTCCTTCAGCTACAAGATGATTTGTCAAAACGTGCCGGTGGCGGTCTATGTTCCGCCGAACTGGCAGGGCCAATCGTACAACGCGGGTAGTGCGGTTTTTTATAATGGGAGCTTCTGGCGGGCAACCGCCAAGACCGGATCGGGGGATATCCCAGGCGAGTCTCCTGTGTGGGCTCGGGACTCCTATTCCCAGCAGTTGACCGCCAATTTGCGGGAACTACGCTTCACGTTCCTCTGGCCGTTGCTGCCCAATGGCAGCACCGGCAATGGCCGCCAGACTTTCCGCACTTCAGTTGACGGTCAGATTGCGCAAATCATTATTGATCCCAATAATGGAAAGAACGCCTTGTATTTCTTCCAGCCGGGATCCTTTGCCGCCGCGCCATGAAGCAAGACTTCCAGATTCCAGCTTCCGGGTTCCAGGTTCCGCAACGGAATTTGAAAGTCGCCGGCTTGCGCTGTCATTCAATCGTAAATCGCAAATCGCAAATCGTAAATGGCTTCACCCTGGTCGAGATCCTGACGACCATGGTCCTGTTGTCGCTGATTGTGCTGGCGTTGATGGCGATCTTTAACAGCACCCAGAAAGCCTTCCGCAGCGGCCTCACCCAGACCGACATCCTCGAATCCGGCCGCCTCGCCATGAGTCTGATTGCCAGCGATCTGGGAGCCATGACACCGTCGTTGAGTCCGGTTGATACCAATAGTCTTTGGGCCAATGTCCCGGACAATTACAACACGAACAATAACATCAATTTTTACGCTGTGTTGGCAAACTATAGAACGGCGCCGCCGCCACTGATACAATCATTGACTGCCAGCAGCGCGCAGCGGACGAACGTGCTGGAAAATTTTTTCAGCCTGAGCCGCCAAAACATCGGTGGCACTCCGACCTGGGTGGGCGTGGGTTACGCGGTCTTTACGAATACACCGGACACCAATGGCATCTATTCACTTTACCGTTTTTACTTGACCACGAATGCCTCATCCAATCCGGCATTGGTTTTTAACACCTTTGCCTTGGGCCAGTACACCAATACGGCGGTCTGGAGCTATTTGATGGATGGAGTCGTGAATTTGAGCATCCGGCCTTATGACCCCAACGGATTCGAGATGACGAATACCTGGGAGTATTATTACAACGGGGGAAACAATACGTTTACCAACCAAAGCACGATGTTTTGGCAAGGCTTGCCCGGCGTATATGGGTTTTACATGTACAGCAACACGGTGCCCGCCTCGGTGGAGGTGGAGCTGGGGGTGATGGAGGACGCCGTGCTCCAGCGCGCTGAAGGCCTGAACGGCGCGGCCCAGATGAATTATTTGTCAAACCAGGCCGGGCAGGTGCACCTCTTCCGCCAGCGCGTGATGATCCGCAATGTCGACCGGACGGCGTACCAATGAAGATTAAACCAACATCCAACATCCAACATCCAACATCGAACATCCAACTGTTTCGAAGCCGCGGGCTTTCATTCGATGTTGGGCGTTGGATGTTGGATGTTGGATGTTCTCAACGCTCCCGTCAGGGCGTTGCCCTGATCATCACGCTCATCCTGCTGGCGGTGGTGACGTTCATGGCCCTGACCTTCCTGGCCATCAGCCGGCGGGAACGCAATGCGGTGGCGACCACCACCGACAGCATCAGCGCGCAACTGGCCGCCGACGACGCGCTGGCGGCAGCCGAGGGACAAATCGTTGCCAACGCCCTGGCCACCACCAATCCCTACAACTTCGGCCTCCTGGTCTCGACCAATTACATCAATTCGGCCGGATTCACCACCGGCGTCGCCAGTCCGACGAATGTGAATTTTGATTATTACAGCACCGGCCCCGGCCCGCTTTCGGTGAACGATTTTCTCCAGAACCTGGCCAATTTGAATTACCTGCCGCGCACGCCGGTTTATATGAGCAATCTGGTTACCGGTGCGATGGAGAACCGGTTCTACCTCGACCTGAACCGGAATGGATTTTTTGATACAAACGGCGCGGTGGTGGATGCGGGCGG
>Ga0335083_10012082_pt1 | contig 10353 bp, 7 predicted proteins | sample Lox_Sample_42_FD_206716 | JGI IMG/M metagenome (GOLD analysis project Ga0335083, IMG submission 206716) | Soil microbial communities from Loxahatchee National Wildlife Refuge, Florida, United States - Lox_Sample_4.2 | ecosystem: Environmental > Terrestrial > Soil > Wetlands | place: USA: Florida... | reverse complement strand
CATGGAAGTGATGGCGGCCTTTGCCGGCAATCCGGCGGCAACAGAACAGGGAAAGGAGGAGCCCCATGTCTCTGGTGAAAACATGGTATACCCTGGAGGAAGCGGTGTCCAAGTTCGGGGTGCCGGAACCCCGCATTCTCGAATGGGTCGACGAGGGGCTGGTGCGGAGTGAACAGGAAGAGAAAAAACCTGTCCTCATCAATGGTGACGACATGGAACTTCTCGTGGCGGAACGGGTAGTCCGGGGCTGACGAACGGTCCCGGCGGTGGTGGACTGCCGGCCGCCATCATCCTGCAATGGCCCGGTCCCGTCCTTCCTGCTTGGCCCGGTAGAGTGCCCGGTCGGCCCGCTTGAGCAGGGCGACGGCAGTACTGTCCCCTTCCCGGAGATCCGTCACCCCTGCGCTCAGGGTGACGAAAATCTCCCTCTCCCCATCGCCGACGACGGCTCCCCGGATGGTAGCCAGGAGCCGCTCGGCGTGGGCCATCGCCTCCTTCAGCGCCGCCCCAGGCGTGATAACGAGGAACTCCTCGCCGCCGATCCTTCCCACCACGTCGTAGCTGCGGCTCGTCTCCAGAAGGCGGGCCGCCACGCTTTTCAGGACGACATCGCCGAAGGGATGGCCGTATCGGTCGTTGATTCCCTTGAAACGGTCGACGTCGAGAATGATCAGACAGAGCGGCTCGCCAAGCCGCACGGCCCTGTCATACTCTTCCTCGAGACGCCTCATTGTGTGGCGCCGGTTCCGCAGGCCGGTCAGCTCATCGGTCGATGCCAGCTTCTTCAACTGCTTCTGGGTGTCGTCCAGCCTGATGACGAACCGCCAGGTAAGGAGGTAGGTGCTGCCGATGAGGAACCCGATGGTGAGAAAGGCGGCGAGGAGAATGATGGCCCGGCTGGTCTCCGTCTCGGCGGCGATGTGTCCGATGGGGATGGTGACGCTGACCGCCCCGATGACGTCACCGGGACCGTATGACTGGCGGTGGCATTCGAGACACGACTGGTCCGCGACGAGGGGGCGCAGATAACGGAAGACCGGGGGTTCGTCCGGATTTTTCAGCAGTCGGGAAAACTCCTTGTTCCCCTGCTGGAACTTGGACAACGCCTCCTTTTCCAGTGGGTCCGGCAGGTTGCCCGGATCGAGGGGGAGAAGGCTGACGATGCGGAAGCGGATTCCGTCGTACTGCTCGCTGCGGCGGGAGATCTCCTTGATCATGATGGCGTGGTTGCGCACCGTGAAACTGCGCCCACCCTCGCAGCGAATGTCCGGCTTGATGCCGAGCCGCTTGAGGTAGGCGTTCCCTTCCACCCCGTCCTTCATTTCCACGTACACTCCGCCGTAGTCGAAATTCCAGAGCTTCAGGTGGTTGATCAGATCGGCGTAGATGACCGCCTGCTCCCGCGCCCGCTGGAACATGATGTCGTCGGTCCGGCCGTAGAGATAGGAAAAGATGGTGATCACGGCAAGGGCGATGATCAGGCAGAGGCTGAAGAGGAACAGCTTGACGTGCTCGACATACTGGAACGGTTTTGGCCAGAGTTTTGGCGACATCGGCAGTCTCGCACGCGGGTCGGGGTATGGTGAAGAGGTCGTCTCTTAATGAGACATTTTATCAAGTTTAATACGTGATGGTGAACCCGTCAAATGCCCCGAGAAACGGCCCCCGCTCCACGACGACCGCGTCCACCCTGGCCGAGGGGGGACCGCTGCGGCACCAGGCGATGAGGGAATTGACGTCGCTTTCTTCCCCCTCGAAGCACCCTTCCACCCTGCCGTCGGGAAGATTCCGCACCCACCCGCCGACGTTGAGGCGAAGCGCCGTCTGCCGGGTGTAATGGCGGAAGTTGACCCCCTGCACGACCCCTGTGACTGTGACCGTGGCGCGGATTTTCATTGCCTACTCCTCCAGCATTCCCAGAAATTCCTGTTCCGAAATCACCTTGACTCCCAGCTGGCGCGCCTTCTCCAGCTTCGACCCCGCCTCTTCCCCGGCCACCACGTAATCGGTCTTTTTCGACACCGACCCGGCGGCATGCCCCCCTTCGTTCTCCACCCGCTGTTTCGCCTCGTCCCGTGTGAAGCGGGTGAGGGCCCCGGTGAAGACGAAGGTCTTCCCGGTGAACTTCCCTCCCACCTTCTTCTTCTCGACGGAAGGGCGCACCCCCGCCGCCATCATCCGCCCCACCACCTCGATGTTCTTCGGGTTGCGGAAGAAGGTGGTGATGCTCCGGGCCACCTGGGGGCCGATCTCGCGGATTGAGAGGAGTTCCTCGTCGGTCGCTTTTTCCAGATACTCGATGCTGCCGAAGGCATGGGCGAGAAGCTTTGCGGTATGCTCTCCCACGTGGCGGATGCCGAGGGCGAAGATGATGCGCGCCAGCTCCCGCTCCTTGCTCTGCCCGATGGCGGCCAGGAGGTTTTCCGCCAGTTTGTCTCCCATCCGGTCGAACTGCATGAAGTCGTCACGGGTAAGGCTGTAGAGGTCGGCCACGTCCCGTACGAGGCCGAGCCTCAGGAGCTGGTCAATGTACTTCTCGCCGAGGCCGTCGATATCCATGGCGCGGCGGGAGGCGAAGTGGATGATCGTCTCGCGGATCTGGGCCGGACAGGCGAGTCCGAGACAGCGGACCGCAACCTCTCCGGGGATCTTCACCACCTCGGAGCCGCACTCGGGGCAGGTTGGCGGGATCGGCAGCACCTTCTCCGTACCGGTACGCTTCTCCATGACAACCTGCACGACCGCCGGGATCACGTCGCCGGCCCGTTCCACCACCACGGTGTCGCCGATGCGGATATCCTTGCGCTCCATTTCCTCCCAGTTGTGGAGGGTGGCGCGGGACACCGTCACGCCGGAAACCTCCACCGGCCTGAGATGGGCGGTAGGGGTAATGACCCCGGTTCGTCCCACCTGGGGAACAATGTCCTCCACAACGGTCACCGCCTGGCGCGGGGGAAACTTCCAGGCGATCGCCCAGCGCGGCGAACGGCTCTTTTCACCCAGCTCCCGCTGCAGGGAGTAGGAGTCCACCTTGACAACCACCCCGTCGATCTCGTAGGGGAGCGATTCACGCCGGGCCGTCATTTCCCGGTAGTAGGCGACGACCTCACCGATGCCTCGACAGCTCCGTATCAGCGGATTCACGGGGAGGCCCCACCTCCCCGCTGCGGCAAGGAATTCTTGCTGGGAGGCGAGAGGGTATCCCTCCACTGCGCCCGGCGCATAGCAGAAGATGGCGAGGGGGCGCCGGGCGGTAATCCGCGAATCGAGCTGGCGGATCGAACCGGCGGCGGCGTTGCGGGGATTGGCGAAGGTGGCTTCACCCTCCTCCTCCCGCTCGGCGTTGAACCGCTGAAAGGCCTCGAGGGGGAGGTAGACCTCGCCGCGCACTTCGATGAGACGCGGCGGCCGGTCGGCGGCGAGCCGGAGAGGGATGCTCTTGACCGTCTTCAGGTTCCGGGTCACATCTTCGCCGGTGAAGCCGTCCCCCCGGGTGGAACCGACGGTGAAGAGCCCGTCCTCGTAGGCCAGCTCCACCGCAAGCCCGTCCATCTTCGGTTCGCAGACATAGACCATTTCTCCATCGGGGGGGAGGCCGAGGAAACGCTTTACCCGCTCGTCGAAGTCGTGCATTTCCTCCTCGCTCAGGGCATTTTCCAGGGAAAGGAGGGGAATGCGGTGGGTCACCTGGGCGAACTTGTCTAGGGGCGCCCCCCCCACGCGCTGTGTGGGGGAATCGGGGGTGACCAGCTCGGGAAACCTCGCCTCCAGCCCCGCCAGCTCCCGGAAGAGGGCATCGTACTCGGCGTCGGTAATCTCCGGCCGGTCGAGCACGTAGTAGAGATGGTCGTGATGCCGGATCTCGGCGCGCAGTTCGTCCATGCGCTTTTCTGCGGCGGGTCTGTCCATGGAAGGTCTCCGTCGGGGGGATACATGAGCTTATAGCACAGGGAACCATGGATGGCAACCGCTGGAGAGTGCCGCCAAGGCGGACGAGCGAAGGGAGACGGACATTGCCGTGACTTCGATGGCGCAGCCCGGCTTCTGGAGACAACATCACGACCGCACGCCTCCATCCCTTCGATGAACGGGGCGAAACGTAAACGGGGGCATCACCCGCCATACCCCCGTCAGAACCGTGTATTCCCGGCGGTCTATTTCCCCAGCGTCTTCATCCCCGGTTTCCAGCCGACGGGGCAGAGCTCGCCGGTCTGGAGCGCCTCCAGGACCCGCAGGGTCTCGTCCACGCTCCTTCCCACCGACAGGTTGTGCACCAGCATGTACTGGAGCCTACCCTCCGGGTCGATGATGAAGAGCCCGCGCAGCGCCACCCCTTCCTTCCGGTCGAGGATGCCGTACTTCTCGGCGGTCTCCTTGGTGATGTCGGAGAGGAGCGGGTACTTCAGGTCACCCAGGTCACCCCGCTGAATCCAGGCCAGGTGGGACCATTTGCTGTCCACCGAAGCGCCGAGCACAACGGCGTTGAGCTTCTGGAAGCTGTCGAGGGTCGCGTTGAACCCCTTGATCTCCGTGGGACAGACGAAGGTGAAGTCGAGGGGGTAGAAGAAGAGGACCACCCATTTCCCCCGGTAGTCGGCAAGGCTCACGGTCTTGAACTCCTTGTTGACGACCGCGTCCAGGGTGAACGGGGGGGCGGGCTCTCCCACCTCGGCCCTGAGCGGATGGTGCAGGGGTGCGCACTCCTCGCAGGAGGATGCCATCGGGGGATGGTGCAGGGCATGGGAAGGGGGGTCGGCCGCAGCAACCACCGTGGCAAAGAGGGCGAACACGAGAACGGGGGGGAAGAGAGCTCTTTTTTTCATGAAATCCTCCGGCTTTCCGGCAGATGGTGGTAGCCCGGCCGTAGGACCGTCAGGATATCTTCCCGAGAGGGTGCCTGCACGTTCCAGCGGCGGGTACGCGTGTATGCGAATATGTCAAGGATAGCCGGAACCGGCGGTTTTGCAACCATCGGGCAGCCATGGAAAAATGGTTCTCCCGGCAGGAATTTTGTGGTAGAAGAACAGAATACTTCCACGGGAAAAGGAGACTGACATGAGTGAAGAGCAGAACCCGCAGGTTCTTATGGAAACCTCCATGGGGAGCGTGAAAATCGAGCTGTTCAAGGCGAAGGCGCCGATCAGCGTCCGGAACTTTCTCACCTACGTCAGGGAAGGGTACTACGATGGACTCGTGTTCCACCGGGTGATTGCCGGCTTCATGGTGCAGGGAGGGGGGATGGACGCCGCCATGCAGCAGAAGAAGACCCGCTTCGCCATCAAGAACGAGGCGATGAACGGCCTGAAGAATCTCCGCGGTACCCTGGCCATGGCGCGGACCAGCGTGGTGGACAGCGCCACCTCCCAGTTCTTCATCAACCTGGTGGATAACGCCTTTCTCGACAACAGCGGCAAGACCCCGGACAAGTTCGGTTACGCCGTCTTCGGTCAGGTGGCGGAGGGGATGGATGTGGTGGATGCCATCGCCAGGGTGAAGACCGGCCGGGTAGCCGGACATACGGACGTCCCCCTGGAGCCGGTGACGATTACCAGCATCAGGGAAATCACCTGACCGACCGCTGGCACAGACGTACCCACGGCCGCCGGTGACTCCTGTGGCCGTGGGTGCAGCGCAGTTCTTTCCGCCCGGAGTCCCGCTCCGGACATCTCCCGTTCCTTCAGGCTGGTGAAAGCCTCCTTCTCCCCATGGCCGCATGACTGCCTCGACTCTCTCACCGGAAAACCTCGTCGGAAAATCCGCCCGACAATCTCTCCCTTGGTCGATCCTGCAGAGCATCACGCACGTCGCAGGTCTGCCCGGGTGTCGACATTGTCGAGATCGTGGTTATACTTGTAGCACGGCATCGTTGGCGCAGGATTTCGCCACGCCCCGTTGTTTCTTCGTGCCGCAGGCCCGACGAGCCGGGAGTTTTCGAGACACAGTACCGAGGAGACACCCCGGATGGTCCCGGTCCATATCGTTTCCCTCCTCTCCCTCCTCTACATCGCTTTCCTGTTTGCCGTGGCCTATTTCGCCGAGAAGAAGAGGCGGGCGGGGGAAAGCGTCATTTCCAACGCCACTATCTACGCGCTCTCCCTGGCAGTTCATTTCACCTCATGGACCTTTTACGGCCTCGTCGGCCAGGCCGCCACCACCGGCGTCGGCATCCTCCCCGCGTACCTCGGGCCGACACTCATGGCCTTCACGTGGTGGTTCCTGCTGCGCAAAATGGTGCGCATCACCAAGGAACAGAAAATCATCAGCATCGCCGACTTCATTTCCAGCCGCTACGGCAAGTCGGCCCTGTTCGGCGGCATCATCACCATCTTCTCCATCGTGGCGAACCTCCCCCAGATCGCCCTGCAGCTCAAGGCCGTCGCCCACACCTTCGACCTGCTCACAACATCCCCACCGGCAACCGGGGGATTCAGGAACCTGCTCCCCCTGCTGCCTTCCTTCATCGATACCGCACTGATTATCGCCCTCTTGCTCGCTCTTTTCGGCATCCTGTTCGGGGCACGGCATCTGGACTCCACGGAGCGCAACGAGGGGTTGGTGGCGGCCATTGCCCTGCAGTCGGTGGTCAAACTCTTCGCTGTGGTCACGGTCGGCATCTTTGTCACCTACGGTCTGTTCCATGGCTTTACTGATATCTTCACCCGTTTCATCACCCAATTTCCCGACCGCTCCCGCCTCTTCCTCGTGGGAACCCCGCAGGTCCCCTACGTCAAGTGGTTTACCTGGCTCTTCATCTCCATGATGGCTGTCATGTTCCTTCCCCGGCAGTTCCACATTTCCGTCATCGAGAATTCCGACGAGGAGCATATCAAGGAGGCGATGTGGCGCTTCCCCCTCTATGCCATCGTAATCACCCTCTTCGCCATGCCCATCGCCCTGGGAGGGGTGATTCTCGCAGGCGGCGACACCACTGCCGCCGATTTTTTCGTCATCAGCATCCCCCTGCAGACGGGGCACCGCTGGCTGGCCATGCTGGTATTCATCGGCGGGTTGTCCGCCTCGGCGGGGATGGTCATGCTGGAATCGGTGGTCCTTGCCACCATGGTCCTCAACCACCTGATCGTGCCAGCCATCCTGAAGCTGAAGATCGCGGCCACCGATATATCGGGGGTCCTCATCAACATCAAGAGGATGGGAATCATCGCCATCGTCTTTCTCGGCTATCTCTACTACCGCTTTTTCAGCACGACCTCGATGCTGATCGACGTGGGGGTCGCGACATCGATGGCCGCCACCCAGTTCGCACCGGCCCTGATCGGCGGACTCTACTGGAAACGCGCCTCACGTCGCGGGGCCGTGACGGGGCTGGTGCTCGGCTTTGCCCTCTGGTTCTACACGCTGCTGATACCGCTGTTCGTCCAGGCGGGATGGCTCGGGAGGGATATCCTGGAAAACGGTCCGCTCGGCCTGGGGTTCCTGCGCCCCCTAGAGCTCTTCGGGTTGAGCGGCCTCGACATGCTGAGCCACTCGCTCTTCTGGACCCTGTTCTTCAACCTGGGAACGTTTCTCGCCTTCTCCATCCTGTCAGCCCCGGACAAACGGGAGGCAGAGCAGGCCGCCAGGTTCGTGGACGTCTTTGTCGAGCGCGGGGAGCCGGTCCCGCTCACCAGGATGAGCAGGGCCCCCGCCATCGGGGAATTCACGGCCCTCATTACGAAGTTTATCGGCGAAAAGCAGGCCCACGCCGCAATCGCCCAGTATCTCGAAGGGAAAGAGGTCGATGAGACGGGAAGCCTGTCGGAATACGAGCTTCCCATCCTGAAGCGCTTTACCGAGCGGGTCCTCGCCGGCTCGGTCGGCGCCGCCTCGGCCGGCATCATCGTCGACAGCTATTTTGCGGCACGGGGGAGCGAACTGGAGGATGTGTTCGACATCTTCGGGACGGTCACCCTCAGCCGCTCCGCCAGCCGGGAGCAGTTGAGCGTCCTCTACGAAACGGCCAGGATCGTTGCCGGCGGTGCCGGCCTGCAGGTGATCCTCGACAATATCCTGGAACACCTCCGGCAGCAGTTCAAGTTCGACGTGTGCGTCATCCGCGTCCTGGACGAGGAGAAGAAGTGCCTTACCGTGCGGAGCCAGAAAGGGATGAGTTCCCGGCACCTGGAAGAATCAGACCGGGAACTGAGCATGGAGTCGTACGCCGGCGCCGCCTTCCTGACCAAGACGGTACAGGTGGTGAACGATACCGATGCCATGGAAAAGCCGTATTCCGCCCGGGCAATCCGGCGAGAAGGGGTCAGGTCCTTTGCCGTTGCCCCCATCATGATCGAAGGTGAACCGGTCGGCGTCCTCTCCGCCTTCTCCAAATCGATGAAGGGGATTTTTACCGACGAGTTCGTGGAACTCTTTACCGGCCTGGCCGGACAGATCGGCATTGCCCTGCGCAACGCCCTCCAGACCGAGATGCTCATCCGGGCAAAGGAGCACGAGAAGGAGATGCAGATCGCCCGGACCATCCAACTGGGGCTGCTGCCGACCGGGGCGCCGGAGATCCGGGGAATCGCCCTGGCGGGGACCTGCGTGCCGGCCCGGGAGGTGGGAGGCGACTACTTCGATTTCCTTCCCCGGGGCTCCGACGCCGTGGGACTGGTCATTGCCGACGTCTCCGGCCATAACGTCGGTGCCGCCCTCATCATGACGGAGGTCCGGGCCTTCATCCAGTACGAGGCGAAAAGCATCCGCGGTCCCGGCAGGCTGCTGGACGCACTCAACGAGATGCTGTACGACGACCTCACCCGTGCCGAGCTCTTCATCACCATGTTTTACCTGCACTACGACGCGGACGCCCGGCAGACATCCTTCGCCAGCGCCGGCCACAATCCGCCGCTGGTCTGGAGGTCCGAATCCCGGAGGTGCGAATGGCTTGACGCGGAAGGACTCATCCTGGGGGTAAAGAGGAAGGTCGATTTCGAGGAGAAACAGACACAACTGCGGGAGGGGGACATCCTGCTGCTATATACGGACGGGATCACGGAGGCCGCAAGTCCTTCCGGCGAGCTGTTCGGCGAGGAACGGCTGTGCACCCTGCTGGGAGAGTGCCACGGGATGACCCCGCACCAGATCGTCGACCATCTGCTCATGCGGGTCCGGGCGTTTTCCGGCGCCCAGAGCCTGACCGACGACGTGTCACTCGTGATCATGAAGGTGGGGTAACGGCGTCAGCCCCTCAGCTCCCGTCCATGCAGGCATCGCCTGATCTCCTCGTTCAGTGCGGAGATCCTGCACGGCTTGGGGACGTAGCCGTCGAACCCCTTGACCAGCAATTGGGCCCGATCGTCCCGCAGGGCATTCGCCGTGAGGGCGATGATCGGCACATGGCCGCCCCTCTCCCTCTCGCGCCCGCGGATAATCCGGGTGGCCTCGATACCGTCCACGTCGGGCATCCGGACATCCATCAGGATGATATCGTACTCCTCGTGCTCCCACTTTTCCACGGCCTCCGCACCGTTGCGGGCAGTGTCCAGGCGATGTCCGTGCTTTTGCAGCAGAGCCGTGAAAAACGCCCGGTTCGTCTCATTGTCCTCGGCCAGCAGAATACGCAGGGGTTCGCCATCCCAGGCAGAGGAGTGATCGCCTGCCCTCCGCTCATGGATCACCAGCGGAATGTCATGGATGGCCAGGGGAAGAAGCACATAAAACGTGCTGCCGACCCCTTCGCTGCTCTCCACGCTGATCCTGCCTCCCATGAGTTCCGCGAGCCTCGCGCAGATGGAGAGGCCCAGGCCGGTCCCGCCGAAATTCCTCGTCGTGGAGACATCCGCCTGGCTGAAGGGGACGAAGAGCCTTTCCCGGACCTCCGGTTTGATGCCGATGCCGGTATCCGCCACGCTGAACCGGAAGAGGGCGGCAGTGTTCTGCCGCTCCTCCACGGTGACCGACAGGGAGATGCCCCCTCTGTGGGTGAACTTGATGGCATTCGCCACCAGATTGAGGAGGATCTGTTTCAGCCGGAGCTGATCGCCAATGAGATTGTCCGGGACGTCGGCAGCAATCTCTGTCCTGACGGTGAGCCCTTTGGCCTGGATGAGGGACAGCTGGTTCATGATGACGTCGCCGACACCCCCCCGCAGGCTGAACTCCTGCCGTTCCAGCTCGATCTTTCCGGCCTCGATCTTCGACAGATCGAGCACATCGCTGATGAGGGACATCAGGCTTTCCGAGGAAATCCGGATGGCATGCAGGTATTCCTTCTGCACCGGAGAGAGGTCAGTATATTCCATGAGCTGCACCATCCCCATGATGCCGTTCATGGGGGTGCGGATCTCGTGGCTCATGTTGGCGAGGAATTCGCTCTTGGCGCGGCTTGCAGCCTCCGCCGCCTCCTTGGCCTCGGCA
>Ga0335083_10012081_pt1 | contig 10353 bp, 6 predicted proteins | sample Lox_Sample_42_FD_206716 | JGI IMG/M metagenome (GOLD analysis project Ga0335083, IMG submission 206716) | Soil microbial communities from Loxahatchee National Wildlife Refuge, Florida, United States - Lox_Sample_4.2 | ecosystem: Environmental > Terrestrial > Soil > Wetlands | place: USA: Florida... | reverse complement strand
CGGTCTGCTCGTTGTGATCGGTGTTGTGCCAGTTCTTGGCGTCGGGGGCGTAGCACGCACGGACGGCGGCGGTGTCGCCGCGCTGGATCGACATCACGAAGTGTTCGGCGAAGGCGAGGATCTCGGCTGGGGTCATGAAAGTCTCCGTCGGGGCTGACCGTGCGGGTGGCGTTCGTTCTTGGGGTCTCTGTGGCGGCGAGCCCGAGACACTTGCATAGATAGTCTAACTCGAATCGCCGCCGGCGCTCCGGGGGGATCCCCCGGCGCCAGGCGAACGTCATCCGGGGCGTGGCGGGCCGCTTGCCTGCACCACTATCGGCGCAAGTAGCTGATTTACAGCGTACTTATATGCCCGGCCGTCCGCCCGGCCGGGTCGTGCGCGGGACCTGGGGTCGTCGATCGGGCCGAACGGAACCGGCGGCGCCGTCCGGACGCCGACGGTCATTCCTTGTCGAGCAAGACCTCGTCGAACACCGGGAAGCGCTTGCCGATCGTCGTCGCCGCGAACTTCGGGTCGCGTTGACGCCGAAGGCCGAGGTCACGCGCCTCCTCGTCGCGGAACGTCTACTCGCTCTCCGTGCCGCCGTGCTCCGTCACGCAGAACTCGCCGATGCAGAGCGTTTCGCCGGCGGTGACGGCGAGCTTCGCGCGGAGCGCGCGGTGGGCGCTTAGCTCAGCCGCTCCACCGTCACCTCGAGTCCGCCGCGGTTGTTGAAGTAGAAGCCGTCGACGTCGTTCGCGAAGAGGTACAGGTATCCGTCCGACGTGCTGAGCCACTTCTCCTGAAGGCCAATCGGGAACATGGTCTCGCGGGCCGGAACTCCGGAGACGCTGGGGTTCCCGCCATCCCCGACGGCGCCGCTCAGGCAGAACCACTTCGCCCGCGGGAGGCGTTTCAGCCACGCGAACGGCCACAGCCAGGCGCGCGTATAGCCCGCGGCGGTGCAGTTGATGAACCAGTCGCGCCACGACTGGGTCGCGGGAGCTGAGAACGCGTAGGTCTGGCCGCGGCTGACGAAGAGTCCCGTCCAGTTCCACGGCTCGCGCGCAAAGACCGACACGCGCACCTGCTCACCCACGGCAAGCAGGCGGCCCTCGCGGTACGGACACTGGGCGATGGGTGGGCCGTTGCGGCGGTCGATGACGGACGAGTGAAGCGTCTGCGTGGGCGGCGGATCGGGCGGCGCGGCACCGAGGTAGGGCATGGACCGGGGCTGGCTCCGGGCGAGGCCGAATACCCCGCGGTAGGAGTCGTGCAGCACGCCTTTCGCGTCGGGCCGAATCTGGCGCATCAGGTTCTCGTCGAACCGCGCCCCGCAGCTCATCGCCTTGCGGAGCATCCAGTCGAGCGCACCATCCGAAAGTCCGGTCTCCTGATAGCCGCCGCCGACATCCGCGTGCACTCCCGGGAACCACGCCTGCTCGATGCGCAGGTCCGGTGACGAGCTTCCGGTGACCGTCCACAACGTCGGCGTAAACGACGCGCGCTGCTCATCGACGGCGACGGCGTGGAAGGCATTTCGGACGATCGATGAGAGCGAGGTGTCGTGGAACTGGTTCCGCCAGAGGCCGGGGGCCAGCCAGCTGAAGGGGGGCGACAGGGGAATGCCGAGCGCGCCCACCGTGTCCCACACGCCGATGAAGTGAACAACCGGAACGAGGAGCCGGCCGCCGAGCCGTCGCTGGAATGCCGCGAGCTCCGCATCGGCGTTCCGGCTCCCGGACCGGCGGTAGATCCGGTAGGCGTCGGTGACTTCGTCCCACGTGGGATTCGCGATCAGCCCGACGTGGTGGAGGAACCCGACGAGGCTCCTGACCGTGTACGCCCCGCGGCTGAAGCCGACCAGGAACATCCGGTCCGCGCCGGGATTGAAGTTATCGCCCAGCCACTTGTAGGCCGAGCGGATGCTCTGGGAGATCCCGGAACCGGTCGCTCCTTCGTAGATGCGACGCAGGCGCGTGCCGCTCGAGCCGATGCCGGGATGGTAGTAACGAATTTGCTGGACGGGCTCGGGTCCCTCGACTCGGCCCTCCGTGACGCAATTGTAGAAACGCACGACATTGGTCGGAACGGGTACGCCGTCGTGCACCGCGGTCGGCGCATTCCAGGTGCCGTCGCAACAGACGAAGAGGCTCTTCATGAGCGAGGTCTCCCCTGCCCGTCCGCGCACGGCGATGACCCATCGAACGCAGGTCCCGCACCGGGGACGGTGCGCGCGACGCTCACTTGGCAATCGCCTGCAGCGGCGCCAGCCAGCCGATGAACTGTCCGGCGACCTCCGGGAAGAAGACGGCGAACAACGTCACTCCCGAGACGGCCGCGTACAGGGCGGCGCGCACGGTGAGTCCACCGAACAGCGAGAGCTCGCCGGGCGTCGTGCCCCAGAGGCGGCTCAGCGTCTTGTCCCGCTCGAGCTCGAGCAGCGCGCGAATGGCGAAGAGCGCCGATCCGCCGACCGCGAGCGCGTCGAACCCCAGCCAGAAGACGCGGCCCTGGAACGTATAGAAGAGATGGGTGGCAAAGAGGAGCAGGAGGCCGCCCAGGACAGCCGTGAATCCCGACACCAGTCGGGTCAGGAGGTCGCGGAGCACGATGGCCGCGTGGAAGAGCACCGCGTATTCCATCGCGACCAGTGCCTGGTTGGCGGCCGGGGACTGGGTGTCAGGCACCGCGTCCGCCCATCGCGTCTTCACCAGCACATCGACATAGGAATTCATCAGCTTGTCGAGGCGTACCCAGTCCTCCGCGGTGAGGAAGCTCGCATACGCGACGACCTTGTCGGCATTCGGGTCGAGGTTCCATGCGTCTCTTGACAGCTTGAGGAGGTCATCAGCCATCGTTGGCGCGGCCTTCGCCCAGAGTGCGTCGTCAGCCGGCACCTTGTTGAGCGCGACGATCACGCAGCCGATTCGCCGCACGAACGGCTCGAGCTCGCGCCAACGGACCGGCGAGAACGTCAGCTGCCACCGGAACGGCTCCTTGCCGATCTCGGCGTAGCGCGTGCTCGCCCGGTGCATGCCGAGCGACGTCAGGAGCCGGTGCACCGATCGGCCGAGCGTCCAGGTGTGCGCCAGGGAATGGGCGAACGTCGTGGCAACGCACACACTGGCCAGCAGGAGGAAGCCGCCGAACGCGCGACCTTCGATCGTGCCGACGTTCCCGTAGCCCCAACCGAGGCCAACGACGGTCGCGACGAGGGGCAGGTACAGGAGGTCCTTGACCGTCATCGCCGGGCGGCGCAGGAGGTCGTCGGCCTTGAGCCCGCACCGCTCGGCCCGTTCGATCAGGAATTTCCCGACGCCGACCTCGATCTCGGGCAGCAGCAGGAGCTGCACGCGCCGGAGGTTCCAGGTGGCCCACCAGTACATCGCCCCGAGCAGCATCAGGATGACGGTCGCGGGAGAGGCGAGGCTCGTGACGAGCGAGGCGCGCTCGACGTAGAGAACCGCCTCGACCGAACGCCAGTCCGCGGTCAGGAGGTGCGCGGTGAAGCAGACGTACGCGCCCGCTCCGAGCAGCACCGGTATCCGTCGGAGTCGCGCCGCCGTCCAGAATCCGCCCGAGTGGTAATCGAGCAGCGTGCACAGGATGAGCAGGACCCCGGCGCCCCACACGGGTACTCGCCCGTCGAGAAAGGCGAGGCAGGTGACACCCGCGTACAACACGGCGCAGGCGCGAACCGAGAACGCGGTCCGGGGTCCCGCATCGCTGGTCACGAGCCGCGCGAGAACGCTGTAGAGGAGGACCGCCGAGGCCCCGATCGCGATCGCGTCGAACACGAGCCGGAGACTCGCGGGGTTGTACCCGCGGGCATCGCACACGTAGATGATCGCGACCTTGGCGAGCCACAGCAGCGCCGCCGTGAGCACGCCACGCACGGCGATCGTGGCCGCGGTCGCTTCATCGAGCGCCGCCGCGGCGAGACTGACGACACGGTCGCGTTCCTTTCCTGGCGGGCGCTGGCTCGCCCGGGTGAAGGCCGCCTCCGCCTCCGCCTTGCGCGGCCACACCCAGTACCACGCATACCAGCAGCCGAGCAGGACCAGCACCAGGATCTCGAGGAGTGGCAGTCCCGTGCCTTCCAGGTACTCCTTGGCCGGCATGCCATCGGTGGCCGCGGAGGGCGGGGCCGCCGTTATGTACGTCTCGCCCGCGAGTTCACCGTTTCGAGCCGAGGCGTTCGCGGCATCGCGGTGGGCGCCGAGACCGCCGATGCGCGCGTGCTCGGCGGCGAGGGGCAGGAGTGCGCCATGCCCGACGACGCTGATCCAGACGGGGGGCGTGCACGGTTCTCCGGAGGCGATCGGCCGGCAGGGGCCGTGGTCAGGGCGGTCGGGCATCGGGGCACCCAGGGCCCCGGGAATGTCGTAGGCCAGCATGACGTTCGGCTGTTCGAGGATCATCGCGAGTGCATTGAACGTTCCGTGTCCGGCGGCGCTGCCGAATTGCTGCGGAAACTTCCGCGCGAGCGCGGGGTGGGTCAGGCGCTGCGCGCGCTCGCTGAGCGCGTAGGTCGATCCGATGATCGTGCCGCGCGTGTAGCTCGCGACGTCGGGGTGCAGGTAGATGAGGTTGCTTTCGAGCGTGAACATGAGCACGTTCGGCCGGTGACGCGCGATCTGCTCGGCCAGGAACAGGTGGTCACGCTTGTCCGTCGCCAGCACGCCGATGGCGGTGCTCTTGCGATCGTCGATCGCCTGGAACATCCCGTCGACCATGAGCTCGACGGTCGCGGCCGTCAGCTCCGGCGTCATCGGCGGCACGCGATCCACCGGGATCGCCGACTCGCCGAGGTTGAGCGAGACGATGGCGCCGTCGGGCACCTGGAGTGGCATCGAGACGGGCGCCTTGGCGTCCGCGCGGAGCCGCGAGATGTGCAGCGGAAACGGCACGATCACCGCGCACGGCATCGCCGGTTGCGGGTGCAGTTCCGGATCCGTGCTGCGGGTGCACGCGGTACAGGCATTGGTGGCCTTGTCGGCTGCACTGTTCTTGAGGAGCCGCTGTCCCCAGCTCGTCGAGCTCTCGACCAGGAGCGATACCCCGACGCCGCACTGCCACTCGGGCTTGGAGCGACCGAGAAACGTCGCGACGCCGTCCAGCACCTGGTCATCCGTGTGAACGACGGACCGGAACAGGCTTGTGTTGTCGATCGTGAGCAGTTTCGCGTTGTCGGGGCTCGAACCGCTCGGGGTCACGATGTCGAAGGACGTCGGAACCAACGGATTCGACTGCCGCGCGGCCGTCAGCGCGTGCGCCATCGACTCGGCGGAGCCGCTGTAGGTCGGCCCGATGATCCGGATGGGGTTCGGCGGGTAGTCGGGGCGACCCGTGGCCGCCTTGCACGTCGGGGTGGTCGGCGTCGCGAGCGACGGCAGGTTCCAGAGCTGGGTGAAATGGATGGCGGCGGTCAGCGCCTCTTCGTGCACGCCGCCGGTCGGGGTCTCGCCCACCAGCAGGATCTGCAGCCACTCGGGACAGGTGGCCGCGTTGTCGCGGCGCTTGCGGAAGAGGAGTGAACCGGGTGTCGACTCGTGCAGCTTCGCAATCGGGAACCGCGGCGGGTCCTCCCCGCTCGCCATCGGCACGGCGTCGCTGTCCGGGAGGTCAAATGCGACGAACGTGTAGTCGAGCTGGGCGGCAGCCGTCTGCAGGGCATCCAGCTGGTCGTCGAACGTCCACTTGAGGCTCGAGTCCACCCAGTCGGGAAGCGTGGCGATGACCGTCGTCAGTCGCCCGCCGGCGCGATCGAGCACCCCACGAACCTGGCGCACGGACTCGCACGTGGCCCGGTCCGCGACCTGGGATCGGGGCGTCTCGGTCAACGGAAAGGTGTCGCAGGGCGCAGGCTTCTTGGCTTCCGACGGTGCGCCGGGCGCCGGTTTCCCGGCTTCCGGTGAATGGGCGTCCGCGCTCGTCCCGATGAGCGGGAGGCCAAGGTCGCCGTCCTTGACCTGCAGTGGTTTCCCGTTCGCATCCGCCGCGAATACCCGGCCGCCCGCGACCGCCTGGTAGACGAGCGCGAGCGGCCGCGTCAGCGGCGTCGGCCGAATCGTCTCGACCTTGATGGGCTCGCGCCGATACCACGCATGGGTTGCGGGTGCGGATGTGCCGGAACCCGCGCCGCTGCCGTCGCGCGCGAGGTGATTGCCGACGCCGGCCGCGCCAACCGCGACGACGATGAGCGCGACGATGGATTTCCAGCGGGATTCACTTTCCATGGCGAATGCTCCTCGCCCGTTCCGGCCCGTCGCTCACGGCCACGCGTCGGCCCCACCGCGAAGCGCCGCGCCCGCGTAGGCGGCAACGCGGGTCCAGCGTGGCCCACTGGAGACATCGTCGACACGATTGCCGGGTGGAAGGTAGTCGTGGTGGCCGTAGCCGCCGAGCGCGCCGCTGTCGGGAATCTGCCAGGGAACGCGGACCGTGGCCGGCGCGGGCGTGACCGGTCCGTCATACCCGAGCGCTCTTTCGAAGGCCCGGTGGTCGTCATAGAGCGCCGTCGAAACCGGATCGCCGATGGCGAAGGCGAGCTTGAGCACCAGGTCGCCGTGCGAGGCGAGGAGCGCGATGGCCGTGGCATTCGCGGTCGCGCCCTGGTACTCGGTTGCGAGGCAGTCGCGGTTGATGGCGGCGGCCGTCAGGCAGAGGAGGCGCGCAGGCCGGTCGAGTTGCCGGACACACTCCAGCCCGACGCGGGCTCCGAGGCTGTGCGTGATGAACGAGAAGCTGCGGCTACCTGCCAGTGTCGTGCCGCAGAGCGACGCGAGACGCCCTCCGCAGTCCATCGCGACGGTGCCCTCGAACGGATAGTTGACGACGGGCAGCCAGGAGTCCCCGGGCCACAGGACACCGAAGAAGAGGTCGTTGGCGCCAAGTCCGAGTGGAGCTTCGAACTGGCCGAGCGAGCACGCTCCGTCCTCCATGTTGACGTTGAAGCCGTGAATCCCGAAAACGAGATCCCTGCCGGCCACGCGCGCCGCGATGTCCGCGGGTGCGAGTTCGACCAGCGCGAGCGAGCGAGCCGTGCCGTCGCCCTCGAGTACCTGCGCATCGCGGACCGAACCGCCGTGTGGGTGCGAACGGAAGTTGACGAACAGTGTCATGACCGCTACCGCCGCAGCACTCCCGCCGCGCGGGTGGCCGCCGTCAGCGCCGTGGCGAGGTCCTTGGCAACCGGGGCGAGCGGTGTCGAGACGAGCCCAACCAGGATCGCAACCACCAGATCCGACGAGCTCCAGTAATCCGTCGATCCGGTGTGCACGACCGCACCGCCGGCGATGGCGAGGGCGACGGCGATGAGTGCGGCGGTCAGCTTGGCGGCGTTGCGGTAGGACTGGTCCGCGCGTTCGTACGCCTCATCGAGCATGGCACTGACGATCGCGTCGAACCGCCCGAGGACCCCGAGCTCATCAGGCCCGAGCGGCGTCCCGGCGTAGAGCTTCTTGACCGCCGCCTTGAACTCGGGGGACGGAACCCCGGCAACGGGAGCCATTTCCGCCGCGGTGTCCGGTGTCAGGTTCAGGCGAATCAGGCCCTTGGCGGCGGCCTTCTGGTCGGCCTTGGCCATGCCGTTCATCCAGTTCGCGCGCAGCGTCAGGAGCGTATCCGCCCAGCCGAACGCGCCGGTGCCGGGCGTCGTCGGGGTGTCGAGGTGTCCGACGAGGCGCGTCACCACCTGGCGGATGTGGCTGAAGCCTGCGTTCGACAACCCGCCGTTGAACGCCTTGGTCGCATCGACGAGGCCAACGGCCGCCGTTCCGAGGGCGGCGACGGCCGCGATGACGTCGAGAACCCAGGTCAAGGTTCCGTTCACAGGGCCCCTCCTCCCGTTGCGCGGGAATTGTTCATTTGCGATGCCACTCGATCCCTGGGATACGCCGTGCAGTCCTTGCACGGCACCCGATCGGCCGCCCGCGCGTCTCCCGCGGCGAGTGAGCGGACGTCCTCTGTATCTGTCGCTTCGGCCGAGCGGATTCCACCCGCGCTCGGCCGACTTTGATTCGACTCGCCGGTCAATCGAGTGACGAACCCGCGGCGTGGACGCGCTTTGAATTGGTGCGACGCGACGGTCCGTCGCCGGTGGGATCTCCGCGCGAGGGAGAACAGTTATTGAGAGACGGCCGGGCCTCGCACGGCGAGGCTTGATACGGTCGCGGTGGATCAAACGGTGGGCACTGGCACGAGGTGGCCGCGAGGGATGCGGCCGGTAGGGCGCGACCGTTGGCGCCGCCAGCGCTCGGCGAAAACCTAAAACGTAAGGGGACACCAATGGACTGGGAAATCTGGGGAATCATCGGCTGGTGTGGCACGGCGTGGCCGCATCGGTTCGGGGGCATTGGCGGCAGCGACACGGATCCCGACTGGCCGTGGCCCAACAACTGCCCCGCCTGCAACGGCTTCATCGGCTTTCTGTCGGCCGTGCTGGTCAGCCGGATCGCGAACCTGTCGCCCGGGCTCGGGTTCTTCGAGGCAGCGACGGTCGCGTTCGCGGCCGGCGCCGTCGGCAGTCAGGTGGTTGGCAACGTCGTCGGTATGTTTCGCGCGAAGTAAGTCGTAGGGCGGTAACGCCCGGATCGTCCGCTCACGTATTGATGCACGGCGGGCCGGTGAGTCGAGGCGCCGTCTCGGCGACCAGCCGTTCGACGGGTGACCCGGGCGAGCGGTCGGCGAGCGCGCCGCAGCAATGAGACGCAGGGACGGCGTTTTTGTGGACCGGGAGGGACCCCAATGAGCCCGACAAAGAAGGCGGTAAGAGTTCGCAAGAACATCGCCACGCTCGGCGCGGCCGGTGACGACCTCGACTGGTACGGGAAGGCGGTCGCGCTCCTGAAGACCCGTCCGATCACCGACCCGACCAGTTGGCGATACCTCGGTGCCGTTCATGGCTACCCGGGAGCGGCGGGCGATCCCTTCAAGAAAGCCGGCGAAAAACGCCCCTCCGCCGCCGACCAGACCAAGTTCTGGGACCAGTGCCAGCACCAGACGTGGTTCTTCCTGTCCTGGCACCGCGGCTACCTCGCCTGCTTCGAGGAGATCGTGGCCGACGCGGTCGTCGAGGCAGGCGGACCCACGGGCTGGGCGCTGCCGTACTGGAACTACAGCGCGGGAACGGTCGCCGCCCGGCGGTTGCCGCCGGCGTTCGTCAACCCGACGGTCTCGGGCGGCAAGGCGAACCCGCTCTGGCTCGCGGGCCGGGCGATGGCCTCGGCGACCGCGGCGTTGCCGGCGAGCCACGTCGACTTAAGTGCGCTGCTCGACTCGCAGTTCGCCGGCACCTCGACGGGAGGAAGCCCGGGCTTTGGGGGACCCAAGACCGGATTCAGCCACTTCGGCGGCACGAACGGGCTCCTCGAGAACGTGCCCCACAACCAGGTCCACGTCGATGTCGGCGGGCTGATGAGCGACCCGAACACGGCGGCGCTCGACCCGATCTTCTGGGTGCACCACGCCAACATCGACCGGCTGTGGGAGGTCTGGCGGAACCGGAGCGCGGCGGACATCAACCCCACCTCGAAGAACTGGCTGACCGGAACCACCTTCCGGCTTCACGATGCGCACGGAAAGGTCGTAAAGTTCAACTCGAGCCAGATGCGCGACACGACCAAGGTTCGCCATGGCTACCGCTACGATGACATCACCGATCCGCTCGGCGCGCCGCTCGCCCCGCCGCCGCCTTCGCTGGCGGCGCCGGTAGTGCCGGCTCCGCCGCCACCGCCGCAGCTCGTCGGTGCGAGCGAGAGCGCCGTCGATCTCGCCGACGGTCCGACGACGACGCACGTCACGATGAACCAGCCGGCCCGGCGCGAAGCGATTGCGCGCGTGCCGGGAAGACCGGTGCGCGCGTTCCTGAACCTCGAGAATGTCACCGGGCCGAGCGCCGCGGGGACGTACGACGTGTACGTCAATGTTCCGAAGGCGCCGGGGAGTTCGCACGACTCCGCGCCACCGCTGCTGGCAGGCCACCTCAGCACCTTCGGTGTCGCCAAGGCATCCCGCCGCGATTCGAAGCACGGCGGCGGTGGCATCACCACGGTGCTCGAGATCACACCCCTGATCGCGAGGCTCCACGCGGAGCGGCAATGGGACGGCCAGCGCCTCGAGGTGGCGTTTCAGCCGTCGCGCGCGGAGGGAGTCGAAGCGAGCCGCGAGAAGCGATCGTTCAAGATCGGCCGCATCAGCGTCTACTACGGCTGACCGCGCTCGCGCCCGTGAACGAGTGGCTTGCGCGGAGTGGCTCTCGCTGGCAGCCCGCGGTGAGGGAGCTCGCCTCCCGGCCTCCGTCGGCGGCTGCGTGGGGAGTCGTCGGCACGCTCGCGGCGCTCGGCGTCATGCTGTGGCGACATGCGTCC
>Ga0335083_10012079_pt1 | contig 10356 bp, 4 predicted proteins | sample Lox_Sample_42_FD_206716 | JGI IMG/M metagenome (GOLD analysis project Ga0335083, IMG submission 206716) | Soil microbial communities from Loxahatchee National Wildlife Refuge, Florida, United States - Lox_Sample_4.2 | ecosystem: Environmental > Terrestrial > Soil > Wetlands | place: USA: Florida... | reverse complement strand
CGTCCGACGCGCCGCTACTGGTGGAAGATTTCAAGGTGTTTGTCACGGCGGAGGAAGTGTGCGCTCCGGCAACCAACGCGCTATGAGCGGCTGCTTGCAAGAGGGAGCCTGTGGCGGCCGCTCCGCAAAGCAGTTGCCGCTGTTCCAAACGTTCGATGCGTAACGGGCGATTCGCGTTGTTGAAATTTCGAGTCATGGTCGCAACTCCGCAACGGACGCCCCTGAGTTGATGGTTGTGCTAGCGAACTAACGATGCCTGAACAAATCTGCGAGTGAACCACTGCCGATCTGGGTTCGGCAGGCGAGGCGTCAAATTGGGGAAAGGAGAGGCGTGAATTCCGTGCCGCTTAATGCCTTACGCAAACCAATAGCGACTGGAAATCGACAGCTCCGCCCCAAGATTCGCCGGTGGCTATCATTAAGAACGAAACGCGACTGTTTTAGCGCGCGCAAAAAAATCAAAAATTCCTACGGGAGTCTCGTGGCGGGAAATAAGATCGATTTTTCGTCCGAATGATTGACTTTGGGGCAAGAAAGCAAATACACTGGAAACAGATAAATTGTAGACATGCAGTGCGGTAGCCGAACCCGCTTTCTACGCTTCATCCCGCCTATCTTTTCGCTTTAAGGAACACTCTCATGGAGAGATTTCTTGGCCGTGCCCCGTCTGGTCGCGCGCTGTATCGAACTCGGGGAGCGCGAAAAATCGAACGACTTGAATCGCGCTGCGTGTTGAACGGCGGAGCGTTGTTCGATTTACCGGTCGCGCCGACGGTCATGTTCAGCGGCGACCGTGACATCAATGCGATTGGCGAAGCGTCCCAAAAAATCGGCGGTGGTTCATTCGGCGTTGCGTCACACTATTCCGACAACATGGGATCGATGTACGCCGAATCGGGCGGCTTTGCTCCCGTCGGATTTGGATTTTACGAACCGCCGATGATGAGCATGGACCTGGCAGATTATGGTGGAGTGGGCGGGGGATCGATGGGCATCGTATTCGGCGCGCCGACCGAATTGATTGTGATCTTCAGCACGACCAGCAACAATTCAAGCGCGATGTACGCAGAATCTGGCACCCCAGCGGGCCAGAGTGGGTCAAATTTACGTGCCGATGTTGCTCCGGCCGGCGGGATGAAGCCCAACGTTAGTCCGTCCCTGGACGCCCTGCCACACCCGGCCAGTGCGATGTCGCCCAGCCAAACGCCATTGGCAACGACCGTTCGTGTGACGCCCGCCGATTTCACGGCGGCGGTTAATTCGCATTCCGCATTGGTTACGTCGGCGTATGCGGCGGCGGGCTCGATGAAAACGGCGTTGTTTTCCGCCATCGCTTCCGTGGCGCCTTCGATTCCTCTGCTTGACGGCGCGGGCACTGCCTGGATGCAAACTTTCGTCGGTGCCCAAGCTCCGGCGAACATTGTGGTGAATACGGCGACGGCTGTGCGTTCGGCCTTCCAAACGGCAGGATCAGGCAACGGCATTCAAGTCGAGCGGCTGACAGACGCAGCTTTCATCCATTCTCGTGCAACGGTTGGGCAGGCCGAAACGACGGTTTGCAAGGCGTCGCTGGCAGGCATTCCGCTCGACATGAGAGGCATCGAACGGGCGTTGCACACGGTGATGAGCGAAATGGAATCGCTGGGAACTGAGGTCAGCCACTGGTTGGACGACATGCACCTAGTGCCCATGATCGCCGCGGTGAGTGCGGCGGCGCTGGGAGCCGGCGCGACTTATTATTTACGACGCCGCGGCGAGGAAGAAGCCGGCCGGCGGGACGAAGAGGCTTCGTCGAGTTGGCTATTTGCGCGGCTGCACGGCCATTCCGGCTGAAGCCAATCGACGGCGGTAAACGATGAACGATTCTCTTGACGCGCTATTGGCGCGGCTGAATTCGGGCGATGAATTTGCGGTCAGGCAAATGTTCATCGCCTTCGAGCCTTACATGCGAATGGTCGTGCATCGCCACATCGCGGGCTCGCTGCGGGCCAAGTTCGATTCGGCCGACGTGGTGCAATCGGTGTGGGCCGATTTTGTGGCGGGTCTGCAACAAGCGAAATGGAATTTCGACAATGTGGACCAACTGCGGGCGTTTTTGTTCAAGATGACGCGGAATCGGTTTATCGACCGGTTGCGGAAGCACCGCGAATCACTGCGGCGCGAAGTGGCGCTGCCGCAGCAGAATATCGACGGCTTGCCGGTCGACCGCTGCCCGCGCGTCAGCGAGAATTTTTATGCCGACGAATTATGGCAGCAGATGGTGCAGGTTTGTCCGCCGGCGCATTACGAGTTGCTCAAGCTGAAGCGGCAAGGGGCGTCGATCGCGGAAATCGCACGGCAGACTAAACTTCACGAAGGGAGCGTGCGCCGCATTTTGTACGATATTGCCCGGCGCGTGGCTCGGCTGCGCCGGCAGCCGGCGGTGTAACGCGCTGGAGAAAACCTGCACGCAGAAACTGTTCCATCCCGGGGGCGGGGTTCAGAACTGGCGGCCAACATGAGTGTTTCTTCGCAATCGCTGCCGGAAACCAAAGATGCAAATCCTTCCGTGCCGTACGTCGTGGAGCGGCCGACCCAAGCATCGCACCCAGGTGGTTTGTTGGATGCGCGGCTGGCGGCGACGCTGGATGAAATGGCGGCCCAGTGGCACGCCGGACAAGCACGCACCGCCGAGCAGTGGCTGGCGGAGCGTCCGGAGTTGGCCGCCGACGCGGAGGCCGCGGTCCGGGTGGTGTACGAGGAATTTTGCCTGCGGGAAGAGCGCGGTGAGCGGGTGGAATCGGCCGAGTACTATCGGCGGTTCCCACAGTGGCAGGATGCCTTGGCGGTGGTGCTGGATTGCCATCAGTTATTGCGCGCGCCGAATGAAGCCACCCAATTTCCTACGGCCGGCCAGCAGTTAGGCGATTTATGCTTGTTGGAAGAGTTGGGGCGCGGAGCACTAGGGCGGGTGTTTTTGGCCACGCAACCGTCGCTGTCGGATCGGCTATTGGTGGTGAAAGTGACGGCGCGCAGCGGCCAGGAACATTTGTCGTTGGCCCGATTGCAGCACACGAACATTGTGCCCCTATATTTGGTGCACGATTTTCCGGCGGAGAATTTGCGCGCCCTGTGCATGCCGTATTTAGGCGGAGCCACATGGGCCAGCGTGCTGTCGAGCCTGGAGAAGCATGTGCTTGGTGGCCGCAGCGGCGGTCAAATAGTCGCGCATTTGGCCGAGCGGCAAGAGCGCACTTCGGCCTTTGCTGTCGCGGGCGGCCCGGCGATTGGGTTTTTGTCGCGCTCATCGTATATTGACGCCGTATGCTGGATCGGCGCTTGCTTGGCCGATGCGCTTTCTTACGCTCATCAGCGCGGGCTGGTACATTTGGACATTAAGCCTTCGAACGTGTTGCTGGCGGGTGATGGGCAGCCGATGTTGCTGGATTTTCACCTGGCGTGCGAAACGCAGCGATTGCAGAACAAAAACATCGACCGCTTGGGAGGCACGCCCGGATACATGTCGCCGGAGCAACGCGCGGCCACCGAGTGCGTGAAGCAAGGCGTGCCGATTGCACGGCCGCTTGACGCACGGTCCGATATTTATTCGCTGGGGGTATTGCTGTACGAATCGCTGGCGGGCCAACTTCCGCCGGAGAACCCAAATTTGTTGCGGCAAAAACTTCGCCACGCCAATCCGCAAATCAGCCGTGGACTGGAAGATATTGTGTGCAAATGCCTGGCGAGAACACCTGCGGGCCGGTATGACGACGCGGGGCAGTTGGCCGCCGATTTGCGTTGCCATTTGGCCAGCCTGCCGTTGCGCGGGGTAGGCAATCACAGCGTATTGGAACGGTGGCAAAAATGGCGTCGCCGCAAGCCGCTGGCGCTGCCCGTGCTGGCAATCAGCATGGGTGTGGTGATTGTGATTTGCGGAGTGGCGGCGCTGTACTATCGCGATCACATCCGCACCGCGGAAGCGGCCCTGCAACAATCGCAAGAAGAACTAGCCAATCGAGAATTTGGCCCGGCGATTCAACATTCGCAGGCTGCGTGGAATGCGCTGCAATGGTTCCCGGGGCACGCCGAGCTTAAAAGCCGGCTGAAGACGCAAATTGCCACGGCACAGCGAGCCCAAGTAGTGGCCGCGCTGCACGATTTAGTGGAACAATTGCGATTTTTAGACCAAGAACCTACCGCGGAATCGGCACTGAATCATTCGAAACTCGCCGAGATTGCCACCGGGTGTCGCGCGATTTGGCAAGCCCGGGAAATGTTGAAGTCGCCTGCGCGCGACTCAAGCGACGAAGGCGCAAACGACAAGTCGCCGGAACCACAGGGAGAAGAAAAGACGAAACAGGACGACAACCAGAAGCTTCCGGAAGCGCTGCGGCGCGATTTGCTCGATTTGGCCATTCTGTCGGCGCGGCTCGACATGCAGTTGGCTTCCCCGGCCGGTGCTGCCGAGGTACGGCAACAGGCCATTGAAAAACTGGCCGAAGCGCGGGCAGTGTGCGGCCCAAGTTTTTTGTTGGATTTGGAAGAGCGCGATTATCGGGCTGGCGGAAACAATGGGGATGAAAAAGTGTCGCTCGATTCCCTGCCTGTGGCCAACAATGCTTGGGAGCACGACGGCCTAGGGCGCTGGCTAATGCACCACGGGGCGCTGGACGAAGCGCGGCGGCAATTTGCCACGGCAATTGCCCGGCAGCCGGACGATTTTTGGGCCCATTTTCAGCAGATGCGGTGCGACTATCAACTGGGGCATGATGCAGACGCATTGTCGGCGGCCAACGTTTGCATTGCGCTGGCGCCGCAGCGGGCCGAGTGCTATTACAATCGGGCGTTGTGCCACCAGGCGTTAAACCACGCAGAAGAAGCCAAGGCCGATTTTAGCCGGGCCGTGGAGCTCGATCCGGATTGCACACCGGAAAAGATGGGCAAACTCCGGAAAAATATGGATGGAGCCGCGAAATAAAAACGGCTCTGTGCCGAGCTGTTTTGAACACGCTACACCGAACTGAAGTTCGCTCTAGCTGGGCAGCGTCCAATCGTGGCCGCCGTTGCCGAACAACTGATCGACCACGCTGTCGTTCAACACGGTGCTGCCTATTTCAAGAAACACCTCGCCGTTGGCGCCGCTGCCGCCGCCTGTGCCATTCAAATCGTTTTCGCGCACTGCGAGGCTGTCGGCGGAATTCCATTCGGCCATCAAGTAGTTCAGCGATTTTGCGTCGCCTTCAAAGGTCGAAGAACCGCCGATCATGATGTCGTCGTTTTTGCCGCCTTGCAAGGTATCGGTTCCAGCGCCGCCGATGAGAATATTGCGGCCCGCGCCGCCAACCAGCCAATCGTTGCCGGCGCCTCCGTCAAGTACGGCAGGCAAACGGATGTTGGGCGAAATCTGGATGTTGTCGTTCCCGGCTCCGCCGAACACGTAAATTGCGGACGCGGCAAATGACCCTTGCGATTGACGATTAATCATCACGCTGAGTTTATTTCCCGAGGCGGGCACCACCGAGATTTGGTCGTTGCCGGTTGTGCCGCCGACATACAAATCCATTTGGCTGGGATTGGCCGCATCGGGCTCCAACGCCACAGCAGAAATGACCACGCTTTGCGTCGCCGGGGTGCTGGCAACGTTCAGTTGGTTAGCTACGGTGACCGACAGCGAATCGGTCTGGCTGGCCGTGTACGTGTGCGTTACGGTTTGGGTTAGAGAATTTGGAACCGCGGCAATGCTTTGTGTTTGGCCGTCGCCCCAGTTGATGGAGTAACTGTATCCGGCCGCTTCGTTCACCGATGCGTTGGGGTCGGTCACGGTGAACGTGTAGGACAACACCTGGCCGCGCACGCCAATGCTTGGGCCGGAGATGCCCACGCTGGGCTTCAAGGTATTGTCGATTGAATTCACGGTCAGTGAAACAGCGTCCGATGTCGGGCTGGCCTGGAAATTAGCATCGCCGCCGTATACCGCCGTGATGCTGTGCACGTCCAGCGACAGCGTATTGGCCGGCACGGTATACGTGGCCTGGCCGCTGGAATTCACCGAGCCGGTGCCCAAGGTGTTGCTCCCGTCCATGAATGTCACGGTTCCCGTCGGTGAGCCCGCACCGGGAGAAACCACGGCCACCGTGGCCGTGAGCGTGACGCTTTGCGAAACCGCGATGGTCGACGCGGAAGGCTGCACGCTAATGGTGGTCGAGGCCTGCGTAACACTCAGTGTGCCCGGATCGAATTCGATGGTGTAGTTGGAATCTGTCGCGCCGTTTACCGTAATGGTGTAGTTGTTGACGGCGCTGGTTGCCGTGGCGGTGGTGGACAAAGTCGGCTGAGTTGTCAGGCTGGCTGAAGTGTCGCCATTGACGAACGTGCTGTAACTGACCGTGAAGGTCGGCAACGCCTGGCCAAAGACCTTCGTCTTATCATCAGCGGTGATGGTCAGCATGGCGGGCGAAACGTCCTGGCTGAAGGAGCCCTGCGACGTGTTGAATTGGGCATCAACGCCTGGATAGAAGGCCGTAATGGTGTGGGTCGTCGCCGTCAGGCTGGAAACCGAGATGCTGGCTTGGCCGCCGCTTAATGTTTGGGGCGCGCCGAAGTTGACGCCGTCGATTTGGAATTGCACCGTTCCCGTCGGCGTGTCGGCCGAACCGGTGCTCACGGTCGCCGTGAATTGAACGGTTTGGCCGTAAGTCGAGCCGGTATCGTGGTCGGACGTCACCTGCGTGGTCGTTGCCTCGCCGTCGGTAATGACGGTAGTCTTTGTAGCAGTCTGTGAGGTGGTTGCTGTGTTGTTAAACGAATTGGTGGCGGTGACGGTATACGTGATGGTGCCGTCGTCCAGTGCGCTAACGTCGATGCCGCTGACCGTCCACGTCCCGGAGCTCACGGTGGTGGTTTGGGGCGCGGTGCTGTGCGTGCCGTCGCTGGCCACGACAGAAATCGTCGCGCCTGTTGTGCCTGTGCCGCTGATGGCGGTGCTGGTATCGTTCGAAGTATTGATCGGATTCGTGACGGTCGTGATGGCCACCGACGGAACGGTGGTATTTTTGGTGGCAGTTTTGCTGGTAGTCGTCGTGTTGCTAGCGGCATCGGTGGCGGTGACGGTGTATGTAATGGTGCCATCGTTCAGCGCGCTGACGTTGATGCCGGTGATCGACCAGGAGCCGCCAACGGGGACCGGCGTCGTTTGAGCCGTCGTGCTGTGGGTGCCGTCGCTGGCCACGACCGAGATGGTATCTCCCGCAGTGCCTGTGCCGCTAATCGCCGTGCTTGTTTGGTTGGCGAGATTGATCGGGCTGGTCACCGTGGTGATGGAAACGCTGGGGGCCACGGTGTCTTTGGTCGTGGTCTTGGTGATGGTAGTCGTGCCGCTGGCGTTGGAGGCGGTGACCGTATAGGTTATCGTTCCATCGGACAGCGAGCTAACATTAATGCCGGTGACCGACCAGCTGCCGCCCATGGGGATTGTCGTGGTTGTGGCCGTCGTGCTGTGGGTGCCGTCGCTGGCCACCACCGAAATGCTTGCTCCAACGGTGCCAGTTCCGCTGATGGAAGTATTCGTGACATTGGTGGTGTTGATCGGACTGGTGACCGTGGTTACGGCCACCGCAGGGGCGGCGGTGCTCTTGATCGAAGTTTTGCTTGTGCTGCTAGTGTTGCCGTTGGTGTCGGTGGAGCTGGCGGTGAAGGTAATGGTGCCGTCGTTCAACCCGCTAACGTTAATCCCGCTAATCGACCAGGTGCCGCCGGAACCGACGGTCGTCGTTTTGGTCGTGGTGGTAGTCGTGCCGTCAGTGGCCACCAGCGAAATCGTTAAGCCCGACGCGCCGGTACCGCCGACAGTAACACTGGTCTGATTGGTGGTCGTAATGGAAGAGGGGACGGAAGTAATCGACACGCTGGGCCCCACGGTGTCTTTGATCGTAGTTTTCGTGGCCGACGCTGTATTGCCGACGGAATCGGTGGTGGTGGCCTTATACGTAATGGTGCCGTCGCTCAGCGCGCTGACGTTAATGCCGGTAATCGACCAGGAGCCGCCGGCGGGGACCGTCATGGTTTGAGCGGTGGTGGTGTGAGTGCCATCGGTGGCGACGACCGAGACGGTATTTCCCGCGGTGCCTGTGCCACTGGCTGAAGTATTGGTGACGTTGCCGGAATTGATTGGACTGGTGAGCGTGGTGAGGGCAACGCTGGGCAACGCCGTAGTTTTGGTGGCGGTTTGGGTGTCCGTGACGGTGGCGTGGGTCGAATCGGTGGCGGTGGCCGTGTAAGTAATGGCGCCGTCGCTCAGCGAGCTGACATTAATTCCGTTCACCGCCCACATGCCCCCCGTGCCCACAGTGGTCGTTTTTGCGGAAGTGGTGTGGGTGCCATCTGTGGCAGTGACCGAAACCGTGGTTCCGGTCACGCCGTTGCCCACGGCCGAGGTGCTGGTGTCATTGGAGTTATTAATGGGGTCCGTGACCGAGGTGATGCCCACGGTTAATACCGTGGTGGTGTTGTTGACGGTCAGGGTGAAAGGCAGGGCATCTTGCACGGTGAACGTGCCACCGCTGCCATTGGGCAGGACGTCGACCACATGTGCCACAAGATTGATGGTGCCTGTGAACCCCGAAGTGGGCGTCAAGATAAGGGCGCCCGATGAGCCCGACCCGGACACGGTCACATTGCTGGGCGCGCCGGTGAACGTGGTATTGCCCGTCACGCTGTAGGTAATGGTGCCGGTGCTATAGCCGGCGCCAAATAGGGCGCTCAATTGTAGATTCGCCGGGGTGTTGAGATTCGTCGTGAGATTCGACACCGGTTTGAGAATGACCGGTTGAGCGGTGGTGTTGGTTGGCGGCGCGGCGCTCACGGTGAATGTTTGCGTGGCGTGCGTCCCATCCGAACCTGTGGCGGTGATGGTGATGGCTGCCGAGCCGGTAAAGTTGCTGGGTTCGGCAATTTGCACAACGCTATGCTGGGTATCGTTGGTATTGATGGTGGCCGAATCGATGGTCACATCATTTTTCGCGTAATCAATGCCGCCGGAGCTAGTAGTGGCGGTATTCTCGATGTCGTTGTAAATGTCTTGGCCCGTTAGAAGTTGCCCGAAGACGGTATAACCAAAATTGAGCGACGATTGGGGTTCGTTGGCCAATGGAATATTCGGCGCAGTGATAAAAAACTCGCCGGACGCGGTATCGGGTGATCCGGTGTTGGCCATCGCCAGCATGCCGGGGCTGTTGAAGAGTGCGGCTACATTGATTTCGCCAGCGATATCGGACGGCTCCGTTTTTCCAGAAGTCATTTCCACACCGCCCTGGATCAACTGAAACCCAGTCCCGGTTTCGGCGCGGTAGAAATTGGCCCCGGTGTACAAGCCTGAATTGACGTAGTTGATGATGGCCTGCACGGTGTTCGGCGCGATGTTTTCGAACAATTGGAACGTCATCGTTCCGCTAAAGGATGTGTTGTTAGTGCCTGTCACGCCATGCACGGTGATCGACAGCGTGGGATTGCCGGTCAACACCGTTGCTGTAACGTTGGCATTGTTGCTGCTGGCGGTATACGTGATGGTTTGGCCCGTGTCGGTTCCCACCAGCGGCACGTACAGATCTTTGCCGGAGGGAACATCGTACACGCCGCCTGAATCGGGTCCGGTGATGGCCGGCAGCGTAACGCTGAGCATGCTGCGGTCTTCCAGCGGCTCCAAGAGCAACCGGCGCTGGCTGCGCTGCAATGAATTTTGCCTGGATAACCAACGACGCTTTGCCGGAGAACGACGAACCGAACCGCGACGCCAAACCTTCATCGTGGGTGCCTCTTCCGTGGTGTGTAGGACTGCGTGTCGACTGTAATGCGTGGCAAATGGTGGACCGCAGGCCGCATGTTGAAAATGGCCTAGGGCCGTCTCGCGTCAAACGCCAATCGGATTGACCCGAATTGTTCCGGGCGTTTGAGAGATAGATTCCTCTATGGTAATCGCGGAACGGCGGCCGATCAATTATTTTTTCCTCCCACTATCGGGCGTGTCGCAGGCAAAAAAGTGGTCGAAAAGCGACCTGTTGAGAGCGTTATGTTGACAAAATCGAACATTTTTAACCCGATTCAAACAAAAGCCCTTGCCAGAAAGAGGAACGGTGCTAACGGCGGATCGAAATGGCGGGTCCCACCCAAACTACGGTGCGTTTCCACCAATCGCCGGTCCGCTCTCGCTCGGCGGCGTCGGTAAAGCGGTATTGGCACAAGGTAATACGGATGAAGTTCGGCGGCGTGTCGGGAAACGGATTCGTTTCCAGCAGACCCAGCACCGTGGGCTCGCCTTTGAACAACCGCATAATAAGCGACTGAAACCAGGGGCTCATGTTTCGCGGATCAATGGCGCCGGTG
>Ga0335083_10012076_pt1 | contig 10356 bp, 9 predicted proteins | sample Lox_Sample_42_FD_206716 | JGI IMG/M metagenome (GOLD analysis project Ga0335083, IMG submission 206716) | Soil microbial communities from Loxahatchee National Wildlife Refuge, Florida, United States - Lox_Sample_4.2 | ecosystem: Environmental > Terrestrial > Soil > Wetlands | place: USA: Florida... | reverse complement strand
GCTGCGGCGAGCAGGACCAGCGGGAGGGATCTGTTCGACATACCCGATCGCGATTACTTGAAGAGCCGGGGAGCGAAATCGTTGAGGCAGCGGCGCCACGTGAGCCATTCGTGGGCGGTGCCGGGCGACTCGAAATAGACGTTCTTGATTCCGGCCTGGGTCAACTGGTCGCTGAAGGTTTTGGTGCCGGGGCCTTCGACGGAGCCGATCCCGAGGAAGAGGACCTTGATCTTCTTATTGAACGCGGCCGCGTCCGCGAAGACTCCGTTACTGGAGGTCTTGGGATCGAAGCCGCCGCGGCCGCCGCTGCTGCCGCTGAAGCCGCCGAGGTAGGCGAACTTATCGAGATTGCCGAGGACGGTCAGGAACGATTGCATGCCGCCCATGGAGAGCCCGGCCATGGCGCGATTCTCGCGGCCGGGCGCGACGCGATAGGTGCGCTCGATCATGGGGATGAGATCGCTGAACATCATGTCCGTGAAGACACCGCCCCAGTTGGTGGGGAATCCGCCGCGGCCTCCGGCGGGGGCGGCACCGCGACCGCCCGGCGCTGGAGCGGGCGCAACGTCCGCCATCGACGCCCTGGCGATGATGCCCCGGGCCGCATAGAGGCTGGCATCCTCGCCCGGTTTTACCGCATTGAGGTTGTCCATGACGATCAGCATGGGTTTGGCCTTCTGGGCGGCGATCAGGTTATCCATGATGAGGTCCACGTGGCCCTGGGTGTGCCAGCCCTGCTCGTTCTCGCCCCAGCCGTGGAGCAGGTAGAGAACCGGGTAGCGGGCGCGCGCGTTGGTCTCATAATCCGGCGGCGTGTAGACGTAGCAGCGGCGCCACTTGCCGGTGACCTTGGAGTAATACCAGCGCTGGCTCACCTGGCCGTGCGGCACATCCTTGGCGGAGTAGTAGGCGGCATCCGGTTCGGGCTCGGGAATCTCGATTCCGCTGTTGTCCCAGCCGGAGCCGAAGAAGGTCCGGGTGGCCGGGTCGGCGATCACCGCGCCATCGACGACGATGCTGTAGTAGTGGAAGCCCACCACCTGCGGCGGGATCGTGACCATCCACAGGCCGTCTTTGTCGCGCGTCATGTCGTGGGCGCCGCCCAGGCGGACCTGCACTTTCTGCGCATCCGGCGCCGACACGCGGAAGGTGACGCTGCGGTCGGGATGGACGCAGGGGTACGGCGCCCCCGGGATGTTCAGCGAGGACGGCTTGCATTCGTCGTTTGCCTGTCCCCAGCACAGCGCGCAAGCGAGCAGCGCCCACGGGATGATTCTCATGATGCCTCCTGATCAGAACGAATACTTTAATCCCAATTGGATCTGGCGCATGGCCGTGGATGTCGCGGTAACCACGCCGAAACTCTGATGGGCAGCCGTACTCGGCAATCCGGGTTGCGCCGCCCCGGACAGAACGTTCAGGTTCGGCATACTCCAGTTCGGGTGGTTGAGAATGTTGAAAGCCTCAAAGCGGAACTGGAGCAGGTGGCCCTCTTTGTACGGCATGCGGAATTCCTTGTGGACTTCGCCGTCGAATCCGATGATTCCCGGACCCCGGATTGCGTTGCGCCCCACGGTGCCGAACTGTCCCGGCGGCGCTTCGGTAAAGGCGCCAAGACTCCAATATCTGGAGGGCGTCGGGCTGTCGATGTAGGGACTCACACCGGTCGAGTTGGGGCGGTCATAGCCGCCGGCGGCGGTGCTGGCGTTATCCACACCGCCGATGGTGAGATTTCCGGGCATGCCGCTCTGCAGGGTCACGATGCCGCCGATGTGCCAGCCGCCGATGATGGTGTTCGCCACCGGATTGGTGATGTTCACCGACTTGCCTTTGCCGACCGGCAAGTCGTAGAGCACGGAAGTCACGAACCGCTGTTTGGTGTCGAATGCGGAGAGTCCGCGCTCGCAGGTCAGGAGGCAATAGCTGTTCTGCGGGTACAAGGTGTCGAAACCCTGGTTGCGGATTCCGCTGGTGGTGTCGATGGATTTGGCCCAGGTATACGACCCGATCACGCTGAAGCCCTGGTAGAACCGCCGCGTGCCCTTGACGCTGAGAGAGTTGTAATTGCCGTTGCCGCCATCCTGCACCATCTGGATATTGCTAAAGCCGGGGTAGGGCAGACGCGAGGTGGCGCTGCCGACCGTGCCCGGAATTGCCTGGTTGGCATCCTGGAAGCCCTGCAAGTGCCGGCTCTGACCGCCCAGGTACCCGGCCTCAACGGCCCAGTTGGGGGTCAACTGCCGCTGAACGTTGATCAGATACTGCATGGAATAGGTGGTGTGGTGGTCGATGGACATGGCATAGGCGTAGGGAGATGGCACATTGGCGAGGGCGCCGCCAGAGGGCGGGACCGCGTTGCTCCAGAAGATGCTGGGGGTGCCGGCGTTGGAAGTGATGGTGACGCGTCCGGCGATGTTGCGGGCCAAGTCAAAGTACGCATTGCCGATTTCCTGGTTGTAGAAGACACCCCATCCGGCGCGCACCACCGTCTTGGAATCCGGCGACAGCGCGATGCCGACACGCGGAGCAAAATCCCGATAGGACGTTTTCATCAGCTGATTCGGCAGCAAGCCATTGCTGCACTGCGCGCTGACGGTGGTCCAGCGGATATTCAGCGGGGGAGGGCCGGCGTACGGATCCGAGCACTGGCCCTGACGGACCATGTACGGGGTGGTGGACACAGGGGCGTTCGAGACGGCCAGGATCTGCGGCATGAACACCGTGAACTGGTTGTTCAGGGTGTTGGTCCAGGGCGGGGTCAATTCGTAGCGCAAGCCGACAGTGAGAGTCAGTTTCGGTGTCACCTTCCAGGTGTCGTCCACAAAAGCCGCTTCGGCGTTCCGCTGAAACTTGGCGTTGGCCAATGCCACGGCCACAATCGACTGGTAGATATCGCCGAGCAGGAACTCGGCAAAGGCATCGCCTCCCGTTTTGCTGGAACTCTGAGTCGCGTTGGGCTGGAACGCAAACTGGCCACGCGAGAACTGGTTGCCCATCTGATTGAAGTTCTGGCGGTTGTACTCGAAGCCGAAGCGCAGGCTGTGTTTGCCGCGAGTCCAGGACACGTTGTCGACCACCTGGGTGGTGTTGTCGTCGATGAAATAGGGGCCATCCTGCGTATCGCCGATGGCGACGAAGCCGTCGCCGGCAAAGGAAGCGAAGGGAACGCCCCACGAGACCGGAGCGCCGGGTTGGAGGTTCGGGATCCCGATGGCGGTGACGGAATCGACGTTGTACGCCGAATAGGTACCCAGCGAATTACTGAGACGCGAATAGCCGAAACGGGCTTCGTTCACCAGGGACGGGGAAATGGTGCGCGTGTTGGTGCCCAGATACTGCTCGTAATTGGTGAGGATCTTGCTCCCGGTGATGCTGATGCCTGTGGAGGCCTGGTTCTCGTCGCCCCAGCTATACCGTCCGCTCCACTGCGATTTGGCGGATTCGACGAAATCCATGCGCAGGGTGAAGGCATCGCGGTTGTTGGGGGAGGAGTTCATCTGGGTGTAGTTGCTCGACAGGCCGGGCAGGTTGGAAGGGACATAGTAGTTCAGGAATTTCTTGGAGATTGGATCGATGCGGTTCGAAGGAATCTGGTTGTTGGGAAACGGCGTCTTGGTGGCGCCGTTGGCGCCGGTGTCCGGATCGTAGATGGTGGTGCCGAGGGCGCTGAAGTCGCCGTTGAACATGGAGGCGGTGGGGACGGAATAGGTGCCCTGGGAATTCTGGCGCTGGGTTTTCCACTCGTCGTTGGCCATGAAGAACAGGCGGTTGCGGCCGTTGAAGATTTTGGGAATGTAGACCGGCCCGTCGAGCTCGAATCCGTAATCGTTCCACTTGAAGGGCGATTTGACAGGATGGGTGGCGGTGAAAGCGTAGGGAACGGCGTCGAACACGTCGTTGCGCACGAATTCAAAGAGTGCGCCGTGATAGGCGTTCCCACCGGACTTGGTCACCACATTGACCTGCGTGGACTGGTGGCCGAACTCGGCCGGATAGACACCCATCTGGACTTTGAATTCCTGGATGGCGTCGATCGAGGGAAGCACCACGTAGGTGGAGAAGTCCGGGTCCGTGTTGCTGACACCGTCGAGGGTGAAGTAGTCGAACATGATGCGGTTGCCGCCCGTGGAGATGGATTGGGACGCGCGGTCGCCGCCCTGCCGGCTTCCGGCTTGGCCGGAGCCCGCCGAGAGGGTGTTCGTGTTCGCCGCCAACGCGACCAGGCCCAGGTAGTTGCGGCCATTGAGCGGCAGTTCCGTAACGCCCTTGTTCTCGATTACGGTGCCAAGCGAGGAGTTCTCTGTTTGCAGCATCTGGGCCGATGCCATGACCTGAACCGATTCGTTGACCTGCCCGACCTCCAGGGTGAAATCGAGCCGCAGCGTCTGCTGCACCTGGACCTGGACGTTGTTGCTGCCCACAGTCTTGAAGGCAGCCTGTTCCACCCGGATGTTGTAGATACCTGGCGACACCGCAGGAAACGTGTAGTCGCCGGAATCCGTCGAGGAGGCGGTCCGTACGGCATTGGTGGCGACGTTGGTGAGGGACACTTTCGCGTTGGGGACGGCGGCACCGCTGGGGTCGCTGATATGCCCCGTCACTTCACCGAACGTTTGAGCGAACAAGGGAAGCGCAGCGAAAGCCAGGAGCGCGGCTAAGGACAATCGAAAACGGCTGATTTGTGGTTGCACGATTCACCTCCTTGGGTGTTGCCCACCAGCGACACGGACGGCCCCCGACCTGGTCCTCCGCGCGAAACTGGGGAAGGACTCCGGGGACAGAACTCCCACTCTGGTCTGCGATATCCTAGCGCGGGCGTCCGGGATGGACTAGGTTTGGTACGGTGTCCCGGCATAGAACCTAATGGAATCCGATAGTTGCATCGACCGGTAAGGCTCTGGATGTACTCTTGGGCTAACGGTTAGCCACCCATTAGCGGACGGTTACGCTTCCTCGATCCGGCGAGAAGGTTGTGATATGATACGCCCGGGGCGAAGGATGTGCGAAGGCGAAGGCACCGGACTGAGCGAGTCGCGCGCGAGAGCGGTCCGGGCGGAACTCGATCATCTGCTGGAAGGCCCCGCATTTCGCAATAGCAAGCGGTGCCGGGAATTCCTCGAGTACATCGTCGAGCACACGATTAGCGGGCCGAGCGGCACTCTCAAAGAGCGCTCGATCGGCGTGGAACTCTTCCAGCTTCCGCAGGATTTCGACACCGGCCAGCACACGATCGTCCGTGTCACCGCCAACGAAGTACGGAAGAAGCTGGCTCAACACTACCTCGCCGAGAACGGGTCGTATCATCAGGTGAGAATCGAGTTGCCGCCCGGATCCTACAGCGCGGAATTCCGGTGGGGGACGCCGGCCGAGCCGACGCCTGCTCTCCAATCTGCGAGATGGTCGATCCGCTGGACAATTGCGTGCGCCGCGGCCTTGCTGATCATCCCGGGTACCATCGCTTTGTGGAGGTGGCAAACGGCGAAGCTGGCGTCCGTGGATGCCAAATCGGCCGCGATGCCCGGCCCCGTTCCCAAGGTAATGCCGGGCGCGGGAGACTTTCGGATGATCGTGGGTTCGACCAATCCCTACCTCGACCGCAACGGGCGAACGTGGAGTCCGGATCACTTCTTTACCGGGGGTTCGGTGATGGTTCGCCCGTCCGAAAGAATTCTCCGAACGCTGGATCCGGATATTTACCGGCACCTGCGGGCCGGCGAGTTCCGGTACGACATTCCGCTGGAGCAGGGTTCGTACGAACTGCATCTTCATTTTGCCGAGACGGGGCTGGCGGATTTCATCAGCGCGGAATCCAGTGGCGAGGGGCAGCGCCTGTTCCGGGTCGCGGTCAACGGGAAACGGATTCTGGACCTGTTCGATGTGGTAGCCGATGCGGCCGGCTCCAACACTTCGGACGAGCGGGTCTTCCGGGATATCTCACCGGCCGACGACGGCTTCCTCCACCTGAGCTTTTCGCCGGTGCGAGGCTCGGCGATGCTGAGCGGAATCGAGGTGCTGCCGGTGAGCGCCGGGAAGGTGAGGCCGGTACGCATTCGCGCGGGCTGGACGTCCGCGTGGCAGGACTCGGCGGGGCAGCAGTGGCAGGCGGACCGTTATTTCCTGGGAGGAAACGCTCTGGTGCGCACCACGAATCCGGCGCAGCAAAGCAACTCGATCGCGCCCGAGATGGCGCTTTACGCCAGCGAGCGCTGGGGGCATTTTTCGTACGCAATGCCGGTGGCCGAGGGCCGGTACCGGGTGACGTTGAGATTCTGCGAGGGCCACTACGGGCGGCGGAACACCGGTGTGGGCGGGCTGGGCAGCCGCGTGTTCGACGTGTACTGCAATGGCGTAGCATTGCTGAGGGGTTTCGACATCTTCAAGGAGGCGGGGGGAGAAGGCCGGCCCGTGGACCGGACTTTTTCCGGGATCCGGCCGACCGCGCAGGGGAAGATCGTGCTCAGCTTCGTCCCGGTGGAGGGGATGGCGTGCGTGAACGGGATCGAAGTGGTGGAGGAGGGGAGATAGGCCGGGGGCAGCGTGTCGTGAGCCGGTATATCAAATAACTCTCATCCGACGGCACCGCGATGACGGTATCTCCGCCTCTAACCGCGCTGGCGTCGTCAAACCGATGGATCGTCTCGAATACCGATCCTCCGAACGGCGCCCGCTGGAGTTCTCCCGATGTCGCGACCAGGTAGAGACGACGCCCTCCCAGGACCCATGAATCCGTCGGGACGTTATTACGGACCAGCGCTTCGTCGCTCGCATGCGACACTTTCAGCGCGACAACCCGGTCCAGGCGCGTGTCTCGTGCTTTGTACACGTCACCCATTCCACCCGCGCCAATCGGGGAAAGGATTTCGTACGGACCCAGACGAACTCCAGCAGACAATGGCATGACGCGCGTTCCACGATTGTAGCGCGCCCGTCTCTTCCCGGATGCCGACCGGAAGGCGCGATGGGAAGCATCCCGGCACACCCTTATCGGATCACGATGCCAGCCAGCCTCGCATTCGACGATATACCGTGGGATGATCGAGCAGGTCCCAGTGGTTCAAGCCGTGACCGACCCATTGATCGCGTGGGGCGAAAGCCAACGTTAGACTCGGATCCCGGTGCCGGCCCAGTGCGCTGTCCACAGACACCAAACCGTCTCCGATCGCGTGGTTACGGCCAATGCTCGCGGCAACCGTAAAGCATCGCACCCGTTTGGGCAATGGCACAGGTCGCCGATGGTCCGGCGAGTGCCGGAAACGGTCCCTCCCTCTCCAATCGTCGTCCAGCAGGTAACCGTAGCGCAGATCGGTGATCCCGGCGCTGCGGATACTCCCAATGCGCGCCAGAGGAGCGCTGTAGCGACTGATGCCCAATCCGACATTTACCAGGTTTCCGATACGTTCCAGCGCCGACCCATGGTGAGGCGTCCCCAGAAAGACAAGCCTTCGGACGCGTCGCGGCCAGTGGTGGCCGGCCGTCGTACCGTATCGGTACGCGCTGCGGGACACGAGCCCGCCGCTGCTATGGCCTACGATTGCTATGTGCCGCACTGGGACGGGCCACTGTTGGAGAAGAGTTTCCATCAGCTCGGCGAATCCCCGCCCGTTGGTGGAGATGTGCAACCCACTGTTATAGTGCAGGTGCACCGGCGTCCATCCGAGGTCTTCCGCCAGCGCCGCTGCATGATCGCGACCGCGCCGCGTCCATTGCAGGTCATTCATACAGAGGCCATGCACCAGGACAAGAATCTTGCCGTTTGGCCGCGAGATGGCGGTTCGGAGGTCGCTGCGACGGAGTGAAATCGGGTGACCGTGCCGGCGCAGACGCATGGGTATGGCGAGCGGGTTCTGAGTGGCGGCAAGATGATCGCCCAAGATGCCGTTCACGGCGGCGAGCATCGCCTCCCGTTCCGGCGAAGATGGAATTTCCCCGGCCATTTCGATGAAAGGAGTTATGACGGCGTCGATGCCGTGACCAACGAGCCTCGCGATTGCGTGCACCGGCGCATATGCCGCGCCCACGATGCCAGCGAGCGAATTCCCGGCAATCGTCTGGTGCATCGCCTCGACCACCCCAGCCATTCCGGTGGTAGCATCGACAGCCAATCGACTGAAGCCCAAAACATCGCTGGAAGTCATTGAGCGAATCAGGTTCCCCTCTGCTGCGTCCATTGTATGCCCCGTTGCGAATGTGAAAAGGAGGTGAGCACACATGCAGGCGCGCCCGTTGGTCTCAGCTTCAGACCTGTGCCTCGGGTAAGCTGAGGGCGCGGCGGGTCGCTTCCAGGGTGGCTTTCAGGGAGTCCCTCGGCAGTTTGAGGATTATCGGCTCGATAATCCACGCCAGCGCGCTCGGCACGTCGCGGGTCAAGGAGATCGCCCGGCACTCGATATAGGTGCAGTTTTCACTTTCCGCGAATCGCCAGTAGGAATGGAGACGCCACAGGAAGCCGTATCCCGTATCGGCAGGCCGCACTTTCTCGGTCGGCTTGCCTGCATCTTCCACTTCGCAAATCCGCGTAGTGCGGGAGTAACAGGCCCATCGCGTGGAATTCACCGGGAAATAATGCACGTCGTGGTCCGTGTCGAGGATTACCGTAATGATCTTTTTTTTACGAAGCCGCAGATAGATCTGGAAGTCGTTTCCCCGGCGGCCGATCAATTTTGAGCCGATCACCTCGGGCTGGTAGATGTTCTTGTGGTTGTCGTAATTCTGCAGAAGTGCCAAGGCCTTTTCGACCGTCGTGCCGGGAACACATATGACACCAATCCAGTCATGGATGAGACCGTCCGGCACCTGAAGCGGCCGCTTACCGGAACAGAGTTCCACCATCGTAGCGCCCTTCCGGAGCTGTGCAAGTCGCTCGGCGCACCCATCCGGAAACGATTCCTCTCCACGCAGCCTGGCTTCGACGGCAGCCTCCGCCGCGGCGATGTGCGTCTTATACGCCAGTAATGTCTCTGGCTTCAATTCGACCTTCTCGGCGGGCTGCGTCATAAACCGTGGACTTTCCCTGATTAGAACACTGGACGCCTGGCGCTTACGGCGATTGCGCCCGGCCTCCGACGACGGGGCGGAGTTCCTGGATCAGGCGGCTACAGCGTTGGGATCGCTCGGCGGTATCGCAGAGTTCGAAGGTGAAGCCGGTCACGGAACGCAAATCCGGGTTAGGATTGCGGTCGTTCAGGTGATCGAGCAGGGCGGCGCGAATATCGTCGACGGCACGGATGTAGATCCATGCTTGAGCGTTGGACAAGCCATAGATGCCTCCCCGCGACGGGGCGTTCTGCCGGATCGAGGCGGCCGTAAAGGAATATCCGCTGTGTCGTGCAAACGGCATTTGCGACCGTTAGATTCCGAAGTTGCGCCAGGGCGATTTCTGTTGCGTTTCAGCCTGCACTCCGGGGCGGCGGGGCGCCTTGCGACTGCCGGCGCGTTGGGCGTCGGCGAGTGCTTTGGCATCGGCGTAGGCGCGTACATCGGCGGCTGTCAGTTCGTGCTCGCCCTCCCAGCCTCGTTCCAGGTCGGCCGTCAATTTGTTTCCGGAAAGGAAAGGACCTTCTTGAATGCCGACGCTATGGTCGCGGAAGACTGCTATGTCCGTTGTCACCGAGACTTGCTTCTTCAGGCACCCGTCAGCGCGCACGTCGAACCGATACACGCGGGAGTTCTGCCTCTGGTCAAAGCCGAGATACCGGATCTCCACGAGTTCCCCCTTTACGGGCGATCGAGGATCGCCTCAGTCTATGGTCGATAAATCTGCTGCCGCGTCATATGCCGCCGGATTTTCGGTTGCTTCGGTATCGCGATCTGACTCACTTGCGAGTCCTGCGGCCTTGCGCGCCTTGATTTCCTTGCGTTTGGCGGCCTTATCCCTTTGGCGTTCCAACCGCCGCATTTCCTTCTGGCGCTTCTTGAAGGTCTCCATGGTGGTTTTCTCTTCGCAAGCCGGACTCTGAACAGCGGCCGCCGTGGATTCACGGCCGCTGCCTGGAACGGTGGTTTACCAGCGCGGCTCGCGCCGTTGACGAGAGTAACCGCCGCCGTTTCCGCGACCGCCGCCACCCTGGCCCTTGGGACGAGCTTCATTGATGTTCAGCGCGCGGCCTTCGAAATCCGCGCCGTTCAGGCCGGCGATGGCCCGGTCGGCTTCCTCGGTGTTGCTCATTTCGACAAACGCAAAGCCGCGGGAGCGGCCGGTATCACGATCCGTCACCAGATTGACACGATCCACTGTTCCGTACGGCTCGAACATGGCACGCACAGACGAATCGGTAGCGGCAAAATCCAGATTGCCTACAAAAATATTCTTCACTCTTACTCTTTTCTGTCTTTCAATTGTGCGGGCAAGACGAGGCA
>Ga0335083_10012075_pt1 | contig 10357 bp, 6 predicted proteins | sample Lox_Sample_42_FD_206716 | JGI IMG/M metagenome (GOLD analysis project Ga0335083, IMG submission 206716) | Soil microbial communities from Loxahatchee National Wildlife Refuge, Florida, United States - Lox_Sample_4.2 | ecosystem: Environmental > Terrestrial > Soil > Wetlands | place: USA: Florida... | reverse complement strand
GATTGTGCCGGAATTATTGTAGGTGGTGTTGATGCTGCTGTAAGGAAGGCCGATGTTGTCGATGATGGTGACGAGCTCGCGTTTCGGAATGACTTCGCGGATCGTCTCATCCACTTCGTCACAGAGACGCGCTGTTTCTTCGATGCGCGTTCCGGTGCGGTTCCGCATGTGGAGCTGGAATTGTCCCGCATCGACAGAGGGGAAGAAGTCCTGGCCGAGGAACGGGTAGAGCAGCGCCGCAGACCCCAGGCAGAAGACAACGAAGAGAATCAGGAAGAGAACGGAGTGCGCGATGCACATCTCAAGCAGGCCGCGATATCCGTTGCGGAATTTCTCGAAGTAGTACTCGAAGCCAAGCTGAAAGCGCACGAGAGGGTTACGGCTCTGATGTCTGCGTTCCACTTCGTCGTCGTCGTGCTCCTGCAGCAGATACTTGGCCATGGTGGGCACAACCGTTCGCGAGAGCAGATAGGACGCGAGCATGGCGAAGACAACGGCTTCCGCAAGCGGTACGAAGAGAAATTTGGCAACGCCCGCGAGGAAGAACATCGGGACGAAGACGATGCAGATGGAGAGCGTGGACACGAACGCCGGAATGGCGATCTGCGCTGCGCCATCGAGAATCGCCTGTTCTACGGCTTTGCCCATCTCGATATTGCGATTGATGTTCTCGATTTCGACGGTGGCGTCATCGACCAGGATACCGACGGCGAGCGCCAGGCCGCCGAGCGTCATAATGTTGATCGTTTCGCCCAGGGCGCTCAGCACCAGCAGGGATGAAAGGATGGACAGAGGAATCGAGACCGCGATGATCAGAGTGCTGCGCCAGCTGCCGAGAAAGACAAGGATCATGATGGCCGTCAGGCAGGCGGCAACGATGGCTTCGCGCACAACGCCGTCAATGGATGCGCGCACGAAGATCGACTGGTCGAAAAGAGATGTGATCTTCAAGGCTGGAGGCAGCTGCGCTTTGACGCCAGGAAGCTTTGCCTGGATGCCTTTCACGATATCGAGCGTGGAAGCGTCACCCGTTTTGAGGACACTCAACAGTGAAGCACGCTGACCATCGACGCGCACGATGTTCGTCTGGGGAGGAAATCCGTCGCGCACGTGGGCGACATCATGGATGAAGACTGTTGCGCCATTCACTGAGCGGATGGGCAGGTCATTCAGCTGCCCTACGGTGTCGGGCGAACTGTTGGTTTCAATCTGGTATTCAAACTGCGCAACTTTCGTCGTGCCCGAAGGGAGGATCAGATTTTGCGCGGCAATCGCGCTTACGATATCGGCGGGGGAAAGGCCTTTCGACTGCAATGCGGGGACGTTGAGATCGACCTGGACCTGGCGTTGTTTGCCGCCATAGGGATACGGGATGCCGGCGCCATCCACGGTTACCAGTTGTGTGCGGATGAAGTTCAAGCCGTAATCGTTCAGTTGCTGCTCGGAGAGCCCTTCGCCCGAGAGTCCGAGCTGGATAATGGGAACGCTCGACGCGCTGTATTGAATGATGAGGGGTGGAGTTGTCCCCGGAGGGAGCTGGCGCAACTGCGTCTGCACAATGGCGGTGATCTGGGCGACGGCCATGGCGATGTTGACTTTGGGCTGAAAGAAAACCTTGATGATGCCGCGACCATTGAGCGATTGCGATTCGATGTGCTCGATGTCGTTCACCGTGGTGGTGAGAGTGCGCTCGCTCTGGAAGACGATGCGGGTTGACATCTGCTCGGGCGATAAACCGGTGTAGTTCCATGCGATGGCTACGACCGGGATATCAATATTGGGAAAAATATCCGTGGGCGTGCGCATGATCGAAATCGGGCCCAGGATGAGCAAGAGCAGAGCAAATACAGCAAATGTATACGGCCTTCGCAGCGCGAGGCGGACTATCCACATAACTCGTCAATCTCTCCTGCGGGCCGCCGCGCTTGCATCGAAGCTTGCGCATGGCCGGAAAGGGTGGGGTTTGTCCTGCGGAATCAGTCTCTACCGTTTACCCGTCCTGCTGCCCTTCTATTCGGCGACAAAAGCAAGCCGTCGTGCCGCAGTCGGCACGAGCCGGGGAGCGGTATAGCCGCAACATTAATGTACGAATCCGGATCTTTCGAAAGGGTTCGTGGATTGGAACTCTCTGTTGAGTAGCTGCCTTACAAAGTCTCGACCGGTCAGGCCAGACAAGTAAACATTTCCATTTTACGGTAGACGACTTGGCGCGCAAAAAAGCCGCCCACAACCCGATTGGATACAATAATTAGCGATGTCATCGGACCAGCATTGGATTCAGAAAGATGAGAGGTTCGTCCACTGAGTAAAGTGGCCGCTTGTCGCGCGTCCGGTCGCGGGGCAGATTCGCGACGCCTGGTTTCGTATCTTCAGCGAATAGAAATGCTGCCATCCGTCGCAGGATGCCAATCCGGATTCCAAGCTATCTCCCAGGCAAAACCATCCGGATCGGCGAAATAGCCAGAATAACCGCCCCAGGGTGCCTCGCGCGCAGGCTTCAGGATTTTCGCCCCGGCGGCCGCGGCGCGCTGCATCAGCGGATCCACCTGGCCTTTCTCTCGAACATTGTGCCCCAGGGCAATGGCCGCTTGTCCAAACGTTGCTGGATCGGCCTGAAAGTCCGCAGCGAGTTGATCCCGAAGAAAGAGCGCAAAGACCATTCCGCCTGCCTGAAAGAAGATGATTTCTTCATTCTCGAATGCAGGCGTCCAACCCAGGCCGTCGACATAGAATTTCCTGGAGATTTCGAGGCTCTTTACTCCAAGGGTCACGACGCTTATGCGCTGGTCCATAATCCGGAATTCTAGACCTGACCGGCGCTTGCGGTTGGCGCGTTTTGCGGTGAAGTTGGCGTATTTTGCCGGGCACGTCCACCCTCAAGAGGTCTAATGTAGGTGCATGTACAACGCGAAAGCCTATTCCGTTACGAGTGCAACATCGCCGTTCGCTTCCACCACGATCGCGCGGCGCGATCTCACCGAGCACGACGTGCAGATCGAGATCCTCTTCTGCGGCATCTGTCACTCGGACCTGCATCAGGCCCGCAACGAGTGGAGCGGACTGATGCCCACCGTATATCCCTGCGTGCCTGGGCACGAAATTGTCGGCCGCGTCACGAAGGTTGGCTCTGCCGTTACCAAGTTCAAGTCCGGCGACCTCGCGGCCGTGGGCTGCATGGTAGACTCCGACGGCACCTGCCCGGAGTGTCAGGCGGGACTCGAGCAGTTCTGCCCCAACTTTACCCTCACTTACAACTTCCCTGATCAACACCTCGGCGGCGTGACATATGGCGGGTATTCCGACAGCATCGTGGTGAAGGATCGATTCGTTCTTCGTGTTCCAGGCAACCTCGATCTCGCCGGAACCGCGCCATTGCTCTGTGCCGGAATCACGACCTACTCGCCGATGCGCCACTGGGGCGTGACCAAAGGCACAAAGGTCGGCGTTGTCGGTCTTGGCGGACTCGGGCACATGGCGGTGAAGTTTGCCCAGCGCTCGGAGCCCACACAGTCGTCTTCACCACGTCTCCCGGTAAAAAGGAGGACGCATTCCGCCTTGGCGCAGATGAGGTCGTCATTTCACGCGATGCCAATGAAATGGCGAAGCAGGGCGGCAGCTTCGATTTCATTCTCGACGCGGTGGCTGCCGAACATGACATCAATGCTTACATCAACATGCTGCGCCGCGATGGCAACTTCGTCATGGTCGGAGCTCCGGAGCAGCCGTTGCCCGTCTCCGTCTTCGGCCTCCTCTTCAGACGTCGCAACTTCTCCGGTTCGCTGATTGGCGGCATTACCGAGACGCAGGAGATGCTGGATTTCTGCAGCCAGCACAGCATTACTTCCGATGTGGAGGTCATCCCTATCCAGAAAGTCAACGAGGCCTACGAGCGACTGGTTAAGTCCGATGTGAAATACCGCTTCTCCATCGACATGACATCTCTCAAAGCTGAGTAATGGCGATGAATAAACACTTTCGAGTCGCCGGGCGTCTCGCGCCTAAGCTGGAGGAGTCGGGGGTCTCTGTCTCTGCCGTACTGCGCAGAGCCGGGCTCCCCCTTGATCTCTTCAACCAGACGCGCGTGCTGGTGAACACAGAAGGGCTTTTTGCTCTCTGGCGAGCAATCGGCGAGGTCAGCGCTGACCCTGCCATTGGCCTCAAACTCGGCACTGAGACAAAGACCGAGCGCTTTCACCCCAGCGGAATCGCGGCTCTCTCAACGGAGAATTTTGGGGCGGCTATAGATCATATGGCTCGCTACAAACAGCTCACGTGCCCGGAAGAGATGTTGCAAGAGATGGATGAGGAAGAGTGGAGCATCCGGTTCCGTTGGACACTCGCCGTCGATGTCGAGCCTCAGGTGCTCACCGAGCACTGCTTTGCGTGGATGCAGACGATCGCGCGGCACGGAAGCGGAACATCGTTGTCGCCATTGCGCGTGGAAGTGATGCAACCTCGCTCGCACATAAAGGCGATGGAGCGGCACTTTGGTTGCGCCGTGATTTCCGGGGCCTCACACAACGCCATTATCTTTCGCGCGCGAGACAGGCAATGCCCTTTCGTTACGCGCAACGCTGAGCTGCTTGAAATGCTGGCGCCGCAGTTCGACGCCGAACTGAAACGGTATAACGGCCACGCAAGTCTTACGGAACTTGTGCATGGTGCTATTCAGCAAAAACTGACTGGACACCGGCCGACCATTGAAGATATCGCGCGCGATCTGCATATGAGTTCGCGCACGCTGCAGCGACGCTTGCAGGATGAGGGTTCGAGCTTCCAGCGCATTCTCGACGAAGCTCGTCATCAGATGGCTCGCTATTATCTCGGCAATTCGGTTCTTGAACTGAATGAAGCAGCCTACCTTCTCGGCTATGAGGATGCAGACTCGTTCACTCGTGCCTTTCGTAGCTGGGAGGGGGTTCCACCCAGCCACTGGCGTGAAACGCACCGGGCAAGGGCCGTCCAATAGCAGGCTTTGGCAATAACACCTATCGAGAGCTGAATCAGTCGATCGATGCAATAAGGATTCTGTCTAGAGATTCCCCAGGAGGAACAATGCAAAAACGCAAACTCGGAAAAAGCAATCTGGAAGTGTCGGCTCTCGGTTTCGGTTGCATGGGAATGAGCTTTTCCTACGCTCCACCGTTTCCAGACAAGCAGGAGATGATCTCCCTCCTGCGCACTGCCGTGGACCGCGGCATTACATTCTTCGATACTGCCGAGGTCTATGGCCCGCATACGAATGAGGAACTCGTCGGCGAGGCGCTTTCTCCGCTGCGCGATCGGGTAGTGATTGCCACCAAGTTCGGTTTCAATCTCAATCTCGATGGAAGCCCAGGATGGCAAGGACTGAACAGCCGGCCCGAGCGCATCAGGCAAGTCGCCGAGGCTTCGCTGAAACGGCTCAAGACCGATGTGATCGACCTGTTCTATCAGCACCGCGTGGATCCGGACGTGCCGATTGAAGACGTGGCGGGAGCGGTGAAGGAACTGATCCAGGAGGGCAAGGTCAAGCACTTCGGCCTTTCGGAAGCCGGCGTAGGGACGATTCGCCGAGCACATGCGGTGCAACCTGTGACGGCGATACAAAATGAATACTCACTGTGGTGGAGGAGACCGGAAGCAGAAGTGATACCGACGCTGGAAGAGCTTGGAATCGGATTTGTGGCGTACAGCCCGCTAGGCAAGGGCTTCCTCACCGGAAAGATGGATGAGAATACAGAGCTCAGCAAGAGCGACTTCCGCAGCACTTTGCCTCGCTTTACGCCGGAGGCGCGCAAGGCCAATCTGGCTGTTGTCGATCTGCTGACCAGCATCGGAAAACAAAAGGGGGCGACACCTGCTCAAATCGCGCTCGCGTGGCTGCTGGCGCAGAAGCCGTGGATGGTGCCGATCCCTGGCACAACGAAGTTGTCTCGGCTGGACGAGAACATTGGCGCAGTTGCTGTCGAGCTTACCGCCGAAGACCTTCGCCAGATCGACGACGCCGCCTCAAAGATTCAAGTGCAGGGTGACCGGTATCCCGAGCACATCGAGAAGATGACTGGTATCTAGTCGGCTCTTGGTGCCTTCGCAAGAGGGCATCCGCTTTCATTGGACCGTTGTCGTTTTGAGCAGCGGGAATGACATGCGAATCATCGCACCTCCGCTCGGGCGGTTCTCGGCGTGAAGCTCGCCGCCATGCAACTTCACTGCGCGTTCAGCAATGGCCAGGCCAACGCCGAAGCCGCCAGTCTCCGTGCTGCGTGCGCGATCCACCCGATAGAAGGGCCTGAAGATGTCGTTGATTTCATCCTCTGGAATTCCCGGGCCATGATCGCTGACCTCGAGCACGGCTGTCCGGTGGCCGTTCGCTTCCGAGGCTCTCAATCGGATTTCGACGGCTGAGCCCTGTTCGGTGTAGCGAACGGCATTGCGCACGACGTTCTCGATCGCTCTATAGAGCAGTTCACGGTTGCCCGTAATCAAACCGTCTTCCGCGGCTGAAAATAAGACTGAACTCTGGCGCTGCTGTGCCTCGTATTCGGCATCCGGAATCATTTCCTGAATGAGATTCCGAAGTGATACGGGCTGAAAGTTGCCCGTTCGCTCAACGGCTTCCATCGAAGAGAGCGTCAGCAATTGCCCGATGAGCTGATTCAGCTTTTCCGTTTCCCTTTCAATGCGGTTCAGATGAGTCGTCATTTCCGGAGCGGCGTCCTCACGGGCCAGTTCCAAGGCAACACTGAGGCGCGCGAGAGGCGACCGCAGTTCGTGAGAAACATCTCGAAGCAGGAGTTGCTGCGCGTCCACGAGCGATTCGAGCCTTCCAGCCATGTGGTTGAAGTCATGCACCAGCGCCTTGAACTCATCTTCGCGTGATGCGCTGGAGGGATTCGCAGCCTCTTTTATACGCGTCTTCAGGTTCCCCTGTGCGAGTTCACGTGCCGCCTGCCTGAGCCGGACCAGCGGGCGCGTGAAAATAAGCACAAGAACATAGGTAGTCAGGCCGCCAACCGCGATGGCAACGAATAGCTGCGGAAAAGCAAAGTGCAGCATGTCCACGTACCAGGGGTGCTCGTCCAACGCAGGAGCCCGGCTCAAAGCAAAGATGTACCGTGAGCCCTGAGCTGATGCGACTGGAACACGCCAGACGTATTGCGATCCGATCTGGGCTCCAGTGATACCGTCTCCACTCTCAGAGTTCTGACCGGCTTGCATGTGAACCGCAGAGCCGCACAGCGTCTGCCCACTGGCATTTTCGAGCGTCAGGTTCTGGTTGTGTGTTCCTGCATAGGTTTCAAAAGCTGAGCATCCACCTGACTGATATGCAGCCAGGCTCTCCTTTGCTTCGTTCCGCAGCGTGTCGGACATAGTGTCGAATAAAATGCGCGGACTCGGCCGGCGATGCCGCAGGATCAGTGCTGTCGATATCAGAAAAATGAGGCTCTGCGCGATCCAGAAGATGGCGAAGATCTTGAAGAATAGGCCGCGCATTGGCTTAGCTCTGTGTTTCCAATTGTGTGCGATAGACGAGCAGTTGATATCCGGCTCCACGAATGGTCTTTACCCGGTCGCCGCTCGAGCTGACCTCGTCGAGCTTGCGGCGAAGGCGGCTCACATGCATATCGAGGCTGCGGTCGAATGGGTTCAAACTGCGGCCAAGTGCGCGCTCAGCCAACTCTTCGCGTGACACCACCTTTCCCGGCGAGCGCATCAGCGCTTCCAGGAGTGAGAATTCAACATCGGTAAGCTCGACGGTCTTCCCTTTCGTGAGAACAGTGCGCGCGCCTGGATCCAGTTCCAGATCGTCAATACGCAGGATTGTGCTCGGGCTTGTGGGTTCCGCTGCACCGCTCCTGCGAAGGATGGCCCGCATGCGGGCGAGAAGCTCCCGCGGATTGAAGGGCTTCGGCAGATAATCGTCTGCGCCGATTTCGAGACCGACAATGCGGTCGACATCATCGCCGCGCGCAGTGAGCAGCAGGATGCTGACTGGTGATGCGCCCCGCAACTGCTTCAGCACTTCAAAGCCATCCATGCCGGGCAGCATGACGTCGAGCAGAACCAGCGCCCAGGGCTTTTCCCTGGCTACTTTCAACCCGGTATCGCCGCGGTGAACAGAGGTGATATGGAAGCCGTGCCGGCCCAGATAGTCGGTGAGCATCGAGCAAAGCTCGACATCGTCATCAATGAGCAGGACGTTTTCCATGATGCTTCTATTGGCAGCGTACGCCGTTGCTCGCTGGCTGGCACAGCAGAAATGTAACGAAGTGTCACCGACCCGGTGACACTTCGTTACAGAACATTACCCTTTATGACCGCACGGCGGTTCGACTCAGGTTTTGCTGAGTATAGCTGCTGTTTTTACCGGCAGCGGAGCCGCTATGAACAGACGAATCGCACTTGCAACCCTCTCTGCACTTCTCATCCTCTGCCGTCTCTCTACTTTTGCGCAGACTCCGATGGGAGGAGTGCGCGGGACTGTCACAGATCCTTCGGGAGCGATCATCCCATCAGCGAACGTGCTGCTGACCAACAGCACTGGCGGCTCAAAGTCGGCGACGAGCGGCTCCGACGGAGTATTTGCCTTCGATCATCTCCTGCCCGGCCGGTACTCTGTTTCGATTACGGCCACGGGATTCGCTTCGAGCACAATCAACGACATCGCAGTCTTCGGCGGTAAGGTAACACCGGCGAATGTAACGCTACAGCTTCCCGTCGAACAGCAGGAGGTTCAGGTTAGCGATCAGGGCGTGAGCGTTGACACCAGTCCCGACAACAATGCGAGCGCGATCGTCATCAAGGGTAAGGATCTGGACGCCCTTTCTGACGATCCGGACCAGTTGCAGGATGAGCTGACAGCTCTGGCTGGACCTGCGGCGGGTCCGAATGGCGGACAGATTTACATCGATGGCTTCACGGGAGGTCAACTTCCGCCGAAGTCGTCCATCCGCGAAATTCGCATCAATCAGAATCCATTCTCCGCGCAGTACGACAAGCTTGGATACGGACGCATTGAGATTCTCACCAAGCCGGGGACTGACAAGCTACACGGCATGTTCATGATCAACGGCAACGACTCTTCGTTCAACTCGCTGAATCCGTTTGTGACGAATGAGCCACCCTATTACTCGATCTTCACAGTAGGAAACGCCAGCGGCGCACTGACAAAGAATGCGTCGTGGTTCGCCAACGTCTTTTATCGTGACAACCAATCCAACTCCATCGTGAATGCCGAACTCCTCGACTCGAGCGGCAATCCTTACAACTACACAGCCGCAGTCTCCAATCCGCAGTCGCGCCTGGACGTGAGCCCGCGCTTTGATTTCCAGTTGGGCACCAATAACACTCTCAGCGTGCGTTACATGTTCGATCGCCAGACGCAGACGAACAGTGGCGTGTCGCAGTTTGCGCTGGAGAGCCAGGCATACAACGTCCTCAATCACGAAAATACGATCCAGCTTAGCGATACCCAGATTCTCGGTAACAACATTGTCAACGAGACGCGCTTCCAGTACACGCGCGATCGCAATAGCCAGGTTGCACAAAACGGCGATCCGACAATCACTGTGCAGGGGGCATTTACCGGCGGAGGAAACAACCAAGGCACGGTGCGCGACAACCAGGACCGGTATGAATTGCAGAACTACACCACGGCGGCATTAGGAAATCATGCGCTGAATTTTGGAACCCGCCTGCGTCTGACACGCGACTCGAACTACTCAACATCGGGATTCAACGGCATGTACATTTTTCCTTCGCTCAGCGCTTACGAGACGGGTACGCCATCGGAATACGATGTGACGGTGGGGACGCCTGGAGCAAAGGTCAACTTGTTTGATGCCGGCCTTTTTTTTCAGGACGACTACAAAGCCCGGCCAAATCTCACACTGAGCTTCGGATTGCGGTTTGAATCGCAAAACAGGATCAGCGATCACGCGGACTGGGGGCCGCGATTCTCCTTTGCCTGGGCTCCCGCAGGAAACAATGGCCACCCGGCTAAAACGGTGATTCGGGGAGGCTATGGCTGGTTCTTCGACCGCTTCAGCTCCACCTATGTCCTCGACGCTGTTCGCCAGAACGGCATCAATCAGCAGCAATACGTGGTCAAGAACCCGGACTTCGCGCAGACTCCGCCGACGTCCGCAACGCTGGCTTCGCTCAGCAGCGTCGCGCCTGCCATCTACAACCTCGCGCCTGATCTCCGCGCGTCCACCAACATGCAGGCTGCCCTTGGTATCGAACACCAGTTCGGCAAGATCGCAACAGCATCGGTTACGTATATCAACTCGCACGGCGCGCACCAGTATCTGAGCGACAACATCAATGCGTTTCTGCCGGGAACCTACGATTCGGAAACCGGCACGGGCATTCG
>Ga0335083_10012074_pt1 | contig 10357 bp, 8 predicted proteins | sample Lox_Sample_42_FD_206716 | JGI IMG/M metagenome (GOLD analysis project Ga0335083, IMG submission 206716) | Soil microbial communities from Loxahatchee National Wildlife Refuge, Florida, United States - Lox_Sample_4.2 | ecosystem: Environmental > Terrestrial > Soil > Wetlands | place: USA: Florida... | reverse complement strand
TTCGCACGAGCACTCCCCGCGCCGATAGCTCGCTGAAAACGTCGGCCGCCGGCCGCGCCGTTTTCACCCAGACGAAGTTCGCCTGGCTCGGGGTGAGCTCGAGCGAGGGCAAAGCGGAGAGCGCGCTCACGAGCCGAGCGCGCTCGCTCTTCACCGCGGCGACGAGCTGCTCGACGTCGCCCCAGAGCTCCCGCAGGACGACCGTCGCGAGCGCGAGCGACAGGCCGTTCATGTTGTACGGCGAGCGCACCTTGTCGAGCTCGGCGACGAGCTTCGCGTTGCCGACGAGCCAGCCGACGCGCAGGCTCGCGAAGCCGATTTTCGAGAGCGTGCGCAGGACGACGACGTTCTCGTGGCGTCTGAAGAGCTCGAGCACGTCGCGATCGGCGTAGTTGACGTAGGCCTCGTCGATGACGACGAGCGAGCGTTCGGCCCGTTCGATGACGCGCGCGAGGCGCTCCGGCCGGGCGACGACGCCGGTCGGATTGTTGGGGCTCGCGATGAAGACGAGGTGCGGCTCCGCCATCTCGATGCCGCGCAGCAGGCTCTCCTCGGCGAGGTCCCACTCCGCGTCGAGCGGCACCTCGATCACACGCTGTCCGCGCAGCTTCGCGCTCAGCCGGTACATCACGAAGGTCGGCGTCGTCGTGAGCACGGCGGGCGGCTCGTTGCCGCGCCGCGGGCGCGCGAACGCCGTGAGCAGCATCGTGATGATCTCGTCGCTGCCGACGCCGAGCAGCACTTCTTCGGATCGCACCCCGAGTCGCTCCGCGACGGCCGCCCGGAGCTCGGACGTGGTCGCGTCGGGGTAGCGCTCGAACGGCACGCGCGCGACCTCGCGGACGAGGCGCTCGGCGACGTGCGCGCCCATCAGCGGCGGCGCTTCGTTGGCGTCGAGCCGCACGCGAAACGAGCCGAGCACGGGCAGGTAAGGCTTGATGTCCGCGAGCTCGGGACGGAGCAGTTCCTCGACGTGCGACATGGGCAAAAGACGCCCCAGTATCACACTTCCGTTACCGGCCCGCATCCTCCGGTGCTACGCGACCGGGGCGTGGCCTTCTCACAGCTCCTCGGTCAGGAGTCGGCCGTCGCGACGCTCGAACGCGCGCTCGCGAGCGGACGCGTGCATCACGCGTATCGCTTCGAAGGGCCGGCCGGTGTCGGCAAGGAGCTCGCGGCCTTCGCGCTCGCTCGGGCGCTCGTGTGCGACCGGGGCGGCGGTTGCGGCGCCTGCAGCGCGTGCCATCGCGCCGTGACGCTGAGCGGGGACGAGCCGCACGTCCCGCTGCACCCCGACGTCGTGTTGCTCGGGCGCGGCTTGTATCGCGGGCTGCTCGGCGGCAGCTCGAACGAGGCCACGGGCATCAGCGTCGAGCAGGTGCGGCGCATCGTGCTCGCGCGCGTGGGCTTTCCCCCGCACGAGGGTCGGGCTCTCGTGTTCATCGTCCGCGACGCGGACGAAATCACCGTGCAAGCCGCGAACGCCTTGCTGAAGACGCTCGAAGAGCCGCACGAGCGCACGCATTTCGTCCTGCTCACGAGCCGCCCGAGCCGCCTGCTCGACACCATTCGCTCGCGCACGCTGCCCGTGCGGTTCGCCCCGCTCGCCGATCGCGTCGTCGCGGCGCTGCTCGAGGCCCGCGGGCTCGACCCGGCCGTCGCTCCGCTCGCCCAGGGCAGCGCTTCGCTCGCGTTCGAGCTCGCGGACGCGGACGCCAAGCGCGAGCGCGACGCCTTTTCGGAGGCGGCGTTCGCGGCGCTCGCGGCGCCCGATCTGGCGCCGGCGTTGAAGCTCGCCGAGGGGCAGAAGAAGGACCGCGACGGGCTCAAGGCGCAGCTCGCGTTTTTCGCCCAGGCCGTCGCGGCGGAGGCGCGCGGCTCGATCGGCTCCGATCCGGCGCGCGCGCTCGGTCGCGCCTTGCAGCACCGCACGGTGCTCGAGGCGATCGACGCCGTCGAGCGCAACGTCCAGCCGGCGCTCGCGCTCGAAGCGATGTTCGTGCGCTTGCGCGCCGGCTGAGTGCCGCGTGCGTCCTCCGGCGCTAGGCTCCGCGGGCCATGTGCCGCAACATCCGCCCCCTGTTCAACTTCGAGCCGCCGGCAACGGACGAGGAATGCCGCGCCGCGGCGTTGCAGTTCGTGCGCAAGGTGAGCGGCACGCGCAAGCCGAGCGACAAGAACACGCGAGCGTTCGAGGAGGCCGTCGAGCGCATCTTCTCAGTCACGCGCGAGCTCGTCGATTCACTCGAGACCACTGCGCCGCCGAAAAACCGCGAAGAAGAAGCTGCCAAGGCGCGGGCCCGCTCCGCCGCCCGTTTCGCGGAGTAGCGGAGCGAGCCCGCGCCGAAATCGCTCGTCACGGAGCGGTATCGTGGAAGACGCGGTCCACCTTCGGGTGGTGTTCGGGTGGGTAGCTCGTCGGGCGCATCCACGCCGTCGCGAGCACGAACGCGACGACGAGACCGCCCATGAGCGCCATGAACGCGAGCAACGTCGAGCCCGCGACGAGCGCGAGTCCGAAGAGGCCAACGGTGACCACGAACAACGCAACCATTGCTGTCGAGTGTCGCCACATGCCGATGGATCGTGCATCCGACGTGCCAGAGGCTCCGCGCCCGGAGAGCGGCGCTCGCGCTCGGACGGCTTTCAGCGCGGTGCCATTTCGCCGCGGCGCGGCCCCTTTTCGCCCCGCCCGTCGACGAGCGGCCTTCGCTTCGTCACGGCGCGAGCAGGCGTGAGAGCTCGCGCGCGCGTCGTTCCACGTCGTCGAGGGTAGCGTCGGGCGGCAGCAGCGCTCCGATCACCGCGACGAGCTCCGCGTGCGCGCGCGCGAGCGTCGCCCGCTCGAGATCGATGCCGCCGATGGCGACGAGCGGCACGCCGGCCGCCCGCGCGAGAGCGTGCGCGCGCCCGAGACCGTCGATGCCGACGACCGGCTCGTGCCCGCGCTTCGACGGAGTCGCGAACACGGGTCCGAACGCGACGTAGTCCGGACGTTCCGCGAGCGTTCGCTCGAGTTGAGCCAGATCGTGCGTCGAGACTCCGACGCGCAAGCTCGGCGCGAAACGGCGGACCTCGGCGAGCGGCACGTCGTCCTGGCCGACGTGCACTCCTTCCGCCCCGGCGAGCAGCGCGAGATCGGGACGATCGTTCGCGAAGAGCAGTGTGCCCAGAGCGCGGCAGCGCGGCGCGAGCGCACGGAGGAGCTCGAGCGTCGCGCGCGCGCCGGCCGCTTTGGCCCTGAGTTGAAGCAATGGCGGACGCGCCGCGAGCACGCGCTCGGCGAACGCAAGCGGCGACAGGCCTCGTTGCTCCAGACTATCGAGATCGACGAGGGGGTAGAGTCCGCGCAAATCCACGCTCCGGCGAGCGTAGCCCGCGGCGCGGACGACGACAGCTTCATCGTCCGGTTCCAGCTGTGCTACTCCCGGCCCCGGCATGCACGCACGCTTCGCCCTCTTCGCCGGCTCGGCGCTCTGCCTCGCCTTCGTGGCCCACTGCGCGCGCCAGCCGAAGCCGCCCGAGGTCGCCGACAACGCGCCGATCAGCGTCGACGCGAGCATCGACGCGGGGAACGAAGGCGGAGCGGGCGGCGAGGCGGCGGTCGACCACGGCATGAATCACGCCCTGGTGGAAAAAGCCCTCGAAGAGAGCGGCACGCCGACGCCCGACGACGCGAACGTGCACGGCTTGCGCTTCGAGGTCGTCGAGATCGGACCGAACGACGACTGGGCGTTCGCCGTCGTGAACCGCGGCAGCGAGACGATGAGCGTCGTGTTCGATCCGCGCTTGCTCACGCTCGAGGTCGAGCCGCCGTCCGACCCGAACGCGAAGAAGCACGTCAAGCCGCCGAAGCCGACGCTCTGCCGTCTTCCGGACGAGCTCCGGCCGGCGCGCGCCGATCTGAGCTACGTCGTCGAGCTCGCTCCGGGCCACGGGCTCGCGGAGGCGTTCGATCCAAGACTCTACTGCGTGTCCGAGGGTCCGAAGTCGCCGCTCGTCGCGGGCGCGCGCGTGACGGCGACGTTCGGCTGGGAGCCGAAGACGAAGACGGTTTGGAAAGCGGGCAAGCGCGCCGAAGAGACGGAGGCTCCCGCGCCGCCGTTCGTCGCCGCGATTGCGCCGAAAACGCCGGAGCTCGTGGACGGCGGCGTCACGGACGCCGGAGCCGACGCCGGCGCGGTCGACGCCGTGGTCGAAGCGTCGGGCCAGGTCACCATGATCGACGCGAGCGGCGAGCCGGCGGGCGGCGTCAAGGAGCTCCGCGGCACGCCGTTCGAGCTCGGATCCGACTACCAGCCGCCGCCCAAGGTCGAGGCGCGCGGTCTCGAGTTCGAGCTGACACGGGGCTCGGACGCCGCGAGCGAGTCGTCGGCGACGGTGACGGTCTCGCTCACGAACCACGGCTCTACGCCGGAGCGGGTGTACTTCCGTCGCGAGCTCGTGACGCTCGAGGTGACGGGCGTCGACGGCACGGAAGTCTGTAACCCCGGCCCCGATGATCGCGCGCCCGACCGCCAGGCGTTCACGCTCTTGAAGCCGGGCGGCTCCATCACGGCCACGAGCCGCCTCGTCGAGATCTGCCCGCAGGACACGTTCGCGCGGCCCGGTCTCTACCTCGTGCGCGGGGCCTTCGATTCCGACAATTCCGGCGCGCGAGACGGGCTCAACGCCTTCGTCGGACACCTCACGGCCGACCGCGAAGTCACCGTTCGCATTCGCACCGGTCCCTTGCCGTTCGAGAGCCCGCGCGTGCGCGAAGAAGTTCAAGTCGGCATGGTGCCGCAGCCGTAGTCGTCACCGCGCAACGCGCCGAGCGCATCAGTCTCGTTCGCACGTAGGCTTAGCGTGGCTGGATTTTTCTAGGTTTCGACAGGAGATTTTCATGCTGCCCGCGTGAACGATCTCGCCCGGCTTCCTTGTGTGGAAGGCGTCGGGATGTAATTCTTGGGTTCACGATGAATCGACTGACCTCCCTTGTGACCGGTAGTGTGGCGGCGCTCGCCGTCATCTGGGGCTGCTCCCCGAAAGCGATCTCCGACGACGACGACAGTAGCCACTCGAACAAGGGTGGGATGAGCGCCGGTGGCTCGGCTGGAAGCGGTTCCGGAAACACCACCAGCACGGCGGGTCACGGCACGGGTGGGACCGGTACCGGAGGCAGCACCGGCGGCTCGGTGGCTACGGGCGGCGCCACCGCGACGGGCGGTTCCGTCGGCACGACCGGCGGCACCACGGGCGGCAGCGTTGCGTCGGGCGGCATGCCGGGGACGGGCGGCAGCGTCGTCTCCTCGGGCGGCATGCCGGGGACGGGCGGCAGCGTTTCGATGGCGGGCAGCGGCACCGGCGCCGTGGCGGGCAGCGGTACGAGCGGCTCCGCCGGCACCGGCACGACCGGCACGAACCCGCCCGGCTATTGGAGCGAAGGCGACTGGCACGGCTGCGCGTGGACCGGCATCGACACCGACACGACCGCGACGATGCGCACGACCGTCTCGCCGCAGGACTTCACGATGGGTCAGGCGATGAACGGCTCGTATTGCGCGATGGGCTCCGTCGGCAACACGTACGCGTCGGTCGCGCTGCTCGGCTTCAACCTGGATCAGGACTCGGCCACCGCGAACTGCACCTACGATCCGAACGCCGCCTCCGCGGACGGCCCGCCCGGCGTGGCGCTGCAGAAAACCGGCCTCGCCATCAACTTTTCGAAGACCGGCGCGTTCACACTGCGCGTGCAAATTCAGGCGCAAGACGGCGCGACGAACGCCGACCACCGCTGGTGTTACACCATCACCGACGCGGCCGGCCCCGTGTTCGCGCCGTACAGCATGTTCAACACGAAGTGCTGGGACGGCACCGGCACGAACTACGACGGCACGACGCCGATCTCCGCGGTCGTCTTCTTGGTGCCGGGCGCCACGTCGACCACGCCCTACAACTTCTGCATCAACGGCTTCGCGGCGGGTGACAGCGCTGCGGACGCGCCGACGGGCGGCACGCAGGGCTCGCTCACGGGCACCATCGGCGGTTCGGGCAGCACCGACCTCGACTTCCAGCGCGTGAAGGTGAAGGTCGACGGCCACAGCTACATCATCCAGAACAACAACTGGGGCAATCCGAGCGGCTCCGATCAGACGCTGACGTACAAGGACAACAGCTTCACCGTCAGCAACATGACCGGCAGCGGCAGCAGCGCGCCCGCGTCGTTCCCGTCGATTTACATCGGGGCGAACGGCGACACGCAGATGGGCACGTACGACACGAGCTCCGACGATCACCTGCCGAAGCAGATCAGCGCCATCACGAGCGTGAATACCTCGTTCAAGTACACGCTCGGCAGCGGGCAGATGAACGCGGCCTACGACATCTGGTTCGCGTCGAGCCCGCCGACGGCCTGCTACGGCGACGGCGTGTCCGGGTTCGTCATGGTTTGGTTCCACTCGCCGAGCGACTTCCACCCGATCGGCAGCTCGATGGCGACGGCGATGATCGACGGCCACGCCTGGAACGTGTGGGTCGGGCCGCGCGGCGGCACCGGCTCGAGCAACGGCAGTTGTCAGGTGTCGAACCAGAACGCGCCGGTCGTCTCCTACGTCTCGGCGAGCGGCGACGTGAACGACGTGAGCGCGTTCGATCTCAAGCCGTTCTTCACCGACGCGGCGTCGCACGGCATCTCCTCGAGCTGGTACCTCACGGACGTGTTCGGCGGCTTCGAGATCTGGAACGGCGGCAACGGCGCCGCGGTCCAGAACTTCACGGCCATCGTCGCGCCGTAGTTTCTCTGCTCGCGTCGACGCTAGGGCCGATTCCTTCGCGGGGATCGGCCCTATGCTTGCGGGCATGGCGGAGCTCGAGCTCTTCATCGTCGACAAGAACGACACGTCCTGGTCCATGCGGCCGTGGCTCTTGCTCGCGCACCACGGCATTCCCTTCACGGAGACGTCTTTCGTCTACGCGGACGCCGGGACGCCCGCGCGCATCCGCGCGATTTCGCCGACGGGCAGAGTGCCGGTGCTGCGCGTCGGGTCACGCTTCGTCTGGGAGTCGCTCGCCGTCGTCGAGACGCTCGCGGAGCTTCATCCCGAGCAGGCGCTCTGGCCGCGTGACGCCGGCTTGCGCATGCATGCGCGTTCCATCGCCTCCGAGATGCATGCGGGGTTCGCCGAGCTACGCCGGCATTGCCCGATGAACCTCGCGCTCGGGACGCGCGTCGAGCTCGATCCCGCGCGGCGCGCCGAGTTCGCGCGGTTCGAGAAAATGGTCGAAACGGCGCGCGCCGAGGCGACGGACGCCGGCCCATTCTTGTTCGGGGCGTTTTCGGCCGCGGACGCGATGCTCGCGCCCGTCGCGACGCGCATCGTTTCGTACGGCCTCGACGTCGGCGCCGTGACGCGCGGGTGGGTCGACGCCGTCTACGCGCTGCCCGCGTTTCAGCGCTGGGAACGCGAAGCCGCGGCGGAGCGAGCGCTGAGGCCCGTTTCGATCCACAACGGCGTCCGTTTCGACGGCTCGGTGCACGAACGGGTCGTCGCCGGCCCGAGCTATGCCGTGATCTTCACGAGCCAGCGCACGAACGATGCCTCCGACTACGGCGCGACCGCCGAGCGCATGGAGGCACTCGCCGCGTCGACGCCCGGTTATCAAAGCCACGTGAGCGCCCGCGGCGCGGACGGTCTCGGCGTCACCGTGAGCTATTGGGACTCGCTCGAGAACATCGCGGGGTTCCGCGCGCGGCTGGAGCACGCCGAAGCGCAGCGCGCGGGCCGCGCTCGGTACTACGCGCACTACGACTTGCGCGTCGCGCGCGTACAGAAGCACGTCACGTTCGACGCGGCGCGGAGCCCGGCCCGGGTCGAGTCGTGGTGAGTGCTGGTTCGGGGGGCGCGGCGTCCGCACGAACGGCAATGATGCAACTCAGTGCTGCGTCCGGCTGAACTCTTCGAGCTCGGCGAGGTCCGTCGTGGGCCGGGGATCGGTGGGGTCGAGCGCTTTGGCGCGCTCGAACGCGCGCCGCGCGTCGTCGAGATGCCCGAGCTTGGCGGCGGCCGTGCCGACGTTCAGCCACGCCGAACCGAGCTTCGGATCGAGCTCGGTCGCGCGTGTCGCGCTCGCGTAAGCCTCCGCGAGCCGGCCGGCGACTTCGAGCGCGTGGGCGAGGTTCGAGCGGTAGGTCGCGCGCTTCGGATCGAGCTCGGTTGCGCGCGTGAGTTCGGCGACCGCCGTTTCGATGCGTCCTTGCGCGAGACACGCCGTGCCGAGGTCGGAGTGCGTGCGCGCCGAACTCGGCTCGAGCGTCACGGCGCGTGCGAACGCGTCGGCCGCTTCACCCACGTGATCGGTGAGCAAGAGCGCGGTGCCGAGGTTCGTGAACGGCTCGGCACTGTTCGGCTCGAGCTCGGCGACGTGCCGCAAGAACGGCATGGCGCGCTCGCTTTGTCCCAGGGAAATCAGCGTGACCGCGAGCGTCGACACGGCTTCGACGTCGTTCGGAACGAGCGCGACGGCGTGCTCGAGCGCCTCGACGGCCTGCTCGCCGCGGCCGAGCACGAAGAGCGTCTTGCCGCGCTCACGGTCGACCGGCTCGTAGTCGGGCTCGAACGTGCGGGCGCGGTCGAGCGCGGTGAGCAGAGCGAGGACGCGCTTGTCTTTCGGCGCCGAGCCGAGCGCGAGCGAGACGTCGGGCGCCGCGAGCGTAACGCGCGCGATGCCGGCAACCGGCGCGGGGTCCGACGGCGCGAGGCGCTTGGCGCGCTGGTACGCGGCAAGGGCGTGCTTCAGATCGTCCCGCTCGAAGGCGGCGTCCCCTTCGGCGAGGGGGGCGTCGGCGGGGGAGCTCGTGCCGCGGGCGAGAGCGGTGGATGCGGGCGCGGGAGGCGGGGCCGCGCTCGTCGCCGGGGCTGCGACTGCCGGAGCGGCGCCGCGACTCGGCTCGACGGGAGCGGCGGGCGCGGGCGTCGAAGCACGCGCGGCGGACGACCGCGGAGCCGCAGTCGTGGCCGGTGTGAGCGCGCTGGCCGAAGTCGCCGAAACCGGCGGCGGCGCGCCGGCGCAACTCGCGGCGACGAGCGCCGAAAGCGCCCAAAACGGCTCGAAACTAGGGCGCGTCGGCACGGGAAGAGTGCTCCTTGCCGTCGAAACGGAGCAGCGTCTTCTTCCCGTCGGAGAGCGTCGCGAGGTTCACCGGCCGGCGCCAGATGCGCACGAGCGCGGCGAGCGTCTCGTTCGCGTAATCGCCGCGGAGATCGACCCCGCGGTGGTCGTGGACGAGCAGGAGCTCCCCGCGGTTCTCGAAATTCGCGTCCTCGACGTAGATGAAGGGGTTGCCGAAGTTCGTGAGCTGCGAGAGCAGGCGCTCCTTCACGTTCTTGAACTCGCGCGAGTCGATCTCGAAGCGCTCGTTGCGGTTCGACCAGCCGAAGCTGAAGAGCTGATGCTCGAGCGCGAAGTCCTCGGTCAGAAACTCGTCGATGAACGTCACGTCGTTGTAGAGCGCGCGCACCTCGAAAATCTTCTGCTGGCCGAGCCCGAGCCGGAGGTCCCAGTGACGCTTCTGGTCGAGGTCGTTGCAGTCCTCCCATTCGGGGCCGAATTGCCCGCGATTCCAGCGATCCTCGACGCTCCGGTAGAGCTCGACGCCGAGCTTGTACGGGTTCAGCCGCCCGCCGCTCGTCACCATCACGCCCGCGTTGTTCTCCGCGTAATCGACGATCTCGCTCCAGTCGCAGACGTCGCTCGTCATCATCTTCGAGTGCCAGTAGGAGGCCCAGCCCTCGTTCATGATCTTGGTCTCCATCTGCGGCGCAAAGTAGTACGCCTCGTCGCGCACGATGCTCAAGAGCGCGCGCTCCCAGCGCTCGAGCGGCGCGTTCTCGATCAAGAACAAGAGCACGTCTTGCTCGCGGCTCGCGGGGTGACGCCCCTTCTTCTTCTCGCGCGCCTCCTCGATCTTCTTCTTTTGCTCCTCGATGTACTCCTCGGGGTTGATGAATTCCTCCATGTAGTCCTTCGAGCGGAGGCGCGGCACTTCGACGGCCGTCGGCTCCTCCTCCACCACCTCGTCGCGCCGGCGGCGGACGAAGCGGGACCACGGATCCACCAAATTCTCGAGCGAAAGGCAGGTGTCGACGAACTGCTCGACGCGCGCGATGCCGTAGCGATCGACGATGCGGCGTACGGCCGCGCCGTGGTTCGCCATCTTGTCGATCCAGCGGCGGTTCGGGTCGTAGTCGCCGCCGCGCTTGCGCACCGGGTCCGTGATCGGCTCGCCCGCGTCGAGGTCCGTCGAGCGGAACGAGAAGTTGTTCTTGAAGAAATCGACGTGGCCGAGCACGTGGCACATCACGAGCTTCTGGTCCGT
>Ga0335083_10012073_pt1 | contig 10357 bp, 8 predicted proteins | sample Lox_Sample_42_FD_206716 | JGI IMG/M metagenome (GOLD analysis project Ga0335083, IMG submission 206716) | Soil microbial communities from Loxahatchee National Wildlife Refuge, Florida, United States - Lox_Sample_4.2 | ecosystem: Environmental > Terrestrial > Soil > Wetlands | place: USA: Florida... | reverse complement strand
AGTAGTAGGGCTGAGCAAGATTCCGCGGCTGGTGAATATGTTCGCGCGGCGGCTGCAAGTGCAGGAGCGGCTGACCAGCCAGATTGCCCAGGCGCTGATGGAGCAACTGGAACCGCGCGGCGTGGGTGTGATCATCGAAGCGCGGCACCTGTGCATGGCCATGCGCGGGGTGGAAAAGCAGCATTCGCACACGGTGACCAGCGCCATGCTGGGCGAATTCCGCGAGAATGCGCGGGCGCGCGGAGAGTTTCTCGCGCTGGTGGGAAGGGAGAAGTCCGGCCAGATGGCCTGAAGCGGATTCGGGGGCAACACCCAGAGCCGATGCGCGTGGGCAGCCGGAGGGCGCAGCAGGCAGCGCCGATGCGCGACGCCGGAGGGCGCAGCAAGCGGCGCCCCTACGCCAGGCCGGAGGGCGCAGCAAGCAGCGCCCCTACGGTTGTGGAGAGGGGCGTGCGGATCGCGCCACACGCTGCTACACCCGGGTTAGCGATTGAAGGGAAATTCCTGGATCCAGTGGAAGCCCCGGGTCGCCAGAACGAATTTGGTGTGGTCCACCAGGCGGCACTCGATGTGCGTGGTGTGACCGTCCATATCACCGTCCAGGGTGAGATGGTCGGCAGGCTCGCGCGAGAGCCGGAAGCTGGCCTTCCAATCCTTGTTTCCCGCTTTGGTGAGGACCAGGCTCTTCTCGTTCAGGTTGATGGCCGCGCCGTAACCCACGAAGGTGTCGTCCATGCGCTGAAAAGTCACGCCCGCGGGGAAATTGAAAATCGCACGGCGCCAGCGGCTCGTGTCGGTCAGCAGGGGAGGACGCGGCTCTCCATCCACGGAAAGCTGCTCAACGTTCCAGATGCCGTAGAGGACGGATTTCGGGCGCCCTTCGCCGTATTGGTGCCATGCGGAGCGCGTCCCCAAGGAGTTTACCCCCAGGAGCCAGGCTCCCAGGGCCAGTTGCGCGGCGACGGCGATGCGAGTGCCGCGGGCCGTGGCGCAAAGCGGAGGCAGCGAAGAGGGCGGGGCGGCGCGCGTGGAGAAGAAAAAGGCGGCCAAGCGTGAACGCTCCGGCGCGAGCAGGAATACTGTCATCAGAATCAGGTGAAACGAAAGCAGCTTGACCGGCACGTCGTAGGTCATGTTGAGCATGAAGACCTGGATCACATCCGCAAGGCACACCAGCGCCCCCAGAAGCGCCGTTCGCGGGAGAATCAGCAGCACCCCGGCGAGCATTTCCGCGCTCCCTGCAAATCTCTCGTATGCCGGCGAAGCGCCGATGGACGCCCAGAGCACTCCCATCGGGGAGAAATTGCCGAAGGGCTCAACCAGTTTGGTCAGAAAAGGGAAGGGCATTTGCATGGGCACTACTTTGACGAATCCGTAGGCCAGCATCTGGCCGGCCAGCGCAAAGCGCAGGAACACGCGGAACCAGTTATGCAGCGAGAGATAGCTCCGCCGCCGCGAATCCACCAGGGACCAGATCCCCGCCCCCAGGGCAGCGATGGCCAGGAGGCAAGCGACCAGCACCCAGTCAAACATCCTGTCTCCGCTTCCGGTATCTTCAAACGCCAGGGGCGCGGTGATGCGGAAGAGGTGCGTCGCCGCCCACTGGGGAACCAGTCGCAACGGCCAGCGGGTGGCCAGATCCGGGATCTCCTGGTCGGGAAGCTGAATAAAGCCGGTGAGAATCTGCGTGAGGAGGCAGTAGAGGCCGAAGTAGAGGAAGCAGAAGCGAAACGCCAGGCGCGTGGCCGGGCTCCAGTAAGGAATCCCGGGCTCGCCCGGGGCTTGCGCCGTGCCGGCTCCGCTCGCCATCAGCGTCCTCCGTGGAAAGTTTCGCGGGCACTCTAGCGGGAGCTAGCGGGAGATTCAAGCGTGCGCGGCGCAGGACGACCCGGCCCGGAATCCGCCTGCGGCCGGCAGCGATTCGAAGCTCCGGCCGCCGGGAGAAGAAAGGTTTTCCGTACCGGGGAATTGGGGCTAGAATCAGGCCTCTCTTGAGGACCCAGCCCCGGGAGATGTGCGTAGGCAGGAAGTAAGCAAGAACGTGAACATCCAGCCTACTCTGGCGTCACTCATTGACGCCGCCGAACGCGGGGACAGTTCGGCCGCCGACGCGCTGTTCAGCGCGCTGTACGCGGAACTGCACCGGCTGGCCAGGCGCGAACTGGCGCGGAAAGGCTTTCCGGTAAGCCTCGGCGCGACCACGCTTCTTCATCAAGCCTACATCGAGATTGCGGAAAAGGAAGGCGTGACGTTTCCGGATCGCCCGCGGTTCATGGGGTATGCCGCGCGGGTGATGCGCGGGCTGATCATCGACTATGCGCGCAACCGCAGCGCGCAAAAACGCGGCGGCCAATTTGAGATCACTTCCAGCGACACGGAAATGGAGAATGCACCGGACGCGCGGGAATTGAGCCGGATCGGCGAGGCCCTGGAGGAACTGGCCAAAGCGGAGCCCGCGCTGGCGGAAGTGGTGGACCTGAAATTTTTCTGCGGCTTCACGTTCGGCGAGATCGCGGCGATGAAAGGTGTCTCCGAGCGGACCACCCAGCGGGAGTGGGAAAAGGCGCGCATTTATCTCTACCGCAGCATCCGCGCGGATCTGCAGGTTTGAACGAGCATGTCCACACTGAGTCCAGAGCGCTGGCGGGAAGTGAGCCCTCAACTGGATCACGCGCTTTCCCTGCCTGAGCGGGAACGCGCGGCCTGGCTGGCGGCGCTCCGGGCGGACCAGCCGGAATTGGCCCAGCTTCTCGAAACCCTGCTGGCGGAACACCACGCGCTGTCCCAGGGAAAATTTATGGAGCGCGGACCGGCGCCGGCGCCGGGCGCGGCGCCTGTGGCGGGCAAGGCCATCGGCGCGTACCGGCTGCTTTCTTTGATCGGCCAGGGCGGGATGGGCAGCGTGTGGCTGGCCGAGCGCAGCGACGGGCGCTTCCAGCGCCGCGTGGCCGTAAAGGTGCTGCGCCTGGCGGTGACTCCCCAGGACGCGGAGCGGTTCAAGCGCGAGGGAGACATCCTGGCCCGGTTTGCGGACCCGCATATCGCGGAACTGCTCGATGCGGGCGTCACTCCCGACGGTGAGCCCTATCTGGTGCTCGAACACGTGGAGGGAGAACGCATTGATGAGTACTGCGACCGGCAGATGCTGGACGTGGAGGCGCGCATCCGGCTGTTCCTGGATGTGCTGAGCGCGGTGGCCCAGGCGCATGCGCACTTGATTGTGCATCGGGACATCAAGCCGCCCAACGTGCTGGTGCGCAACGACGGCCAGGTGAAGCTGCTGGATTTCGGGATTGCCAAGCTGCTGGAGGACGAAGGGGGATCCGCGGCGGCAACCCGGCTGACGCTGGAGGGCGGAGTGGCGCTCACTCCAAAATTCGCGGCGCCGGAGCAGGTGATGGGCGGGGCGGTGACCACGGCCACCGATGTGTACGCACTCGGGGTGCTGCTGTACCTGCTGCTCACCGGACAACATCCCGCGGGCCGGGGCCCGCATTCGCCGGCGGAGCTGGTGAAGGCGATTACCGAGACGGAGCCGCCGCGCGCATCCGACGCGATTCCCTCCACCGATTTCAAGGAGGTTGCGGAGCGCCGGGCACTTTCGCCGGAGAGACTCCGCCGCCTGCTTCGCGGCGACCTGGACACCATCGTGGCCAAGGCGCTGAAGAAGAAGCCGGCGGAGCGCTACGCTTCGGTGACCGCGTTTGCCGAGGATCTGCGCCGGTATCTGAAACACCAGCCGATCAGCGCGCGGCCGGAGACGCTGGCCTACCGCGCGGTCAAATTTGTCCGCAGGAACCGGACGCCGGTGGCGCTGGCGAGCCTGACGTTTGCGGCCCTGGTGGCGGGCGTCACCGGCACGCTGATCCAGGCGCACCGCGCGGAGGTGCAGCGCGACTTTGCGTTCCGGCAGCTTTCCCGGGCGGAGGCGGTGAACGATCTGAACAGTTACGTGCTGTCGGATGTGGCCCAGGTGGGAAAAACCTTCACCGTAAACGACCTGCTGGCGGGGGCCGAGCGCATCGTGCAGCGGCAACAGGAGGGCGAGATTTCGCGCGCGGAGCTGCTCATCTCGATCGGGCGGCAGCATGCTGCGCTGGACGAGTACCAGAAAGCCCGGGAACTGATGGAGGAGGCTCACGGGCTTTCGCGCAAGTTTCCCGATGCGGCGACGCGCGCGCGAGCTTCCTGTGATTTGGGCGAGGTGCTCTCCCGGACCGGGGATGTGGAGCGTGGCGAGGCCATGATCCAGGAGGGGCTGGGGGAACTTCCGGAGGACCCGCTCTACGTGGTGGAACGAGTGACCTGCCTGCTGCGCGGGAGCGAAGTCGCCGCCACGGCCGGCCGCGAGCAAGATGCCGTGACGCGGGCCCAGGCCGGACAACGCCTGGTGCAGGAATCCTCCTTTCATTCCGATTCGCTGGAACTCGACAGCCTGATCGTGCTGGCGCGCGCCGAAAACTCTGCCGGCCAACGCGGGGAGGCAGACGGGGTGTACCGGAGGCTGGTGGGGCGGCTGGAAGCGCTGGGGCGTGATGAGACGCGGCTGGCGGCATCGATGTTCAACAATTGGGGCGCGATGCTGAACCGCGCCGGACGGCCGCTCGACGCGGAGCGGGTGCTGCGCCGAACCATCGAGATCGGCCGGAAGGGGCCGGGAGAGGACGCCGTTTCCCTTACGACGCTCGCCAACTACGGCCAGGCGCTGTACGAACTGGGGCGGCTGGAGGAGGCGGACAGTTTCTGCGCGCGGGCTTATGAAAAGGCGAAGCAAAACGGCGATGACATTGCGCTGAGCCAGACCGGGTTGCACCGCGCGCGAATTTATCGCGCCCAGGGCAACCTGGCGCGGGCAGATGCCATGCTGGCGGAGGTGGAACCGCTGCTCCGCAAAAGCGTTCCGGCGGGCCACATTGCTTTCGCCATATTGGCGCTGGACCGGGCACAGAACGCACAGGCCCGGGGAGACCTGGAGAAAGCCGTGACGCTGGCCGGGCAGACGATGGAGATGATGGAGGCCCTGGCCAAGAAGGGCCGGGCATCCGCCGATTACCAGGGGAAATCGCTGGTGCGCATCTCCGGAATCGAGCTGCAAGCGGGCCACACGGAAGAGGCGCTGGCCGATGCCTCCGGTGCGTTGCCGCTGCTGCAGAAGGCCGCGCTGCCGGGGAGGTTCTCGGCGGACGTGGGCGAGGCGTACCTGGCGAAGGGGCGGGCGCTCCAGGGGCAGGGGAAAAGTGAAGAAGCGCATGCCGCCTTCCGGTCCGCGGCCGCCAACCTGGAAGACGCCCTCGGTCCGGATCACCCCGATTCCCGTGCCGCCCGCCAGCTCGCCGGACCCAACCTGCAATAATTTTTCATCCCACCTGTCGTCTTTCGCCCCCCGATTTCGATTCTCTGGATAGAGGCCGGCAGCAGGTTTCCGCTGGAGGCCAAACTCTGGTGCCGGCGAAGAGACCCCGCCCCAGTGTGCTGGAGCCAAAGTGGAGGCGGGAATCCGGAGGAGGTATTTGAAATGACGCGCACAAGAAAACCCAAGAGAGAGCAGCAGAGGCTGAAGAAGGCCAAGAAGCTGGGGGCGGTCAAGCCGCCAACCAGTTTCTTCAAGAACTGCGTAGTGGGAGCCCACTACAAACAGATCAGCCTGTAATTCCATTCACCGGTACCTCGATGGGCCGCAGCGCTCAATCGGTATTCTTCTCCCCTGTCGTCTTTTGCCCGCCGTTTTCGATTACTGGAATAGAAGGCCGGGAGACTCGAGCGCATTCCTGAGCGAGTTTCTGGTTCCTGAACGGGAAACGGGGCCGAATCCCAGCTCGGCGCGATCTGAAAGGAGAAGTACATGACCAAGAGACTCAGGTTCGGATTGCTTGTTTGTGGGACCGCATCCCTGCTTCCGGTCTTGCCGGCTGCGCGGAGCGTGGTGGCCAAGCATTCGGCCAGCGTGGAAGCGGCGCGGGGTGCGATTCCGGTGGAGGAAGTAAGAAAGCAACGGATTCAGCACACCGCGAGGTTCGCAACTACGGCCGCATATTTCGACGGAGTGTTCCAAGGGCAACTGACGGCTTCGCAGTACATGGATCGCCGTGCGCCGCTGGGGCGCTGGTCCGCACCGGCGGACAGGGATGCCTTCGCGACCGGCTACCTGGATGGCTACGCGGAGCTGCTGGCCACGAAAAACCAGCCTGTACCGGAGCCGTAGAGGCGGTGGGGCGCCGGGTTTACCTGGAAGTTCGGGTGGGTGGCAGCAGTTCAAATCAAATCCGGGAAAAGGGGAGGTGCTTCGATGAGGTTACCGCGTGGATTTGCTTGCTGGATGCTGGCGGCGGGGGCGTTCGTAGCCCTGGGGCAGCTCGCCCTGGCCAGCGAAACTGTGTACGACGGCTTCAACCATTCGTTTCCCGTGTATGCCGCGGGCGGGGCAGGATTCAGCGCCCCGTGGGTGCAAGGCGGTTTCAATGCCTTTTCTTCCGATTACTCGTATGAGCGGCATTCGCTGTGTTACCCGGACCTGCAGCGGAGCGGGGGCAGCGTATCGGGCCAAGCCGAATCTGAAATCAACGGCATGATCCGCAACCTGGAGCAGACCCTGGGCGCGGACGGCACCACCGTGTACGTGAGCTTCCTGCTGGAACCGCGCGGGAAACTGAACGACGGTGTTTTTGACGGCTTCTTCGGGGTGACCCTGAACGGGAGCCTGGGGAATGACCTGTTCATCGGCAAGCCGGGCGGCGGAGCAACCGGTCAATATGTACTCGAGACCCGGGGCGGGTTCGGGCAGGTTCCTTCCGGCACGGCCACCGTGGTGGGGCGCGCGGTGCTGCTGGTGGTGAAGGCGCAATTCCGTCCGGGAAACGATCTGTTCACGCTGTATGTAGACCCGAAGGCGGGTGGCTCTGAGCCCGCCACCAGTGTTGTAAAGGCCGACCTGGACCTGGGGACCGTGGACCACATCGGGGTTTATTCCACGGGCGCGTTTGCCGTGGACGAAATCCGCATCGGAACGGCATTCACGGACGTGGTGCCGGCTTGGAGCGGAATTGATCCGCGCAACGACCGTTTTGACGGCTGCGGAGAAGACGACCGGTCGCACGGGGATGACGATCATTCGCACGACGGACACGGCCACTGAGACATACACCATTCAAGGAGGGAGACGAAATGAAGACGCGAATGCAGAACGAAAGACAATCCGGATTCACACTGATTGAGCTGCTGGTGGTGATTGCGATTATCGCCATCCTCATCAGTTTGCTGCTCCCGGCGGTGCAAGAGACCAACAAGGCGGCGGCGCGCATGGCCAGGAATCCCCGCCTGCAACCCCTGGCCAACCAGATCCTCCAATTCAACCAGCAGGTGGAAACCGACGCGCAGACATTTATCTTGAGCGTGGGAGACGATGCGGCCGGGGCCCAGGATCCGGAAACCTCGCAGGTGCACCTGGACAGCCTGAAGAATTATTGCAGCGCGGACACGAAACTTCAGGCGCTCGAAGGCCAGGTGAGCGGGCTGCTGGCGGCCCAGGGTGGTCCGGCGGGAACGCCCCAAGCTGCGGGACCCGGGAATAGAAATGACGATCGCGACTGGGATGACGGCCCGGGCAACGAACGCCGGCTGCTGTCGGATACCAAGCGTGCCCTGGACGCGGAATTGCCCGCGGTGCAGAAGCTGGGAAATCTGCTGCGCACCAACGGGGGCGGTCTGTGTCCTCCGGTTCTGCAATGATGGTCCGGCCGGCTTGACCGGGGTGGAGACAACAGGGTGAAACGCGGCGCCGCGCCGGAGCGGACCACACCGGTGCGGCGCCGTTTTTCGTCTTCCGGAGCCGGGGGAAGGCCTGGTGCGTGGAATTTCTGAGGCCGCGAAGGCGGAGGGGGCAAGATTCGCTCCCCGCGGCCAGGCCGCGAATCGCGGAAATTAGGGCTTGCAATGCGAGAGGTTGTGCTAGACTAAAAAAGACGACCGAAGACAGAGAGAACGAGAGAGGGTCACGGGTTCAGGGGGAGGGACAGTGTTCATGGATGCGAAGCTCGCGATCATGGAGCAATACCGGCAACACGTCAAGGACACAGGCTCTCCGGAAGTTCAGATCGCGCTGCTCAGTGAACGGATCAATTACCTGACGGCCCACCTGAAAATGCACGCCAAAGATCACGCATCACGGCGCGGGCTCATCATGATGGTGAACAAGCGCCGGCGCTTGCTGGATTACCTGAATCGCCGGGACCCGGAACGGTATCGCGAGATTGTGGAACGCCTCAGCTTGCGCAAGTAGCCGCGCGCAATTCCCGGCTCGAAAAGAGACGCGCCAGGAAGGGCCAGCGGTTTCCCAGATCACTCGCCTCCCCCAAGAGCCTCGGAGGGCGCAGCAAGCAGCGCCCCTACGGGCCGAGCCGCAGGGCCCCCAACAGGCCGAGCGGCAGGGCGGTGGTGGATCCGCAAGCGAGTCGAGCCAATCCTGGCGCTTCTGATTCCCCCGCACCTTTCGTCTTCCCAACGTCACATCCAATCGAAGCGGCTCGCGGCCAGCAGCAGGCAAAGCGCGGATCGAAAGACACGCGCAGAAGCCAGGTGAGCGCTGGAAGGGGCCCACGGCCGGCCACACGCTGACCGGGGCAACCGCAAAGCCGCAGAAGGAAGAAGAGAATGCGTCACGAAGTATCGGTGCAAGTCGGCGGCAGGCCGCTGACGCTGGAAACCGGGCGGGTGGCCAAACAGGCCAACGGGTCGGTATGGGCGCGCTATGGAGACACCGTGGTGCTGGTGGCCGCGTGCATGGACAGCAAGTCCACGGACAAGGATTTTCTGCCCCTGACGGTTGACTACCGCGAGTACACCTACTCGGCGGGAAAAATTCCCGGAGGATTTTTCAAGCGGGAAGGGCGGCCCTCGGAGCGCGAAATCCTGACGTCGCGCATGATTGACCGGCCGCTGCGTCCGCTCTTTCCTGACGGCTGGAACCGCGAGACCCAGGTGATTGCCATGGTGCTGAGCGCGGACAGCCAGAACGATCCGGACATGGTGGCGATCACGGCGGCGTCTGCCGCGGCGTTCTGCTCCGACCTGCCGTTTGACACGCCGGTGGCGGCAGTGCGCGTGGGCCTGATCGAAGGGCAGTTGGTGGCCAATCCCACCTACGAAGAGCAGAAGACCAGCCAGTTGAACATCGTGGTGGTGGCTTCGGATGAGGCCATCGTGATGGTGGAGGCCGGAGCGCTCGAGGCCAGCGAAGAAAAAGTGGCGGAGGCGCTGGAGTTCGGCCACGCGGAAGCGAAGAAGATCGTCGCCGCCATCCGCGAGCTGCACGCCAAGCTGAATCTGCGCAAAGTGGAAGTGGCCCCGCCGGCGTTCGACCAGGCCCTCTACAAGGAAATCGAAACCAAGTGGGGCGCGCGGCTGCACGACGCGCTGGACACGGCCAAACACCCGAAAAAGGAAAGCTACGGCCTGGTGGATGGAATCAAAAAGGAAATCCTGGAGTCCATCCCCAAGGAAGAGGCGGAGCGGGCCAAGCTGGCCATGCGCGCGTTCGAGCGGCTGCGCGAGCACCTGTTCCGCGACGACATTCTGAGCCGGCACCGCCGTCCGGACGCGCGCGCGTTCGACCAGGTGCGCGCGATCCACTGCGAAGTGGGCGTGCTGCCGCGGACGCACGGCTCCGCGCTGTTCACGCGCGGGGAAACCCAGGCGCTGGGCACACTGACGCTGGGCACCAAGGAAGACATGCAGCGCCTGGATCTGCTGTTCGAGACGGACACCTTCAAGCGCTTCATGCTGCACTACAACTTTCCGCCGTTCAGCGTGGGGGAAGTGAAATTCATGCGCGGGCCGGGCCGGCGCGAAATCGGCCACGGGGCGCTGGCGGACCGCTCGCTGATCAACATGCTGCCCAGCGAGGAGAGTTTCCCTTACGCCATGCGCATCGTTTCCGACATTCTGGAATCGAACGGCTCCTCCTCGATGGCCACGGTGTGCGCGGGCACGCTGGCGCTGATGGATGCGGGCGTGCCGCTGCGCGCGCCGGTGGCGGGAATCGCCATGGGCCTGGTGGTGGAAGGCACGCGGTACGCGATCCTGACGGACATCGCCGGGGCCGAAGACCACTATGGCGACATGGACTTCAAGGTGGCCGGGACGCGCCAGGGCATCACCGGATTGCAGATGGACATCAAGGTGGGCGGGGTGACCATCGCCATGATGCGCGAGGCGCTGGCGCAGGCCCGCAAGGCACGGCTGGAAATTCTGGACATCATGCATCAGACCCTGCCCGAACCGCGCGGCAGCATCTCGCAGTACGCGCCGCGGCTGTTCATGCTGCAAATCCCGGTGGACAAGATCCGCGACCTGATTGGCCCCG
>Ga0335083_10012072_pt1 | contig 10357 bp, 11 predicted proteins | sample Lox_Sample_42_FD_206716 | JGI IMG/M metagenome (GOLD analysis project Ga0335083, IMG submission 206716) | Soil microbial communities from Loxahatchee National Wildlife Refuge, Florida, United States - Lox_Sample_4.2 | ecosystem: Environmental > Terrestrial > Soil > Wetlands | place: USA... | reverse complement strand
CGTGAGTATTCCACCGACTCGAGCTACGACGTGCGCGTCGGCCGCCAGCGCCTCACCTACCGCAGCACCGACTCGCTCACCTCCAAGCCCGACTGGGACATCATCGTGCAGAAGACCGGCTACATCGCCGAGGCGGGCCGGTGCCTGGTGATGCAGACCATCATCGAGGCACGCACGGTGGTGATCGTGCTGCTCAACTCCTACGGCAAGCGCAGCCGCGTCGCCGACGCGCGCCGCATCCGCCGCTGGATGGAAAGCGCCGAGCACACGCACGGCGGCTCGGCCGCCACGACCTGAAGCGGCTTCACCGGCCGCTCTTCCCCTTCACTCAGGCGCGCGGCTCGATGCCCGCGAGATGACGCGCGGCCGAGATCCATGCTCCGAGCCACCCGAGCGCCGCGCCCCCGCCGAGCAGCGTGCCGATGTCCGCGGGGGTGGGGCCTGAGAGCTCGAAGTGGCTGCCGTAGAGCCGCGCCAGGCTTGCCACCGACTCCCCGAGCAGCCCGAGCGCCAGCGCCACGATTCCCCAGGCGATGAGGGCGCCGCCGAGTCCGTACAGCACGCCGGTATAGAGGAACGGCCGCCGCACGAAGGCATTCGAGCCGCCGACCAGCTTGATCACCTCGATCTCGGCGCGGCGGCCGGCGATCTCGAGGCGGATGGTGTTGCCGATCACCGCGAGCACGCCGATGCCGAGGAGCGCGGCCGCCATGACGAGCAGCCGCCGCAGGACCTCGAGGATCGCGTTGAAGCGCATGACCCACTGCGAATCCATCTGCACCAGGTCCACTTCCGGCCAGGCGGTGAAGTAGCCGCGCAGCGTCTCGAGCGCCGCCGCGGAGCTCGCCGCGGCCCGCGGCCGCACGTGCAGCACGTGCGGCAGGGGATTCTCCTTGAGCGCAGCGAGCGCCTCGCCGAATCCCGAGTAGCTGCGGAAGTCCTCGAGTCCCTGGTCGGCCGGAATGAGGGTGATCGCGGCGACGTCCGCTCGCTGGCGCGCCGCGGCGGCGAGCTGCTGCGCCTTGGCGAGCGGCACGTCGGTCTTGAGGTAAACCGACAGATCGATGGCGTTGCCGAAGTTGCCGGTAGCGGCCTGCGCGTTGGTGACGAAGAGCTTCAGGCTCGCCGGCAGCGCCAGCGCGAGCGCGATCACCAGCAGCGTGAGCAGCGTCGACAGGGGGCTGCGCGCCAGACGCCCGAGGGCGCCGAGCAGTGCCTGCGCATGACGGGTGAGCGCGACGCCGGGGCTCATCGGGTCGCCACCACGCTCGGCAGCGCATCCGGCGCCTCGCCGCCCTGCAGATGCCCGCCCTCGAGGGTGATCACCCGCTGGCCGAACTCCCGCACGATGTGCAGATCGTGGGTGGCAATCACCACCGTGACGCCGACATCCTGGAAGCGGCGGAACAGCCGCATCACCTCGAGGGACAGGTCGGGATCGAGATTGCCGGTCGGCTCGTCCGCGATCAGCAGCGGCGGCTTGCTCACCACCGCGCGCGCGATGCCGACGCGCTGCTGCTCGCCCACCGAGAGCTCGAGCGGGAGCGAGCGCTCGCGCTCGAGGAGCCCCACCTGGTCGAGTGCGGCGCGCACGCGCTTGTCGATTTCCTTCAGCGGCGTGCCGGCCACGGCGAGCGGCAGCGCGACGTTGTCGAACACCGGGCGGTCGGCGAGGAGCTTATGGTCCTGGAACACAACGCCGATGCGGCGGCGGAAGGCGGCGATGTGCCGCGGCTTGAGGGCGCGCGTGTTCTTGCCGTTCACCAGCACCGTGCCGCGGCTCGGACGCTCGAGCAGTGCGATGAGCTTCAGCACCGTGCTCTTGCCGGCGCCGGAGCGGCCGGTGAGGAACACCATCTCGCCGGTATGGATGTTGAAGCTGACGTCCTTGAGCGCCTCGCGTCCGTTGGCGTAGCGCTTGGAGACGTGCTCGAACACGATCATGGTGGATGCCCCTCGCCGGCGGCGCTGCCGGGCCCTTCGACCAGGGCGGCGGCGAACGCTTCCGCGTCGAACTCGCCGAAGTCGTCCAGCCCCTCGCCGACGCCCACGTAACGGATGGGGATGCCGAGCTCCTGGGCGATGGCGATCGCGATGCCGCCGCGCGCGGTGCCATCGAGCTTGGTGAGCACCAGCCCCGTGACGCCGACCGCGGCGTGGAACTGCCGCGCCTGGGCGAGCGCATTCTGTCCCTGGTTGGCATCGAGCACCAGCAGCACCTCGTGCGGAGCGGACGGGTCGCTGCGCGCGATCACGCGCCGCACCTTCTTCAGCTCCTCCATGAGGTGCGACTGGCTGTGCAGCCGCCCGGCGGTATCGGCGAGCACCACGTCGCTGCCGAGGGCGCGCGCCTTCTGCAGCGCGTCGAAGATCACCGCGCCCGGATCGGCGCCCGGCAGCTGCGCGGCAAAGCCCGCGCCGGTGCGCTCGGCCCATACCTTGAGCTGCTCGATGGCGGCCGCCCTGAAGGTATCGCCGGCGGCGAGCAGTACGCTCAGCGATTCATCCTGGCAGCGGCGCGCCAGCTTGCCGATGGTGGTGGTCTTGCCGGAGCCGTTGACGCCCACCACCAGCACGACGAAAGGCTTCACGCTGCGGTCGATGACGAGCGGCCGCGCGCAGGGGGCGAGGATCGCGACGATCGCGGCACGCAGCGCGCGCTCGAGCGCCGCGGCGTCGGCGAGCTCGTGGCGCGCCACCCGCGCGCGCAGATCCGCGAGGATGCGCCCGGTCGCCGCGACGCCGACGTCGGCGCCGATCAGCCGCGTCTCGAGCTCCTCGAGGAGCTCCGCGTCGATCCGTCCCCGCAGGAGCCCGCCGAGATCGCGCGTCAGCCAGGAGTCGCCGCGGTTGAGCCGCCGGCGCAGCCGCGCGAGAAACCCCGTCCGGCCGGCGGGGCTCGATGGGGCATCCTGGGAGGCGCGCTCGGACATCGCGCCATTGTAGCTTCGCGGCCGCTGCGGTTAGGGCTCGATGACCTGCGGCACGTTGACCACGATCTCCGCGCCGTTCGAGAGCGCGAAGCTGATCGCCTCGCCCTGCATCTCCGCGGTCACCGCCGGCACCAGATCGTCGATGATCGAGCCGTGATCGCCGAGTACGAAGTTCACGTAGGCGCGCAAGCCCCCCGCCGGACCGATCACCGGAACCGGCGGCGCACCCGCGGGCGCGGGCACGCGCGTCAGTGTGCCGGCCGCGCCCGCCGGCCCGTAGGCCGAGGCGGTGATCAGGGCCTGCGTCGCCGAGTTCGGCACCACCTGGTCCGGTGGCGAGAGCCCGGTGGGCGAGGAGGCGTCGGGTCCGCCGCCCACCACCTGCAGCAGGTGAATCGGGTGCTGCGCGGTCGCGAGCGCCACGAAGTTCACCGGGTCGCCCGAGTCGACGACGGTCTGCGAATCGCGGAAGAACTGCGCGTAGAGCGTCGTGCCGGGCTGCAGACCCTGCGCTTCGAGCCCCTGGTTGATCTCGGGCGCGAAGGTCGGCGAGTCGATCAGCAGCGTCGAGACGACGCCGCCGGGATTGGCGAGCGTCGCCGTATTGATGACCGGGCCGGCGCCGGGCGCGTTCACGACCGCCATGAAGGTGGTGCCTTCGATCGCGCCGAGCGAGTGGCCGAGATAGTGGATGCCGGCAGGATTGACGCCGGCCGCGCCGATGGTCATCGACGGCAGCGAGCGTGCGAAGGTCACGAGGTCCGCGACGCCCTCGCGCAGGTTATCGCGCGAGGTCAGCAGGCTCGTCAGGTTGATGAAGTGCGAGCCGGAGGGGTCGATGGCCGGCGGGCTGATGACCGAGAGATCGAAGGTGCGCTCGATCGAGCCGGTGCCCGCGGGGATCAGCCCGGTGTAGAGCGGGTTCGCATCGCTGGCGAAGAATGGATCCGAGGTGGAGGTGACGCCGTGCAGCGGCAGGTCGATGGCCACCACCACGAAGCCGGCGTCGGCGAAGGAGTCGGCGACGCCGAACATGTCCTCGCGGCTGCGCGTGATGCCGTGCTGGAAGATGAGCACCGGCCAGCCGCCGGCGGGCGGCGTGGCGCCGTGCGCGGACTGGGCGTTCGGCACCGTGACCAGTACCGGGATGAGGAGGTTCTGCGTCGCCACCGGCAGCGGGTTGTAGCGCGTCACGAAGGTGCTGGTCGCATCGAGCGGGAAGGGCGGCGCGTTCCACGAGGCGGTGAGCGGGGCGCTCTTGCTGAGGTAGTACGGGATCTGCAGCACCCCGACCCAGATGTTGGCGTGGCCCGGCAGCAGCGGGTTCACCATGCTGGTGTTGATCGGCGTCGGGTTGAGCTTGAGGGTCTGCGGCTGCGCGGTGGCCGACATCAGCAGCAGCGTGTCGGTGGTCGACTCGGTGGTGAAGCTGAAGGACAGCACGATGTTGGCGGGATTGAGGCTCGGCGCCAGCGCCGGGATCTGCTGCGCCAGCGCGCCGGCGATCGCCAGGTGGGCGCCGGTCAGCTGGCACACGCCGTTCAGCGTCGCGTTGGTGATGCCCGGGCAGGTGGGCCCGCCGGCGGCGAGCGCCGCCTTGATGGCGGCGTAGTCGGCGTCGGGCTGGGCCGGGTTGCCCGAGGCGTCGGCGATGCCGTTGGTGAGGAATACCAGGTAGCCGGTGCCGGTCGTGCAATTCGCGCCGAGGAACTGGCCGTTGCTGAGACAGGTGCTCGGCATGAGGGGATGGAGCGGGGTGATCTCGAGTATGGTGCTGCCGACGCCGGCGTCGGTGGCGAGCGCGGCGGTGAAGTCGACGCCGAGAGTGAGCGGCGGGCCCAGCACGCCGGTCGTCGCCTTGGTCGCGTTGTCGGTGACCACCGGCACGATGATGATCGAGGCGGGCGTGAAGGTCGCCGGGTTGAGCGGCGTGCTGAAGGTCTCGCGGATCACCGCGTTCGTCGAGAAGCCGTCGAGCGCGTTGACCGCCGCCTGGTTGGGCTCGAGCGCATTCGCCGGCTGGATGTTGAGCGTGCCGTCGGTGGAGCCGGCGAAGTACAGGTCCGTCGGGTAGGGCAGCTGGCCGCTCGTCAGGTTGAAGAAGGCGGTCGCGGCGGCCGTGGTGGGCGGGGGCGTGGCGCCGCCCGGATTGCCGTTGCCGGAAGAGGGATCGGTCGGACCGATCGGGTCGTTGTGCTGCGAGCAGCCGCCGACGAGCAGCCCAAGCGCGATGATCCCGGCCGCAGTGAGGTTTCGCATATCCCTAGAACTCCTGACTCTTGAGCCGCCTGACGTGTCGGGGCGCCTGCTGAGGCGCCGCGCGCGCCGCGGTCGGTATTCTTCGTAGCTGCCCCACCGGTCGCGACCCCTCCCGCCGGTGCTGTTCGAGTGCTTGTGGACGAGGCGACCTAGAGTACGCTTACGGCGAGAATCGTGGCAAGGTGCGCACCCCTTCAGGAAACGCCGTGGCGTCGAGAGCCAAGTCCGCCGCCCGCCGCCGCGCTCCCGCCGCGCGCGGCGCCGACGCGCGCGTGCTGCGCATCATCGGCGGCAGCTGGCGCGGCAGGAAGCTGCGTTTTCCCGCGGTGGAGCCGATCCGCCCGACCCCGGACCGGGTGCGCGAGACGCTGTTCAACTGGCTGGGCGCGCGCATCGCCGGCGCACGCTGCCTCGACCTGTTCGCCGGCAGCGGCGCGCTCGGTCTCGAGGCGCTGTCGCGCGGCGCGGCCGCGGTCACCTTCGTCGAGCGCGATGCGCAGGCGGTGCGCGCGCTCGCGGCGACGCTCGCCGCCTGGGGCGCGCAGGGGGCCCGGGTGGAGCGCGCCGATGCGCTCGCATTTCTCGCCGGCGCACCGCAGCCCTGCGACGTGGTGTTCCTCGACCCGCCGTTCGGCGCCGGGCTCCTGGGGGCGGCGGCGGCGGCGCTCGAGCGCGACGGGTGGCTCGCCCCCGCGGCGCTCATTTATGTCGAGTGCGCCGCGCGCGAGGGGCTGCCGGCGTTGCCGGCGAGCTGGCGGGCGCTCAAGGGGAAGCGCGCCGGGGAGGTCGGGTATCATCTGTACGCGCAGGGCCAGGCAGGGGGGCTCGAGGCCTAGATGAAGCTCAAAGCCGTCTATCCAGGCACGTTCGATCCGATCACCAACGGGCACCAGGACCTGGTGCGGCGCGCCGCGCGCATGTTCGAGCGGGTGTTCGTCGCCATCGCCGCCAATCCCAACAAGACGCCGATGTTCCCGCTGGCGATGCGCGTCGAGCTGGCGCGGCGCGTGCTCGGCGACCTGCCGAACGTCGAGGTACTCGGCTACTCGAACCTCACCGTGGACTTCGCGCGCGAGCACCAGGTGGGCGTCATCCTGCGCGGCCTGCGCGCGGTGTCGGATTTCGAATTCGAGTTCCAGCTCGCCAACATGAGCCGCCATCTCGAGCGCGACATCGAGACGGTGTTCCTCACCCCGCAGGAGCAGTTCACCTTCATCTCCTCGACCCTGGTGCGCGAGGTCGCGGTGCTCGGCGGCAACGTGAGCGAGTTCGTGCACCCGATCGTCGAAGCCGAGCTCAAGAAACGCCGGCGCATCTGAGGCGCCGCGGCGGCGCTCAGCGCTTCCTGCGAGGGGCTCTGGCGGCCGACGCCCGCGAGCGCAGCGCGGCCGCGCGGCGCTTGCCGGGGCGCGCTTTTCGCGCGCTGCGGGCCTTGCGCGGGGCGCTGGCTTTGCGCGCCGCGGCGCGGCGGCGCCTGGCCACGCGCGGCAGCCGCACACGCTCGAGCGGGGGCGGCAGCGTGCCGGCGCGCGCGAGCTCGAGCGCGCGCCACAGGTACCAGGCGGCGGCGCTGCGGTACGGCCGCCAGCGTTCGCCCCAGGCGGCGAGCGCCCTGGGATGCGGGAGTGAGCGCAGCCCGTAAGCGGCGCGAAAGCCGGCACGCACCCCGAAGTCATCGACCGGCAGCACGTCGGGGCGCCCGAGATGGAACATGAGCAGCATCTCGACCGTCCAGCGGCCGACGCCGCGCACCCGCGTGAGACGCGCGACGATCGCCTCGTCGTCGAGTTGCGCAAGGGTAGCGCGGTCGGGCACCTCCTCAGTGAGCGCCCGGGCCGCGAGGTCCTGCAGCGCAGCGACCTTGGCGAAGGAGAAGCCGGCGGCGCGCAGCTGCGCGGCGGGCGCGGCCAGCACCTGCGCCGGCGTCGGGAACGAGCCGCCCCCGCAGCGCTCGACGAGACGCCCGAGGATGGTGTTGGCGGCGGTGCCGTTCAACTGCTGGTGCGCGATGGCCTGCGCCAGGATCTGGAACGGCTCGCAGCCGCTCTCGAGCTCGAGGCGGTAGGGACCGGCGGCGCGAATCACGCCGCCCAGCACCGGATCGGCCGTGGCGAGGTGGCGCAGGATTATTGCTGACATACCGGGCAATAGTAGGTCGAGCGCTGGCCCTGGGTGATGGCGCGCACCGCCGCGCCGCAGCGGCGGCAGGGCATACCGGCGCGCTCGTAGACGTAGAGGCGCTGGCGGAAGTAGCCGGGCGAGCCGTCGGCCTTCAGGTAGTCGCGCAGCGTCGTACCGCCGGCACGGATCGCTTGCCTGAGTACCGCGCGCACGGCGCGCACCAGTCGCGAAACTTCCGCACGCGACAGCGAGCGCGCCTGGCGGCGCGGGCGGATGCGGGCGCGAAACAGCGCCTCGCTCGCGTAGATATTGCCGACCCCGACGACCAGACGGCTGTTCATGAGGAGCTGCTTCACCGCCACGCGCCGCCCGCGCGTGATGCGCCACAGATATGCGGCGTCGAAGGCGCGCGCGAAGGGCTCGGGGGCGAGCTGCGCGAGCAGCGGATGCCGGTGCGGATCGCCCCGCACGTAGATCAGGCTGCCGAAGCGGCGCGGGTCGTTGAAGCGCAGCGCGCAGCCCGAGTCGAGCACCAGGTCGAAGTGATCGTGCGGCAGCCGCGGGGCGGCGGCCGGCACTACGCGCAGATTTCCCGACATCCCCAGGTGCACGAGCAGCGTCCCGGACTCGAGCCCGAGCAGCAGATACTTGGCGCGCCGCCCGGTCCTGAGGATGCGCAGCCCGGCGAGCTCGGCGGGCAGACGCGCGGGTACCGGCCAGCGCAGCCGGCGTTCGTAGAGGCGCAGCGCGCGGATGCGACGCCCGCGCGTGTGCGGCGCAAGTCCGCGCCGCGTCGTCTCCACTTCGGGAAGCTCCGGCACGCGCCTGACGGTGCGCGCGCGGCGGCTACTTGATCTTCGACTCTTTGTAGGCGACGTGCTTGCGCGCGACCGGGTCGAATTTGCGCACCTCGAGCTTCTCGGCGTGCAGCTTCTTGTTCTTCGTGGTCACGTAGAAGTGGCCGGTTCCGGCCGAGGACAGCAGCTTGATCTTCTCGCGCATGGGTGACTCTCCGGGTGCAGCCGCTTCAGAGCTTCATGCCCTGGGCGCGCAGCTCGGCGACGACCTTGTCGACGCCCTTCTTCTCGAGGGTGCGCATGCCGCTGGTCGTCAGGCGCAGCGTGACCCAGCGCTTCTCGCCTTCGAGCCAGAAGCGCTGCGTGTGCAGGTTCGGCAGGAAGCGGCGGCGCTTCTTGTTGTTGGCGTGGGAGACGCGGTTACCGACCGCCGGCTTCTTCCCAGTGACCTCGCAGACGCGCGACATACATGCAACCTTGATTTAAATCAGATACTTAGGAAACCGGGGGGCGTCCGGCCAGACCCCGGGCCGGGCTTTATACCAGCCCGGGGGCGGGATCTCAAGAAGGCCGGGGGCGGGGCGGGCCCGGCGTCCCACGCCGGCAGGCTGAGTACACTGCGAGGCTTTGCAGGGGGACGACGGCAATGACAACGGCAGCCCGGGGAGTGCACTTCCTTTGCGGCACGCTGGCCGCACCGATGCTGGCGGCCAGCGTGGCGCTCGCCGCGGCGGCGCAGAGCCCGGGCTCTTCCCCTGAAGCCGTGACCGCTTATGTCGGCGCCACGCTCATCGACGGGACCGGAAGGCCGCCGATCGCGGACTCCGTGATCGTCGTGCAGGGAGGTCGCATCACGGCACTGGGGAGTCAGGCGGACACCAAAGTACCCGAAGGCGCCTCCCGGGTGTCCTTGCGGGGACGCACCGTCATCCCGGGGCTCATCAACGCGCATGTCCACCTGGCGAGCCCGCCGGTGCCGGAGGTCGCGAGAGCCTACCTGCGCCGGGAGCTCTACAGCGGCGTCACCACGGTGAGGGACATGGCTGGAGATGCCCGGCTTCTCGGTGAGCTCAAGCGCGAAGCCCTGCGCGGGGAGATCGCCTCGCCCGATATCTACTATTCGGCCCTGGTCGCCGGACCGGGCTTCTTCTCCGACCCGCGCGTGGCGGTTTCGCTGCAGGGATGGACTCCCGGTACCGCACCTTGGATGCACGCCGTGGACGGGAAGACGGATCTAAGGGAGCTGATCGCCGCGGCCAGGGGCACGGGCGCAACCGGGATCAAGATTTACGCCGATCTGCCGTTCGCGCTGATCCGGGCGGTGACGGCGGAGGCACACCGCCAGGGCATGAGAGTCTGGGCACACGCCTTCGTGCCGCCCACCCTGCCCGCGCAGGTCGCCAGCTCCGGCGTCGACTCCATGAGTCACGCCGATCTCCTCGCCTACGAGCTGGCGGATCCGGTCCCCCAGCGATACAAGGACCTTTCACCGATCGATCCCGCGGCGGCACAGCCCAATCCGCGCATGGATCGGGTGCTCGCGCTGATGGCCCGCAACCACATCGTCCTGGATGCCACCGTGAACGTGAGCTACCTCTATCCCTCGAAGAAGTTTCCGCCGGAGATCGCTCCGGCGATTGCGGGCGAGGCGTTTCGGCACGGCGTGCTGGTGTGCACCGGGACGGACGATGGCCCGGACTTCCACGTCGCCGACAGCCGGCTGCTCGATGAGATCGAGCGTCTGGTGCACGAGTCGCACCTGAGCCCCATGGACGTGATCCGTGCCGCGACCGCCAACGGCGCCCTGGTGCTCGGACTCGGGGATCAGATCGGGACCCTCGCCAGCGGCAGGACCGCGAACTTCGTGGTGCTGCAGCGCGACCCGCTCGCGGATATCCGCAACCTGCGCAGCGTCGAGATCGTGGTGAAGCAGGGCAGGCAGTACCCGCGATCCGCATACGTGCCGGCGGACCCGGCACTGGTCGCGGCCATCAGATGAGTCCCGCTTCCGCGAAGGAGAAGCAGGTTCCATCGCCGATGATGAAGTGATCGAGCACCCGCACGTCGATGAGCGCGAGCGCATCGCGCAGCCGCCGCGTGATGAGCTCATCCGCCTGGCTCGGCTCGAGCACGCCCGAGGGATGGTTGTGGGCGTTATGCACCCGTGATCATTCTGTGCCCTTGCTGTCCAGTGTGCTGATCGTCCGAACAGTTTCCCGGCGTCAGGCCACATAACGGTGACTATGG